>Ga0265313_10000583_pt1 | contig 38024 bp, 41 predicted proteins | sample 4123metaG_FD_203122 | JGI IMG/M metagenome (GOLD analysis project Ga0265313, IMG submission 203122) | Rhizosphere microbial communities from Carex aquatilis grown in University of Washington, Seatle, WA, United States - 4-1-23 metaG | ecosystem: Host-associated > Plants > Roots > Rhizosphere >... | reverse complement strand
CAACTTGTTCCTGCGCCGCGATCTCCCGGGTCTGCTTAAGAACCAAACCCCGCCGCCCAAAACACCTCCCGACCAATGGGCCCTACAGCTTTGAACCGACTCATCAATCCGCTGTGGGACAGCAGTGGGTCAGGGTGGAGTTGTGCGAGAGCGAGCTGAGCCACTTACGACTAGGCTTGCTCTGACCCGATTTCCTCCCTGGTGTCGCCGACTAGGAAGCGCCCTCATGTGCCGCAAACACCTCCTTGGCGGCAAAGAGACCGTTGAGCGCGGCCGGGAAACCGGCATACACAGCCATCTGCATCAAGATCTCGACGATCTCATCGCGCGACAGTCCGACATTCAGTCCCGCCTCAATATGAACCTTGAGTTGCGGCGCGGCGTTGCCCATCGCGGCGAGCGCGGCAATAGTCGCGATCTCGCGCGAGCGCAAATCGAGACCGGGCCGGGAGTAAATGTCGCCGAAGGGGAACTCCAGCAGATATGTTGCGAAGTCGGGCGCGATATCGGCGAGCGCGGCCACGACTTTTTGACCTCCGCGTCCATCGATTTCAGCGAGCGCGCGCTGACCGCGCTCCAGCCGGCTTTCGCCGGCGCTCGGGGATTGTTGCGTCATAGTCCTTGATCCTCTTTTCCATGTCGGCATAGGCGGCGATCTTGGCGTCGAGGACGAGAAGACAGGCCTGCAGTTCCGCTACGCGGGCACGGACATGTTCGCGATGCTGATCCAGCAGCTCACTTCGCTCCAACTCCGTGCCTGCGCCCTGTTCCCGCAAAGCCGCATAGCGCAGCATTTCGCGGATCGGCATGCCGGTTGTTTTCAGTCTGCCGATGAATTCGATCCAGGTGAGGATCGAAGCGCCGTAGTCGCGCCGGTTCGATCGGTCTCTGTCGGCATAGGGAAGCAGCCCGATCCGCTCATAGTAGCGAATCGTATGGGCTGACAGTCCCGATCGCTTGGCCAGTTCACCGATCTTCATGCACGCCCCGTGTCTCTCATCACGACGCGCGGGAAACTACGAGTTTGAGCGCACTCTAAGTCAAGAGGGTTTCTTCGCGAGTTCCGACGGCGTCAATCCGCGGCAAGCAACCGAGGCGCCGCGCCTTGGATACGCCTCTCAAGCCACCCGCTTGAAATGTCCGGCTATCAGCCGTACATAAAACCAACGCTTCGAGTGCAATTCTAAGGTATGCGCGACATGTCGGGAAAATCCGCAGCCAAGGCGCGGGACGAGCGGCTGGAGGCGCGGGTCTCCCGCGACCAGAAGGCGCTGTTCCAGCGCGCCGCCGAGCTGCAGGGGCGCACGCTGACGGATTTCGTGATCGCCAGCGTCCATGACGCGGCCGTCCGCGTGATCGAGGAAACTGAGACGATCCGGCTGAACGCCGCCGACAGCCGGGCCTTCGCGGAGGCGCTCCTCAATCCGCGGGAGCCGAACGCCCGGCTCAAGACAGCCGCACAGCGATACCTCAAGCTGACCGGCGCCTAAGTGGTCGCCGCCCCGCCGGCACGGCGCATCGCGCCTTTATCGGACCGGCACGATCGCGACAGTTTCGCGAGCGGCATTGAGCCGCTGGACAGGTATCTCCGACACCAGGCGGGGCAGGACGCGAGGCGGCGGGTCGCCTCGTGTTTCGTGCTGGTCGACGACCGCGAGCGCGTTCCGATCGGCTATTACACGCTGGCGGCGACCAGCATCGCTCTTGCCGAATTGCCCGACGCGTTGGCGAAGCGTCTGCCACGCTATCCGGTCATACCGGCGACGCTGATGGGGCGGCTCGCGGTTGATGCACGTCATCGGCGCCAAGGGCATGGAGAGCTCATGCTCCTCGACGCCTTCAGCCGCGCGCTCAGGAACGACATCGCGTCCTACGCCTTCGTGGTTGACGCCAAGGACGACGAGGCAGCGCGGTTCTATCGGCGCTACCGCTTCAGAGCACTCGTCGAAGGAGGCCGCAGGTTGTTCATCCCCATGGCCGAAATCGCCAAATTGTTTTCGTAGCGTGCTGAAGATGGAATTCCCGAACGGGCCAGCTCACCTCGCGCGCCTAAGCCGCCTTTCATGCCGCCATTCATTCAGCGGGAACGGGCCTCGCAGCGCGGTACGCCGGGTTCCCAGGCCGCCGCGTGGGGCTGCTTGCAGTCGAGCGCTCTCGCTTTGATTCCCATGCCCCTTGAATGTCACGCGCGCGGGCCAACTTTCCCGTCCGCGGCCATGGCATAGTCGGGCCGTCATTGGCCCATGAGAGTCCCAGGAAGGAGCACCCGATGACCGTGTACAAGAAGGACGCCGCCGCCATCGCCCGCCTGACGCCGGAGCAGTACCGCGTGACCCAGGAAAGCGCCACCGAGCGCCCGGGCACCGGCGAATACCTGCACAACAAGGAAGCGGGAATCTACGTCGACATCGTCTCGGGCGAGCCGCTGTTCGCCTCTTCCGACAAGTTCGAGTCAGGCTGCGGGTGGCCGAGCTTCACCAAGCCGATCGAGCCCGCCAACATCGCCGAGAAGCACGACCGCAGCCACGGCATGATCCGCACCGAAGTACGCTCGAAGCACGCCGACAGCCACCTGGGCCATGTGTTCGACGACGGCCCGCCCGATCGCGGCGGCTTGCGCTACTGCATCAACGGCGCCTCGTTGCGCTTCATCCCGCGCGAGCGGATGGAGGCGGAGGGATACGGGGCGTACCTCGACCAGGTGGAGGACATCTAGAGGCGCTGCCGCCATGGCGTGATCGACCCGAGCGCCGCAAGTCCCCAACGCCGGCGGGGCGGTCATCTGCTTTTCATGCTCTTCGGCCTGATGCCATAGTGCGAGCGCTTCCGATCGGGCGGAAACTATGGACGAAAGCTGGGCCTGACATGACAGAGCGTGTTGCGATCGTGACCGGCGCGGGGCGAGGCCTGGGGCGGGTGATGGCCATGGCCCTGCTGAAGGCGGGGCATCGCGTATTCCTGACCTCGACCGATGCCGAATCCCTCGAGGAGACGCGGCGCGCCAGCGGCGCCGGCGAACGCGCCGCCATGGGCACCGCCGATCTCGGCAACAGGGCGGAACTGCGGTCGATCGTCGATGCGGCCCTCGGCGCATTCGGGCGCGTCGATATTCTCGTCAACAACGCCGCCATCCTGAACCCGCCGGAAGGGAGGCCGCTGGACCTCACGACCGAGGAGCTGCGCCGGCTGTTCGAGATCAACACCTTTGCCCCGATCGAACTGGTCCGGCTGGTCGCCCCGGGCATGGTCGCGCGCGGATGGGGTCGGATCGTCTTCATCTCGACCAGTCTCGATACGATGCTCAATCCGAGCTTCGTCGGATACGGAATGACCAAGGCGTCGGGGGAAGCCTTCATCGCGGCCCTCGCGGCATCCCTGCAGTCGACCGGCGTCACCGCCAACGCGCTCCTGCCGGGCGGCCCGACCGCGACGAGGATGTCGGCGGATAGCGGCCCGCCCGAATCCCTGCTTCAGCCCGAGATCATGGCGGCACCCATCGCCTGGCTGGCGTCGGACGCCTCGGACAACGTGACGGGCCGGCGCTTCATCGCCGCGAAGTGGAACGCGGCGCTCAATCCGGCCCAGGCTGCCCAGGCCGCCAGCGCGCCGGTCGCATGGGCCGGCTACGGCGACAAGAGCATCAGGCCGCGGTAAGGATCCCGTCCCGTCGTTCCGGCGGATTGAACGCGCCATCAATGGACGAGACCTTCTGCACCGCTCCGGGTCGAGCTCGTCCTGGGCCGCGCCAGCAAATAGAACGCCGCCACGTGGGTGATCATCAGCAGAGGCACATAGATGATCGGGATCGCGTAGGTCGCGCCCAGTTGCCCCGAAATGGCGGGAAGACCGATCTGGTTGCCGTGGTAGTAGTCGACCAGAATGTCGGCGGCGCCCGCGAGATTGAAGGCGACGACGAAGGTCCAGAAGAGCGGGCGGATGCCGACGGTGAAAAGCGCCAGGATGGCCAGCAGCCCGGTGGCGAAATCGCCATAGGCGGCGAACTCGGCAAAGGACGCCGGCAGATCGACGCCCACGACGCCCGGAATCAGGAAAACGAGGCCGAAGAAGCGGAAGCTGTGCAGGGTCGCGATGACCCGCTGCGCCTCGACCGGGTCCATCGCCTTCAGCCTCGGCCAGAAATAGGCGCCGAAGCACAGCAGCCAGGGAACGTAACCGAGAAGCAGGTGGATCTGAAAGATGATCGCGGGCGACATGTCGGCTCCTGTCATAAGCTGATTGGCGCGGGCTTCGACGTCGCCGTCGCGCCCGGGTTGCGAAGGCGGATGTACGACCGCTTCCGGCCCGCGACTATCGGCGATAATGTCGATGGGCCATGAAGCGCAACTTCACAGTCAGGCAGGGCGCGCTCGACGGCCTGGAGGCGTTTCTCAGCGTCGCCCGGCACCGCAGCTTCCGCAAAGCGGCGGCGGAACTGGGCGTGTCCCCGTCGGCGATCAGCCAGGCGGTGCGCGCGGTCGAGGCCCGGGTCGGCGCGGCGCTGTTCCTCAGGACAACCCGCAGCGTCGGCCTGACCGAGGCCGGCGAGAGATTCCTGGCGCGCGCCCGGCCCGCCTTCGAGGAGTTGCTCGCCGCGAGCGAGATGGCGCGTGACCTGGGGCAGCGTCCCACCGGGCTGTTACGCCTGTCGGTGCCCAAGGCCGTCGTCCCGCTGATCCTGGAGCCGGTGATCGCCTCGTTCTGCCAGGCCTATCCCGAGGTCGAGGTCGAGATCGACGCCAGCGAGAAGCTGGTCGATATCGCGGCCGAAGGGTTCGACGCCGGCATCCGCCTCGGCCAGTTCATCGCCGCCGACACGGTCGCGGTGCGCCTGACGCCGCCCTTTCCGTTCACGGTCGTCGGCAGCCCCGACTATCTCAGCCGGCGAAAGCGGCCGGAGCGCATCGCGGACCTGCGGGACCACGCCTGCCTGCGCATGCGCCGCTCGAACGGGTCGATCGCCCCATGGTCCTTCGTCGACGGCAACAAGGCCGTCGAGGTCATCGTCTCGGGGCCGCTGATCGCGCACGACTTCCCGACGCTTCTCGGCGCCGCGATCCAGGGCCTGGGGCTGGCGCAGCTGCCGGGCCCGGTTGTCAGGGCGGCGATCGCCGACGGCCGGCTACGGGCGCTGCTGACGCCCTTCGCCGTCACGACGCCGGGCGTCTTTCTCTATTACCCCGACAGGCGGCAGGTCCTGCCCAAGCTGCGCGCCTTCGTCGAGCACGTCAAAAGCCGGAGCGCCGAGGCCCCGCGCGGCGGATCGAAGGCCGGGAGAATGCGCAAACCCGATCGTCCGAGCCGCTCATGAGCGCGGACCGGAAGCAATCTTGAGAACGATGGCCGCGCGCCTCCGCGATCAGTTCCCTGCCCTGTTCGCGGCGGTTGCCGGCGCGTCGCGCTAAGCCGAATGCCGCTTGTCGGGCCTGGAACCCCTGCCCGAGCGGACATCCTCCAGAACGGTCAGCAGCGCGCGCATCTTGGTAGCGCGCGACGCACGCTGGGGGAAATAGAGGAACAGGCCGGGCTCCGTGATGGAGGCCCCGGCCAGCACCTCGATCAGGCGGCCGGCGGCGAGATCGGCCGCGACCAGCGGCTCGAAAATATAGGCGATGCCGACGCCGGCGAGCGCCAGATCCCGGGCGCTGGCCGGATCGGAGACGCGCGCGCTGCCGTCGACGTCGATCTTCACGTCCTTGCCGTCCCGCTGCAGGTCCCAGGCATAGACTGCGCCGCTGCTGAGCAGCCGGAAGCCGATCGTATTGTGGGCCGCGAGATCGTCGATCGATTTCAGAGTTCCGGCGCGGGCAAGATAGTCCGGCGCCGCGACCATGATCGCCCGGAACGGCGGGGTGAGGCGGACCGCCACCATGTCCCGGGCGATCATCTCGCCGAGGCGCACGCCGGCGTCGAAGCCCTCCGCCACCACGTCGGTCAGCGCATCGTCGGCGATGACCTCGACGGTGAGCCGCGGGTAGCGCAGGGCCATCTCCGCCAGGACCCGCGTCAGGCCCATGGGGAGCGCGATCCGCGGGGCATTGATCCGAAGCAGCCCCGTGATCCGGTTCTGTCCCTCCCGCAGGCGCTCGACGGCGGCATCGAGTTCCTCGGCCGCCCGCGTGGCACCGTCGAGGAATGCCGCGCCCAGCTCAGTCAACGCGACACTGCGGGTCGTGCGGGCGAAGAGCGGGGCGCCGAGCCGGTCCTCCACCGCCCTGACCGCATGGCTGACCGCCGACGCGCCGAGACCAAGTTCCGATGCGGCGCGGACGAAACTCCGCGTGCGGGCGACCGCCAGGATTACCGGCAGATGGGTGAGCAGCACACGGTCCATTGATGAATCATATCGCATAGCCCTGTCGAAAACAGGCCGATTATCTTGTGAAATCGCTACGCCATATTTGGCCCAGTAATTTTCGAAGCGAGGAGACAGAGCCATGGGCAAGTCGGATCGGGTCTGGTTCATCACCGGCGCATCCTCCGGGTTCGGCAGGGCGCTGGCGGAAGCGGTCATCGGCCGCGGCGAGCGCGCGGTCGTGGCCGCGCGGCGTGGCGCGGCGCTGGCGAAGCTGGCGGCGATCGGCGGCGATCACGTGCTGGCCATCCCGCTGGACGTCACCGGGGCCGAGGCGCGCAAGGCGGCGGTGGCCGCGGCAGTGGCGAAGTTCGGGCGCATCGACGTGCTGGCGAACATCGCCGGCCAGGGCTCGCTCGGCGCCGTGGAGGAATTCGCGCCCGAGCAATTGCGGGCGCAGATGGAAGTGAATTTCTTTGCCGCGGCGGAACTGACGCGCGACCTGCTGCCCCAGATGCGCAAGCTGGCTGCGGGACATGTCCTGAACCTGACCAGCATCGGCGGGTTGATCTCGATCGGCGGCTTCGGCGCCTATTGTGCGTCCAAGTTCGCCCTCGAGGCGTGGAGCGAAGCCCTGGCCGACGAGGTGGCGCCCCTTGGGATCAAGGTCACCCTGGTCGAGCCCGGCAATTTTCGCACCGAATTCGCCGGCGAGGCGAACATGCGGCCGGCCGCCCCGCTGGACGTCTACCGGCCGGCGATCGCGCCGATCGAGGACTTCCTCTATGGCCAGAACGGCCGCCAGCCCGGCGATCCGGCGAAGGCCGCCGAGGCCATGATCGCCGTGGTCGAGGATCCCAACCCGCCGCGCCGCCTCGTGCTCGGCGCCGACGCCTACGACGCGCTGGATCGCATCATGGCGGCGCGGATGGCGGATATCGCCCGCTATCGCGCCCTCGGCCAGGCGACCGGATTCGCCGGCGCCGAAACGAGGACGATCGGCGCGCGGTAGCTATCGGGGGCCGAGGCACGCCGGGACCGGCGGCTCCACGCCGCGCCACCGTCAACTGGCGTTCATGCGCGCGCCGACCGGCGGTCCGGTTCCGCCTGCCGCGCGTGGCGAACCCAGTCGTCGAAGCCGATGCGGCCGAGGCGCGCCTGGCCCAAGGGAACGAGCGAATCCTCGCCGACCCGGCCGCCGAAGTATCGTGCGTCGGGGTCCTTCACGACCTTCCGAGGGTCGCCGACCGCCTTCAGGTAGCGGGCGACGATTTCGTTGAACGGCGCCCGCTCCGGGCCGGCGATCTCGATGATGCCGTTTCGCGGCGCGCCCAGCGCCACCTCGGCGACGATGGCGGCGACGTCGTCGGCCGCGATGGGCTGGAACAGGCCGGGCGAGACCCTGACCGAATTTCCTTCAGCAGTGGAATCGGCGATGCCGCCGAGGAATTCCAGGAACTGGGTCGAGCGGACGATGGTGTAGGGGACGCCGGAGGCCTGGATCAGTTTCTCCTGGGCGACCTTGGCGCGGAAATAGCCGATCTCGGGCGACCGGTCGGTGCCGACGATGGAGAGCGCGACATGATGCCGGACGCCCGCCGCGGCCTCCGCCGGCAGAAGGTTGCGGCCCGAGGTCTCGAAGAATTCCAGCACCGCCTTGTCCTCGAAGGAGGGCGAGTTGGCGAGGTCGATCACCACCTGCGCGCCGGCCAGGGCCGTCTTCAGCCCCTCGCCGGTGATGCTGTTGATGCCGCTCTTGGGCGATGCGGCGACGACCTCATGGCGGCCCTGGCGCAGAATAGCGACGGTCTTCGAGCCGATCAGCCCGGTGCCGCCGATGACGACGATCTTCATGGTTCAGCCTCCCTTGCTTGCCTGCTAGCGGGCGAGTGGAAGCCGTTACATGGGATCGACTTCGCGGGAAGAAAGGGTCCGGGGCCTTGACGCGCGTTCCTGCCGAGTGCGCGGCGGCGCTCATGTTTTGGGGCATGTCCATGCAGCGCCGCGAGAGATGTCACGCAATTGTCGCGTTCACCTCAGGGATCGCTAGCGCTGAGCGGGCGCGATCGCGATCCGGTCGCCGTGGGGCGTGGCGAACCAGAATTCGTCGCCGACCCTGAGCGCGGTCGAGGCGGCGCCGAAGACCGGCGTTCCGGGGTGACGGAAGACCTCCTGGGTCTGAAGCGTCGCCGGATCGATCCTCAGGACCGCAAACGGGTTGGTGCAGCGCTGCCTCGTGTCGGGCGCGCAGGCCCACAGGTTTGCCAGGCTGTCGGTGGCGCCGGACGCATAGAGGAAGCCATCCGAGCCCCAGCGCAGATTGTCGGTGTGGAAACCCGTCTTGATGACGGCCCGGTTCCCGCCCGCGCCGTCGAGCGGCAGGCGCACCACGGTCTCGTCCCCCGTGCCGGCCACGAAGATCTCCCTGCCGTCGGGCGAGGCCGCGACCCCATTGTCCGCGGAAATCGTCGCCGCCGCCGAGACGTTCTCCCAACCCGTCTCCGGCCGCCAGATCAGCATGCCGCCTTCCGGCTGTCCCGCGTTCAGCTTGTCGGCCGATTTCGGGTCGCTGGTGCTGAAGAAATTGCTTGCCGCGAAGGCATCGCCGGGCAGCGGCGCCACGCCGTTGCCCACGACGCCGGGCGGATAGAGGACGCAGCCCACCCAGGTCAGGGTCGGCGCCTCAGGTCCGGCCTTCAGGGTGAAGACCTCGACGGATTCCCGATCGCCGTGATGCACGACGTAGAGCGTGTCCTCCGATGCGGCGCCAATGCGGAGGCCGAGGCCATGGGCCTGGAATTTCGTCTCGTCGGGCGCGCCCGGGCAGGCGCCGTATGTATCGTTGTCCTGTCGATAGACGACCTGGCCCGGGAGCAGCAGCTGGAACGTCCTGTCCCGCGCGTTCACGAGATAGATGTGGCCCTGATCCTGCCCGCCATCGGCCAGGCCGCTGGCGAGGATCCATGGCGTCCCGGGCAGCTGGACCAGATCCTCGGCGTTGGTCAGCCCGCAGACGAATGTCAGGCCGGCGGCGGGATCGCATGCCGCCCGCGCGGCGACCGGCGCCGAGACCGCGAGCGCGGCGGCCAGCAGGATGGATAGCTTGGCGAAACCCATGACTATGCGTTCATTGTCATGACGGACGAAGCCGCCGGCCGGCAAGCATCTATTCTGGGGTCACGCCGGCACCGGCGGATAGAGCGGCGCGGCGGCGGCCTCGCGCTGTTCCTTGAGCGCCCAGGGCGTCGCCTGACCGTCGAGGGAATCCGCCAGGCCTTCGAGAACGGCATGCCACCCCGCGCGTACCCCGGCACCCCGGCCGCGCGCGTTGAGGCCGCTGTGGGTCAGGGTGAGCCGGCAACCGTCGCCATCCGGCGCTAGCTCGAAAAGCACCGAGGTGTTCAAGCCATCGATCACCCATGTCCAGCCGAGAGCATGGGGCGCATCGACCCGGGTGATGGTGAGCTCCAGCTGCTTGCCGTTCGGGGTGGCGATGTGCAGCGCCCCGCCGACGCGAAGATCAATCTTCGCCGCGCCGAGCCAATCCTCCAGGCGCTCCGGCGTGGTGAGAGCGGCCCACAGCTTCGCGACAGGCTTGGCGTAGCGGCGACAAAACACGACCTGCATTTGGTCGCCCTTCATCGTGACCTCGCCCTTCGGCACGTCGCGCAGAAGATTTTTCGCGTCCATCATTGTTCCCTCTCCAGGTGGTCATCGAGGGCATCGAGGCGATCCGACCAGAACTGCCGGAACTGCTCGAGCCAGGAATCGAGGGCAGCCAGCTCGCCGGCTTCCAGTCGATAGAGCCGTTTCTGCCCTTCAGCACGCACGCTGACCAGGCCGGCCTCGCGCAACTGTCTCAGGTGCTTGGACGCCCCCGGCTGGCTAAGGCCCGTGGCCTTCACCAGATCGCCGGCCGCCCGTTCCCCGCCACGCAGGAGTTCCAGCAGGCGGCGGCGGTTCGGTTCGGCTATGGCTTCGAACGGGCTCGTGGAAGAAATATACCTACACGGTTATATAACTGTCAAGGCAACCTTGATCGCCGCCATCCGCTCAGTCAAATCCGCCTTACGCCGCCGCTCCTCAACCGTTCGCCAGAGGACTACAACTGCCCCATCGCGACTGCTATGGAACGCATATCTTCCACGATGCCGTCCCAATCCCCTCGCCTCGCCCTCGATGAAGCCCAGGAGCCGGCCCGACGCGTCGCGTTAGGCCAGCGGGCCTTCCTGCTGCGCGGCTTCGCGGGCGAGCGAGCGCCCATGCTCGTCGCCGCCATCGGCGCCGTCGCCGAAGCAGCACCCTTCCGCCACATGCTGACGCCCGGCGGTTGGGAAATGTCGGTGGCGATGACCAATTGCGGACAGGCAGGCTGGATCACCGACCGCAGCGGCTATCGCTATGACCAGATCGATCCGGCCAGCGGCCAGCCCTGGCCGGCGATGCCCAAGGCATTCGCCGAGCTTGCGTCGGAAGCCGCCGAGGCGGCGGGCTTCAGCGACTTTCGTCCCGACGCCTGCCTGATCAACCGCTACGCGCCGGGTGCGCGCCTGTCGCTTCACCAGGACCGCGACGAGCGCGATTACGACCACCCGATCGTGTCGGTGTCCCTGGGCTTGCCGGCCATCTTCCTCTGGGGCGGCACTTCGCGCGCGGACAAAGCCCGGCGCATTCCGCTCGGCCACGGCGACGTGGTGGTCTGGGGCGGGCCGGATCGTCTCAGGTTCCACGGCGTCCATGCCCTGGCCGAAGGCGAGCATCCACTGACCGGCGCCTGCCGCTTCAACCTGACCCTCAGGCGGGCGCTTTGATTTTGCGAGTCCGCCGCGGCCGCCCCATTCGCGAACTTCCAATGCCGTGCCCGATGCGTAGCAAACTCACCAGCCCGCCCGCCAGCGTGAGGACAGCCGCGACGGCGAGGCCGATGCGCGGGGCCGATTGCAGCGAGGCGAGCGAAAACAGCATGGTCATGATGACGGCGCCCGTCGTCTGACCGACGAGGCGGGCCGTGCCTTGCATGCCGCCGGCGGCCCCGCTCCGCTCGCGCGGCGCCGACATGAACATGTTCCGATTGTTGGCGACCTGAAAGAAACCGAAGCCCATCCCGCTCAGCATGGTGAACGGCACGATGGGCAGGAGATTGCCCCGCAGCGGCCACGCACAGGCGAGCGCGAGCCCGGCGGCAAGGCATAGACCGCCCGCCGCGCAGAGCCATGCCGTCGAGAGGCGGTCGGCCAGGCGGCCGGAAATCGGTCCGGCGAAGGCCACGGTCAACGGCCAGGGCGTCATGTAGAGGCCCGTCGTGAAGGCGTCCTGACCGAGCCCATGCTGGAGATAGAACGGCAGGGCTATGTAGCTGGCCATCTGGCCGGCGAAACAGCTGACCGATGCGATGACGGAGATTCGGAATGAAACGTCGCGCAGCAGATCCAGAGGAATGAGCGGCGCCTCGCGCGGCATCTCGCGGACGATCAAGGCAACCAGGCAGAAGAACGCGGCAGCGAGCAGAGCGGATCCGAGCCAGGGCCGCGCGACGAAGAACTCGGCCGCCAGGACCAGCGACCCGAAGGTCCCTGCGTTCAGCGCGACGCTGACGAGATCAAGCTCTCGCGCGCTTCCCCGAGGATTGGGTAAGGCCCTGCTCAGCAGCACGACGACGGCGCCGACCGGCAGGTTGACGGCAAAGAGCCAGGGCCAGCTCGACACGGAAATGATCGTGGCGCCGACCGTCGGGCCGACGGCCGCCGACAAGGCGATGACGAGGGAATTCCAGCCGATGACGGCGCCAAGACGCCGATGGGGATAGACGAAGCGAAGCAAGGCCACGCCCAGGGCCATCAGGCAAGCGCCCCCAAATCCCTGAAAGAAGCGCGCGGCGACGAGCCAGGGCAGCGACGGCGACAGAGCGCACAAAACCGATGCCGCCGTGAACAACAGCGCTCCGCCGATGAACACCGGCCGATATCCCAGGCTTTCGCCAAGCGCCCCGCAGGGAAGAATGGCGATGACCAGAGCGAGCTGATATCCGGTGACGACCCAGACCGATCCGCCAGGCGAGACCCGAAGAGCGCCGGCGATAGTCGGCAAGGCGACGTTGGCGATCGCGCCATCGAGCACGACCAGCACCATGGCGGCCAGGACGGCCGCGAGCGCGAAATAACGCCGCGGGGCAAGCAGCCCCTCGTCCGGGCCGTCGGTTAGACTCTTTTCAGTGGAAGGTGGCATTGCATGTCCAATCAGGTTGATTGGCACAAGGTAGCCATCGCGCCATGAGGCGGAAGGCGCAGCGGACGCAGTGAATACCTGCACCGGACGCCATTCCACTGGCATCCCTCCTCGCCCGATGCCAGGATGGCCGATGCCCGATATCGATTTGAATCTGCTGACCGCGCTCGACGCCCTTCTGCACGAGGGAAGCGTGGCCGGCGCGGCGCGCAAGCTCGGCCTGAGCGCATCGGCCATGAGCCGAACGCTTGCCCGCCTGCGCGCGGCAACCGGGGACCCGCTGCTGGTTCGCGCCGGCCGAGGGCTGGTCCCCACGCCCCATGCGGCCGAGCTGCGCGAGCGCGTCCGGGATCTGGCGCATGAAGTCCAGGCCGTGCTGCGGCCGGCCAGCGCGGGGTTCGACCCGGCCGCCTTGAACCGGGTCTTCACCTTGCGCGCCAATGAAGGCTTCGTGGAGACATTCGCCATGCGGCTGGTGCGGGCCGTGACGGCAGCAGCGCCCGGAACCCGGCTGCGCTTCGCGCCCAGGCCCGACAAGGATGTGCGCTCCCTGAGGGAAGGCCTCGTCGACCTGGAAATCGGCGTGCTCGGCGAGACCGGGCCCGAGGTGCGCATGCAGGCGCTGTTCCAGGATCGCTTCGTCGGCGTGGTGCGCAGAGGCCATCCGCTCACGACCAGGCCGATCACGCCGAAGCGTTACGCCGCTTGCGACCATGTCGTCACCTCGCGCCGCGGACGCATGAACGGCCCGGTGGACGAAGCCCTGGCGGAACTGGGCCTGTCGCGCAAGGTGGCCGTCACGGTGACCGGCTTCCCGGCCGCCTTGACCCTCGCCAGAGCCTCGGACCTCGTGGCGCTGGTGCCGGAATCGTTCATCGCGGCGGAGCTCGAGCGCCAGCCGGGTACGAAGCGCCGAGGCCTGGAGAGCTTTCCGCTTCCCGTGCAGACAGAGCCGATCACGATATCGCAGATGTGGCATCCGCGGATGGATGCCGACCCGGCCCATCGCTGGCTTCGCGGCCTGGTCCGGAACTGCTGCCGGATGGCATTCCAGGAGACGTCATCCATCGACGCAGACAGTTAAGGGAGTGCTTGGCGCGGAGGAATTGCTCGAACATAGCGGCCACGGCCGTCGCTTCCACCAAATCGGAATACGAATAAAAAATGTCCGACCACGCGAAAGAACTATCGGTTAAAAAATGTGGCTTCGCGCGCCGGTGCTGAAAAGGGTCCGGGCCATGGGTATTCGCGAAACCGGCGGCATGGACGCGACTCTGGGCGCCCCTCGCCAGGCCTGGCGTGACGGCCGCCCGGCGCCGATGCGTTCGCCGGAGGCGTGATGGCCCGCCTGCTGTCCTTGAATGTGGGACTTCCCCGCGACATTCCCTGGCAGGGACGAACGGTCCACACCGCGATCTGGAAGGAGCCAGTTCCCGGCCGGCGCATGGTGCGCCGGCTCAACATCGACGGCGACGGTCAAGGGGATCTGGCGGGGCATGGCGGCGAGCACCGCGCCGTGTTCGTCTATCAGATCGAGTCCTATCGCTACTGGCAGAGCCAGCTCGGCCGGACCGACTTCACCCACGGACAGTTCGGCGAGAACTTCACCGTCGACGGCCTGGCCGACAGCGAGGTGTGCATCGGCGACCGTTATCGCGTCGGGAGCGCGCTGTTCGAGGTGACCCAGCCTCGCGTCACCTGCTACCGGGTCGGCATCCGGATGAACGAACCGAAGATGGCCGCGCTGCTCGTCGCCCATGACAGGCCCGGTTTCTATTTTCGCGTCCTCGAGGAGGGCGAGGTCGGGGCCGGCGACGAGATCGTGAGCGTCATGCGCGGACCGGAAAGCGTGACCGTCGCCGAGATCAATGCGCTTCTGTACAAGCCCGGTCACCCGGCGGACCGGCTGGAGCGGGCCTTGCGCATTCCGGGATTGAGCAGCGGCTGGCGCGGCTCCTTGAAGGCGCTGCTGGATCAGGCGCGGAGCCCCGGTGCCACGTCCGGCAATGCCGGGCTTGCCAAGGCCGCAGGCCCAAGACCGGCGTGGCCAGGATTTCGCCCCTTGCGGGTCGCGGACAAGATCCGCGAGAGCGACAACGTGACCTCGCTTCGGCTCGAGCCCGGGGACGGACGATCCCTGTCGCCCGGGCTGCCCGGACAATTCGTCGTGGTGCGCCTGCGGCCGGGGGCCGATGCGCCTCCTCAGCTGCGCAGCTATTCTCTCTCGGACAAGCCGAGCGAGGACCACTACCGCATCAGCGTCAAGCGCAACGCCGGCGGCCTGGCCGGGGCCTATATCGCCGACGGGGTCCGGCCCGGGGACACCATAGAACTGGCGGCCCCGCGCGGCGGCTTCACCTTGCAGCCGGGCGACGGACCCGTGGTGCTTCTGAGCGCCGGCATCGGGGCGACGCCCGTGCTTGCCATGCTGCACGCGCTGGCAGCCGCAAACTCGCCGAGGCAGGTCTGGTGGCTGCATAGCGCCCGCGACCGAAAGGAGCACGCGTTCGCCGAAGAGGTGCGGGCCGCCCTCAAGGGGTTGCCCGGCGCCCACAGCCACATCCGCTACAGCGCGCCCGGTCCGGGTGACCGGCCCGGCGTCGATTTCGACGCCGCGGGCAGGTTCGGCGTGCCCGTTTTCACCACCCTGGGCGTGCCGCAAGATGCCGATTTCTACATGTGCGGCCCGGCGGCCTTCATGACCGATATGTCCGCGGGCCTCGCGGGACTGGGTATCGCCGGCAATCGCATTCATACCGAATTGTTCGGGGCGGGACCGTCGCTCACGCCCGGCATCGCCGTGACCCCGCAGAAGCCGCCCCATCCGCCGGCCGGCCCCGTGGGCTCAGGCCCGCTTGTGTCCTTCGCGCGCAGCGGCCTCAACATCCGATGGGGTCCGCCGTTCCAGAGCCTGCTCGAACTCGCCGAGGCCTGCGACGTGCCGGTGCGATGGTCGTGCCGCACGGGCGTCTGCCACAACTGCGAGACCGCCGTCGTGGCCGGCGCCGTCGCCTACCAGCTCGACCCGATCACCCCGCCGGCCGCCGGCAATGTACTGATCTGCTGCTCCCGGCCCGAAGGCGACATCGTGATCGATCTTTGAACTGACCGAAGCGGAAGCATGGAGATGGGACATGGAAGACCGCGAGATTCGAGCCGCGCTCGATCGCCACTGGGCCGCATCCGACAAGAACGATTTCGAGACTGAGCATGACATTTATCGGGAGGACGCGGTGCTCGACTATCCGCAATCGGGCGAGCGCATCCGCGGGCGGCGCAACATCCAGTCGTCTCGCGCCGCCCAGCCGAACCAGAAGCGCTTCACGGTGCGGCGGATCACCGGGGCGGGCCAGCTCTGGGTCAGCGAATTCATCCTCAGCTATGACGGGCGGCCGTCCTTCACCGTCAGCATCATGGAATTCCTCGACGGAAAGGTGGCCCGCGAGACGCAATATTTCGGCGATCCCTTCGAGCCGGGGCCCTCGCGCGCGCAATGGGTCGAGCGGCTGCCCTGAAGCCTTCCCGCCCTAAACACCGCCACTCGCCGCTCGCCCGCGCGGAGCTGCCGACCGATACCGTCTCGCTCGCCCGCTATCTCATCGGCAAGACAGTGGTTCGCAGGCTGCCCGAAGGGGTCGTCAGCGGTCGCATCGTCGAGACCGAGGCCTATATTGTCGGCGATGCGGCGGGCCATGCCTATCGGGGAATGACCCCGCGGAACCGTTCGCTGTTTCTCGAACGCGGGCACGCCTATGTCTATCTCGCCTACGGCACCTCATGGATGCTGAATGTGTCGAGCGAGACAACTGGGATCGGCACCGGCGTCCTTATCCGGGCGCTGGAGCCCTTGGAAGGCATCCCGATCATGCGGCTCAATCGCGGCATCGAGCGCCTGGGCGACCTGGCGCGCGGACCCGGAAGACTGACCGCGGCGTTGCGGGTCGATCGTGGGCTCGATGGGATCGATCTATGCCGGCGCGGTCCTCTGTGGCTGGGATGGGGCGACGATGAGCCCGGCGAAATCGGCCGGAGCATCCGGATCGGCATTGCACGGGAAGCGCACCGCCTTCTGCGGTTTTATCTTTGCGCCAGCCCGTTCGTCAGCGGGCCAAGACGGCTCAATGTCCCCTGACGGCGCGGCGCAAAGTCGGCTCAACTCCGCTATCCGGCGGCGCCAAAGCATGCCGACACCATGGTGTAATAGATTCGATCCCGACCCGCTGGCATAAATCCCGCCGCTCGTGCGTACGGGTGGGTCGGGAATCGGTTCGGCGTCCGCCGCTGGCCGAGGAAGTGATTGCAATTCAAGGTCGCCAAACGCAATGACCGACGAGAAGCAGGGTGCTGACAAGGGCGCTTCGAGTCCGGCGAAGGCGCCCGTCATGGCGAAGAGCGCTCCAGCCGGGCAAGCACCCCCGGCATCGCCGGGCCGCCAGCCTGGGAAGAAGCGGAAGCTGCTGCTGGGCGTCGTCGGCGCGCTGGTCCTGGTGGCGCTCGTCGTCTTCGGCATTCCTTACATTCAGCAGACTCTCAGCACGGTTTCGACGGACGACGCCTATGTGAACGGGCATGTAACGTTCGTCGCACCCCGCGTCGCGGGCCAGGTTGCCCGGGTCCTGGTCGACGACAACAACCGCGTTCACAAGGGCGAGCTGATTGCCGAACTGGACAAGGAACCGTTCCAGGTCGCGGTCTCCCAGAAGGCGGCCGCGGTCGACACGGCGAACGCGGACCTGCAGGCGGCCATCGCCAACGTGCGGGGAATTGAAGCCCAGGCGTTGAGCCAGCGCCGGAACCTGGAGCACGCGGTGCAGGAGGTCGACGACCAGATCGCTCTCCTCCATGCCCGGGTCGCCGCTCTCGACAAGAGCCGGGCTGCCTTGACCCTGGCACAGCTCGAATTCGATCGGGCCAAGCAGCTCGTCGCCAGCAGCTACGTGACCCGCGAGGTGTACGACCAGCGGCAGGCGGAGCTGACGACGGCCAACGCGGGGGTCGTCGAAGCCCTGGCCGAGGTCTACCAGATCCGCGTCTCCCTGGGGCTTCCGGCACAGCCTGACAAGGGCCAGGACCTGGGCCAGGTGCCATCGGACCTGGATGACACGTTTTCCTCTGTCCTTCAGGCCCAGGCGAATTTGATCCAGAGCGCGGCCCAGCTCGGCGTGGTCCATTCCTACGAGCAGAGCCCGAAAGAGATGATCGCGCAGTTCGAGAAGCTGGGCGACATCAACCAGATCTTCGCCCAGCTCTCGGCCGATGCCCCGGCGGTCAAGCAGGCCGAGGCCAGGCTCGAATCCGCCAAGCGCGATCTCGCCCAGGCGGAGCTGGACCTTCGATATTGCGACATCGTCGCCGACATCGACGGCGTCATCACGCGCCGGAACGTCAATCCGGGCGACTACGTCCAGGTTGGCCAGGGCCTGATGGCCATCCGCTCGCTGAGGGAAATCTGGGTCGACGCCAACTTCAAGGAAACCCAGCTGGGCGATCTGCGCATCGGCCTGCCCGTCGACCTTTATGTCGACATGTACGGCGGCCGGCACGTGTTCAAGGGGCGGATCTCCGGCTTCACGGAGGGGACCGGATCGACCCTGGCGCTGCTGCCGGCGGAAAATGCGACGGGCAATTTCGTCAAGGTCGTGCAGCGGCTGCCGGTTCGCATCGATCTGGAAGACTACGATCCGGACAAGAACCCGCTCTTCATCGGCACCTCCGTCACGCCCTATGTCTATATCGACAAGCCTGCCAGCGGGCCGGACGCTGGCAAGTTCCTGCAGGCCTCCATGCCTCAGCCGCAAGCCGCCGCCTCCCCATAGACGTCGCCAGGCGCGGACCGATGACAGCCGTAGCGCTTTCGCCTTCGCAGTCTCACCCGGCGGGAAGACCGTGGCTGGTGGCCGCCTTCGTCGTCGTGCCGACTTTCATGGAGGTGCTGGACACCACGATCGCGGTGGTGGCGCTGCGCTATATCGCCGGCGGCCTTTCGGCCACGGTCGATGACGGCGAATGGGTTCTCACCAGCTATCTCGCCGCCAACGCCATCATCCTGCCGATCACCGGATGGCTGAGCGCCCATCTGGGGCGGCGAAACTACTTCCTGCTGTCCATCGCGGTCTTCACCATCAGTTCCGCGCTTTGCGGCTTCGCCACCAGTCTGGGCCAGCTGATATTTTTCCGCGTCATCCAGGGTCTGGCGGGCGGCGGTCTGCAGCCCAGCAGCCAGGGCGTACTGCTGGACGCCTTCCCGAGAGAAAAGCAGGGCATGGCGATGACGATCTTCGGCTTCGCGGCGCTGATCGCGCCCGTCGTCGGACCGACCCTGGGCGGCTGGATCACGGACTCCTATTCCTGGCGCTGGGTCTTCCTGATCAACGTTCCGGTCGGCCTCATGGCGCTGGTGGGGTGCTGGGCAACGCTTCGCGACCCGGATTATCTGACCGAGCAGCGCATGAAGCTGAAAAAGCAGCCGTTCCAGTTCGACTCCGTCGGCCTGTCGCTGCTGGTCATCGTGATGGTCTGCTGGGAGGTGATGCTGAGCAAGGGTCAGGAGTGGGACTGGCTGGGCGATCCGTTCTGGCGGGTGCAGACCCTCGCCTTTCTCTTCGTCGTCGGTCTGGCCGGACTCATATTCTGGGAGCTTCGCCACCGCAGCCCGATCGTCAATTTCCGGCCGCTGCGCGACCGCAACTTCGCCGCATGCTGCATCATCATCTTCTGCGCCTATCTGGCGCTCTATGCCAGCAGCACCTTGCTGCCCGGCCTGCTTCAGTCCCTGTTCGGCTATGACGCGCTCAGCGCCGGGCTGGTCATGTCGCCGGCGGGATTTTTCGCCGTCCTGGCGATGCCTATCGTCGGGCGGCTGTTGGGGAAAGGGCTCGACGGCAGATGGCTGATTGCGGCGGGGCTCCTGGCCATGACCGCCGGCAATTACTGGATATCCCAGATGAATCTGGACATCAGCCCGGGAGAAGCCGTCTGGCCGCGCGTGGTCCTGATCGCGGGTCTGGCGGTCTGCTTCGCGCCGGCCAATGTCGCCGCCTATCTCTACATACCGGCGGAGCTGCGCGGCGCGGCCGTCGGCCTGCTGAGCCTCCTGCGCAATGAAGGCGGCAGCGTCGGAACCTCGCTTGCCCAGACAATCCAGGAGCGGCGCGACCAATTCCACACCCTGCGCCTGGGCGAATATCTCGATCCCTTCAACGCGGCGGCGAATTCCTTTATCGCCCGCGGCAAGGATTTCTTCCTCCAGTTTTCCGCCGATCCCTCCGCCTCCCAGGAACGGGCCTGGCAGATGCTTGAACAATTGCGGCAGAAGCAGGCGGCGTCGCTGGCCTATTTCGACTGCTTCTGGATCTTTGCCTCTCTGACGCTCGCACTTGCGTTCATCCCGCTGTTCATGAAGCGCTCCGTAGCCGAGAAAGGCGCCCACATCGCCACGGAGTGAAAGGCCCTCGACGATCGATACTTCGATCGCCTATTCAGCGCCCCGCTTCAGCAGCACGACGTTTCGCCAGAAGCGCTGAAGGCCGTCGAGGCCGCCCGCGGTGGAACTCCACGTCGTCGTATCGCAGATCAGCAAGCGGCCGGGAAAGACGCCGGGTTTCGACTGCAGCAGGGCGTCGAAATCGCGTCGCCCTCCGGCGGTGAAGGGATGCGGCGGGGCGTCTGGATCTATCGGCTGGCGCGCCAGCACGTCCAGTTTCGCCGCGCTGTCGCCAAGCCTCTCCAGATGGGGCAGGTGCGGATGCAGATTGAAGGTCGTAACGCCCTCCATCAGCCCCGACCGGTCCAGCCCCGCGGCGATCTCGAGCGGCGCCGGCGAGCCGTCGGGCAGCTTCGCAGGATGCAGGCCATAGCGGTTCCTGACCGGCAGGCCCAGCCCGTCGAGCAGCGAGATGCCGAAATCGCCGAAGGATTGCCGCGCCGGGATAGCGGGATCGCCGTGATGATGGAATTCGAGTTCCCGCCGCGCCAGCCGCTCGTTCTCGGGCAGCTCGTCCGCATCGCCGATGTCATGGTGAGGGCATATGAATAGCGTGTGGTCGGGATCCTCGAGAAACGAACGGATGGCGCCGATCTCCGCATCGCTCGCCCGTTGCCGCGTGCGGGAGGAATCGAAGCTGATGACGACGAGCGTATCGACGCCGGCGAGAAACCCGCCATCGAGGGCGGTGAGGCCTGCCTCGGTCCTGCGCTCGGCGCGCCGGACGGGATTTCCCGTCCAGGAGCCGGCCAGGTCGGCGAACAGCTTGAAATTCGCCAGCTGTATGTTGTCGAGAAAGCCCCCGACGCCCTGATCGAATTTCACCGGATCGGCGAATGATTCGAACCGCGGCCAGAACAGCCGGCGCAGCTCGAACAATGCCGGAAACCGATCCTCCAGGATGCCCAGCGGCGCCCCGACCTCGTCAGGACGGCTCCAGGCGAAATACAGCGCGACTTGCCGGCCTGCCATCGCCAGCCTCCGTTCAGGTTCAGGGACATCCCATCGAGTGGAGCACGATCCGCTCCTATCCGCGACTATAGCTCGCTCGGGACGCCGGATCCGATAGAGCTCGCGGCCGGTCACATCCCGGGCAGCAGCACGATCTTTCCGGGCTTGTGAGGGCGACCGGCCAGCATCTCGTGCGCGGTCCGCGCCGCGGACAACGGCAGGATCTCGCCGACCCGCGGGCGCAGGGTGCCATCATCGAACAAGGCCGCGAGGCGCGTAAGGCCCGAGGCATCGACGGCGACCAGGATGAACTCGGCCCGCAGGTGATGCTGGGCCGCGAGAGACTTATCTGGCATCGCGACGGCGGAGATGACGGCGCCACCCGGCCGCAACAGGACTGAGGATTGTGCCAGCATCGGCTCGCCCACCGTGTCGATCACGATGTCGAAAGGCCCGGCCAGCCCGCTCAGCCCTCCGCCGCGGGCATCGATCGTGGCCCGGGCGCCGAGCGACTTGACGAAGTCGGTGTCCCCAGCGGAAGCCGTGGCGACGACCTCGCTGCCGGCCCAGGCCGCGAGCCGCACCGCGTAGGCGCCGACATTGCCGCCGCCGCCCAGCACCAGCACGCGCTGGCCCGACTTCAGACCCGCATGATCGAACAGCATCTGCCACGCCGTCGTTGCGATCACCGGCGCCGAGGCCGCCTCGGCATCGCTCAGCTGAACCGGCTTTGGCGCGATCATGCCGGCTTCGGCAATGGCGAACTCGGCATAGGCGCCGGTGAAGCGTGCGTTGGTGACGCCGTACACGGCCTGGCCGAGCGAAAATCCGGAAACCCCGGGCCCGATGGCCTCGACGATGCCCGACAGGTCGGAGCCCGGAACGAGCGGCAGGGGTTGCGGCAGCACGCTGCGCCCTTCGCGCACCCACGCGTCCCAGGGCCCGACACCCGCAGCCCGCACGCGGACCAGCACCTGCCCCGGACCCGGGCTTGGCACCGGGACATCGGCATAGGTCAGCACGTCGAGGCCGCCGAACTCCCGAATTTCTATCGCCTTCATGATGGTTCACTCCTCCGCGGCCGTGAGATCGGCGCTGCTTGGCCTGATGACCAACTCTGTACCACCTGCCGGAAGGCTCATTGCGGCACTGGCGTTCAAAATCTCCGATCGGGACATCGTCATGTCATGAAGCCGCTGCAAGTTTATGAGGTCGCAACTATGATGGCCGCCCTTTCGGACGCCAGGGGGAATGCGGGATGCGCGAGGATGAGGCAAGCGTGACCGCGCTGCGGGTGGCACAGCAGCGGGCGGCGCATCAACTGTTCGATGCCCCCCAGGTGTTCGCCGACGGCCTTGCCGTGCCGATCCTGGGCGCGGAAGCGGAAGAGCAGATGCGCGGATCGGCGGCCGATTACCGCACGCCGTTCGCCCTCGACTTCCGCGCCGCCGTGGTGGCGCGCAGCCGCTTCTGCGAGGATTGCGTTGCCGCCGCCATGGCCAATGGCCTGCGCCAGGTCGTCATCCTCGGCGCCGGCCTGGACACGACCGCCTATCGCGGCATCCTCCCCGCCGATGCGAAGGTCTATGAGGTCGACCATCCGGCGACCCAGGCCTGGAAGCAGGAAAGGCTTCGGACGGCGGGCATTGCGATCCCCCCGTCCGTTGCCTTCGTCGCCATCGATTTCGACAAGACGACATTGCTGGACGGCCTCGCCAACGGCCGGATCGACCTGGCGCGACCGACGCTCTTTTCCTGGCTCGGCGTCACCTACTATCTTCCGGCCGCAACCGTGACGGCGACGCTCTCGGCGATCGGCTTGCTGGCAACCGGGGGCGAGCTCGTCTTCGACTATTTCGAGCCGCCGCAGAACTTTCATGTGGTGGAGCGGGCCGGCTTCGAATCCTTCGGCAAGGAGGCCGCCGCCGCCGGCGAGCCGTGGAAGAGCTTCTTCCAGCCCGCCGACATGGCGGCGAAACTCGCCGCCAGCCGCTTCGCGGACATCGAGGACAGCGGCAGCGACGCGATGGCGGCGCGGTATTTCACCGGCCGCACCGATGGCCTCACGCCGACCGGGCCGATGCGCTTCGTCCGGGCGCGGATCGGGGGGCGTCGCCACGTCGAATAGCGCCGGCTCGAACGCGCGGCCTCCGATTCAGGGCGCCGATCGGCCGGGCTGCGCGTCAGCGCCGTCGTCGGCCGCCTGGCCGAACCCGGGGAGATAGCGGCCGAAGTTCAATTCGAAGTCGCTCGGAACGCCGTAGCCGAGATTGCCGATCTTGGCGCGGCGCGCCTGCGCGGCGGGCGAAGCCAGGATCGAGAAGAACACGTCGGTGCTCGACTGAAGCTCGGTGGCTGTCGGCGTCCCGAAGCGATTGATCTGCGCCTTCGCCGCGCCCAGCGTCTCGTGGTCGAAGGAGGCCAGGCGTCGGGCGAGCCCATCGACGAACGCATCAAGGTCGCCATCGTCGAGCGTGCGGTTCACCCAGCCATAGCGCTCGGCGACATCGGCATCGAAATCATCGCCGCTGAGGACGATCTCAAGCGCCCGCGAGCGGCCGACCAGGCGCGGCAGCCACTCCAGCGCGCCGCCGCCCGGGACCAGCCCGACGCCGACCTCGGGGTTGCCGAAAAGCGCGTTTTGCCGGCTGGCGAAGCGCATGTCGCAGGCCAGCACGAACTCGTTGCCGATGCCACGGGTTCGGCCGCGAACCTTGGCGATGCTCACGACCGGCGCGGACGAGAGGCGAAGGACGAAATCGCGCCAGAGGCTCAGCACCTCCGGCTGCTTAGCCGCCTTGGCGACGTCGAGATGGGCGACGAAAAAATCGGGATTGGCCGACTGGAACACCACGACCTTCACGGATGGGTCGGCCTCGAGGCCGGTCATCAGCGCGCCCAGTTCGGCGATCGTCGCGGGAACGAACATGTTGATCGGCGGATTGCTGAAGGTGACCGTCCACCGGCCCGGATGGGTGCGGTCGATGTTGAACTGCGACGGCTCAGCCATGGCGCATCTCCCACGTCGATTGGCGGATCGGCTTGGCGCCCAGGCTGCCCACGGCACGCAACAGCTCCCAGATCGGCGGCCTCCAACGCGCCAACGAATCTCGGCTATCGCCGTGACTTTCTTCAATTGTGCGATGGTATCGGTCGACAGGGCAGCGTCGGGTGCCTGGCTTGCTCAGGGCATACTTAGCCGGGCGCAGGATCAACCCCCAGCAGGCAAGTGGGCTCCGGCCCCTTTCTTCCCCGGCGGATCTGTTTTCCGAACAAGAGCTGGCGAGGAGAGCGCAGCGTTCGCCGGCTCGTAGAGCGTGACGTTGACGTGACACCGTTCCGTCCCGGCTCCCCAACGGCGCGCCCCTCGTGATGCTTTGGCGTCGCCGACACCTTCGTCCAATGGCTTTCCAGTGCTTCCAGAGTGAGATTGACATCGCGTCGCGGACGAAGAGAGCGGGTCGACTGCGGATTTCTTCCCGCCGCGGCATGAGATCCTAGGCCGCATCGGGGGCCAGGTCCTCGGCGAGGGGCGCGGCATCAGACACCCGTGGAGACAGCTATGAGCGAGTTCAGCGCTTACGAGTATAGGAAGCAACCCGGGTTCGACATGAACGCCTTCGAGGGCGCGAACCAGGCCATCCCGATGAAGACACTCGTGATCTACTGCTTCGACCCTCGGGCGGCCGACATCCCACAGGCCGTCGCCAAGCATTTCGGGGACGAGGTCTATCCGGGCGAGAACATTCTGGACAAATCCGGCAATCGGGTCGGCCACACGCGGACGCTATTCACCGAGACCAATGCGGGCGGGCGCGCCGCTTTCGCCCTCGAATCGGTGGCGGCCATGGACTACATATTCAGCGTCCAGAATGTCGTGGTCGTCCACCACTCGTTCTGCGGCACGACGACCCTGACGCCCGAGCTGCTCATCGAGGAGTTCCGCGATCATCATCACGCCGACATCGCGACGATGTTCGATCGCGACAGCCTTGCCATCATGGATTTCGAGACGTCACTCAAGCATGACATCGCCTTGCTGCGCTCGAGCCCGGCGGTGCCGAAGCGCATCAAGCTCTACGGCTTCTTCTTCGAAATCAGTTCCGGCAAGCTGACCGAGGTGGTGCGGGACATTCCTGCGTAGACCGCCGGGCAGGTGCCGGGGCCAGGGTGGACTTGTCCAAACGCAGGATGAACCGCCGGCAAGGAAGTTAACTCCACGCTTTCTTCAAGCTCACTCCCAGCGATTGGCATTCTTCGGGAAACCGGGACGCTGCACGCGCACGATGCAGAAGCGCTGACCCGTGGGCGCCTCCATCACGACCCAGCGCGCGAGCCGGTTCGCGACCTTTGCGCCGAGCTTCTCCAGACGGGCGACCTCGGCTGGAATGTCGTCGGTCTCGATGTCGATGTGGACGCGACTCTCGTGATCGACGCTCTGTATCTGCACGATGGGCTCATCGGGCGGGGTCTCCAGCATGCGGTAGTTGCCGCGACTGCCGGGATGTCCGGGATCCACGGGCCGGCCCAGGGCATCGGCCCAGAAGCGGGCGGCCTCGTCCACGTCAGCGGTCTTGCAGTCGATGAGCAGCGCACAGAGTCGGGAGTGGTGCATGTTCGTGCCTCTTTGCTGCTTCAAGCCGAAGCCGGCCGCCCGAACCGTTCGGCGGCCCGCTGCTTTGCCTTCTTCGCCTCTTCGTCTCGGTTTCGCGGCGAGGCGCTTGTCTCCAGCCGGTCGATGAGGCGGCGGGCCACTTGGAACACCTCCTCGATCGCATCGCCGAAGGCCGCTTCATTGGCCTTCGATGGCGCATTGAAGCCGCTCAGCTTGCGCACGAACTGGAGCGACGCCGCGCGGATCTCCTCATCGGTCGCCGGCGGGTCGAAATTGAACAGTGTCTTGATGCTGCGGCACATGAGCCTGCTCCCGAGCCAATTCAACGGACGTCGATCGACTGGTCATTCTACTCTGACTCTGAATCATCCGCTCCTTGCCGGTTGCGCGCCAAGCGGAGATCGGCGTTGTCCGCCGCCCTACCCCCATTTGATTCGCCTTCGCGAAAGCTTCGGTGGATCAGCGCTTCACATTTCGACGTCGACGTCCACTCTCACCCGATCGTCCCCGGCGGCTTGCACGTCACGTCGTAGACCACCCCATTGATTTGGCGATGGCGATACCACTTTGATCCAGATTCTGCGGCGGCTCAATGTGCGATGGCTGCCCGGAACGTCACGTCGAAGGAGTACGTGTTGCCGAAGAATTCTTCCTGGTCCGCGCTCTTGTAGCTGCCCTCCACGAACTTGTCGTCGAGAAGCTTCTTCGTGAAAACGTCGGCGCTGGAAAGGCCGCTGGGCATTGGGCCCTCGAAGCCGTTGTGTCGCCAGGCGGTCGAGACCGGCGTCCCCGTGGCATCGATGGTGATCTCAAAGGCATGGAGCTTGCCCTGGCTGGCCAGGTCGCTGCGGACGGAGTCATCCGCCAGCGCCTGCGCGTCCAACGACACATCGCTCACGATCACCTGGGTGTCTTTCGTGTTCGGGTCCAGGAAGCCCGGCACCGATCGCGCGTAGGCATAGGCGAGCTTTGTAATCTTGCCGTTCACTGTGAGCGTCCCCTCGGCTCTGCCGTCCGCTGGGTCGGCCTTGCCGTCCGTCACCGACAGTGAGGTGGCGACAAGGCTTAGGACAGCAAGAACCATCGCGGTCCTGCGCGTGTATTGAATCATGGGGCAAACTCCTGGGGAAATGGGTGCAGGGACAAGATGCGGCTTCGACGCTACACCGTAAACGACCCGGTTGGCCTCGCGAGCGAATAATCTACTCCGAACCCACTTCTCCCACTTGGCGACGGAAAAACACCGTCAGTGCCTATCGCAACATCCATGGCCGAGATCATTCGGCGACTTCTGCTTCCAGAACGTCTCCTTGTCTTCGGCCGCCGGCGGAGCGGCGAGCTGATCGGTAACGGCCCGGCGCCAGGCCGTGATGTCGAAGGAACACCTTCGAAAATGCGGCCACGGTCTCGTAGCCGACCCGTGTCGCGATCCGCGCAATCCCGTCGTGGCTTGATTCGAGGAGAAACGCAGCCTCGTCCATCCGCCGGGCGATCAGATAGCGGTACATGGGCTGGCCGACGAGCTTGGTGAAGCGGGCCGAAAAGGCCGAGCGACCTAGCCCCACGCGCTGCCCGAGCTCGCCAAGGGTCCAGGGCCGATCCGGTTGTTCGTGGATCAACTGAAGCGCGGGGCCAATATGCGGGTCCGCCATCGCCCCAAGCCACCCGCCTTCTCCGGGACCGAGTGACTTGATCCAGCTTCGCAACACCTCGACGAAGAGCACCTCTGTCAGTCTCGAAAGCGCGACGCCTTGGCCGGGACGCTCGCCTGCCGACTCGCTCACCATGCGTCGCAGAATTGCCTCGAGCCATTCGCCGTCCTCCGCAGGCTTCAGGAGAAGCATGGGCGGAAGCAACTCCACCACGCTGCCGCGCGAGGGCCGCGCGACGGTGAACTTTCCGCAGATCATCGTCGAGTACGGCTCCGCGGTGCCGCCGTGATGAACGACGCCAAGATGAGCGGGCGATCGATCCAGGTCCAGAACCGAGAGGGGCTTCGCTCGATGATCCGAATAAAACTCATGGGGCTCGCCGCGTGAGATGACGACAAAGTCGCCCGCGGTCATGCGGACTTCTCGTCCGCCTTCGAGTGCGAGGGTCGTCGAGCCGCGACTGAGATAGTGGAACAGGGCGTAGGGGCGCCGCGGCAACGCCAGGCGCCAGGGGTGACCGAGCTCGAAGTGGAAGAGCAGAGTTCCGCCGAGGCGAACGCGGTCGAGCACCTCGGTCATGATGTCCATGGCGGCGATGCTAATCCCGCGGACGATCGGACACAACACTTGGACGATCGAGCTCTACCGTCCGGGAAATCCTGGCCCTAGATCCTACCGAAGCGCGCTGACGCATCGTGCGCCCATCCATTTTGCAAAGCGGCAGATGGAGGAACCGCGACATTGCTGAAGCCTGCTTTTCGCCCGACCCCCCGGTCGTCCGCCATCCCAACAGGAGCAAACCAATGCGCAATCTTGTCCTATCAACCGCCGCCGTCCTCATGGCCGGAGCGGCATTTGCCGCCCCCGCCCAATCGGCAGATCTGCCCAAGGGGGCGGCTCGCAATATCGTGCTGGTCCATGGCGCTTTCGTTGACCAGACGAGTTGGCAGCCCGTTGCCGATATCCTGACGAAGAAGGGCTACAACGTCACGCTCGTCGAAAATCCGCTTACCTCCCTTGCCGCGGACGTCGATGCCACCGAACAGGCGCTGGCGAAACAGAACGGCAGGACCGTTCTCGTTGGACACTCCTGGGGCGGCGTGGTCATCACGCAAGCCGGTAACGATCCCAAGATCTCGGCCCTCGTCTACGTCTCCGCATTCGCGCCCGATGTGGGACAATCTCTGGCGACCCTCGCCAAGAACGGCCCGCCAACCGAGGGGAGCGCAGCGATTCACCCTGACGACAAAGGCAACCTCTACATCGATCCCAAGGTGTTTCCTTCCGCAGTCGCAGCTGACCTTCCCCCGCAGATCGCGGAATCCTTGGCAAATAATCAGCTTCCGTTGAGCCTCACGGCGTTCGAGGCACCGGTCGATACGGCCGCTTGGCACGACAAGCCGACGTTCTACGTGATCACCACCAAGGACAAGGTGATCGCACCTGAGGCCCAGACGTTCTTCGCCGCCGAGATGAAGGCCCAGACGACAGAAGTCGCCGGCAGCCATGCCTCGCTCGTCGTTCATGCGCAGGAAGTCGCCGCGGTGATTGAAAGGGCCTCGCTCGCGAAGTGACGCTACCGCTCTCGGCGCTCCCGCGCCCCGAGCGGCCAGTCCGCGCCACACCGGTTTCGCTTATCCGGCTATTTCGTGCCAAGCATTGAGAGGATGATATGATTGAATCCGCCATCACGAGCCAGGGCACCACCACACTCGAAACATCGCCCACCCGTTACATCGAAGGTCGCGGAATCCGCTTCGCCTATCGCCGCCTCGGCCCATCGAGCGGAACGCCGCTGGTTCTCCTGCAGCACTTCTCGGGTAACATCGACGCGTGGGATCCCGCCGTCGTCAACGCGCTCGCCTCCGATCGCCCCGTAATCGCCTTTGACAACGCCGGGGTTGGCCGCTCGACTGGTCAAACGCCCGACAATATCGCGGCGATGGCCCGAGACGCGGTCGACTTCATCAACCTGCTCGGCCTCTCGGAAGTCGACCTGCTGGGCTTTTCACTCGGCGGCTGCGTCGCCCAGGAGATCGCTGCCGAGCACGGACGGTTGGTCCGCAAGCTCATCCTTGTCGGCACCGCGCCGAAAGGCGGAGAGGAGCACCTGTTGGCGGTTCTCCATGAGGCGTTTTCCCAAACCGATGCGCCGGACCCCCGCCTGCCGCTGTTCTTCACGAAGTCGTCCGCCAGCCAGGCGTCCGGCCTGGCATTCCTGAAGCGGACGAAGCTACGCAAGGACGATCGGGACACCGATAACGGCAGCGCGGTGACCGACCCGCAGGCCAAAGCGCTGATTACGTGGTGCGCCACACCCGATCCCGGGGACACCATGCTGCGCGCCATCCGCCAGCCCACTTTTATGGCCAGCGGTAGCGACGACACCATGCTGCGAGCGAACAACGCCTGCGCAATGTTCAAGGCGCTCAGCAACGCTTACCTGGTCCTTTATCCCGATTCAGGACACGGCGCCCTGTTTCAGCACCACAAGACGTTCGTCAGCCACGTCCGGACCTTCCTGGAAGCATAGCCCGCGGCTGCATGATCCCCGACGCGTCCCGACGCGTCTCGACGCGCTTCATCCGTGTGAGCTATTGCAGAGGGCAAAATGACAATCGCAAAAGTCGAAGTGAAACGTTTCAGCCTAACGACCCCAAAGCCATTCGACGCTGTCGTGGCCGCGCTCAAGTCGGCGGTCGGGCAACCTGACATGGTCGAGTTTTTCAGAGCGACGAGGGCTGCGACCTCCTTCCCCGATTTGCAGCGCATCGTGCAAAGCGGCCTCGGCCGTACGGGTCTTATGCTCTTCGCCGAATTCGACCTGGGCGCCATTCTGCGTCGCGAAACTGGATCCAAGACGCCCAAGATCACACGGCTTCTGGTGGGCAATCCCCTCATCATGAAAGAAATGGTCAAGCACGTTCCCGATGCTGGATCTTACGCCCCAGTCACAGTCCTCATCGATGAACGTCCCGATGGCGTGCATGTCTCCTATGACAAGATGGAGAGCTATCTGTTGCCTTATGGTAGCTCGGAAGCGCTTGCCGTCGCCCGCAATCTCGATGCGACAATCACAACCTTGCTGCGCGAATGTGCAAACTGACACTTCCTGATGCCACCTTCGGCCGATGGTAGTGGGTGTCTCGAAGCGTCGATCATGCAACGCGAGAAGGCAGCATCGCGCGACGCGAACCAGACACACGACCATTAAACCCGGAAGGAAATTCCTACATGTACAAGACACTTCTCGCCACCCTCACCGTCACAGCTCTCTCCATCGGGGCGGTCACGGCTGCCCCCGCCGTCAGCGAAGAGCTGCTGGACACTGCGACGCTTAACACGATCAAATCGCAATTCGGCAAGCTCATGGACTTGGCCAACAAGCATGATTTCAAAGCTCTGCACGGGATGTTCTGGCAATCGCCTTCAACGCTATTGGTGGCGAAGAGCGCGATCCCGTCCGAGGGAAACTGGGCCGGCTTTTGGGGCAACAAAGCAGTCGATCAAAAGCTGCATGACATCGGCAGCTCTGGTCCCGTCGTGCTCGAGCCGGATTATTCAAGGCTCAAAGTTGTCGGCCTGACGCGCGACGTCGCGGAGTCCTACGTGCCGATGAGCATCACAGTTTCATATGCGGGACAGGATGGAACAGCCAAGCCGTTTCTGATGATCATCGAGTGGCTTCGCATCGGGGAGGACTGGAAGATCGCTTCCGAAATCATTCTGCCCGTGCCGCCGGCGCCCGCCATGAAGGGCTAGGCGCGCCCCTTGAACGGCACGCGCTTCGCCAAGCAGCACGTCTCCTCACTCCCGCTCAATCGTCCCCGGCGGCTTCGACGCCACACCGTAGACTACCCGGTTGGCCCCGCGAGCGAATATTCTACCCCGGCCCCACTCCTCCTTCGGCGGTCTCCGTCTCACGCCTGATCCGTCCCGGGCTCATGCCTTGGCGCCGTTCCGTGCAGCCTCGAATACATCGCGCGCGGACGTCGTACCCGCTACGTGCTCCGCACCTTCGACTCCGAGGTCCATCCATCCCGCATTCACCGCCTCAAACATTTCCTCGGCGGGTCCGGTGTGGCCCTTCGGGATGCCGAATTGCTCGAACGCTTCCGCCCACCCCGCACGCGGGACCGCAAAGGCCTTCACGTCGCGATTCAGGACCTCACCCAATTGCTCCGCGACGTCATCCGCGGTGACCATCGAACCAAGCTCGACGACGCGCTGCCCTGACCACGTAGGCCCGGTCAAAAGGGTTGCGACTTCCGCGCCGATGTCCTTGGTCGCGACCATGGTCGATTTCCGGTTTGTCGGATTGTAGTAGACCGGCAGCGTTCCTCCCCGGGCGACCTGCAAGCCGTAAAGAAAGTTTTCGAAGAACCCGCCTGCGCGCACAAATGCGATTGGCGATGTCAGGTCGCGAAAACCTTGCTCCAGAAGCGACAGGGCCGTGATCATCCCGAGCCCGCTGGTCCGGTTCGCACCCATCGACGAAAGCGCGACCACGCGCGGTGGCGCTGCCTTGGTGAGCGCCTCGACATAGTTTGCAATCATGCCCTTTGCTTCCTTGTAATCGGGCGAGGGGGCCCAGACAGCCGGCAACATGATGAACGCGCCTTCGACGCCTTTGAGCGCCCGCTCGATGGCTGCCGAATCATTCCAATCGCCGTCCACCAGTTCCACGCCCTGCTTCGCCCAGTTGGCCGCCTTCTCGCGATTGCGGACGAGCGCGCGCACTTGCTTGCCGCGCGCCAACAGATGTCCTGCCGTAGCGCCGCCGACTTTTCCCGTGATTCCCGTTACTAGAAACATGTGTCTTCTCCTGATCTTGAGGGACAGAGCCCTGCCCCTGTTGGTTCAACGGATGAGCGGCAGAATGGCCCGGATGCGGGGATCGTGCGCGTAGAGCCCGGCCCATGTCATCGCGCCCAGAAGCAGGGAAATGATTTCCGGCGGCGACCCCAACTCACCGATGCGGACATGGGCGCAGATGGCGCCTCCCAGAAAGCCGGTCACCAGGATCGCGCCGAGGACGGAGGTGGCCGGGATGGCGTAAAGGATGGCGCAGGCGAGGATGATCGGACCCACGACACGGGTCAGGTCCATCGCGAACCCGGTTTCCTGCAACATGCCCGCGATCTGTGCCGGCGCGAAAAGCTGAACAGCGCCGTCCGCCGCCAGAGCGATAACCACGATCGCGCTCATTATCCGGCCGGCCCATAGGCCGCGATGCAAGGTCATGGCTTCGGGCACGTGATGCAGGTTCATTGTCTGGGACATTCGTCGTTCTCCGCTGGGGTTACCTGGTTTCGAAGCTGTACTTATTGTGTCTCCTGAGTATGATAAATACCGGAATATCGAACGCACTGTTCTCTGCAAGGGAAACAATATCCAGGCGCGAAAATGCAGAAACTCGAGCCCATCCTCATATTCATAACGGTGGCGGAAATGGGGAGCTTCACCCGGGCGGCCGATAGCCTGGGCATCCAAAAGGGGCGGGCCTCGACCGCGATCCGGAAGCTGGAGGAAGATGTCGGCGTCAGGCTCCTGCACCGGACGACGCGCAGCGTGCAGTTGACGGAGGACGGACGCGCATTTCATGCGCGTGCCCGCGATCTGCTTGCCGAGGTCGATGACCTGCACTCGATGTTCGCGGGCGATCGCGCGGCACTTCGCGGGCGTTTGCGGGTCGATCTTCCGACCGAGGTGGCGCGCACAACGATCGTGCCGGCCTTGCCGGATTTCATGGCGGCTCACCCCGAGTTGGAGCTGGAGCTGTCGAGCACGGATCGGCAGGTCGATCTGGTTCAAGAGGGGTTCGACTGCGTATTGCGGCTTGGTCCCATCGGGGACGAGACGCTGATTGCCCGCCCGCTGGGCCTGTTGCGCATGGTCAACGCCGCCAGCCCCGCCTATCTGGCGCGCCATGGCGTCCCTCGATCGCTGGAAGATCTCCGGCGTCAGGGACATCGGACAATTCATTTTTCGACGATGCTGGGCGCAAGACCCTGGGGATGGGAATATCCGGACGGGGACAGCTACGCGACGCTTCAGCTGCCAGGTGCCCTACACGTCAACAGCGCGCAGACCTACGAAGCCGCGGCGCTGGCCGGCCTTGGCCTGATTCAGGCGCCGCTCTTGGGCATTGGCCGCTACTTGGAGAGTGGAGCGCTTGTGGAGATCATCCCCGATTTTCGCCGCCGGGCGCTCGCCGTGTCCCTCGTCGTGGCACATCGGAGCAACCTGTCGCGCCGAGTCCGCGCATTCATGAAATGGATCGAGGGTGTGCTGACGCCGTATCTGGAGTAGCGGGACCAAAGAAGTTTACTCTGACCCCAGTTCTCTCTTCCGTCTAGATTGTAGCTCCGTCCAATGGGCGGATGACCGCCTCAACAACTGACGAACAATTAAGCTTGCGATTGCTGTCCTGCAGACGTCTTAACCAATGTCAGCATCTCCTGCAGTTCGTCGAGCCGCACCCGAGCTGCTTTAATCATCTCAAGCGCAACAGATTGCGAGTAACAGAATCGTTCGCGGGGCCCATCGTATACGACTAGGCATTTGGACCCTTTGACAATCGCCTCTCCCGAGAATTTGCAGGTCCGCTTTGCCTTTGCGACTTCGACCTCGGTCCGTTTAACCATTTGCTTTGGGCGCGGCATCCTTGAGTCTCCCCCTGACGAGGCCAGACAACTTATCGGCGATATCCGCGGACGCGTCAATCGCCCTTTCAAGCTGTTCAATGTTAGCGGATTGGCGTTGCCCAGACTCAAGTTTCATTACGGTATTCTGCTCTGAACTCGCGAGCCGAATGAGAATCTCGGAGTTGTGGCTGCCAGAGAAACACCGCAATAAATCGCGCCCTCGATGCTGAAGGCCGAGCCGGTTCAGTACGGTATCCGCAATAGAACGGGCTTCCTGCTGTAGCCTCCCCTTCAGGGCCTCGCGACGTTCCTGCGGCTGAATTACAGGAGCGAAGGCAGCAACCTGTCCATCAGCCTGGGCCGCGGCGAGGCGTCTCCGAACAATCTCTTCGGTAAGGCCGAATTCGCTAGGTTCGAAGCCCTTCTCCCGAATCGTTGCGAAAAGATCGCCGATCATGACATCGTCGATCTTCTTGAGATAACCACTACGATGATAACTCTCGACAACCTCATTGAGGACCCGCATGAACGGCCGTAGGGTCATCCGCGGAGCCGCTTCGCCTTCGCCATCGACATCGAGTTCCCCCTGTAGATACTCTTGGAAGAACTCCTGATCGTCTTTGTCGAAATCTGTGAAATCGCTCCACCAGCGCTCATCGTTGAGGCCAACGTGTGAAACGAGATAGACATGGTTGGCCGGAGAGTACGGAACCTCTGGTAGTGCAAGACGCAAAATTCGTCCGACGAACTGAACGTAAGGCGCCAGACTACGGTACGGGCGAAAAACTGCCGCCACCGACAGTGTAGGTAGATCGTATCCTTCTCCGAGGATATTGACCTGCACAACGACGTCGGTCACGCCGCTGCGTAACGTCGCTTCGATACGGGTCCGTTCTTCGTCCTTAAGTTGACTGTGTAGTACTTCCACGCGTAGGCCGAGTTCTCTGTACAACGCGGCTATCTGCGAGGCATGGCGAATTGAACATGCAACAGCGATCAGCTGACGCGGAGAGCCCAGAGACCTGACATGATGCAGTTGCTGTACCGACGCGTTTACAATACTTCGGTTGCATTCCTCAGAACTGGCGACGCCGCGGCTAAACCAATCGAGCTCTCGCATTTCCATGATCTCGTCAATGCCGAGGGTCCTAGTCTCCCCCTCCACGGTAAACGTCAGCTCAGTTGGCTTGACGAACAGTGCATCGATCTGGGAAATGAAGCCCATGATCATCGAACGCGCATAACCAAACCTGTAGACCCGCTCGCCAGAAACAACTTGGCCATCAGACCTCATAGGCGTCGCCGTAAAGGAGACAACCTTAGCGGTCGCGAAGTATTGGAAAAGCCGCGTCCATGTGTCCGCCACATTGTGATGGCCCTCATCGACCAGAATCATGTCGAAGTAGTCGTTCGGCAATGCCTCGTACCACTTGTTCCGCGCACCGGAGAACTGCTGGATGTTGGCAATCACAATATGCGCTGCGTCACAGTCGTGGATATTGGCGCCGGTTTTTAGTTCCGACAGAAAAGGCCCACCCTTGGGAATGAATACGCCTCTCTTGGTATAAAAGCAGTTCGGGCTGCTTACATTGAGTTCCCGCCGAATGTTCTCACGAATCGTCAGATTGGGAGCAATGATGAGTACGCGCCCGTTCGCTATGCCAAACGGCGCAAGGCCCATGAGGCCGGTCTTCCCGCACCCGACGGGAAGCTGTACGTAACAAGGTGTGTTCTTTTTCGAAAAATGTTCGCGTATTGCAAAGTAACCTTCAATCTGCGGTTCCCTCAGAGACGGACTATGCCTAATGGTCGTCTTCGTCTCGGCGAAGAATCGTGCGATCTCGCTGTTGTCCATGATCACGGCCTTCCTTGCGCCGCCTGGACCATCTGTTCCAGGAGGCGATCATAAGACATCACGGTCGTTCCGTCCGATGACAATGCGCGATAGGTCTTAATCTGCTTGGGATCAAGGCTGCTTCGTCGCCCGATAACGATATAAGCTGGGCAGATGGCCTCGATATCTTTCAAGCCAAGCTCGCTACGCGCATAGGCAACATTGTCCGTGAGCCACGTGCGCCAGTCACGGATTTGCCTCGAAGCCTCTGCGAGTTTCTTGGCAGGCAAGCCAGCTCTGGTTAGCGCCTTTTCATTTGGGCTTTCCAGTTCAACGATTGCCCATCGAAACCCGACTGATGAGTTGGACGCAATCAAGAAGTCCGGCACAAATTCTGAGCCCAACTTAGGTCGATCAAGGCACCAGACAGCCCCACCGGTTGGCGCAAGCGGAGCAAGCGCTACAGGAAACGACGTAAAAAATGTCTGCAAGGGGCGCTCATCTGCAGCGTCGCCGAGCACGCGCTCAAAATCGTCGACGATCTCGGCGTTGGGCTCGCGACCGCTAGTGCGCCACAGCGTCCATTTCTCGAGATCTGCCCTATTGCCTGCCATGGGTTGCCTTTCGCCTCACTCCCACTCGATTGTTCATCGAGCACTTAAACATATGATCTCGTTGCCAAATTTTTCTGGCGCGATGTAACACACCGCCGCTCAAACCGTCAAAATTCTACGCTTTTGATTTTATTGGTTTTTTTGGCTGAAAATTTATTTGCTGATTTCAGCATCTATCGGTAGCGGCAGCGACTCGTGGGCATCTTTGTGAGACTGATCCGCTGTCTCTTGGCCTAACAAAAGAACCGTCAAGAACGACGATAGCAAGAGTTACTGCGGTTCCTATTCGACCGCGCGCCGCTCGGGTGGAAAAAAGACCGGCATGTCACGTCGGAGTTTGGCGGCGAGTTCGTGATCCGGAAAGCGGTCGATGGCCGTCGTCCAAATCGCCAAAGCCTCGATCGTCTCGCCCCTGTTCCAGTGAGCACCGCCGAGATTGAACATCGCCAGATCGTAATCAGGATCTAGCGAAAGGGCCTTCTCATAGGCATCGATGGCCTGCGCGGACTGACCAAGATCGCCGTAAGCCGCGCCGAGCTGAAACCAGCTCATGGCATCAGGCTGGATGCCTTCGGCCTGTTCGCGCAGGATCGGCAGGCTCTCTTCAAACCGACCGAGAAAGTTGAGAGCGGTCCCAAGACAGTAGCCGTAGTGACCGCCCGCCAGATCGTAGGCCTTCCGAAAACAGAGCTCAGCCTCGGCCCAGTTCGCTTCATCTTGCGCCCAGTGCCCAAGGCGATCCCATAAGAAGGCGGCTTCATCCCTGTCGTCGACGTGCTCGATTTGGCGGTCGAACTCGCCCCGGAATTCCGCGAAGGTCCGGCCAACATCCTGTCCCTCCGATCGCAGGTACAAGGTCGCCAACAGCAGCTCGCGACGGCCGCTGGAGCTGTCGGGGTGGGCGCCAAGATAGCGGTGCCAGAAGCCCAGCGCTTGGCGCGCGTTCTCCGCTGTTGTCCGACCGAAGCTCGCCACCAGCCGTGCGAAAAACGGCCAGATCCATGGCTCGCAGTCAGCTTGGACCAGGAGGCTGTTGATCTCACGGAATGCCGCGCTCCCTTCTCCCATGTTGAAGAGCGCGTTGGCCCTCCAACCCGCAACACCGGCCGCCTTGGCGCGTATAGGATCGGTGAAGACGGCTTGGTCGAGATGCGCGAGAGCGTCCTTCCACTCGCCCTGGCGCACGTAGAATTGGGCCAAGGCATTGTGGGCTTCAGGAAGGTGTGGATTCAGCCGCAATGCTTCGCGGTAGTGCTCGACTGCTCGCTTCTCATCTCCGAGCCGCTCAAAGCTCGTTCCGAGATTCTTATGACCTTGGGATGCTAGATCCGGAGTATCAGCAAACGCCGGATCGGCGAGAGCCGCCTCATAGGCGGCCTTGGCGTCCTCCTCCCGACCGAGCGCCGAGAGGGCGTTGCCGATCGTGTAGTGAAGGCTGCCCCGCTCGAAGCGGCCCAGATCTAGCTGATCTCTGAAGTGCGCCACGGCGTCTTCGATCCGGGCGCGCGATCGACTCAACCCCGCCATCCCGAGGTTGACCTCGGCCATGTAGGCGGGGCCCATGGCTTCGCTGCCCACCCCGAGCACGGCCGCGAACCGATCGAAGCCCGCGCTGATCACCGTGTCCGCGTCCTGATTGTAGAGGTGCGCAAGGAGATGACGGGCCATGGCCGGATCGTCCGGAACATGTATGTCCGGGACACCGCGCCGC
>Ga0265313_10000582_pt1 | contig 38034 bp, 38 predicted proteins | sample 4123metaG_FD_203122 | JGI IMG/M metagenome (GOLD analysis project Ga0265313, IMG submission 203122) | Rhizosphere microbial communities from Carex aquatilis grown in University of Washington, Seatle, WA, United States - 4-1-23 metaG | ecosystem: Host-associated > Plants > Roots > Rhizosphere >... | reverse complement strand
AGACCGCGCCGTTGGCCTGCTCCCAGGCGTCGCCCACGGCCTCGTGGTCGACGAGCCCGAAGCGGTCGGGCGGCCGGCCCAGCTGTGCCGTCGCCGCGACCACGAGCTGCTGGGGCTCGAGGTCGTCGCCGTACGCGGCGTAGCACTCGAGCCCGTCCCAGATCGCGGTGAGCGGCCGGACCTCGGAGCCCAGCCGGAGCGCGTGCGGGTCGCCCTCCGACGAGAGTTGCGAGACGATGTTCTCCCAAATGTCGTACGTCGACACCCCGGCGGGCGGGCGATACCCGGCAACCGGGTGGAGCCGCCATTCGAGCGTGATCGGGCCGTCGTCGACCAACCATGTCTGCGATCCGTTGAGATAGCTGTCGACGGGGAGGCCGAGTTGCTCGTCGAGCGCGAGCACGAGCTCGGGCGAGATCGTCCAGACGGTGGTCGCGACGCGGGGCATAGGCCATAGACCGTATCTACGATTTGCTCATAGCATCCGGAGTCGATGAACAAATACGACCGTCTCACCGCGCTCGACGCCAGCTTCTTGCACATGGAACGGCTCGAGTACCCGATGCACGTGGGCGCCGTGAGCGTTCTCGAGGGCGCGCCCTTCTTCGACGCCAACGGCCACTTCCGCATCAGCGAGGCGCGCGACCTGGTGCAGTCGCGGTTGCCGCTGCTTCCCCGGTTCCGCCGGCGGTTGATGAACGTCCCCTACGACCAGGGTCGACCGATCTGGATCGACGACGACCACTTCGACATCGCCTACCACGTACGGCTCACGGCCTTGCCGAAGCCCGGCTCGTGGGAGCAGCTGGTCGCGCTCACCACGCGCGTTCAGGAGAACCTGCTCGACCGGGAGCGCCCGCTTTGGGAGCTGTGGTTCGTCGAAGGACTCGAGGACGGTCACGTCGGGCTCATCCAGAAGACGCACCACTCGCTCGTCGACGGTGTGTCCGGTGTCGACGTCGCGACACTGCTGCTCGACGCCACCCCCGACTACGTGCGACCCGTCCCGCACGAGTGGACTCCCGAGCCTGCGCCCAGCCCCTCGCAGCTCCTGATCGACAGCTTGCGCGAACGCGCGACGGAGCCGGCGGAGCTCGTCCGCTCCGTGCGGTCGATGATGCGCGGCCCGCGGCACGCGGTGGAGCGGGCCGGGGAGCTCGGGAAGTCGCTGAGCACGATGGTGCACCGCGAATCGATCGCGCCGCGCACGTCGATCAACGGGCGCACCGGCCGCCATCGCCTGTTGTCGGTCGTGCGGATCCCGTTGAGCGAGGTCAAGGCGATCCGCAAGGCGCTCGGCGGCACCGTGAACGACGTCGTGCTCGCCGGTGTGGGTGGCGGCCTGCACCAGCTGCTGTCGGCGCGCGACGACGACGTCGAAGACCTCCGGCTGCGGGTGTTGTGTCCGGTCTCGGTGCGCGCCGACGATCAGCACGGCGACCTCGGCAACAAGATCTCCGCGATCTTCGTGTCGCTGCCGGTCGGTCCCGCCGATCCCGTCGACCGTCTCTCGGAGATCTCGGCGCAGACCGCAGATCTGAAGGAGAAGCGGCAGGCGCTCAGCGCCGACCTCTTGCTCAACATGAGCGACTACGTCGCACCGACGTTGGTGAGCCTCGCGGCGCGCGCCGTGCACCGGCAGCCGTTCGTGAACCTGATCGTCACGAACGTTCCGGGCCCGCAGGTGCCGCTCTATCTCATGGGCGCGCGCTTGATCGAGGCGTTCCCGATCGTGCCGCTCACGCAGAATCTCACCGTCGTGGTCGGGATCCTGTCCTACGACGGCACGTTGCACTTCGGGCTGTGGGCCGACCGCGACGCCGGCGGCGATCTCGAGGTGCTCGCGGGCGGCATCGAAGACGCCTTCGCGGAGATGGCGAAGGTGGCGACCGAACGGGGGAATCGGTGACCGAGCTCTGGGAGCGCGATGCCTGGGAGCTCGCCGACGGCGTGCGCTCCGGTGAGCTGAAGGCCGTCGACCTCCTCGACGAGTTCCTCGCGCGGGTCGAGCGGTTCAACGACGAGCTCAACGCGTTCTGCTTCCTCGACGTCGAGGGCGCGCGCCGCCGCGCGGAGGAGATCGACGCCGCGGTCGCGCGAGGCGAAGATCCCGGTCCGTGGGCCGGGGTGCCGATGGGCGTGAAGGAGCTCGTCGCCGTGGAGGGCTGGCCCGACACGCATGCTTCGATGTTGCTCAAGGACCGGATCGCCGACCACACCGCAACCGAGGCCGCGCGACTGCGCGCCGCGGGCGCGGTGCTCGTCGGGCTCACGACCTCGCCGGAGTACGGGTCGGTGAACTGGACGCGCACCTACATCCACGGCGTGACCCGCAACCCGTGGAACCTCGAGCGCACGCCCGGGGGTTCGTCGGGCGGCTCGGCCGCCGCGGTTGCGGTCGGGATGATGCCGATCTGCACCGGCAGCGACGGCGGCGGATCGATCCGCATTCCGTCTGCGTATTCCGGTCTGTTCGGCTTCAAGGTCAGCTTCGGTCGCGTCGGCGATGCCGGTCACTTCGACACCGGACTCACGTCGGTGCCCGGTCCGATCTGTCGTTCGGTCCGCGACGCCGCGCGCTACGTCGACGCGATCGCCGGCCCGACCGACGTCGATCCCACCTCTTTGCCCCGGCCCGAGCGCTCGTACGAGAACGCCGTCGTGTCGGGCGCGGCCGCGGCGCGTTTGCGGGGCCTGCGGGCCGCGTGGAGCTCGACGCTCGGCTTCGCGGTGTGTGATCCGGAAGTCGAGAAGCTCTCGCACGAGGCGGCTCTCGCGCTGGCCGCCGACGCCGGCATCGAGATCGTCGACGTCGACTTCCACTTTCCGCGTCCGGGGCAGGCCTGGAGCATCTTGTCGAACATCGATGTCTCCGCGAATCACCTCGAGGCGTATCGCGGAAGTGACGAAGCGGTCACGCCCGTGTCGAAAGCCGGGTTCGAGGCGATCGAGCGGATGACGAGCGATCAGGTCCTGCGCGCGCAGCAGCGCCGCTGGGAGCTCCTGCGGGCGATCGCCGACGTGTTCGACGAGGTCGACCTGATCCTCACACCCACGACCGCGACCACGGCGTTCGTGGCCGAGGGCCCACCGCCCTTCGAGATCGCGGGCCAACGCGTCGGCGGCATGGGCTCGGTTCCGTACACCGCGCCGTTCAACATCTCCGGCATGCCCGCGGTGAGCATCCCCGTGGGCACCAGCGTCGAGGGTTTGCCGGTAGGGCTACAGGTGGTCGCGCGCCGTCACGAGGAAGAGCTCGTGCTCGCCTGCGGTGCGATCGCCGAGTCGAAGCGTCCCTGGCCCAAGTTCGCCCCGCTCGCGTACACCTGACCTGCGAACCGGCGTCAAGATGGCAGGCATAACCTGCCACAGCGACGCCGGTTCGAATGGGGGTTCGATACCCTGCCGGGCGTGACCGACACGCAGCCGAAAGCGGCGCGCCCGCCCCGACAAGAGCAAGAGCCGGCGTCGGAAGAGGTCACCGAAGTCTCGCCGGGCGTGCTCCGCATGCAGCTCCCGATCTGGATGCCCGGCCTCGGCCACGTCAACATGTACGGCCTCGTCGACGGGCGCGGCCTCACCGTGATCGATCCCGGCCTCCCGGGCCCGCAGTCGTGGAAGGCCCTGAAGCAACGGCTCAAGACCGCTGGCTACCAGCTCAAAGACGTCCACACCGTGGTGGTCACGCACTCGCATCCCGATCACTTCGGCGGGGCGGGTCGCATCGCCCGCGAGACGGGTGCCGAGCTCATCACGCACCACGCGTTCTCCACGTTCACGGTGAAGGGACCGAGCCCGCACCGGGCGCTCACCGAGGGCGAGGCGAAGCGCGCGGAGGTCGAGGCGGCGATGCTCGCGCAGTCGCTCGACGTCGAGCCCGACGAATTGCCGACCGTCAACGACGACGCCGACATCGTGCACGACGACACGCTCGAGACCGAGGCGACGTCGAGCCCGTGGGGTGCGATCACTCCGTGGGGCACGCGCAACCAGGGCCCACCCCTCAAGCGCAAGCTGATGATCCGCGCGATGCGGATGCTGTTCACGCCGCCCGAACCGACGCAACGGGTGCACCACGGCGCGCGCATCCGCATGGGTGACCGCGACTGGTTCGCGGTGCACACGCCCGGTCACACGGTCGACCACATCTGCGCCTGGGACCCGGAGTCGGGCACGCTGCTCACCGGCGACCACGTGCTCCCCTCGATCACGCCGCACGTGTCGGGCGTGCGCCACGCCGACTCGTTGAAGTCGTACCTCGCCACGCTCGACCTCGTCGCGAGTCTCGACGGCGTGAAGCTCGGCCTCCCCGCGCACGGTCACCCGTTCACCGACGTATCCGGGCGGGCGCGTGCGATCCAGGAGCACCACGCCGAGCGCATGGAGCTGTTGCGTGACGCCGGTCTCGCGCTCGGCCCGGCCACGGTTCCCGAGCTCTCGCACGAAGTGTTCCCGAAGCGGCACTGGGGCACCATGGCCGAGAGCGAGACCTTCGCTCACCTCGAGCACATGGTCAACGTCGGCATGGCCGAACGCTGGGAAGAGGGCGGCATGCTGCACTACCGGGTCGCCGAGGCCTCGTAGCGCGCCGCGCACCTACACTCCGACGCGTGACTGCCGACGACGCAACGATTGCCAAGGAATCCGGTGACCTGCTCGCGCACTTGATTCGCAACGCGTGCGTCAACGACGGGACGCCCGAGTCGGGATTCGAGAGCCGCAGCACCGACGTGCTGGCGCAGTACCTCGGCGACACGGGCCTCGATCTCGAGCGCTACGAGGCGAAGCCGGGACGCGAGAATCTCGTCGCGCGCATCGAAGGCAGCGATCCGAGCGCGCCCACGTTGCTGTTGATGGGCCACACCGACGTGGTCCCGGTGAACCCCGACGGGTGGCAGCGCGATCCGTTCGGCGGTGAGATCGTCGACGACGAGATCTGGGGCCGGGGCGCGGTCGACATGCTCAACCTCACCGCGACGATGGCCGTCGCGTTCCGTGATCTCGCTCGCTCCGGCTTCAAGCCGCGCGGCACGCTCATCTATCTCGCGGTTGCCGACGAGGAGAACCTCGGCACGTGGGGCGCCGAGCACCTCGTCGAGCACGAGCGCGACGCGGTGAAGGCCGACTACGTCGTGACCGAGGCCGGAGGATTCCAGATGCCGACCGCGAGCGGTCCGCGCCTACCGGTGATCGTCGGCGAGAAGGGCTCCTACTGGTGCCGCATCTCCGTGAAGGGCACTCCGGGGCACGCGTCGCAGCCGTTCCGCACCGACAACGCGCTCGTGACCGCGGCCGAGGTCGTGCGGCGGCTCGCGGAGTTCCGGCCGCCCACCGAGATCCACGAGACGTGGCGGCGCTTCATCGAAGGTGTCGATTTCGGGCCCGAGTGGACCGCGGCGTTGCTCGACGCCGAGCACCTCACCGAGTTCTGCGAGCAGCTGCCGGTCGGGCTCGCCCGCCAGGCGCACGCGTGCACGCACACGACCTTCGCACCCACGATCATCCACGGCGGCACCAAGACCAATGTGATCCCCGACCGCGTCGACGTCGAGGTCGACATCCGCACGCTGCCCGGTCAGAGCTCGGCCGACGTGCGCAAGCTGCTCGACGACGCGCTCGGAGATCTGGCCGCGCGCGTCGACGTGACCCCGTTCGACGAGAACGTGTCGACCTCCTCGCCGGCCGACTCGCCGATGTGGGAGTCGATGGACCGCGTCTCGAAGCGATTGGTCAAGGGGTCGTCGCTCGTGCCGTTCCTCACCGTCGGCGCCACCGACGCGCGCTTCTTCCGGCGCAAGGGCTCCGTCGCCTACGGCTACGGCCTGTTCAGCCGGAAGCTCTCCTTCGACGACTACGCCAGCATGTTCCACGGAAACGACGAGCGCGTCGACCTCGAATCGCTCGTCCTCTCGACCCGCCTCTGGGACGGTCTCGCCCGCGACCTCGTCGGCTGACGCGCGTTCGGCTCAGTCGTCGCCCTGCTCGCGCAGATACCGCTCGAAGTCCTCGGCGAGCGACTCGCCCGAAGGAAGGTCGTCCTCGTCGAGCCAGTCCTCCTCGGTGTCGGGCGCCGACTCGGCGGTGTCGTCGGGCGCGGCTCCGGCGTTCTCGTCGTAACGGTTCTCGAGTCGTTGCACGTACGAGCTCGCGTCGGGATCGGCGGCCACGACCTCGTCGACCTGGCGCTCCCAGTCGGCGGCCGCGATCTCCAGGTCGGTGAGCTCGAACCCGACGTCGAGGAGCGCGCCCAGCTTCGTGAGGAGTGCGTGGGTGGCCTTCGGGTTCGGTGCGGTCGCGACGTAGTGCGGAACCGGAGCCCAGATCGACGCGGACGCGAAGCCCACACGCCGAGCCGCGTCGTGCAACACGCCGACGATGCCGGTCGGGCCCTCGTAGCGCGAGCGTTCCATGCCGAGCCGCGCGGCCAGCGCCTCGTCGGTGGCCGAGCCGGTACAGCGCATCGCGCGGGAATGGGGCACGTCGCCGAGCAGCGCGCCGAGTGTCACCACGATCTCGCAGCCCGTCGTTCGCGCGACCGAGATCACGTCGTCGCAGAACGTCGGCCATTTCAGGTTGGGCTCGACCCCGAGCAGCAGCACGAGATCACGGCCGCCCGCCGCGGCCGAGCCGGCAGAGAACGCGAGCGCGGGCCACTGGATCTCGCGGATCACACCGTCGACGAGCTCGACGGTGGGGCGGGCCGCCTGGAAGTCGAGGTACTCCTCCGAGTCGAGGGTCGCGAACACCCGCGCCCCCACGCTCCGGGCCAGCCACCGGACACCGTCACTGGCGGCGTCGGCCGCGTCGTTCCAGCCCGAGAACGCCGCGATCAGCGCAGGGCGCCGAAGCGTGGGTTTCGCGTTCCACCGAACCGTCATGCGCTCACCCTACGCGACCGATCTGGCCGAAGCGGTTAGCGCCGGCGGGCCCCGGAGCGGGGCTACTGGTGGTCGGGGCGTACCACCGGATTGCGCAACGTCCCCAGACCGTCGATCGAGATCTCGACGATGTCGCCGTTGCGCAGCCAACGCGGAGGGGTGCGCGCGGCGCCGACGCCGCCGGGCGTGCCGGTGAGGATGACGTCGCCCGGTTCGAGCGTGAGGCCCTGGGTGATCCAGGCGATGAGGGTCGGGACGTCGAAGACGAGCTCGTTCGTGTTCGAGGCTTGCATCACCTCTCCGTTGACGCGCGTCTCGATCCCCAACCCGGCCGCGAGATCGACTTCGTCGAGGCTGACGACCTCGGGGCCGAGCGGGCAGAACGTGTCGAACGACTTCGACCACGTGAACTGCCCGGTCGTGTACTGGTGATCGCGTGCCGACACGTCGTGCGCGATCGTGAGACCGCCGACGTACTGGAGCGCGTCCTCCGCCGAGACGTCGCGCGCGCGGGTACCGATCACGACTGCCAGCTCGCCCTCGTAGTCGGGTTGTTGCACGTGACCCGGGATCACGATCGGCGCGTCGGGACCGATCACCGATCCGGGCGACTTCGCGAACAATGTCGGTGCTTCGGGCAGCGGCCGGCCGCTCTCGGCCACGTGGTCGCGGTAGTTCAGCCCCACCGCCCAGATCATGCGGGGCGAAGGTACGGGAGATCTCATAGGGACCCTTGTAGTCTCACGCGGCCTGACGCGCGGCCACGCCGCGGGTCGTTTCGTCGAGGAGGATACGACGCGCATCTCACCGGCGCCGAGTGCGTGAGCCGCGGCGACGACTTCCGCTCCTTGGTGGTGCGTTCGCGCCAAGTGGTGCTCGCGTCCGCAATTGTGGGCGCGATCACCGGCGTCGCGGTTGCCGGCTTCGACCGTCTGAGTATCTCTGTCGTGTTCGATCACGGCGTTGCGCACCTCCCGATCTGGTTGATGGCGTTCGCTCCCGGCGCCGGCCTCGTCGTCGCCACGCTCTGGCTGCATTACGCCGGCGGCGGGGCCTCGCCGAGCACCGCCGACGAGTACCTGCGTGCGTTTCACGCGCGTGAGGGCCTCGACGTTCGCGTGATGCTGCATCGCATGGTCGCCGGCGTCGCGACCCTCGGGAGCGGGGGCGCGATGGGACTCGAGGGGCCTTCGATCTACCTCGGCGCGACGATCGGATCGGCTCTGCAGCGCCGGTGGCGCGGCTTCCTGGTGGGCGCCGATCCCAACTTGCTGCTCGTGGCCGGCGCGGCAGCCGGCATCGCCGCCATCTTCAAGGCGCCCGCGACGGGAGCGATCTTCGCGATCGAGGTGCCGTTCCAGGAGGACCTGGCGCGCCGCATGCTGTTGCCGGCGATGGTCGCCGCCGCGAGCGGATATCTCGCGCTCGTCGCGATCAACGGCACGTCGCCGCTCTTCCCGGTCCACGGCGCGCCCCCGTTCTCGTTCACCGATCTCGCGGGCGCGGCGGTGCTCGGTCTCACCGCCGGGTTCGGCGCGAAGGTCTTCGCGGCGATGATCCGGCACGCCAAGCACATGTCGGGCCTGGCGCATCGCGGCGTTCGCGTCGTCGTGTGCGGCGGAACCATTGCCGCGCTGTTCGCCGTCGGACGCGGGCTCACCGGCGAGTCGCTCGTGCTGACTCCCGGCTACGGCGTGGTCACCTGGGCACTCGCGCCCCGACGCGCGGTCGCGTTGTTGCTCGCCGTCCTCGTGCTGCGCTGTCTCGCCACCGGCGCGGCCGTGGCGGGCGGGGGAGCCGGCGGTCTGTTCGTTCCGCTCGTGGTGGCGGGGGCACTCCTCGGCCGCGCGTTCGGCGCCGCGGTGGGGAGCACCGACTCGCTCTTCCTGGTGATCGGGATCGCGGCGTTCCTCGGCGCGGGCTATCGAGTTCCCCTCGCCGCCGTCGTGTTCGTCGCCGAGACGACGGGCCGACCGGGATTCGTCGTGCCCGGGCTCATCGCCGCCGTCGTTGCCGAGCTCGTGATGAACCGGACCTCGGTCACCGCGTATCAGTCGCGTCCCGAGCCGGGGATGGCGGAGTAATTCGCGCTAGCCGCGCAGCGCGGCGATCGACGAGCGAGCGCCACTCGCGAGCGCGGCCTCGGCGATCGACTCCACCATCGTGCCGATGTGGTCGAAGCCGGCGCCCACGGTCTTGCCCATCAGGAATCGGGCGTGGATGCCCTCGAGGATGATCGCGAGCTTGTACGACGCGAGCATCTCGTAGAAGTCGAGCTGGCTGACGTCACGGCCCGACGCCGTCGCGTATCGCTGCGCGACTTCGTCGCGCGAGAGAAAGCCCGCGTCGGGGCTCGTCGACGGATTCGCGCCGGCGAACGTGACCTGGTCGCGTCCCCAATAGACGAGGAACAGGCCGAGGTCGGAGAGGGGATCGCCGAGCGTCGCCATCTCCCAGTCGAGCACCGCGACGATCCGGCCGGGGTCGTCGGCCGCGAGCATCGTGTTGTCGAGCCGGTAGTCGCCGTGCACGATCGTCGGCGCCGGAGACACCGGGAGCGCCGCCCGCAGCCGCCGAGCGAGCTCTTCGATCGCGGGGAGGTCACGCGACTTCGAGCGTTCCCATTGCTCGCCCCAACGCCGGACCTGGCGTTCGAGGTAGCCGTCGGGATGCCCGAACTCGGCGAGTCCGGCGGATCGGTAGTCGACCGCGTGGATCGCGACGAGCACGTCGATCAAGCACTCCGAACAGCGACGGGCGTCGACCTCGGAGAGTCGCGCGAGCTCTTCGGGTGTGCGCAGGATCACACCGTCGACCTTCTCCATCACGTAGAAGGGCGCGTCGTTCACGGTGTCGTCGCGGCAGAACGCGAGCGTGCGCGGAACCGGCACGTCGGTCGCCGCGAGCGCCGAGAGCACGGTGTGCTCCCGGGCCATGTCGTGCGCGGTCGGCAACACGTGGCCGAGCGGCGGGCGCCGCAGCACCCACTCGTGCGTGCCGTCGCCGATCGAGTACGTGAGATTCGAGCGGCCGCCCGAGATCAGCGACGCGTCGAGCGCGGCGCCGGTCGCGCCCTCGACGTTGGCCGCGAACCACGGTCGCAACCGATCGAGATCGACACCGGGCGGGGTCTCGGACATCCGCCGGAGGTTACTGATCCGAGCCGCAGAGCGGAGGCCCGGACTGTCCGCGAGTCGCGCGAGTTATGCGCTGCGCGCGTGGCGCGGGGCCACCGGCTGACCTTCGCCGCGCGGGTAGCGGGCGACCCGACCGACCGGCATGTCGACGCGGAAGCCGGCGGCGGCGCGTTCCTCTTCGGACTCGCCGCCCCAGAACCCGTACTCGCGGTGCTCGCGCGCCCAGGCCTGGCACTCGGCCATGGCCGGGCACGCCCGGCAGACGTTGCGGGCTTGGGCTTCACGAGCGGCGCGGGCCTCGGGACGCTCGCCCGCGGGCGCGAAGAACAACCGCGACTCCCCGCGGCAAGCAGCTTGCTCGGCCCATTGGAGTGGGCCGGTGAAAACGAGGTTCGCGATCGACTCCGCTGCCATGACGTTCCCCTCTCGAGCGGGCTGGGCTGACCGTTCGGGACTGCGAGACCGAGCGGGGACTGAGCTCGGGAGCCAATCGGGGGGAGATTCGGCTCCACGAGCTCGTCGCCGTACTCATCAAGTGAACCTGATCACAAGGCTATCTGTCAAAGGCCTTGTTGCGATACGATCTATCGGCATAGGGGATTTATCGTGCGGTCCGGGCCCATTCCCGGACCGCGGGGCAGGCGCTCGGGGACGCGGCGGTGAGATCCGCCGGCCGGATCGCAGCGGACTGCCTCACGTGGCCCGGAGGCATCACGGTGGACCTTCGACAGCTCGAGGCGCTCCTGGCGGTCGCCGAGGAGGGCTCCTTCACCGCGGCCGCCGACCGGCTCCACACGGTGCAATCGAACGTCTCCGGGCACGTCCAACAGCTCGAGGCCGAGCTCGGAGTGCAGCTGCTCGTGCGGAGCCGGCGCGGGACCGTGCCGACCGAGTTCGGCGTGCGCGTGCTCGACCGGGCCCGAGCGATACGCAGCGAGCTCGAGGCGCTCCGCAAGGACCTGTCGATGTTGCAAGGACTCGAGACCGGCCACGCGACGCTCGGCGTGGTCGGAACCGTCAGCCGGTCGCTCGTGCCGGCTCTGGTGGTCGAGATGCGCCGGGTCGCGCCCGCCCTCTCGTTGCGACTCACCGAGGGTGCGTCGGAACGGCTCGCGGTCGAGGTTGCCGAACGCCAGCTCGCGAGCGCGGTCGTGACCGAGCCCGTGAACGATCCTCGCCTCGTGGTGGAGCACCTGCGCGACGAGGACCTCGTCGGACTCGTGCCGGCCTCGATCTTGTTGGGTGCGCCCGAGCCCGTGTCGCTCGCCGTGCTCGCCGAGCACTCGGTCATCCTGCCGCCGCACGGCAACCCCCTCCGGGACGAGGTCGAGGACGCGGCGCGCGTGGAGCACGTCGAGCTGCGCGTACCGATCGAGGTCGAGGGCATCCGGCTCATTGCCGATCTCGTCGCGTCGGGCGCGGGCGTGTCGATCCTGCCGGAGACGGCGGTTCCCGACGCCCATCCCGACGTACGCACCGTCCGCATCGCGCACATGCCGCCCCGCCGGCTCGCGCTCATCACCGCGCGCGGCGTGCAGCTCTCGTTGGCCGACCAGGCCGTGCACGACGCCGTGCGCACACTCGTGCGCGGCTGATCCGTCCCGCGACGAGTCTTGATTTTAGAATGAACGATTCATTATAGTTATCCGGTGCCGCCTGGCCGCCGACCGGAACGCCTCGTGGCCATCGTCGACGCTGCGACCGAGGTGTTCGCGGAGCGCGGATTCGCAGCCGCCCAGATGGTCGACGTCGCCCGCGCCGCCCGCGTCTCGGTCGGGACGCTCTACAACTACGTAGAGGGTAAGGGCGCGCTGCTCCTGCTCTGCGCGGAGCGACCGTTCGGCGACATCGCCGAAGGCCGCACGCTGCCGGTGGCGACGCCCGACCGCGCCGAGCTTCTCGCCCGGCTCGGCAAGACGCTCGCGCGGCACGTGCGCGTCGCTGCTCTCGATCGAGCGCTCGACGAGCCCGCTCGGCCCGGCAACCGCGACGCGCAACTCCGGGACGTGATCGGAGGGCTGTTCGATCTGCTCGCGGCGACGCGCGTCGCCGCCGACGCGATGGAGCGCAGCGCGCAGGAGGCGCCCGATCTCGCCGAGTTGTTCTATCGCCGCGTTCGCGTGCAAATCCTCGACCAACTCACGGAGTACCTGACCCGGGTGGCCGGCGTGCGGCCCCTGGCGCCGCCGCTGACGCCGGAGCTCGCGGCGCGCTCGGCGCTCGAGGTCGTCACCTGGTGGGCCCGTCATCGCCATCGCGATCCGGCGCCACCGCGTCTCGACGACGCGCATGCCCGCGAGGTCGCGATCGCGCTCGTGGTCAACTCGCTCGCGGCGAAGCCGGTCGAGCCGTGAGACGGCGCGCGCTTGCGGCGTTGATCGCCGCCGCGCTGAGTTCCGCGTGTGGTCACTCCGGAGCGACGGTTGCCGGCCCGAGTGCGCGGGTCAGCCGATCTTCGGCGCTCTCGCCGACAACGGCCGAACGGCCGGCCGCGCCCGTTGACAACGCGGCTTTGGTCGCGATCGCCGCCGGCTACCGCACGATGTGCAAATCACCGGGTGCGGCGGTCGGCGTCCGCACGAGCGACGGCCGGACGGACTTCGCGATCTCCGGCCGGCTCGCCGCCGGGATCGCGCTCGATCGCCGGAGCCAATTCCTCGCCGGGAGCGTGACGAAGCTGTTCGTCGCGGCAATCACGTACGAGCTGGTGGCCGCGCACCGGCTCGCGCTCGCCGACACGGTCGATCGATATCTTCCGAAGTGGCCGCGCGGGAATCGGATCACCGTTGCGATGTTGCTCGGCCATCGCAGCGGCATGGGCGACTTCGGCAACAACTTCGGCAAGCAGCTCACCGATCTGGTCCTGGCCGACCTCGGTCGCGTCTTCACCTACGACGACGTCCTCGACCTGGTCCGCGCCGTACCGCCCGTCGCGCTGCCGGGAACGACCTACCACTACTCGAACGCGAACTACATCGTGCTCGGCGCGATCTTGCAACGGGTCACGAGGACGACGCTGGGCCGACTCATCGACACGCGCATCATCGAGCCGCTCGGCCTTTCCCGCACGCTCTACGGTCCGGACGACCTCGCGGCCGCCCAGCGCGTCGTGTTCCACGGCCTGTTCGACGTCAGCGGCACGGGTACGCCGGTCGACATCGGCACGTTCTCGCGCGCGGCGGCCCTCACCGTAGATCCGGCCGGCGCCGGAATCTTCTCGTCGCTTCCCGACCTGCTCACGTTCGCGAATGCCCTGTTCGGAACGAACACGCTGATCAACGCGGCCGCGCGGACAGAGCTCGCGCGTTCGGTCAGCACGTTGACTGCCAAAGACCTTCTTCTCAGCGGACGATTCGCGATCGAGGGACACGGCGGCGCTTCGCCCGGCGCCCAGACGATTGTCGCCTACGACCGTACGAGCGCGACCACCGTTGCTGTGTGGTGCAACCGCCTCGATCCGGGCGCCAACGAGCTGCTCGCCTCGGTTGTCGCGGCGAAGAAGACCTTCGCGCTCGCCGTGGCTAGGGGTCGTCGACCGCCGCGGCCGTAGCTGTGGCCGCGGTCGGGTCACTGCGACCGGCGCGCGTGAAACGGTGGGCGAGCACCCAGCCGGCCGAGAGGATCACGAGGCCGCCGACCGCATCGAGGAAGTAGTGGTTCGCGGTGACGATGATCACCGTCAGCGTGATGAAGGGATACGCGGCGGCGAGGATGCGCTGCCACCGCTTCTTCAAGCGGGGAACCAACGCGAGCGCGCACCAGGTCGACCACGCGATGTGCACGCTCGGCATCGCGGCGAACTGGTTCGAGACGCGTGCCGCGGGGCCGGAGTCGAACGACCACGGCGTCGGGTACTTCTGCAACGTGTCGACGAAGCCGGTGTGGAAGCCGTGGATCTCGAGGAGGCGGGGGGGCATCAGCGGGAACAGGGTGAACCCGATCAGCGCGAGCGCAGTGGTGATCGCCAGCGTGTTCCGGAAGCGGGGGTAGTCGTCGCTGTATTTGCGGTACAGCAGCACCGCGGCGCCGATGGTCACGATGAAGTGCAGAGAGCCGTAGAAGTAGTTCGCGGTGATGATCAGCGGTTTGAAGTGCAGCGCCCAGCGTTGGATCGTCTCCTCGTGCAGGATCCCGAGGTGATGCTCGATCGAGATGATGTGCCGCGCGTCCGACAGCGCGCGCACCGGGTCGCTGCCGTTCGCGTTCCGGATCGCGGAGTACACGAGATAGAACGCGAGGATCGCGAGCATCTCGACCCACCAATAGAGCACGCGGCCATCGCTCAGCCGGCGGCCACCCTTCAACCCGCGGTGCGTCGCCGTCGCGGTCATGCCGGCTCGATCGACTGAGACGCGTCGCGCTCGTTGATGCGCGGCCCACGGTGACCCACGACCACGAACGGCGCGCCGAGCATGCTCACGATCACGAGCGATCCGTACCAGAGCAGACCGGCCGCGCCCGCGGCGCCCGCGCTGATGCCGAAGCCATGACGGAACAGTACGAGCGCGCTCTCCCGAACGCCGAGGCCGTTGAATGAGATCGGCAGGACCTGCAGCATCGACACGGCAGGGATGAACGCGATCGTGGCCGCGATCGGCACCTGCCGGTCGAGGGCGTGGAAGATCAGCAAGTACGACAGCACGATCGACAATTGATACACGAGGGCCGTGGCGAGAACGCGCAACATCTGGCGCGGCTCACGCCGGGCCCGATCGACCCCGTGGAACACCGCGCCGATGAACCGGGTCCAGTTCTCGTTGCTGGCGAACCGGCCGCCGAGCCCCGGATGCCCGGCGGCGACGAGGATCAAACCGAGGGCGCCGAGGGTGACCGCGGCGGTGAACAGCGCCACCCACGCGTGCGCGACGTGGAGCAGTGAAGGTCTGAGCGCGAACCCGGCGACGACGAGCAAGGGGAGCGCGATCATGCCGCTCAGCCGCTCGAGCACCACCGACGCGAACGCGGTGGTGGTCGAGCCGATGGTCTTGGCAACCCGCGTGACCCGCAGCACGTCGCCGCCGATCGTCGACGGGAGGACGTTGCCCACGAACTGGCCCGCGAGGTAGTGCCCGGTGAGGACCTTCAGCGGCACGGGCGCGTCGAACACGGCGAGCACCTGCTGCCAGCGCCAGGCCGACAACACGATGCCGGCGAAGACCGTGAGCACCGCGGCGACGAGCAGGAGTGCCGTGTGGAGCGGGTGGCGTGAGGGGATGCTGTCGGCCAGGCCGGGCACGCGGTTGACGAGCACGGCGAGGAAGACCGCGCTGACGACGAGGCGAAGTGCGAGCTTCCACCCCGTCCCCGACCGCCGCGCGACGGCGGGTTCTCCGGACATCGCGGCCAGCCTACGTGCACGGGCCGGGCGGTTCGGCCCGGCCGTCTGGCGCGACGCACCCGATTCGCGTGAGCATGTACGCATGCGGATCACCATGGACGACGGGGTGGGTCTCGAGGCCGAGGTCGTCGGTGGCGGTCCCGGGCTGTTGCTGGTGCACGGCTTGGGTGGGGCGAAGGAGGACTTCGCCGACCACGTCCCGACGTTGGCGCGCAACCACACGGTTGTGGTCTTCGACCATCGCGGTCACGGCGCGAGCGACAATCCGTCCGATCCCGCGGCCTACTCCTTCGCGCGGCTCGTCACCGACACCGTCGCGGTGGCGGACGCGACCGGGCTCGACCACTTCCGGCTGCTCGGGCATTCGATGGGCGGGATGGTCGCGCGCAAGATCGCGCTGCACGAACCTTCCCGCGTCGACGCGCTCGTGATGATGGACACGTCGGCGGGCCCGGTTCCGGGCTTCGATCCGGAGCTCCTCGACATCGCGGTCGACGTCGCGCTCACGCAGGGCAAGGCGGCGCTGAAGGAGCTCATGGACTTTGCGAGCGCGCTGGATTCACCCGCGTACAAGCGTGTGCTCGCCGACCGTCCGGGCTATCCCGAGTTCGAAGCTCGGAAGTGGGCCGACATGTCGGAGATCATGTGGGCGACCCTGATCAAGGAGCTTGCCTACCAAACCGACGATCTGCCCGCGATGGCCGCGTCGTTGCACATGTCGTTGCTGCTTCTGGTCGGCGAGCAGGACAAGCCCTTCGTGCTCGCGTCGAACGCGATGGCCGCGGCGATCCCCGGCGCGCAGCTCGTGGTCATTCCCGACGCGGGCCATTCGCCGCAGTTCGAGAACCCCGCCGCGTGGATCGCCGCGCTCGAGGGCTTCCTCGTCGCGCTGCCCGCGAACGCGCGTTAGCCGGCCGTGGAGGCGCATGGCGGTCGCCTCGCCGTAGAGGTGCTTCGCCGGCACGGTGTGGATGCGATGTTCACGCTGTCGGGTGGGCACCTCTTCGTGCTCTACGACGGCGCGGTGCAGGCCGAGCTGTGTCTGATCGACACGCGGCACGAGCAGACCGCCGTGTTCGCCGCGGAGGGCTGGGCGAAGGTCACCCGCCGGCTCGGTTGCGCGGCGATCACCGCCGGGCCGGGCGTGACCAACGGCGTCAGCGCGATGACCGCGGCCGGGATGAACGGCTCACCTTTGATCGTGTTGGCCGGACGCGCCCCGCAGCAACGGTGGGGCGCGGGCTCCCTGCAGGAGCTCGACCACGTGCCGATCGTGGCTCCGGTCACCAAGCGCGCCGCGACTGCAACCTCCGCGGCCTCGATCGTCGCCGAGGTCGACGCCGCGTGCGTGGCGGCGACCACACCGCATCGCGGCCCGACCTTCGTCGACATCCCGCTCGACGCGTTCGGGCCCGGTGACATCGAGCTGGCGGCGGTCGGCGGCGCACGACGCGGCGCCGAGCCCGACGGCGACGACGTTGCCCGCGTTGCGAAGCTGATCGCGGGCGCGAGCCGTCCGGTGCTCGTCGCGGGTGGCGACGTCTACTGGGCCGAAGCCGAACACGAGATGCGACGCTTCGTCGAGCAGGCGCGCGTCCCGACGTTCGTCAACGGGATGGGTCGGGGAACGCTTCCGGCCGATCACGAGCTCGCGTTCTCTCGCGCGCGCGCGATCGCGCTCAAACAGGCCGACCTCGTGCTCGTCGCGGGTACGCCGCTCGACTTCCGGCTCGGCTTCGGGCGCTTCGGCGACGCGCAGGTCGTGCACCTGTGCGACGCCGAGTCACAGGTCGCGGCGCACGCGAACCTCGCCGCGTCGACGGCCGGTGACCTGGCGCAGACATTCCGTGCGCTCGCCGACCTCGGCGCGCCGGCCGCGTCGTCGTCGGCGCGCGGCGACTGGGTCGGCCTGCTGCGCGACGACGAGCGATCGAAGCGTGCCGCCGAGGCGCCGATGTTGGAGGCAGACAGCGCGCCGATCAAGCCGGCCCGGATCTACGGCGAGCTGCGCGCCCGGCTGGCTCGTGACGCGATCGTGATCGGCGACGGTGGCGACTTCGTGTCGTACGCGGGCAAGTTCGTCGACAGCTACCAGCCGGGGACCTTCCTCGATCCCGGGCCGTACGGTTGCCTCGGGATGGGTCCCGGATACGCGCTCGCCGCCGGCCTCGCGCACCCCGACCGGCAAGTCGTGCTGCTGCTCGGCGACGGCGCGATTGGCTTCGCGCTCGGCGACTTCGAGTCGCTCGTGCGTCATGGTGTGAACGTCGTCGCGATCGTCGGCAACAACGGGATATGGGGCCTCGAGAAGCATCCGATGCAGGCGTTGTTCGGCTACGACGTGGTGGCCGAGCTCAGCCCGGGTATCCGGTACGACGAAGTGGTCGCCGCGCTCGGCGGCCGGGGTGAGCTGGTGACCGAGCCCTCGGACATCGGTCCCGCCCTCGACCGCGCCTTCGCGGAGCCCGGCGTCTCGCTCGTGAACGTCCTCACCGACCCCGCCGACGCCTACCCCCGGTCCAGCAACCTCGCCTGACCCCAAGTGCACCATCTGATGGTGCGGTCGGCGTCCCCATAAGACCCTCGAGTGCACCATGTGATGGTGCACTCGGCGACGCTATACGGCCCTCAACTGCACCATCTGATGGCGCGCTCGACGACGGGTTAGAGGTCGAGGGTTCGGGTGCCGGGGGCGTAGCCGGCCCGGGCGAGGGCCTTGGCCTTGGTGCGTTGGAGCACGTCGCGGGGGGCGGCGACGACGCGGGCCACGATCGCTCGAGTCGCCTCGGCCAGCGCCTCGGGAGGCACGACCTCGCCCACCAGGTGCACGGCGTGCGCTTCGTCGGCAGTCATTTCCCGACCGCCGATCGTGAGCTCCCGGGCGACCGCGCCGCCCACGAGGTCCTGCAGGGGTCCGTACACTACGTCGCCAAAGGTGCGTTCGGGATGGGCGAACCGGACAGTCGACGACGCGACCCTCAGGTCGCAGAGCACGGCCAGGTCGAAGCCGCCGGCCAGCGCCGGGCCGTTGATCGCGGCCAGCGTCGGCAGTGGGAAGTGCAGCACCGTCTCGTGGTAGCGGTCGCTCGAGTCCCACAGCTGTCGCATGAAGGCGTCGTCGCTCGCGGCCCGGTCGAACTCGGAGAGATCGAAGCCGGCGCTGAAGACGGGGCCGGCGCCCGTGATCACGACGGCCTTGATCGCCGGGTCGGTAGCCAACTCGTCGAGCGCATCGCTGATCTCGTCACGGAGCCGGACCGACAGGGCATTGCGCTTCTCGGGCCGGTTCAGGGTCAGGGTCGCGTGATCGCCGGCGCGCTCGACCACGAGCACCGCGTCGGCGCTCATCGGCCTTCGCTCTGGGCCCGATCGAGGAATCGGCCCCGTTCCACCACTACCCGCGTGATGCGGCCGGCCGCGACCAGCCCGCGTGCGTCGTTGACGGCCACGCGGAACGTGAGTCGGCGGCCCTCGACCTGCTCGAGCGTGGCTTCGGCCACCACCGTGCCCCCGACGGGCGTGGGCGTCATGTGCGAGAGCTGCACCTGATATCCGACCGTCGTGCGGCCTTCGGGGAGCTCGTCGCCGATCGCCGCGATGCTCGCTTCCTCAGCGAGTGCGATCAGCCGGGGAGTGCCGAGCACGGGCACGTCACCGCTCCGCAGTGCGAGCGCGGTGTCGACATCGTCGACGACGAGCGTCAGCGATGCCGTGAGACCGGGCGCGAGCGGCATCCGCTTACGATAGACACCCCGACCTCCTCCGAGCACGATGCGAGCGACATGACCCAACCGTTGATCCATCACGACGTGCTGCAGTCGGCCATCGAGCGAGCACTGCGCGACGGGGGCGATTTCGCCGAGGTGTTCGTGGAGGACCGCCGGTCGTCGAGCGCCCGGTTCGACGACGGCCGGGTCGAGGAGCTCGTTTCGGGACGTGACCGCGGCGCGGGCCTGCGCGTCGTGCGAGGTGACACCACCGGCTTTGCGCACACCGCCGATCTTTCGCTCGCGGGTTTGCTCGCGGCGAGCGACGCGGCCGCGGCCGCAGCGCGGGGCGGCGGTGGAGGGACTCGCGTGGTCGCACTGAGCGCAACGACTCCGCACCCGCTGCGTGCCGACGTGGTCGTTCCGGAGACGGTCGAGAAGTCGCGGAAGGTCGAGCTGCTGCGCAGCGCCGACGCGGCCGCGAGGCAGCAGGGCAGCGCGATCACGTCGGTCACCGCCTCGTACGCCGACGCGCATCGGCGCATCGTCGTGGCCAATTCCGACGGTTTGCTCGCCGACGACGATCAGGTGCGGACGCGCGTGGCGGTGCAGTGCGTCGCGACGGGCGACACCGGCATGCAGACCGGATACGAAGCGCCCGGCCGCACGATGGGATTCGAGCTCTTCGACTCCGTGCATCCGGAGGAGGTCGGCCGCACCGCGGCGACCCGCGCGCTGAGCCTGCTCGACGCGGTGCCGGCTCCGAGCGGCCGGATCCCGGTCGTGTTGCGTCGGGGCGCCGGTGGCGTGCTGTTCCACGAAGCGTGCGGTCACGGTCTCGAAGCCGACCACATCTACAAGGACGCGTCGGTCTTCTCGGGCAGTCTGGGCGAGCTGGTGGCGTCGCCGTTGGTGACCCTGGTCGACGACGGAACGTACGGCCGTGAGTGGGGCACGCTCGCGATCGACGACGAGGGCCATCCCGCGCAGCGCAACGTGCTCATCGAGAACGGCGTGCTCACGGAGTTCATGTGGGATCACGTGCGCTCGCGCAAGGAGGGCCACGCCGTGAGTGGCAACGGCCGGCGTGAGACGTACCGGCACCTGCCCATGCCGCGCATGACGAACACCTTTTTGCTCGAGGGCGAGACGGATCCCGACGACATCGTGCGCGGCGTCGAGTTCGGGCTCTATTGCGTTCAGCTCGGTGGAGGTCAGGTCAACCCGGCCTCCGGCGACTTCGTGTTCGGCGTGACGGAGGCGTATCTCATCGAGCACGGCGAGATCACCCGACCCGTGCGCGCCGCGCAGCTCATCGGCAACGGTCCCGAAGTGCTGCGCGGCATCGACGCGGTCGGCAACGACTTCGACACGTGGACGGGGATGTGCGGCAAGAACGGCCAGAGCGTGCCCGTCTCGTCGGGGCAGCCGACGGTGTTGGTGCGCGAGATCACGGTGGGCGGCACGGCGGCGTGAACGACCTGGTGCAGATCGCCCGCCGTGTCGCGGCGGCGGCCACTAACGGCGAGCAGGTCGAGGCCTACGTCGTCCGTTCGCGCGAGACCGAGGTGGAAGTTTTCGGCGGCGAGGTCGAGTCGCTCACGACAGCTGTGATCGAAGGCATCGGTGTGCGTGTCGTCGCCGACCACCGTCAGGGTTACGCGTGGGCGGGTTCGCTCGACGCGTCGGTGATCGACGAGGCGTTGCGCGACGCGCGCGACAACGCGCAGTTCGGCGAACCCGACGAGTGGTACGCGCTCGCGAGCCCGGCCGACGTGAACGGGGCCATCGCCCCCGAGCTCGATCTTTGGCGCGACGAGCTCGCGGCGGTAACGACGGACGAGAAGGTTCGCATCGCCCTCGAGCTCGACCGAGCGACGAGGGTCGCCGACCCGCGCATTCGCAACGTCGAGTCGTCGGGCTACGGCGACTCGCTCACCGAGGCCGCACTGGCCAACTCCTGGGGTGTGGAGGCGGCGCAACGGCGTACGACGTGCGGCGCGTCGTCATCGGCGATCGCCGACGACGGCACCGGCGCGCAGACCGGCTACGGATACGTAGCGGGGCGGACCCTCTCGGAGCTCGATCTCGACTCCGTTCCCCGAGACGCGGCAACGCGCGCGTGTCGCCTCCTCGGTGCGCGCCCGATCCCGGGCCGGCGCCTACCGGTGATCCTCGACCCGCTGGTGACCCGCTCGGTGCTCGGCGTCCTCTCGAGCGCGTTCAATGGCGAGTCGGTGTTGAAGGGGCGATCGCTGTTCACCGGCCGCGCCGGCGAGCAGATCGGCGCGACTCGGGTGACCGTGCTCGACGACCCGACGGATCCGCGATCGCTCGGCGCGGCGACTTACGACAGTGAGGGCGTGCCGACCCGGCGCACCACCTTGATCGACAAGGGTGTGCTACAGGGTTTCTTGCAGAACGTGTACACGGGCCGGCGTTCGGGCGCGGGCACGACGGGCAGCGCAGTGCGCGGCTACACCTCGACTCCCGGAGTCGGCGTGCGCGCGCTCCGGTTCGAGCCCGGCGTCCTCACGCCCGAACAGATCATGGCGTCGGTCCCCGAGGCGATCTACGTGCAGTCGGTGAGCGGGCTGCATTCGGGCACGAACCCGATCAGCGGCGACTTCTCCGTGGGCGCCGAAGGACTGATGGTGCGCGGCGGCGAGTTCGCCGAACCGGTGCGCGAAGTGACGATCGCGTCGACGCTGCAACGCATGCTGCTCGACCTCGCCGAGGTCGGCGCCGACCTCACGTTCCTGCCGGGATCCGTTGCCGGCATGACGGTGTTGATCAGCGAGATGACGCTCAGCGGGTCATGAACGGTGCGGCGTGGCGGTCCCGCGCCGTTCGAGGATCGCGTCGAGCTCGGCGATCGCGGCCCACGGGTTCTCGCCGAAGTGCACGGCTTCCATCCCGTACGCGCGCGCGGCCTCGACGTTGTCGGCGTTGTCGTCGATGAACACGGTCTCGCCCGCGGCCACGCCCATGCGCGCGCACGTGAGCTCGTAGATCTCGCGCTCGGGCTTGCGCATCCCGACGTGGCTCGAGTCGACGACTTCCTCGAACAGCTCTTCGAGCGGGAACATCGTGCGCCAGTGCTCGCCGAACTCCTTGACGTTGTTCGTGAGCAGACCCAACCGGAGCCCGCGATCCTTGAGCTCGCGGATCTTGTGCACGACCATCCAGTGCACGCCGGGCGCGGTCGAGCGCCAGAAGCGTCCGTAGGCCTCCATGTCGATCTCGGTGCCGAGGATCGCGGGTGCGCGCTCCGACAGCCGCGCGAAATACGTCGCGACGTCGAGCTGGCCCTTCTCGAGGAGGTGCCAGTCGGGCTCGTCGACCACCTCGCCGGCAGCCTCCGCGGCATCGGGATCGTCGGCGAGCGCCTCCGCGACCGCGGCCGCAACCGCGCGTCCCTCCACGCCGATGTAGTGCGTCTCGCCGAAGAGGAGTTGGAGCAAGGAGCCTTTCGGGTAGCCCTCGGCCTCCTCGAACGCCCCGATGCCCACGAAGAGCGGGCTCGAGATGACGCCGCCGAAGTCGAAGATCACGGTGCTGATCACGGCGGCGAATGTAGTGCGTACCGAACAGGGCGGGTCTGCGGGGCGGTCAGGGTGCAGCAGGCGAACTGCGCGCCGACTCCGGGGGCGCGATGGCCAGCGAGAGGTCACCGTTGGCGGCGGCGAACGCGATCACCCGCGCTTCGGTGTCGGTGACGAGCAACGTGACCCCGGCGCCCGCCGACGCGCTCCCGGCGTCGATCGGTTGTGCGTCGGTCGCGAGCACTCGCGCGCCGCTCGCGACCACGACGGCTGCGTCGGTGTTGCCGACGACGGTCACCGCCGTGGGGTCGAAGGTCGCGAGCACGTCGACGATCGAGCCGCGTGGCGGCCGGAAGCCGTCTTTGGGGGCGACGTGCACGGCGCGGTCACCGACCGGGACGACACCGTCGAGTCCGGAGCGGTCGGCCGGCGCGACGTGATGGGTGAACACCATCGCGTCGCGGAGGACGGGGACGACGACGACCCGCCCAACGACTGCTCGCGCGTCGGTGATCGCGTCGCGCGGGATCTCGCTCGCGTACAGCGGCTCGGTGCGCACGTCGTGGGCGCCCACGGTCTGACCGAGCTCGAGGTCGTGCGCGGCGACGACGACACTTCGCTGGGGACCGAGCGCGCCGGCGCGCCGGTGCAGCGTGGCGAGGTCACCGCCGACGACCCGCGCCGTGGTGAGCGCGACAACCAGGGCGGCGACCCACGTGAGGATGACCCGGGGCGAACGGCGCATGACGCGCTTCCTTCCGTGCTCGGACGCGGGGAAGCGCAGATCGGGGAAGGGAAGCCTCGTCGAGGAGATTCCACGGCGCGGAGTGACGCAGGCTAGCGACGATCGCAGCTCGGCGACAGGGGAAGTTCAGCGTGATTCGTACGGCGAGAGCGGACCGATCGCGCTGCGGCAATCGCAGCCTTCGGGCTCGCTCGGGAGGTGCTCGACGAGGTCGAGCAAGAGCGCGCGCATGCGGTGGAGGTTCTCCTCGAAGAACGCGAACACGTGATCCTGGGTGACGGCCGCAACCGCGGGGTCGTGTTCGACGCCCGTGTCGTAGTCGGTGATCAGCGCGATGCCCGCGTAGTGCATGCCGAGCTCGCGTGCGAGGTACGCCTCGGGGTACTGGGTCATGTTCACGACCTCCCAGCCCTGCGCACGGAACCAAGCCGACTCGGCCCGGGTCGAGAATCGCGGGCCCTGGATGACCACGACGGTTCCGTGGTCGTGCACCGCGACGCCGACGCGCCGCGCCGCGTCGACTGCGGTTCGGGCCACGATCGGGCAGTACGGATCGGCGAAGGAGACGTGATGGCGGTGGCCGGCGTCGTAGAAGGTGTCGGGCCTTCCCCACGTCCGGTCGACGAGCTGATCGAGCACGACGAAGTCGCCGGGGTGCACGGTCGACTCCAGCGATCCGGCCGCGCACGGGCCGATCACCGTGGTGACCCCGAGACTGCGCAGCGCCCAGAGGTTGGCGCGCGCGGGTACTGCCGAGGGCATGTGCCGGTGGTCGCGACCGTGGCGGGGGATGAACGCGACCCGCTTCTCGCCGACCGTGCCGATCGTGATGGGGTCGCTGGGACGCCCGAACGGCGTCTCGATCTCGACCTCGTCGGCCGTCTCGAGGAAGCTGTAGAAGCCCGACCCGCCGAACACGCCGACGTCGGCCGCCGGATCCACGCGAGATCAGGCGGTCTTGGCCGCGGGCTTCTTCGAGTCCGAGGAGCCGTTCGACCCTGACGACTTCGAGTCGCTCTTCTTCGAGTCGCCCGAGCTCCCGGAAGCCGAATCGCCCGATCCCGAACCCGAGCCCGACGAGTCGGAGCTCTTGGAGCCGTTCGACTCCGAGCTCCGGGACTCCGACGACTCCTTGCCCGACGACCGCTTCGAGGAGCTGCGGTTGTCGGTCTTGTAGAAGCCCGAGCCCTTGAGCACGATGCCGGCCGGGGACAGGACCTTCGAGAGCTTCCCGCCACAGCCCTTGTGCTTGGTGAGGGGGGCCTCCGCGAACGTCTGGTACACCTCGAGGTCTTCGCCGCACTTGGCGCATCGGTAGTCGTAGGTCGGCATTGCTCGCTCTCCGGTCCTGTCGATCCGAGCGTTAGCACTCGGTACCGTCGAGTGCTAATCGTAGCCGCGCGCCGGGGGCGGAATGCCAACAGGCAGAATGGGCCCGTGCTCGTGGCCTGGCTCGTCCCCGTGGGGTGGCTGCTCGGGACCTTCCCGAGCGCGCTGCTCGTCGCCCGAGCCCACGGTCGCGACGTGCTGAAGGAGGGCTCGGGCAACCCGGGGGCTTCCAACGTCGCGCGCCTGCTCGGTTGGCGCGCGGGCGCGATCGTGCTGCTGCTCGATTTCGCGAAGGGCGCGATCGCGGCCGGGGGCGGGATGCTGATCGGCGGACGCGCGGGCGCGTTCGCGCTCGGCGTCGCGGCCGTCGTCGGCCACACGTTCCCGATCTACCGCAAGGGCGGCAAGGGTGTGGCTGCCGCGGGTGGGGCACTCGTCGTGCTGTACCCGCTGATCGTCGTCGGCCTCGCGGTGGTGTGGTTCGTCGTCGCGCGATTGCTGCACAAGGCGTCGCTGGCGTCGCTCCTCGCAACGGTGTTGTTCCCGATCTCGGTCGCGGCGCTTCGTTACGACGTGTGGGAGATCGTCGTGGTCGCGGCGTTGGCGCTGTTGGTCATCGCGCGTCACCTCGGTAACATTCGCCGGTTGTTGCGCCGTCAGGAGATAGATCTCGACGCGCGTCCGAGCTAACGAGCGCCCCCGCATCGACGCGGCACGGAAGGAGCGCCGGTGCAACCTGTGCGCAAGGCGGTGATCACCGCCGCGGGACTCGGAACCAGATTCCTTCCCGCGACGAAGAGCATTCCCAAGGAGATGTTGCCCGTCGTCGACCGGCCCGCGATCCAGTACGTCGTCGAAGAAGCCGTGCAGGCGGGCCTCACCGACATTCTCATCATCACCGGTCGCGGCAAGCGCGCGGTCGAGGACCACTTCGACCGCAACTTCGAGCTCGAGCACTATCTCGAGACGACGGGCAAGCACGCGCTCCTCAAGGAAGTGCAGTTCGCGTCCGACCTCGCCGACATCCACTATGTCCGCCAGCGCGATCCGCTCGGCCTCGGGCACGCGGTGTCGGTCGCGCGTCACCACGTGGGCGGTGAGCCGTTCGCGGTGCTGCTCGCCGACGACATCATGGTCGACGACGCGGTGCTGCTCCGATCGTTGCTGGCCGCGTACGAGGGGTCGGGATGTTCGGTGGTCGCCGCGACGGAGGTCTCACCCGAGGAGATCTCGTCGTACGGTTGTGTCGAGCCCGAAGGCGAGGTCGGCGACGACGCCTTTCCGATGCGCCGGATCGTCGAGAAGCCGAAGCGGGAGGACGCGCCGTCGAATCTCGCGGTGATCGGTCGCTACGTGTTCACCCCGGGCATCTTCGACGCGCTCGACCGCATCAAGCCCGGCGCCGGTGGTGAGATCCAGCTCACCGACGCGATCGCGTTGCTCCTCCGTGAGGAGAAGGTGCTCGGTCTGCGCTGCAAGGGCGGCCGCTACGACATCGGCCAGAAGCTCGACTTCCTCCGCGCCAACATCGAGCTCGCGCTCGACCGTGAGGATCTCGGGCCGCCGCTCGCGCAGTGGATCGGCGAGCTCGTGCGTCGGCGCGGCATCGCGTAGACGCGCTCCGTGATCCCGCTCGCCGAGGCTCAGCAACGGATCCTCGAAGCGGTCGCGCCGCTCGAACCCAAGGCGGTTCCGCTGTCCGCAGCACGCGGGTTGGTGCTCGCCGACAACGTGATCGCGTCGGAGATGGTGCCGCCGTTCGCGAACACCGCGATGGACGGCTATGCGGTGCGCGCGGCCGACACCGCGGGCGCGTCCGAGCCGGCGCCCGCGACCCTGCGTGTGGTCGGCGAGCTCGCGGCCGGCGCGGGCCCGACGACCGCAGTTGGATCGGGAGAGGCGATCCGCATCATGACCGGCGCGCCGATGCCGGCGGGCGCCGATGCGGTCGTGATGGTGGAACACACGAAGTCGGAAGGCGCGACGGTCGCGATCTTCGAGGCCGCTACGCGCGGCGACCACGTGCGGTTCGCCGGCGGTGACCTCGAGGTCGGCCAGCGCGTGTTCGACGCGGGAACCGTGCTGACCCCTGCGCATCTCGGAGTGCTCGCGAGCCTCGACGTGGCGGCGGTGCGGTGCCACCCGAGACCGAGAGTCGCAGTGTGCTCGACCGGCGACGAGCTGGTCGCGAGCGGTGCGCTCGCGCCCGGGCAGATTCGCGACTCGAACCGTCCGATGCTGCTCGCCGTGCTCGAGGAGGCGGGGTGCGAGCCGGTCGACTTCGGGATCGCGCGCGACGACGAGCAGGTGCTCACCGCGACGATCACGCGGGCGGTCGACGAATGCGACGCGTTGGTCACGAGCGGCGCGGTGTCGATGGGCGACTACGACTTCGTGAAGGTGGTGCTCGAGCGGCTTGCCGCCGAGCGGGCCGGGAGCACCTACAGCTGGATGCAGATCGCGATCAAGCCCGCGAAGCCGCTCGCGTTCGCGGCGATCGGCGGCGTGCCCGCCTTCGGCCTGCCGGGGAACCCGGTGTCTTCGCGCGTGAGCTTCGAGCTCCTCGCCCGCCCTGCGTTACGGCGCCTGGCGGGCCGATCCGACGTGCTGGCCGAGCCCGTGATCGCGAGGGCGGTGTCGGCCCTCCCGCGCCGGGCCGACGGACGCCTGCACTTCGACCGGGTGCTCGTGCGCTACGAGAACGGCGGTTACGTCTGCGAGCGCGCCGGTGTGCAGGCCAGCAACGTGCTCTCGGGCATGGCCGCCGCGACCGGTCTGGCGATCCTCGAAGACGGCCCCGGCATCCAAGCCGGCGAGAGCGTGCCCGTCCTCCTGCTCTGAGTACGTGCTGAGCGCCGCGCCAGCCGAACGAGGGCGAGGCGGCGCCTGTGCCGGCGAAGCGCCGGAGGCTGAGGTCCGCGAGGCCGGAACCCGGGCACGATATCGGCGGAGGCGGTCGAGGTCGGTCGCGCAGGTCTCGGCCGAGCACGAAGCCGACCAATGAACACGCGAGTTGAGGGCCCCTGCCCAAGGGGGCCCCCAACGTCACTTTGCGATCTCTGCCCCGTTTGCCGCCCGGGATGGGAGATCGGCGCTCTACGTCGAGCGCTACCCGTCCGCTCACGAGGAGCGATCCGTTGGACCAGTTATCGGGCATAGGGCCTTCGAGCACAAGCAGTTCGTCCGTTATGTGGCGAAGTACACATCTCGACGCATCTGAGTCGTTCGGCCCTTGTCACACCATACGGGCGGTGGTACAACAACTACACCACGAGGTCGCCCGGGCGGGCGTTCCGACAGCCGGGAGGCTGTGGTCGCGTGGCTCATCAATGCAGTGGCGCGCGGGGCTGGTGCGACACTGCACCCCAGGGAAGCTGTGATTCGTCGGCTGAAGTTGGTCGCTGCGCCGGCGCGGAGCTAGAGCGAACCCGACCCTGGGGGCCACGCAGGTTTCTTTCCACGACCCGCGGAATTTTCGCCGCCCCTAGCCTGGACGTGTGACCGTCCGCCGCATCGCTGTTCCCCTGGTCGACACGTTCTCGCGCCGGGTACGCGATCTGCGCATCTCGATCACCGACCGGTGCAATCTCCGGTGCTCCTACTGCATGCCGGCCGAGGGGATGGCCTGGTTGCCGCGCACCGAGGTGCTCACCTACGAGGAGATCGCCCGCGTCGCCCGGGTGTGCGTGGATCGCTACGGGTTCGAAGCGATCCGCCTCACGGGGGGCGAGCCGCTGGTGCGGGCGCACGTGACGCGCTTGGTCGAGATGCTGGCGCCGCTCGGTGTCGACCTCGCGCTCACTACCAACGGCGTGAAGCTCGCCGAGGTCGCGCACGATCTCGCGGCGGCCGGTCTGAACCGCGTCAACGTGTCGCTCGACACGCTGCACCGCGACCGTTTCCTCGCGTTGACGCGTCGCGACGACCTCGAACGGGTGATTGCCGGGATCGACGCCGCGCTCGACGCGGGGCTCGCACCCGTCAAGGTCAACGCGGTCGTCATGCGCGACGTCAACGACGACGAGGTCGTCGACCTCGCGCGCTTCGGGCGCGACCGCGGTGTCGGTATGCGCTTCATCGAGTTCATGCCGCTCGACGCGCAAGGCGCGTGGACCGAAGCGCAGGTGGTGCCGGCCCGCGAGATCATCGAGCGCATCAGCGCGGTGTTCCCGTTGGAGCCGGTGTCCGCTGCGCATGCGGAGCCGGCCGCGCGGTGGCGCTACGCAGACGGTCGGGGAGACGTCGGCGTGATCCCGAGCGTCACCGAGCCGTTCTGCGAGAACTGCGATCGCGTTCGCATCACCGCCGAAGGGCAGTTCCGCACCTGCCTGTTCGGGCTCGACGAGACCGACCTCCGCGCCGAGATGCGCTCCGAGCACGGTCTCGACTCGCCTGATCTCGACGACCGGCTCGCGGCCGCGATCGAGGGCGCGGTCGGCAACAAGTGGGCCGGACACCACATCGGCAAGGTCGACTTCGTGCGCCCCAACCGGTCGATGAGTCAAATCGGCGGCTGATTAAGCGATTCTCGACGAGAACCGGCCCGGACCGAAGTTGAGCGTCGGCTCTTCGGTGCGGCGTGCTGTGACGCGCGCGAAGCCGAGGTGCTCGCCGTGCTGCGACGAAAGCAACGGCTCGTCGCCGACCGACTCGACGGGGAGACCCTTCCACGCGGCGTCGGCGCGGTTGTGCCGCCGCCAGAGATCCAAGCCGTTGGGGAGCATCTGCGCGTGCTCGACGACGACTCCCGTGGTGCGTCGCCAGTGGCGCGCCCACCAAGCCTCGCTGCGGAACGTGCTGTAGTCGGCTCCGAACGGCGCGGCGTCGACGAATTCGTCGGGAAGGTCGTCGGTATCGATTGCGTTGGCGGGAACGACGATTCCGATGTGTCCTCCCGGTCGAACGAACTGCGCGGCGTACGACAGGTAACGAACGTCGGTTCCGTAGTAGTGGTAGGAGTCGATGCTCACGAGCGTGTCGAAGTACGCGTGTGCGAACGGGAGCGCGTGGGCTTCGGCAACGATTGGGAACACGCGATCTCCGACGCCCGCTTCGTCGATGCGTCGGTAGTTCTGCGTCGGCTCGATCCACAGGTCGGCGGCCCACACGTTCACGCCGAACTCGCGCGCGAGGAAGATCGACGAGATCGCGGAGCCGCAGCCGAGGTCGAGCACGCGCATCCCGGGGCGGAGGTCGATCACTTCCGTGAGTGCCTCCGTGAGCCACAGCACGTTCGGGCCCATGAGGTTCCGGTGGACCCACGCCGCGTCGTACGCCGACGCCCGCGGGTAGGCGGGATGCCACATCTGCTCCGCGAACGCGGCGGCGTCGGCCGGTGTTCCGGGCCCGGCCGCGTCGAGGTAGGCGGTCCAGGCCGAGGATTCGTGTGATCGAGGGTTCAAGGCGGCTCCTCCGGCGAGGCGGCAGGAGCCTGGCACGGGCGAGCGGCGCGCCGGGCGCTATTTCCGCCCCTCGGGGGCGCCCGGTCCGTCGGTGGGTCGGGTCCCCGTACACTTGAGCGCCATGGCGCCCGAATTCACGCATCTCGATCCCCTCGGCCGGGCCCGGATGGTCGATGTCACGGCCAAGGAGCCCAGTCACCGGCGAGCGGTGGCCCGCTGCCGGGTCTTCATGGAGGCCGAAACCGCCTCCAGGATCGCGGCGGGCGCGATCACCAAGGGCGACGTGCTGGCGGTGGCGCGGGTCGCCGGGATCCAGGCGGCCAAGCAGACCCCGCACCTGCTCCCGCTGTGCCATCCGCTCCTGGTGGGGGCGGTGCTCGTGAACTTCCGTCTCGAGGACACCTACGTAGAGGTGGAGGCCAATGTCGACACCGTTGATCGCACGGGTGTGGAGATGGAAGCACTCACCGCCGCTGCAGTAGCTGCACTCACCATTTACGACATGTGCAAATCGGTCGATCGGTCGATGACGATCGGCGACCTGTCGTTGTGGGAGAAGACGGGCGGACGATCGGGCACTTGGCGGCGTCCGGTTCCGGACTCCGATCCCTTCACACTCTGATTATTTCGCATCATCTGCCCGCGCGACGGGCATTCCCGCGCGAATCGGACCCCGGTTGGCATGGCGCGCGTGCGGCCCATTAACACTGGTGGCGAACGCTCGATGCGAGGCCATTCGTTCGACGGTCCACCAACCGACCATCACGCATGGTTACCTTCGTAAGAGACACAGGCGGTCGAGAGGTCTTGAGGTTGCCGGTCCTGATCATTCTGGCAGTGCTGTGGGCGGCGGTGTTGATCCCGCCCCTCCTACGTTCTCGTAGTCAGCGCACGGCTGATTCGATCGTCGACTTCAATTACACGCTCGATTTGCTCGGCCGAACGAACGGCAACCTCGAAGCTTCACCCGACTCCGCCGGCGGTGACGCCGGGCGCGCGCTGCCGCGCGCGTCGATCCCGTCGCGAGGAATGCTGCCGTCCACGGCGCGACTCCGGACGAAGGCGCTGCCGGTGTTGGCGGCGGGAGCTCCGTTCGCGACGGCAGCCCAGCGGTCGGCGCAACGGCGCCGTGACGTCTTGCGGGTGCTCACCGGCGCGGTTCTGGTGACGCTGCTCGTCGCGGTGCTGTCGCACTTGGCGGCGGCATGGGCGTTGCAGGCCTTCGTCGACGTGCTGTTCGGTGCGTATCTGTCGCTGTGGGCGTGGGCGAGAGGCATGCAGGCCGAACGCGCCGACAAGGTTCGGTACATGCCGGACCTGCGCGTGCCCGAGCTCGCGCTCCGGCGCAGCGCGTCTTCATAGCGGTCGCGGGTGAATCGGCGCGAGGAGATCGGCGCGATCGGCGAGCGCGTACGCCCGACGTTCGAAGAGAAGCACCGCGCCCGCGAGGTGACGATCAGCGCGTCGCGCCACGCGATCCAAGCCTGCGCGGCGTCCATTCGCGCGACACACCGCGGCGAGTATGACGCGGCTGAGGGCTTGGCCCGCGACGCGCGCGATCACGTTGCCACTGCCGATGCCGCGCTCGTGGGCCATCCCGACGTTCGCACGAACGGGCCCCTGCACGACGCGAAGAAAGAGCTCGCGGAGGCGTGGTGCACGTTGGCGCTCGTGCGTGACGATGCGCTCCCGACACCAGAAGACATCGGTGTCGACGCCGCGGCCTACTGCAACGGGCTCGCCGAGGCGGCCAGCGAGTTGCGCCGCCAGCTGCTCGATCGCCTCCGTGCCGGTGAGTTGACGCGTGCGGAAGAGTTGATGATCGCGATGGACGAGATCTATTCGCTGCTCGTGACGATCGACTATCCCGACGGCGTCACCGGCGGCCTGCGGCGAACAACCGACGCGTTGCGCGCGGTGCTCGAGCGGACGCGAGGCGATCTCACGACCGCGATGGTTGCCGCCCGGCTGCAAGGTGCGATCGAGCAGCAGTCGGCGCAGAACGCGCGTTGATGAGGTAAGCCGCGGCGACATCGGCCAACGTTTGCGCCGCCATCATCGCTCCGGCCTCGAGCGGGCCGGCGACGAGTCGGTACAGCTCGAGCGCGCCGAGCTGATCGTCGCCCCGGCGAAGCGGAAACGCGAACACCGCCAGGAGTGCCTCGTGTTGTGCGCCCGACGCGAAGTTCGGGAAGCGGTCGTCGGTGCGGAGATCGGACACCGCGACGACCTTGCCGGTTCGGAAGGCCGTGAGGCCGGGACCTTCGCGGCTTTCGATCTGCAACTGCGCGTAGCGCAACGCCGCCGCGTCGGATGCGGCGATGTACGCCGCGCCCGTGTCGGTCGAGGCGAGTGTGATCCCGGCCGCGCTGACCGGCAGCACACTGACGACCCGCGCGACCAGGTGGTCGAGGATCGACTGGATCGCGAAGTCGGTGCCGAGGGTGCGAGCGAACTCACCCAGCAGGTCTGCAAGCTGCCGATCGAACTCCACGTCGTCGCCTCCCGCTCGCAACAATGCGAGATTTACCGCGGGGTCCGGACGGAGTTCTGCTTGGGAATCAGTGAGCATAGCCAACGGATCGGTCGCGGATTTGGCGGCCGATCCGGGGTTGTTGCAGTTACCTTAGTGTTGTGCTTCGCGACTCGGGTTCGCGGTGTTCTTCGCGGCGAACGACTCGAGCTCCATCTTGCCGTTGGCCACGTCTCGGGCGACGTCGGCGAGCAGGAGATTGTTGCTGCGAGCAAATTGCCGGAGCCTGCGAAACGCCTCATCGGTCGCGACTCCGGCCCGCTCGGCGATCACGCCCTTGGCCTGTTCGATCACGATCCGACTGCTGAGCGCGGCGTTGAGCTGTTCGTTGAGCTGCAGCGCCTCGGTGCCCACGCGGTGTTGCAGGATCGCAATGGTCGCGATGTCGGCGAGCGCTTGGGCCGCCACCGTGCCGGCGCTGTCGAGGCTGCCGACTTCGGACCGGAACAGGTTCAGCGCGCCGATGACCGAGCCTCGCAGGCGCATCGGGAGCGCGTGCGCGGATCGGAAGCCTGCGTCGAGCGCGACGCGGGCGAAGTTGGGCCAAGTATCCATGGCGTCGCCGAGATCGGCGTGCGTGACCAGTGCAGCTGTGCGATAGCAGTCGATGCAGGGTCCTTCGTCGGACTGCAGCTCGAATAGCTCGACGAGCCGCATCGCGTCGCTCGAGGAGGCGACCACGCGCAGGTCGCCCTCGGGCGACACCAACATGATGCCGGCGGCGGTGACGTCGAGCACCTGGGTGCAGCGATGTGAGAGCAGCGTGAGGAGGTCGACGACGTCGAAGTGGTCCGTGAGCGTGTCGGCGAGCTCAACGAGCGTTCGGATGAGCAGACTCTCGTTCTCCATCGGTGTCCTCCCGCTCATGCCTCGCCGCCTGGTTGACCGGTGAGGTCGGGTATCTCGCGCGATGGTGTGACACCCACATATTGATCTCTCCGGCCGGGAAGCGCCAGTGGAGAGCGAACAATCATGATCAATCCTGACTTTCGGAGTCGAAACGAAGTGTTCGGGCGACGATGTCATCGGCAATGTCGTCCAATAGCAGGTTGTTTCGGAACGCGTATGCCCGCATTCGGACGAGTGCTTCACCGACGCTTACGCCGAGTTGAGCCGAGACCATGCCCGACGCCTGGTGCACCGAGAAACGAAAGTCGGCGCTGGACTCGAGCTCGTGCGCGACCGCGCCCGGCGCGGCCTCCGATTGCATCGCGATCACGGTGCGCGCCGCGACGTCGGCCATCACGAGCGAGTCGGCGTGCTGATCGTCCGTGAGGTCGCCCGGTTGATCGCGGTAGAGGTTGAGCGAACCCAGACGAACGACGCCGACCCGAATCGGGAAGCCGAACACCGCCGCGACCCCCGCTTTGATCGCGGGAGGCGAGAATGCCAGCCATCGGGGAGTAGCGGGATCGGCGAGATCCGGCTCGAGCACGGGCTGTGCTTGGTTGAACGCGTCGATGCACGGCCCTTCTCCGAGCGTGAACTGCAGGTCTTCGAGCAACGCGCTCACTTCGTTGCTGGAGCACAGCGATCCGCGCGACGTCTCACCCGACATCAGCATGAATCCCGCGCCGTTCATCGAGACAGCCTCCGCAGCCACGTCGCAGAGGCGCGCGAGGTTGTGATGCGAGTCGTTGTGGACGGCGAGCAGAGCCAGGATCCGCGCCAACCGATCGCCGGGCATGGGTGTTGCACTCCTCGTCTGAGGGTGCGCTACCGGGGTCCGGGGCAACGCGATGTCGAAAATTCGGGTCGTTTGACCTACTCCTGAGTATCGACACTCTACCGGGCGCTCCGCTACGGTCGGCGGGTCGGCGAAGTGTCCGTGGTTCGTTGGGTGGGGGCCGAAATGCGGCGGAATCTCTCGTGGATCGCGGTTGCGGTAGCCGTGTTCGGCATGGCGCTGGTGCCGATCGTCGGATCGGCCGGGGTGGCCGCAGGCGCGGGCGCCACGCATCCCCGTCAGATCATTCCCCTCTACGACGGTGGCAACGCGAGTGACTGGGCGCAAACGTGCTCTCACGCGGTGGGCTCGGGCGACGGATCGTTGATCATCGCCGACGTCGCCAACGGTGAAGGAGCCGGAAACGCCCGGGTTGCTTCGTGGGCGAGCGTGATCAAGAACTGCCTGCGATACGGCAAGGCGTCGGTGATCGGCTATGTCTGGACCAACTACGGCCAGCAGAGCCTGGCGACCGTCGAAGCCGGTATCGACAACTGGTACCGCTTCTACCCGGGCGATATCGGCGGCATCTTCCTCGACGGTTCGTGGGACACGATTCCGGGCACCACAACCAGCAACGCGCCGTACTACCAGGCGCTCGCGTCGTACATCCACACGCACCATCACAACGGTGAGGTCGTGCTCAACTTCGGCGCGAACCCGGCTTCCGGCTGGATGTTCTCGTCGACCGCCAAGAAGAACGCCGACCTCGTCGTCACCTTCGAAGGCGCCTACAACGATCCCAGCATGAGTCCCTACACCGCTTGGGTGCAGCCCGCGTGGGAGCTCCACTACCCGGCCGCCGACTTTGCGGCGATCGTGTACGACGCGCCGAACACGGCCGCGACCCCGCAGCCCAGCTCGGCGTGCGCGGGGTTGCTCCGCCAGCACGTCGGATACGTGTACGTCGGAACCTGGTACGACCAGATGCCGTACATGAGCGGAGTGTGTTGACCGGGAGTTAGCGTCCAGTGTCGAGGAGAACGCTCGCCGGCGGCACCGCCGACCCGCTTCCCGAGCCGGCCTCGGACGGAAGCTAAACTCGCCATCCCTCCGGGGGTGTAGCTCAGTCCGGTAGAGCGCTACGTTCGCAACGTAGAAGTCGTGGGTTCAAGTCCCATCACCTCCACTCGTGAAGCCGCAGGTCATGGGCCCTAAGAGAGTTCAGGTCCATTACCTGCGTCGGGCTCAAGTCCGCGATTAGTCCGCGAGAATTTCGCGAAACGTTGCTCGAGGGCGGTGGTTACGCCCTCATCGACGGTCGGCAGCAGCGAGCCGTAGACATCGCTGGTCACGCGAATCGAAGAGTGGCCGAGCCGCTGCTTGATCGTTTCGATGTGCGCTCCCGCTTCGATGAGCAGGCCGACGGCGGTGTGGCGCAGGCCATGGAACGTGAGTCCGTCGAGCTCGGCTCGCGAAACGGCTGGGTCGAAGACGCGCGTGCGGAACGTCGATCGGCGTAGCGCGCCGCCCTCCGGCGCCGTGAACACGAGCGCGTCCTGCTTGGGTGCGTCTCCACGGGCGAGGTGTTCCGCGAGCATGTCCATGACGAACGAAGGCACGTTCAGCGTGCGACGCGACGATCTCGTCTTCACGTCGGCGAAGACGATCTTGCCGTCGACCTCCGCGCACGTCTCGCTGATCTCGAGTCTCCTGCGCGCGAAGTCGATCCGACCGACACGAAGGCCGGCGACCTCGGACCAGCGCAGTCCGAGTACGCCGGCGAGGTAGACCGTCGGCCGGTACCCCTCGGGCATTTCGCCGGCGAGTCGCTCGAGCTCGTCCGCGCTCAGAAACCGGATGTCCTTCCGAACATGCGCGGGCAGGTTGATGCCGCGGCACGGACTGACAGTCAGGAGGTCGGCGTCGACGGCGGCGGAGAGGACGGCCCGCAAGACGCCGTAGTCGGTTCGCACGGTCGCCGGCGCGAGGTGCTCGGCGAGGCCTTCGACGATCCGTCGGATGTCGAGCGGAGTCAGACTCGTGAGAGCGCGATTGCCGATTGCCGGTACGAAGTGTTTCTCGTTGACAGTCCTGTCGCGAGCCAGCGTTGTCGGTCGCTTGTGTAGCGCGCCGGCGAAGTATTGCGCGGACCATTTCTCGTAGGTGATCTTGCCGGCGCGCGGGTCGACGTGGATCCCGCGCGACATGTCGCCCCGAACGCCGTCGAGCCAATTGTCCGCGTCGCGCCGCGTCGAGAAGTGCTGGGCGTGTTCGCGACCGTTCAGGTCGCGATATCGCGCCCGCCAACTTCCGTCGGCGCGCCGCTTGACGCTCGCCATCGGTGACTCGCCTCAGCTCAGAACGCGTCGCTTCGATCCGACAGCCAGCGTTCGACGTCATCAAGGCGATAGCGGACGTGGCGCCCCACTCGGTAGCCGCGCGGGCCCTCGTGTTGCGACCGCCACCGGTAGATAGTGCGAAGGGGCACGCCGAGGAACGCGGCAACCTCTTCGGGACCGAGCAATCGATCCGGGAGTTTCGTGTCGTGTCTCGCGGTGGCGTCGTGTGAAGTGGTCATCAGGGAAGGACCTCCGTGTCGGCGGCACGCGCAGACGCGCGCTCTTTGGCAACAGGTGTCAACGGTCCCCGGCTTCGCTGCAGCGGAGCCGCCGATTGCCGGCGGATTACTCCCGAGACCACTCCCGACGTACCTCCCGGGTTCGGTCCCGTCCCGTGCATTCGTGCAGGTCGCAGTCCAATTGGTTCAATCTCTCGTGCTCGATCGCCACGAGCGCCTTATCGCGGTTCGATCGGCTTGACCGTGGCAACGAGCTCACGCCGTCCTGTCGCTCGCTCTCGCCGCTCGAGTCGTGCGTTGAGAACGCTCGAAGTCCGCGGTGTGGATCACGCGCCGCGGAGCGTGTCGCGGCGGCGATCGTTTGGAGAGGCGCAGCGAACACTGTTTCGCGCGACGCGCAGATCCCCGGGATCACTCCCGTCGGGTTCCGCTCTGCGGAACCTGCAAGTGTGTCTACCCTAGTTCGTGCATTGTTCAGGCTTTGAAGGTGATGCTCGGTAGTCGTTGTCTTCGGGGGTGTTGGGACTTGCGGTTGGGCGCGTTGTCGTTGGTTTGCGTCGGTGGGTTACTGAGTGTGGGGCGTTAGGCGCTGTCGTTGGTCTGGTCGGTCGTTGGTCTGCTCGGTCGTCGTCGGGGTTGATTGGTGGCCGGGGTGGGCGACCACTTGTTGCAGTGATGGCATCGAGGACCCAACAGCAGGCGGCGTCCCGAACGGATGTTGGACCTGGACGTGGTTGCACGCCGGACATGCAATCTCTTGCGAGAAGGGCGCGAATCCATCGGGCCACCGATCACTCGACAGGTGGGGTCCCATCCAGCGTGTGCCGACCGACGCCCGAACGGCAGCTATGCGCCCGGTGCTCCTGCCGTATCCGTGCGCGTATGTAGCGGTCCCGGCAACCGTCATCGCGGTGACTCGCGCAGCGGCGAACCCGCCGGCCACCACGCCAAGGAATGACCGAGGTCCGGGCAGTAGCGTCGCCGGCATGGAACCCCTGGACCTGCTGAAGCGCACCGCCGTCGAGTATCGCACCCGACTTGTCGCGGTCCCCGCGGACCGTTGGGGCGACCAATCGGTGTGTGGGGAGTGGACGGTGAAGGATGTGGCTGACCACATCGTGGGCGGCAATCGCTTCGCCGTTGCCCTGCTCAACGGAGCGAGCACCGAGGAGG
>Ga0265313_10000577_pt1 | contig 38251 bp, 44 predicted proteins | sample 4123metaG_FD_203122 | JGI IMG/M metagenome (GOLD analysis project Ga0265313, IMG submission 203122) | Rhizosphere microbial communities from Carex aquatilis grown in University of Washington, Seatle, WA, United States - 4-1-23 metaG | ecosystem: Host-associated > Plants > Roots > Rhizosphere >... | reverse complement strand
TGTCGGCGTTGTTGAATTTCACATATTGGCTGGCGCCGTTCGCCATCACGCCGCCGATCTCGTTGTCGGACCAGTCATTGTCGCCCGGATTGTTGAAGCCGAGGAACTTGATGCCGTAGCCGGTGCCGTTGACCACGGTGACGTTGCGATCGTCGGCAGCGAACGTCGCGCTAGCACTCAAGACAGATGCTGCGACCGCAAACGCGAGAAATAACGATTTCATGATTACCCCTTTTTTATACCCAAACGTGGCGCTCAAGACGAGTCGTCCACGGTGCCCCCAGTTTCGCATGAGGCATCGGGGATTTTCGCATATAATTGAAATAAAAAAATTGCGCGAATCCGCGCACCGCCCATGCGCGAACGCTGTGACGCTGCCGAGGCGACAGTGCGCAAGCAGCAATGCTTAATTCTTGTGCGGGTCGGGCTTGGACGGCTCGGAGTCCGGCAGGACGACGCTGACGTGAACCTGCAGTCCTTGAGGGCGGAAATCGACTTCGGTATCGGCATTGATCTGCCGCGGCAGGACCACCTCGAGCAATTGCGTGCCGAACCCCTTGCGCGATGGCGCGGTCACCAGCGGGCCGCCGGTTTCAACCCAGTCGAATTCCAGCTTGCGCTTGGTCGCCTCGGTGACGATTCGCCAGCTCACGTCGACGCGGCCGCCGAGCGTGGCGAGAGCACCGTACTTGGCGGCGTTGGTAGTCAGTTCGTGCAGCGCCATGCCGAGGGGAACCGCCTGCCGGGTCGCGATCTCGACCGGCGGCCCGCTCATGCAGATGCGGCCGTCGGCGCTGTCGTCGAACGGATCCAGCTCATTATGCAACATCACTTCGAACGAAACCGAGGTGCGGGTGGCGTCGGACATCAAAAGATGCGTCCGCGCCAGCGCGGAAATGCGGCCGATCAGAGCGTCCTTGAAGCCTTCGATGGTCTCCGAGGTCTTGGCGGTCGAGCCGACGATGGCTTGGGCAATGGCGAGCGTATTGCGCACGCGGTGGTGCACTTCGCGCACCAGCATCGAATGCTCGGCTTCGGCGCGTTTGCGGTCGGAAATGTCGACGATCATGTTGACCGCGCCGATCAGGCGGCCGGCATGGTCATGCAGCGGGGTGGGATAAGGGATGATGGGTATCCGCGATCCATCGGGCCGCTCGGCAATCGCCTCCAGGCCGCGGACTGCCCGGTTCTCCTTAAGTGTAATCGCCATCGGGCACTCGGCGTGCGCCAGAGGGGTGCCGTCGGGCAAAAAAAGCTTCCAGGAGCCGCACCATTCCGAGGTGCCGAGCTTGGGCCGCTGGCCCCAAATCTCCGCCGCCGCCTCGTTGAAATAGGTAATCCGGCCGGCGGCATCGGTGGTGTAGATCGCAGCCGGCAAGGCATCGAGCAGCCGACGAAAACGCCGCTCGCGCTCGAGCTGCCGGCCTTCGGCGCTCGGGCTCAGCTCGATGATATTGTTGGAGTTTTCGTCCGTGTCACGCGCCGCAACGGCGCGTTCGAACTCTCCTTCCAAAAATCCAATGTCTGGGTGCATTTCTCTACGCAAATCCCCCAATACTCATCCCCACCGGGCGGTTATCCCGTCTGTGGTGGATCCGCGAGCATTCACGCGCTAGCGGTTGTGGGGGCTTTTGTCCCCAAGCCCATAACGCTGAAACTGACATAAGGTTGCAAAGAATTTGTCACTTAGTGAAAAGTCGGCGGTCTGCTGGGCGGACGTGACTAAAGCTGGCCGTCCAGCCGTCGGACCATGACCAAGGCATCGACAAAACCAAGTCGGGGGTGGTCGAAGGCGTCCGGGAGCCGCCCGACGATCTTAAAGCCCAGGCTTTGCCACAGCCGCACCGCCCGCTCGTTCGAACTGATGACGAAATTGAACTGCATGGCGCGGAAGCCGCGGTCTTTTGCCGCCGCGAGCGAATGCGCCGCCATGGTGCGGGCGACGCCCTTGCCCATCGCCGCGGGGTCAACGATGTAGCCGCAATTGGCGACGTGGGCACCGCCGCCGCGCTGGTTGGCGCGCAGGTAATAGGTGCCGAGAATCTCGCCGTCGCCTTCGGCGACAAACACGGCGTGGCCCGGCGAGCGCCAATAGGCCAGCGCCTCGTCGCGCGAAATGTCGCGCGGCAGCGGGTAGGTCTCGCCGGCGCGGAAGGCCGGCTCGATCACCCGCCAGATCGCGTCGTCGTCCGCCGCTTGCGCGGGCCGCACCCGCAATGTCTCCACGATGGGCCTCCGCAACCCTAGAACGTCTGATAGGTCTGGCCCAGTTTGCCGCCGACCCGCTCGAAGCCGGCGCCCGCCGGCTTGTTGTTCTTGTCGATATTCATCGCCCTCGCGTAGGATCCCGCCGCTTTTTCCTTGTCGCCGAGCCGCTCATAAGCGAGGCCGCGGCTGGTCCAGGCTTGCAGATTCTGCGCATCGATGCCGACCGCGCTGTCGAGATCGTCGGCGGCGTCCTTGTAGCGATTGACCGCGATGTAGCTCAAGCCGCGCGCGACGTAGGGCTCGGCCTGCTGCACCGACAGTCCGATCGCGGTGGTAAAGTCGTCGATCGCATATTGATGCTGCGACTTGCTTTGATAGAGCAGCCCACGATTGTAATAGGCCTGCGCATTGTCGGGGCGGATCACGATCGCCTTGTTGAAGTCCTGCAGCGCCTGCAAGTCCCTCTTCTGTTCGCGAAACAGAATGCCGCGGCCAAGATAGGCAGCGTCGTAATTCGGGTCGATCGTCAGCGCCTTGTTGTAGTCGGCGAGTGCAACATCGACCTTGCCGGTCTGCCGCTCGACCAGCGCGCGGTTGGCATAAGCCTGCGCATAATTCGGATCGATCGAGATCGCCTTGTCGAAATCGGCAATCGCTTCGGGGTAGCGGGCGGCCTGGCCGAATACCGTGCCGCGCATGTTGTAGGCCTGCGGATCGTTCGGGTTCCTCTGCACCACGTCGGTGAGTGAGGCAATGTTGGCGGGCGATGTCGCGTAAAGCGCATCCTCGCTTTCCGGGCCGGTGCTGCCGGTCGTGTTCAGCGCGGTCGAGCAGGCACCGAGCATCAGCGCGGCAGTGGTAAAGTAGAGAATCTGCCTCATTCTGAGGAGGGTGCGAAGCGCACGTCTCGAACGATGGGGCGGCCACACGGTTCGAGACGCGTTCTTCGAGCGCTCCTCACCATGAGGCCGATATGGGACAATCGTCAGCATCCCAAAACAATAGCGCGGGCTGCTCGACCCGCGCCACGTCATCACGCTGAAAATTCGGTCAGCCGAAACGGCGGGGACCACCGGGACCACCCGGGCCGCCGCGGCCTTCGCCCATCACCGGCTTCGGCTTGGAGGGAAGCAGACCCTCGCGCTGCATTTTCTTGCGCGCCAGTTTGCGGGCGCGGCGGATCGCTTCCGCCTTTTCCCGCGCTTTCTTTTCGGAGGGCTTTTCGTAATGGCCGCGGAGCTTCATCTCGCGGAAAATCCCCTCGCGCTGCATCTTCTTCTTCAGCGCCTTGAGGGCTTGATCGACGTTATTGTCGCGGACGAGAACCTGCACGCATGCTCCTTTGTTAGTGTCGTGGTCCGAGGGATTAGGGTTCGAAAGGCCGCGCAAAGTGGCCTTTTGAGTCGCGCGGCAATAGCAGAAAAGGCATTAAGAGTCCACGATCCGCGGTGGCCGGCTGCTAATCTGGTGTTCTTACAAGGCTTCGGGACACAGATGGTTGCAGCGCCGCCCGCCGACAAGGCCACCCAGCCGAGCCGCCGGACCGTGCTCAGATCGGTCGCCGCTATGGCAGGGGCGGCAGTCTGGCCGCGATCGGGCTTGGCGCAATGGCCCAAGATCTCGGAGATCAGCCAGGCCTCCCTGAACGCGCGGCGCGACATCGGGAGGCTGGTCTGGCAGGCCGACAATCTGCTGCGCCAGACCGTCGCCGACGGCGAGGAGCGGGCGCCGGCCGCAGTGCGCCGGTTCCGGGCCGAGCGGGCGGCGATTTCGCGCAACATGGCGGCCCTGCTCAACAGCCGGGTCAGCGAGGATGACTGGCCGCTTCTGGTGCCGACGAGCCAGATCGAGCTCCAATTGGCGATGCAGCCGCTGGCGATCCGGCTGGCACCCGCCGGGACGGCGGTCGAGGCCGCGGTCGCCGCGCCGTTGCCCAAGATTGCCCCGGCGCAAGGCGACGACCTCGCCGGCACCCTCCTGGTCCTGATCTTCGGCTCCCTCGGCCTCGATCGGGCCGTGCCAAATCTCGATGGCTTGGTCGCGCGGCTGAAGGCGGACGGCGCGCTGCGCTCGGCCCTCGACAGCGTCTCTGCGGCGTTGCGCTCCCGCCATTACGGCATTGCGGCATTCGAAATCGAGCGGCTGATGCGGCTTGTCACCGGGTCCGTCAATGCCGCATCGATCGCCGAGCTGATCGGCAAAGACGGCCTGCGGACGGCCTATGGGGGGATCGTGCTCTATTTTGTTCCCTTCGCCGGCTGGGGCTATTTCACCGCCTATGTCCTGGCCACGCTGTACGATAGCCGAGAGGCGCTCGGGCCCTTGCTGCGCTAGTGCCGCCGATGCCCCGAAAAATAACCCACAGCCGGAATTCCATCTCCCGGAGGGTTTGTGTACACCTGATCGTTTCCAATAAACGGGATTGGGAACCGTGAACATCCAGATGTCAGACCGCCTCACCACCAAGCATCAGCTCGGCGCCTTGGTCACCGAGGGCAAGACCAAGAAGATTTTCCAGATCAAGGGCGGCTCCGACCTGGTCGCCGTCATCGCCAAGGACGACATTACCGCCGGCGACGGCGCCAAGCATGACGTCATTCCGGACAAGGGCCGGCTCGCCAACGCCACCACGTCCAATGTCTTCCGCCTGCTCAAGGCCTGCGGCTTGCCGGTCGCCTTCGTCGAGCAGGACAGCGCCACCTCCTTCGTCGCGCCGAACTGCACCATGCTGCCTTATGAGGTGGTGGTGCGGCGCGAGGCGCACGGCTCCTACCTCAAGCGCACGCCGCATTTCGCCAAAGGCCAGCTTTTCCCGAAGCTCGTTGTCGAGTTCTTCCTCAAGACCAAGGACAAGAACTGGAAGGGCAAGCCGCTGATCGCCGACGATCCGCTGATGGCTGGACCGAAGGACGGCAAGATCGAGCTGTTCAATCCGGCGAAGCCGATCGTGGGGCAGGAGCCGTTCCTCGTTTTGTCGGAAGCCGAAGTGTTCACCCGGCCCGACGAGGCGAAGCTTTATCCCGACATGAGCCGCGTCGCCCGGCAGGCTTTTCTGGTGCTGGAGAAAGCCTGGCAGCTCGAAGGCGGCCGGCTGGTCGACTTCAAGGTCGAGTTCGGCTTCGACGCCAAAGGCAATCTGCTGCTCGCCGATGTGATCGACAACGATTCCTGGCGCGTCGTGGAAAGTGGCGGCTACATCGACAAGCAGGTCTATCGCGACGGCGGCGCGCTTGACGACGTCGCGGCGAAATACGCCCGCGTTGCCGACATCACCAGCCGCTTCAACGTGCCGCAGCAGCGCATCATTCTCTGGCGCGGCTCCGAGAAGGACAATCCGGACGCCTTCAGCAAGGCGCTCGGCGAAATGGCGGAGATGATGACGGTGGTGACCTGCTCGATCCACAAGGAGCCGGTCAAGGGCGCGGAAACGCTCTACCGTATGCTGCAGGAGGTGCCGGACAGTGTGGTGATCGCCTTCATCGGCCGCTCCAATGGCGCCGGTCCGGTGCTGTCGGCGCTGTCGGTTGCCCCCGTCATCACGGTGCCGGCGAGCGTCAAGGACTTCCCGGAGGATGTGTGGTCGTCGCTGCGCGCGCCGAGCGCGGTGCCGGTGATGACCGTGCTCGAGCCGAGCAATGCGGTGCTCGCCGCTTTGCAGATTCTGTCGGCGCGCAACCCGCGCATCTATGCGCATCTGCGCGGCGAGATCGAGAACCGGACCGTCAATACGATGCGGCTCTGAGCGGAGCCTGAAAACGCTGGCAGGTGAGACTTGGCCAAGCCCGACGCGTCGGACAAAGGCAGCGCTCCTGCCGGCCCGGCGGTATTGCCGGCGGGTGAAGTCGAGCGCCTCAAGAACGAGCTGCGCGCCGCCCGTGCCAAGATCTCCGAACTCGAGGCCCGCGCCGATGTCGACCCGCTGCTCGACATTCTCAACCGGCGCGGGTTCGAGCGCGAGCTCAAGCGCTCGCTGGCTTACGTCAAGCGCTACGGCACCGATGCCGTCATCATCTATATCGACCTCGACGGCTTCAAGGCGGTCAACGACAGACTCGGACACGGCGCCGGCGATGAATTGCTCAAGGCGGTAGCTGCCGCCTTGAACCGCAACGTGCGCGCCTCCGACGTGGTGGCGCGGCTCGGTGGCGACGAATTTGCCATCCTGATGTGGAACGTCAGCGAGGCGCATGCCGGCGCCAAGGCTCGCGATCTTGAAGCCGCGGTCGCGGCGGCCAAGGTCAAGCGCGGCACGGTGGAGGTGTCGGTCGGCGCGTCGGCCGGCATCGTGGCGCTCAGCCCGCTCGACACGCCGGCACAGGCGATCGATGCCGCCGACCATGCCATGTATGTGCGCAAGCGGGAGCGGCAGGCTTAAAACACTAAGCAATAATGTCCGGCGTGATCGCATCCTCGACGGCGCGAATACGGTCGCGCAGGATCAGCTTGCGCTTCTTCAGGCGCTGCACCTGGATGAGGTCGGAGCCGGGCGAGCCTTGCAGCGCGGCAATGGCGGCGTCGAGGTCGCGATGTTCCTGCTGGAGGCGCGCCAGCTCCTCGCGCAACTCGCGTTCTTCCTCGTCGGTCATGACCACCGCTTGGGCGGGTCCGCGAGCGACCGCGGCCATCGACGAATTATCGCGTTTTCCACAAGCCCGTTCAAGCGCGGGAACTCTTGCATAAACAAGGGTTTTACGGACGTTGCCGGGCGGGATGGACAGGCGTAGCATCGCGCTTAGGTCGAATCTGGACTAAGCTTACGTGTTCAGGGCCCAACTGATTGAGGAGACATGCTGCATGTCGATGCAATCGCACCTTGCGGAACTGGAAAAAAAGCACCGGGCGCTCGAAGAAGAGCTGCATGATCTGCAAGCTCACCCGGCCGCCGACGATCTGCAGATCGCCGAGCTCAAGCGCCGCAAGTTGCAGGTGAAAGACGAAATTACCAAATTGCGCCAGACCGAGAGCGTCAGCATTCACTGACCGCATCGTTTGCTGGGTCACATCAAGACAAAACCGCCGGCTCACGAGCCGGCGGTTCTGCATTTATACCGATTACCAGCGGCGCCAGTAAGGGCCATAGCCGTAGCCATAGCGCCAATAGGGCCGCGCATAGGGATAGGGATAATAGCCGTAATAAACCGGCGGCGGCGCGGCGACGTAACCCGGCCCGGCATAAACCGGCGGAGCATCGTCGTCGTAATAATCGTCTTCGGCATAGCGCTGCGGCGCACGCCCCTGTGGCGGCGTGCCTTGTGCGCGGTAATCGCCTTGGGGCGGCGTCGCCTGTGCACGGTAGTCGCCTTGCGCGCGATAATCCTGCTGGCCGGCGGCTTGATCGCCGAATTGATCTTCGTAGCCGCGGCGCAGGCGGCGTATGTCGGTTTGGCGCGATGCCGGTGGCGCGGTGCCGAGATTGCGCTCGATGGCAAAACCTTCCTTGTCGTTATAGGTCACCTTGCACCAACCGGCGTCGCACTCGCCGACCTCGATCGCGGCGCCTTTCGGGATCAAGGTGACGACGTCGCTCTTGGTGCCCGGCGCATTGCGCAGGTTGGTCTCGACCGAGAGCGTGACCGGCTTTGCGGCAGCGGCGGCGGTGAGTGCGATCACAGTCACCGCAGCGAAGGTGAGACGTGTGAGCAGCATGGCAGACCTCATGAGCAGAGCATTTCCACCCGATATTCACGATTAAACTTGGACATTTTCAAGTCTGAACCCGCGGCGGTGGACTGGGCCGCGATGCCGCCTTATTGTGCTGGTGATTTGAGGCGTCAAACCGCACGAGCTTGGCCATGACCCGTTTATCGAAAATTTATGCCGCCCTTTTCGCCTACGCGGCCGTCGCTTTGGCATCCGGCGCGGCGCACGCCTTCACCTTCCAGAATGGCGATGGCGGCAGCGGCAGCTCGTTCGCACCGGCGCCGTCGCCGTTCAACAGTCCGGATCCGGACAAGAAGTTCGATAGCAAGCCCGGCACGAACAAATACGAGTTCGGCAATACCTCGGTCTATATCGGCAGCGGCAATGGCCGAGCCGCGGTCGAACGCGATTTTAACACCGGCATGGACCGGATGTTCTCGCCGCTCGGCCGTCCGCCGAATTGATGCGCGTGTTCAGCGCCGGCCTTTGAGCCGGCGCACCAGATAATCGAAATTGATCGTGAATTGCTCGGGGTTGGCGATATTGGCCTTGAGCGTGGCGATATCGTCGTCGGGAAATTCCGGCGCCGCCGCGCCGGCGGCTTCGCTGACCATCTGAATCATCGCGGCATTTTCCAGCATGATGGCGCCGATCACGGCGGCCTCGATGGTCTCGCCGGCGACCGCAACGCCGTGATTTTTCATCAGCACGGCGCGATGCGGCCCGAGCGCGCGCGCGACGCCGGCGCCCATTCCCGGCGTGCGGATCAGATTGATGGTGTCGTCATAGAGGCCGAGCGCGTTGTGGAACAGCGCGGCCGGCTGGCTCAGCGCACGCAATGGCCGGCCGCTGCCCGACAGCGCCACCGCATAGGGCGGGTGCGAATGGATCACGCACATGACGTCGGGCCGCGCCTTGTAGATTTCGGAATGGATGAAGACCTCGCTGTGGCGGCGGGCCTTGCCGGCGACGACATCGCCGTCGAGATCGATGGTGAGGATGTTATCCGGCGTGATTTCGTCGAGCCCGACGCTGTGCGGCTTCATCAGGAACAGCGGCGCCTTGCCGGATTTCCTGTCTTGCAGGCGCACCGAGATGTGGCCGCGGGTGAAATCGCCTTGCCCCGCTGCCGCCAGCACCTTGCCGGCCAGCACCAGTCTTCGTTTCAACGCCTCGTGCGCCATGTTGCCTTCATCACCTTCGCGACGGCGCGAGCATATCCGCTGCTTTTCACTCATGCTATGGTCACGCAAAATAACGCTGCCGGAAACGTCCCGATGCCGAACTGCCCGACACACAGCATCGTCCTTGCCGCCGCCGCGCTTATCGCGACCGCGCTCGCCGCGCAGGCCCAAGACTACCCGAACAAGCCGGTCACCTTCATCTCGCCGGCGGCCGCCGGCAACAGCCCGGACGTGGCGACGCGGCTGGTCGCCGACCGGCTCGGCGCGATGTGGAAGCAGAACATCGTCATCATCAACCGCCCCGGCGCCGGCGGCATGATCGCGGCGCAGGCGGCGAGCGGCGCCGTGCCCGACGGCTATACGCTTTATATGACGCAGGCCTCGACCTACACCGTGCTGCCGATGACGCTCGATCCGATGCCGGTCGATCTCGACAAGGCGTTCGTGCCGATCGCGCTGATCGGCGAGCAGCCGATCGCGGTGTCGGTGACGCCCTCGCTCGGCGTCAGCAGCGTCGCCGAACTGATCGCCAAGATCCGCGCCATGCCCGGCGGCATGCTGTTTGCGGCAACCAATAGGGGCGGGCAGTCGCATTTGACCGGCGAACTGTTCCAGCGGCGTGCCAACGTGCCGATCAGCTTCGTGTCGGCGGCGGGCGCCGCGGCCTCGATCAATGACGTCGCCGCCGCCCGCATCCCGATCATGTTCGAGGGCATTGCCGGGGTTGCCGGCGCCTGGCAGGGCGGCCTGATCAAGACGCTGGCGGTCGGCGCCACCAAGCGGCTGCCGAATTATCCGGATCTGCCGACCATCGCCGAGACCATTCCCGGTTTCCAGTCGCAAGGCTGGATCGCGCTGATGGCGCCGGCGGGCACGCCCGACGCGATCGTGCAGAAGGTCAATGCCGACCTCAAGGCGGTGCTGGCCGATGACGACATCAAGGACAGGTTCGCCAAGATCGGCACCTATCCGCATTACCTCACATCGGCCGACACCGGCGCCTACATCAAGAGCGAGGAGCAGACCTGGTGGCCGCTGGTCAAGGAAGTCGGGATCAAGAAGTGAGGTGCAGCCAAAGCGGAACCCTTGCCGCCGTCGCAACCGCATTCGCGCTTTTGCTGTCCGGGCCGGCGCCGGCACAGGACGTGCGCGGCCTGGAAATCTGCACCGCCGAGAAGGATATGATCCGCCGCACCTCGTGCCTGCAAAGCAATGTCGAATTTCTACAGCGGGAACTGAAGAAGCAGGCGAAGGAGACACGCGATCAGCAGGCGGCGGCAACACGCGACATGGCCGCGCTGAAGGCTGACCTCGCCGCACTCAAGGCCGCGCTGGATAAAACGCAAGGCGAGTTGGCGGAGATCAAGAAAGCCAAGCCCGATGCCAAACCGGACAAGAAGTGACCGATGAAAACCGTGCTGCTGATCGCCGGAATTATTCTTTTGCTCGCCGGCACGGTGTGGTGGGCGCAGGGCGCCGGCTATTTCCCGTACCTGGCCTCGAGCTTCATGATCAACGAAGCGCGCTGGATCTATATCGGGCTGGCGACAGCCGTAGTGGGCGCCATTCTCGTTTTGGTCTCGCAGCGCATCTGACGCCGCCGTCACTATTTGGTTTGAGCCCCCCAGCTACCTACGGAGCGTGCGTTTTTTGCCCGGTTCGGGTCGGGTCGCCAGGAGCCGCTTCGTTAAGCCCATGTGCCAAATGAAAAACATGATCGGCGAGGTGACGAACAGCGCCAGCGAAATGTAGATTGACAAAAACGCCGCGGGAATTGCCGCCAGATAGATGAGTGTCGAGGCGATGGCGCGTTTGAGACCCCCAAGCTGAATGTCATAGGTTTGGTCGTGAAAATTGTTCTCGCGAATGACCAGCCAACGCAGAAACGAAAAGCTCGCTGCGACGATTGCCAACGACGCGCCGTAGAGTGACACGGCGCTGGCGTCGAGCGGATGCTCGCCCAGCACCATGGTGGCGAACGGCACCAGCGACATCCAGAACAGCAGGTTGTTGTTGGTCCACATCAGCGCCGGAGTCGCGTAGCGCGCGCTGTGCATCAGCGCGTGGTGACCGATCCAGATATTGGTCAGAATCAGAAAACTCAGCAGATAGCTCAAGATTTTCGGCGCGCTCGGCCTGAGGATGCCGAGCCAGAGGCCGTGGTCGAGCGCTTGTTCCGGCAAGCGGAATTCCAGAATCATGATTGTAATGACGATGGCGAAAACACCGTCGCTGAAGCCCTCGATTCGCGAGGTGCTGGTGAGTTCATATTTCAAGGCCGCCCCCGTGCTTAGACTCCCTTTGCCATCTCCCGCAGTTTGAACTTCTGAATCTTGCCGGTGCTGGTCTTCGGGATCTCGGTGAACACGATGGTGCGCGGTACCTTGTAGCCGGCGAGGTGCTTCTTGCACCACGCAATGATCTCGTCGGTGGTCGCCTTGGCGCCCGGCTTCAACTCGACGAAGGCGCAGGGCGTCTCGCCCCACTTGTCGTCGGGCTTGGCGACGACCGCTGCGGCCGCGACGGCCGGATGCTTGTACAGCGCGTCCTCGACCTCGATCGAGGAGATGTTCTCGCCGCCGGAAATGATGATGTCCTTGGAGCGGTCCTTGAGCTGGATGTAGCCGTCGGGATCCATGACGCCGAGGTCGCCGGTGTGGAACCAGCCGCCGGCGAAGGCGGCGTCGGTCGATGGTTTGTTCTTGAGATAGCCCTTCATCACCACATTGCCGCGCATCATCACTTCGCCCATCGCCTCGCCGTCGCGCGCGACGGGCACCATCGTCTCGGGGTCGCGCACGTCGAGCCCTTCGAGCGCGCCATAGCGCACGCCCTGGCGGGCCTTCTTCGCCGCCTGCTCGGCGGCGGGCAACGCGTCCCATTCGGCGTGCCAGTCGTTCACCACCGACGGCCCGTAACACTCGGTCAGGCCGTACAGATGCGTGACGTTGAAGCCGGCCTCCTTCATGGCGGCCAGCACGGCTTCGGGCGGCGGCGCGGCGGCGGTGAAAAACTGCACGACATGCGGCAGCGGCTTCTTCTCGCTGGCCGGAGCATTGAGCAAAGTCGCCATCACGATCGGCGCGCCGCACAGATGCGTCACCTTGTGGTTCGCGATCGCGTCATACATCGCCGCTGCGCGCACCGCGCGCAGGCACATATGGGTGCCGGCGACCACCGAGATCGACCACGGGAAGCACCAACCATTGCAGTGGAACATCGGCAGCGTCCACAGATACACCGGATGCTTGGCCATGCCGCAGGTGACGATGTTGCCGGTCGCGAGCAGCGCCGCGCCGCGATGATGATAGACCACGCCCTTCGGATCGCCGGTGGTGCCCGAGGTGTAATTGAGCGAGATCGCGTCCCATTCGTCGTCCGGCATTTTCCATGCGAAATCGGGATCGCCCTGCGCCAGGAAATCCTCGTATTCGATCGCGCCGAGCCGCTCGCCGCTGCCGGAGTACTCCGGATCGTCATAGTCGATCACCAAAGGCTTCACCTTCGCCAGCGCCAAAGCCTCCTTCATCACCTTGGAGAATTCGCGGTCGGTGATGACCACCTTGGCGTCGGCATGGTCGAGCGAGAAGGCGAGGATCGGCGCGTCGAGCCGGGTGTTGAGCGTGTTGAGCACGCCCTGCATCATCGGCACGCCGTAATGGCACTCCAGCATCGCCGGCGTATTGGCCATCAGCACCGAGACGGTGTCTCCGCGCTTGAGGCCGAGCTTGGCCAGCGCCGAGCCGAGCCGTCGGCAGCGCACATAAAGCTCGGCGTAATTGCGCTTGAGCGAACCATGGATCACGGCGGTGTGCGCCGGGAACACGCTCGCCGCGCGCTCGAGATAAGTGAGCGGCGTCAGCGGCTGGAAATTCGCGGGGTTGCGGTCGAGATCGGTGTCGTACGGCGTTGTCGGCATTCGATGGGGTCCCCGAATTCAATCTAGCCACCGGACTCCCATTCTGTCATGCCCCGCGAAAGCGGGGCATCCAGTAGCCAATGAAGCGCCGTGATTGCTGGGTCATCCGCTTTCGCGGATGATGACGGCGGTGGATTAGCCCCGCCAGATCTCGGTGATCCCCGAGCGCATCAGCTCGAGCGAGATCAGGAACATCACCACCAACGTGATCTTGTAGAACGTCTCGGTCGGCGTCCGTCGCACCAGCCAGAAGCCGAGCTGGTTGGTGGCGATCGCCAGCGGCAGCAGAACTAGGGAGGTGCCGAGCCCCTTGGTCGAGAACTGCCCGAGCGCGAAATAGGGGATCACCTTGAGCCAGTTCATGGTGGCGAACACGATGGCGTTGGTGCCGACGAACATCATCTTTGGCAGCTTCAGCCGCATCACGTACATCTGGTAGGGCGGCCCGCCGGCCTGGCAGATCGTCGAGGTGAAGCCGGACAGCGCGCCCCAGAACACGCCGCCGGGCACGCCCGGCTTGCCGATGTCCTTGGTGAGCTCGTCAGCGACGCGGCGCGCGCCGATCCAGCTATAGAGCACGTAGGCGACGGTGATGGCGCCGATCGAGACCCGCACCATGGCCTCGGAGATGTGGGCCGCCAGCAGCCAGGCGATGCCGATGCCGATCACCGCGCCGGAAATGACGATGGCGAAAATGCGCCGGTTCCATTCGTGGCGAAAGACCCAGACCGCGCTGGCATCCTGCACGATCATGATCGGCAGCATGATCGCCGCGGCCTCGAGCGGCGGCAGCACCAGAGCGAGCATCGGCGTCGCCATCTGGCCCATGCCGGCAAAGCCGCCCTTCGACAGGCCGAGCGCCACCACGGCGGGAATCGCCAGCGCGTAGAACAGCGGATCGGTGATGATGGTCACACTATTCCCTCTTTCCGGGGCGCGAGCGGAGCGAGCGAACCCGGAATCCATAACCCCGGCGCTGCGGCGTATGGATTCCAGGTCCGGCCTTCAGGCCGTCCCGGAATGACTGCTGACAGGCGGGCCTGATTACGAAAAGCCCGCACCCGCCGCCAGCCTTGTTTGCGCATGGCTTGTCTGAGTTTGCCCGCCAAGACACAATGCGCGAGGAGGAAGCACGACATGGACAGCCGCGCCAGCCGCTACCCGGACATCTATGCGCGCTGGCAGCGCGACCCGGAGGGATTCTGGGGCGAGGCGGCAAATGACATCGACTGGATCGACAGCCCGAAAAAGATCTTCGACCCCCAGGCCGGCCTCTATGGCCGCTGGTTCCCCGACGCCACCTGCAACACCTGCTACAACGCGCTCGACCGTCACATCGCCGCGCGCAACAACCAGCCGGCGCTGATCTACGATTCAGCCGTCACCGACAGCAAGAAGACCTTCACCTATGGCCGCGTGCTGTCCGAGGTGCAGCTGCTCGGTGCCATCCTCAAGGACTTCGGCGTCGAGAAGGGCGACCGCGTCATCCTCTACATGCCGATGGTACCGGAGGCGGTGTTCGCCATGCTGGCCTGCGCCCGCATCGGCGCCATCCACTCGGTGGTGTTCGGCGGCTTCGCCGCCAAGGAGCTCGCCACCCGGATCGACGACGCCAAGCCGAAAGTGATCCTGTCCGCGTCTTGCGGCATCGAGCCGGGCCGCATCGTCGAATACAAGCCGCTGCTCGACCAGGCGATTGAACTGGCCAAGCACAAGCCGCAAAGCTGCATGATCCTGCAGCGCCCGCAATGCGAGGCGAAGCTGGTCGAAGGCCGCGACCACGACTGGAAACGCAAATGGGAGTACGCGGTCAATTACGCCTGGACCTGCGCCCCGGTCCCGGTGAAGGCGACCGACCCGCTCTACATCCTCTACACCTCGGGCACCACCGGAATCCCGAAGGGCGTGGTGCGCGACAATGGCGGCCACATGGTCGCGCTGAAATGGTCGATGAAGAATCTCTACGGCATCGATCCCGGCGAGGTCTATTGGTGCGCCTCTGACATTGGCTGGGTGGTCGGCCACAGCTACATCGTCTATGCGCCGCTGCTGCACGGCTGCACCACGATCCTCTATGAGGGCAAGCCGGTCGGCACGCCGGATGCCGGCGCGTTCTGGCGCGTCGTGTCCGAGCACAAGGCAGTGGCTTTGTTCACGGCTCCGACCGCGTTCCGCGCCATCAAGAAGGAAGACCCGAACGGCGCGCTGCTCGGCCAATACGATCTCAGCAAATTCCGCACGCTGTTTCTGGCCGGCGAGCGCGCCGACCCGCCGACCGTGGACTGGGCCGAGCGCACGCTGAAGAAGCCGGTGGTCGATCACTGGTGGCAGACCGAAACCGGCTGGTGCATCTGCGGCAACCCGGTCGGCCTCGGCCTGCTGCCGGTCAAGCACGGCTCGGCGACGGTACCGATGCCGGGCTACGACATGCATGTGGTCGACGAGGCCTCGAACGACGTGGCGCGCGGCACCATCGGCTCGCTGGTGGTGAAACTGCCGCTGCCGCCCGCCGCGCTTCCGACTTTGTGGCAGCAGGACGAGCGCTGCGTCGAAAGCTACTTTGCGGAATTTCCGGGCTACTACAAGACCGCCGACGCCGGCTATATCGACCCCGACGGCTACGTCTTCGTCATGGGCCGCACCGACGACATCATCAATGTCGCCGGCCATAGGTTGTCGACCGGCGGCATGGAGGAGGTGCTGGCCTCGCATGCCGACGTTGCCGAATGCGCCGTGCTCGGCATCGCCGACGATATGAAAGGCGAGGTGCCGTGCGGCTTCATCGTGCTGAAGGCCGGCGTCACCCGGCCGCACGGCGAGATCGAGAAGGAGATCGTCGCCTTGGTGCGCGACAAGATCGGCCCGGTGGCGGCGTTCAAGATCGCCATCACGGTGGCGCGGCTGCCGAAGACCCGCTCCGGCAAGATCCTGCGCGGCACCATCAAGAAGATCGCCGACAAGGAGCCATGGACCATGCCGGCGACCATCGAGGACCCCAAGGTGCTCGACGAGATCACGGTGGCGCTGAAGGGCAAGGGGCTGGGGGGCTAGCGGCCGCGTTCTCGACCGGTCATCCCCGCGAAAGCGGGAATCCAGCTCTTTCTTTCTCGTATGGCCGGGCATGTCCCGGCCACCCACGTCTTTAGCTTTAAAACAGCATCAAATCGGGATGTTCTTCAATTGTTGTTCCCACCATTGCCGTCGAGATAAATGCGTTCTTGAGTCTGGCTCGTTTGTCGCCGATTTTTGCTTGGCGTTTTGCTTCCCGCCGTTCGGCTTTCCAAAATACCCTCTTCAAAAAGCGCAGGTGCTTTCGCCATTCGGGTAAAGCTGTGAGCTGTCCCTTCGTGATGTGTGCCATTGCGGTCGCCTTTCTATCACCTCATATGTTGCTCGAAATACTTGCGCAGGATCGCATTGATCCGTGTCTGATAGCCTTTGCCCTGCGCGCGGAACCAGCCCAGCATGTCGGCATCGAGCCGCAGCGTCATGTGCGCCTTGCGGCGCGGCGCCGGCAATTCGGCGGTAGCCCAATCGATTTCCTCCATCGCGTCGTCAGGATCAAGTCCTGACGGTAGAGGCTTTTTCGCCGCCGCCTTCAAGTCGGTCTTTGACAAACCGCGCTTTTCCATCGTGCGCAGTTCAACGTCCGTGTATCTGACGATATGTCCTGATTTCTTGCTCATGTGCCCGCCTCATTGAGATCACGCGAATGAGTTCTCCTCGCCAGCACCAGATCAATGTCAGTGCCGTGCCGTCCAACAACACTGTCGTTTTCCAGCGTTCCTCGCTGCCGCGTGGACTGGGCTGATGCGATGCCGGTCGGCCATCGAAGAACAAACGCGCGGAAATGAAATCGAGCGCGCGTTCCTTGATCACCTGCGCCCGCTTGCGTTCGTCCCATTCGAACTCCATGCTGCATCCTATAATATGTGCATACAAATTGCGCATACATTATGGCAAGGAATATAATCTTATTTTGGCCAAAATTGCCGGTCATTCTCCGCGTCACCTGCTCATGAGGGGCGCTTCTAGAGGCGTTCGCGAAGTGGAGCAGCCGGCATTGGCCGGTGCGGAGAACAGCACCGGCTTTTTGCTGGGCCGGGATCGGGCCTTGCCCGGACCGGTGTGCGGCGCCCGCGCCCGTGGTTCGCAGCCACGCCCCCGGGAGGCCGCGGGACCCGCCCGACCGGCATTACGACCGGTCTGCGAGGAGCTCGCTGGACGGGAACAGGATGAGCCGGGTAACGCCCGGCAAGCCCGAGTCCCCGGAAGCGCGGACCTGGGGCCTGTGTCGCGGCGTCAAAACCGCGATGCAAAGCCGCTGATGGAGCGCCGTCAGGCGAGCATGCCGATCGCAAGGCATGCCCCGCGCCCGCTTTCAAGTGCGCACACTGCGTGCACATGTTTGCGACGCGCAGAGATCGTGGTGCGCCTTGCGGCGCTCCATTCCCCTCGTTTTTACGAGGCGGGAAAAAAGGCTATGGCGTACCCCGCGCCGCAAACAACAGGGGCGATGACGCATGACCATGGCGTCTCTGTTGTCATCGTTCGCGAAAGCGGACGATCCAGTCGTCAATGACTCGGATAGACGCGCGGCGCTGTGAATACTGGATCGCCCGGTCAAGCCGGGCGATGACCCCGAAATTGGCCTGATCGATGCCATGAATATTCGTGATCTGACGGCGCGGCGGAACGTGCTAGGCATGCGCCCGCGCCGAAATATACCGAACGAAACTCCCAAAGAGCATCAAATGTCCGTTGCCGCAGGCCGTGAATTCCTCGCCATTCCGGGACCGACCGTGATTCCCGATGCCGTGCTCCAGGCCATGCAGCGGCCGGCGATGGACATCTATTCCGGCGCGCTGGTCGTGCTGACCGACGGCCTGCTGGCCGATCTGTCGACATTGTTCCGCACCGCCGGCAAGACCTATATCTACGCCGCGAACGGCCACGGCGCCTGGGACGCGGCGCTGAGCAACGTGCTGTCGCGCGGCGACAAGGTGCTGGTGCTGGAAAGCGGCAGCTTCGCGCTCGGCTGGGGCGATGCGGCGGCCGTGATGGGCGCCGAGGTCGAGATCCTGCCTGGCGATTTCCGCCGCGCGGTGCGGCCGGAGGCGCTCGAGGCGCGGCTGAAGCAGGACCGCAAGGCCGGGATCAAGGCGGTCCTGGTGACGCAGGTCGATACCGCGTCCGGCGTGGTCAATGACATCAAGGCGATCGGCGAGGCGATCCGCGCCGCCGGGCATGACGCGCTGCTGCTGGTCGACACCGTCGCCTCGCTCGGCTGCATGCCGTTCGAGATGGATGCCTGGGGCGTCGACGTCGCCATGACCGGGTCGCAGAAGGGCCTGATGACGCCGCCGGGGCTCGGCTTCACGGCGGTCGGGCCGCGCGGCCGCGCCGCGCACAAGACCGCCAATCTGCGCTCGCGCTATTGGGACTGGACCTTCCGCGACGGCGAGGCGCACTACCACAAATATTGCGGCACGCCGCCGGAGCATCTGCTGTTCGGCCTGCGCGTTGCGCTCGACATGATTTTTGCTGAAGGGCTCGACAACGTGTTCCAGCGCCACCGGCTGCTGGCGGAAGCGACCCGCCGCGCGGTCGGTGTCTGGGCCGAGGGCCAGGCCATCGGCTTCAATATCTCTGAGCCGCAGGAGCGCTGCGACACCGTCACCGCCATCGTCACCCGCGGCGGCGAGAGCGCGCAGCCGCTGGTCGATTATTGCCGCGACAAATGCGGCGTCGTGCTCGGCCGCGCGCTCGGCAAGTCCGAAGGTAAGGGCTTCCGCATCGCGCATATGGGGCACGTCAACGCGCCGATGGTGCTCGGCACCCTCGGCGTCGTCGAGATGGGGCTCGCCGCGCTCAATATTCCGCACGGCAGGAACGGCGCCGCTGCGGCGGTCGAGTACCTGGCGAAGTCGGTGCCGGCGTAAGGAAAGCTGATGCCCGCCTTCATCTGCACCGCCTGCGGCACGCAATTTCCGGACGCCGCACAGCCGCCGGCGCAATGCGTGATCTGCGAGGAGGAGCGGCAATACGTGCCGCCGGGCGGCCAAAGCTGGACCGCGCTCGCGGCGCTGCGCGTCAAGCACCGCAATTCGTTTCACCAGTACGAGCCGGGCGTCACCGGCATCGGCACCGAGCCGAGTTTCGCCATCGGCCAGCGCGCGATTTTGTTGCAGACGCCGGCCGGCAACGTGCTGTGGGACTGCATCGCGCTGATCGACGACGCTACCGTGTCGTTGATCGAGAACCTCGGCGGCCTCAAGGCGATCGCGATCTCGCATCCGCATTTCTACACGACGATGGGCGAGTGGAGCGGCGCCTTGAAGGCGCCGGTCTATTTGCACGCCGCCGACAAGACCTGGGTGCAGAACCCGGAAGGCGACCTCAGATTCTGGGATGGCGACAGCCATGAGCTGCTGCCCGGCGTGACCTTGATCCGCTGCGGCGGACATTTCCCCGGCGCCAGCGTGGTGCATTGGCAGGGCGGCGCCGGCGGCAAGGGTATCGTCTGCGCCGGCGACACGCTGACGGTGACCACCGACCGCAAATGGTTGTCCTTCATGCGCAGCTATCCGAACTTCATCCCGCTCTCGGCGCGCGAGATCGAGGGCATCGGCCGCGCCATGACGCCGTTCGCGTTCGAGGCGCTGTACGGGCACTATTTCGACCGCGTCATTGCGGCCGGCGCGAAAACCGTGCTGGAGAAATCGGTGGCGCGTTATCTCGCCAACATTGCCGGCACCGCGCGGAAAGCGGGCGAGTGATGGCGCAGTTGCCGAGCCGCATCGAAGGTTTCGCCATCGTCTCGGAAGACGGCATGCTGGCGGGCGCCGACGGCATCATGCCCGAGACGCTGAAATTCGATGCCGATCAGAAGTTTTTCCGCGCCGGGCTCGACCGCTGCGAGGCCGTGATCCACGGCCGCCATTCGCACGAGCAGCAGCCCAATTCGCCGCGCCGCCATCGCATCTGGGTGACCACGCGCGTTGCCGGTATCGAGCGCGACCCGGCCGACGCCAAGGCGGTGCGCTGGAACCCGGCCGGCGCCAGTTTCGAGCAGGCCTGGGCGGCGCTCGGGCTCGACGATGCCGCGCTTGGCGTGGTCGGCGGCACCGACGTGTTCGGGCTGTTCCTGCTGCGCTACGACGTGTTCCATCTGACCCACGCGCCCGGGGTCACGCTGCCCGGCGGCCGGCCGGTGTTTCCCGGCGTGCCGGCGCGGACGCCGGAACAGGTGATGCGCGAGCACGGGCTGAGGCACGGCGCCGAACAGTTGCTCGACGCCGCCCGGCACCTCACCGTGACCAGCTGGCGGCGGCAGTGATTGCGCGCGGCACGGGATGACGCCATGCGCGAAAATCCGTAGGCTCGCGCACAGAACAAAAGCATCCGGGAGCGAATCCAATGACTAAACGCGTCGCCGTGATAGGTGCCGGCACCATCGGCGCGAGCTGGGCCGCCATCTTCCTCGCCCGCGGCCTCGACGTCGCCGCTTACGATCCGGCGCCGAACGGCGAGGCCTTCGCCCGCCGTTTTATCGGCAATGCCTGGCCGACGCTGGAAAAGCTCGGCCGGATTGCCTCCGGCGCCGGGCCGGAACGCATCAGCTTCTTCAAGACTCCGGGTGACGCCGCCAAGGGCGCCGATTTCATCCAGGAAAGCGGGCCCGAGCGCGAGGACATGAAGATCGAGCTGTTCAAGGAGATCGACGCCGCCGCGCCGGCGCAAACCGTGATAGCCTCGAGCTCGTCTGGTCTGCTGATCAGCCGCGTCACCGTGAAATGCCGGCACCCGGAGCGCTGCGTCACCGGCCACCCGTTCAACCCGCCGCATCTCATCCCGCTGGTCGAGGTGGTCGGCGGCGAGAAAACCTCGGCCGCCGCGATCGACACCGCAATGAAGTTCTATCGCGAGATCGGCAAGCACCCGATCCGCATCAACAAGGAGGTGCTCGGCCACGTCGCCAACCGGCTGCAGGCGGCGCTGTGGCGAGAGGCGGTGCATCTCGTCGCCGAGGGCGTGGTCTCGGTCGCCGACGCCGATGCCGCAATCGCCTTCGGCCCCGGCCTGCGCTGGGCGCTGATGGGGCCGCATCTGACCTTTCATCTCGCCGGTGGCGAGGGCGGCATGACGCATTTCATGCATCATCTCGTTCCGGCGATGGAAAGCTGGATCGAGGATCTCGGCGATCCGAAATTCACCCCCGAAGTGCAGAAGAAAATCATCGATGGCGTCGCCGACGAAGCCGGCTCGCGCTCGATCGCGGATTTGCAGAAATGGCGCGACCGCAAGCTGATCGAGATTTTGAAGGCGAGCGGGGAGGGGTGATGTGAGTTTGCCGCTCGAACAATTTCACCTCCGCGGCCGCGTCGCGGTCATTACCGGCGCTGGCAGCGGCATCGGGCGGTGCACCGCGGAGCTGTTCGCGTCGGTCGGCGCTCGCGTCGTGGTCGTGGATGTCGACGAAGCGGCAGCTTACGCCGTCGCCGATGCAATTGCCGCCGCAGGCCACGCGGCCTGGCCGCGGCAGGCTGATGTTTCGGTCGAGGCCGAGATTGAATCCATGTTCGCCGAGGTGGCCGAACGCGAGCGCGCTGTCGACATTCTCGTCAACAATGCCGGCACCGCCATTCGTCGTCCGACGATCGAGCTGTCGTTGGCCGATTGGGATAAAGTCGTCGCCATCAACATGACGGCGGTGTTCCTGTGCGCCCGCGCCGCTGCGCGGCAGATGTTGAAGCATGAACGCGGCGGCGCCATCGTCAACATTGCGTCAATCATGGGCCTGTCGGGTGGCGGGCTTTATCCCAACATTTCCTATCAGGCGACCAAGGGCGCCGTTGTGAACATGACGCGCGCATTGGCGGTCGAGTGGGCCAAGCAAAATATCCGGGTCAATGCCGTCGCTCCCACCTGGGTGAAAACGCCGTTCATCACCCAATTGATGAAAAGCCCCGAACTGGTGGCGGAAATCGAGCGGATAACGCCGATGGGGCGGCTGGCCGAGCCGGAGGAGATCGCGAACGCGGTGCTGTTCCTCGCCAGTCCAGCGGCTTCGATGGTCACCGGACATACCCTTGCGGTTGACGGGGGCTTCTTGGCGCAGTGACAGCCCAGCAAAGCTCACCGTCGCGAATGGTGTTCGCTCTTTTCATTGCGGTGCAGCCAGGTTTTGCGTCAGCGGGCGAGGCCGAGGTTTTCAATCAGCTTTGGGACGAGGCGTCGGCCTGTGCGGCCTATTACAATTTCGCCAAGCAATGCGCGCCGTCCAATGCCGCGCCGGCCGAGATCGCAAAAATTGAATCGTCCGGTGAGGCTGCGGCAAAGCTGGCAATGACCTTCGGCAGGTCGATCGGGATGTCAAACGCCGCGATGGCCGCCAAACTGACGATGGCGGTGCAGTCGGCGGCCATGGCGATGAAGGCCGATTGCACGAATTTTTCGGCGCTGCGGGAAAAATACCAGGGGGCCTGCGCGGCGCTGCTGGACAATCCGATCAAGCGGCTCGAATAGCCGTGCGAAATTATGCCGAGGCGCGGGGGCGCTTTTTCGCCGTTTCCTTGACTGCCGTTGCCAGCAGGCTGGTGCGCTGGTTCCACTGAAACTGGCTCTGCACCAGTTGCAGGCCGATCAGCGCGGCGGCGCCGAGCGCGTGCGCCTTGTGGGTGAGTTCGTCGAGGCACTCCTGGAACGAGCCCTCATTGACGCCCTCGACCGAGGCGTAAACCACGCCGAGCTCGACATCGCCGGGGCCAAGAGCGTTCAAGCTGCTGACGCGCATTGGTCGCCTCCTACTGGCCCTGATCGACTTGATCGAACACTTTCAGCGACTGCTCGAAAGGATGCGGCTCGATCGCCAGCGGGCCCTGGAATGGCCGGCTCAGCATTGCCACGATGAACAGCAGCAGGCCGATCAACGCCGCCATGAGGCTGACGCCGAGCACGTGAGGCCAGGTTCGCTCCATGAACAGCAAAAATGTGAAGCCGATGGTGACCAGGGCGCCGCCGATAATGCCGACCCACATCACCGTGTTCAGCGACTCGGAGGCGTGCACGTAGCGCTTGTTGCGGTCGAACACGATCATCGAAAATGTCCGCAGAAATTCCGCAGCGATCAGCTCGCGTGGCTTGGTGGCGGGAGCCATCGTCCCGAACACTGCGAAAATCTCGTTGACGTCCTGGCCGGCTGCCGTGTTGCGGTCGCCTTTGCGAAAGCCTTCCCAACCCTGGACGACGTGCTCGGCATATTCGCGGATCTGGTGCCGCATTTCATCGCCTTTGTTTTCGGCCATCACCCTGGTCTGGCGATAGAGCGGCACCAGCAGCGCCGCCTCTTCCGCGGTGTTGGTCTTGGCGGCGTCGTAGAATTCCCATTCGGCGACGACGGTGAAGCCGAGCAGCACGGCGTAGATCACGCCTACGGTCAGAAACAGCGGCACCAGCACGTCATTGTGCCCCTCGGCGACGTGGGGGCGGACGAACTTGCGGCCGATCAGTACGCCGACGACCGCGAACAAGACCGCGCCGGCGACGAATAGAATGGCGATGAAAATTGCGCTCATGACGCGGCCGCCGTTTTGGCGCCGCCTGTCCGATCAAGCATTCAGTTGCCCCCCGTGCCGCTATTCTGCGCTGTTACCCCAAAACGTCATACATCAGGACGCAGCAATCTTGAATAGACTTCCCCTGTAAATTGCTGTGGAGGGCTGAATGTTACTTGCCGGCGGCCTTGCGCAATGCCGCGTTGATGCGCTCCTGCCAGCCCGGCCCGTCGGCCTGGAAAAAATCCAGCACGTCGCGATCGAGGCGGATCGACACCATCTCCTTGGCCCCTGGGATCGCGGCCGCGGGTTTTGGTGCATCCACCGGCTTGGTGGTGGCGGCCTTGAAGGCCTGCTCGGCAATGGAGCGGGAGTCGGTTGGTGGTCGCCGGTTCATGGTCCCCTCGCTGCACAATCAGCGGTTACTGGTCGCCGCCATTGTCCTGCTTGCCGCCAAGCTGCTTGAGCTTGGCGAACACCGCGCTGACGTCGAGATCGCCGCCCGGCTTGTTCTCGGCTTCGGCCGCGGCGGCCGCGACTTCGGCTTCCTTGCGTGCGGTGGTCTCCGCCGCCGGCAGCAAGGTGGCGCCGGCCGCTGCGGCTGGCGCCGGCTTTTCCTTGTTGGCGCGGTTCACTTCAAAATCGAGATCGGTCTGCGAGGCAAGGCCGAGCGTCACCGGATCCATCGGCGCGAGGTTTGGCGCATTCCAGTGGGTGCGCTCGCGGATCGCCGAGATCGTCGACTTGGTGGTGCCGACGAGGCGCATGATCGCCGCGTCCTTGAGTTCGGGATGGTTGCGCACCAGCCAGAGGATCGCGTTCGGGCGGTCCTGACGGCGCGACACCGGCGTGTACCGCGGACCCTTCTTGCCGCCGCGTTCGGTGGTCGGCAGATCGACCTTGGGAGCCGACAATTCGAGCTTGAGATTTGGATCGGCCTCGGCGGCGGTGATCTGTTCGCGCGTCAGCTGGCCGGTCTGCACGGGGTCGAGACCCTTGATGCCTTGCGCGGCGTCGCCGTCGGCGATGGCCTTGACCTCGAGCGGATGCAACTTGCAGAACTCCGCGACCTGGTCGAAGGACAATGATGTGTTGTCCAGCAGCCAGACGGCGGTGGCCTTCGGCATCAGCGGGGCAGCGTGCGACATGATCGGCTCCTCGGCGAATCTCGACGAATTATTGCTTGCGCTCCGCCCACCCTCGCGGGCGAAGCACCGGATCATCAGCGATGATCGGAAAGTGGCCGGAATATAGGCATTTTGGCGGTGAGGCGCAACCGGGAAGGCCGCGGCTTGCCTTGACAGGAAAAGCGCCGCGGCCCATGTCGAAATGCGACGTGAACAAGGTTTCCATGGCAGAACCTGCGGCAAAACCGAGGCTGAACGTGCTGCTCTGCTCGCCGCGCGGCTTTTGCGCGGGGGTGGTGCGCGCGATCGATTCGGTCGAGCGCGCGCTTTTGGTCTATGGCCCGCCGGTCTATGTGCGCCACGAGATCGTGCATAACCGCTTCGTGGTCGAGAGCCTGCGCGCCAAGGGCGCGATTTTCGTCGAGGAACTTTCAGAGATTCCACGAACCGACGCGCCGGTGATCTTCTCCGCGCATGGCGTCGCCAGATCGGTGCCGGATGAAGCAGCGCAGCGCAATTTGTTCGTGCTCGATGCCACCTGTCCGCTGGTGACCAAGGTGCATCGCGAGGCCGAGATTCATTTCCGCCGCGGCCGCGAGATCGTGCTGGTCGGCCACGCCGGGCATCCCGAGGTCGTCGGCACGATGGGGCAATTGCCGGCGGGCGCCGTCACCTTGATCGAGACGGCCGAAGACGCGGGGCGCTTCGTGCCGAAGGATCCGGCGCAACTCGCTTACGTCACCCAGACCACCCTGTCGGTCGACGACACCTCGCAGATCGTCGATCGCCTCAAGTCGCGCTTCCCGGCAATCGTGGGGCCGCACAAAGAAGACATCTGCTATGCCACCACCAACCGGCAGGACGCGGTCAAGCGCGTTGCGCCGATGGTCGATGCCATGATCGTCGTTGGCGCGCCCAATTCGTCGAATTCGCAGCGGCTGCGCGAGGTCGCCGAGCGGGCCGGTTGCCCGCACGCGGTGCTGATCCAGGGCGCCGGCGAGATCGATTGGACGGCGTTCGGCGCGATCACAAGCCTCGGCATCACCGCCGGCGCCTCGGCGCCGGAAGTGCTGGTCGAGCAGATCATCGCCGCCTTCGCCGAGCGTTACGAGGTCAGCGTCGAGACCATCTCCGCCGCCGAGGAGGCGGTGTTCTTCCCGCTGCCGCGTCCGCTGCGCGAAAACCAGGCTGCGGAGTAGGCGCCGATGGCGGTCTATACCGACGTCGCCGCCGACGAATTGACCCGTTTCCTCGCCGGCTACGATCTCGGCGCGCTGCTGTCCTACAAGGGCATCGCCGAGGGCGTCGAGAATTCCAACTTCCTCGTCCATACCGCGCGCGGCAATTTCATTCTCACGCTGTACGAGAAGCGGGTGGCGGCGGGCGACGTGCCCTTTTTCCTCGCTTTGATGGAGCATCTCGCCAAGCGCGGCATCAATTGCCCACAGCCGGTGCACACTAGAAGCGGCACGGTTCTCGGCCAGCTCGCCGGCCGACCGGCCGCAATCGTGACCTTTCTCGATGGTCTCTGGATCAGGCGGCCGGGCACCAAGCACTGCGCCGCGCTCGGCACGGCGCTGGCTGGTCTGCATCTGGCGGGCGCGGATTTTACCATGCAGCGCGCCAATGGCCTGTCCGCGGGAAACTGGCGCGCGCTTTACGATCAGGCCAAGGATCGCGCCGACCAGGTGCAGCCGCGACTTAACGCCACCATCGCCGGTGAGCTCGATTATCTCGAGAAAAACTGGCCGCGCGGTCTGCCACAGGGCGTCATCCATGCCGATCTGTTCCCCGACAACGTGTTTTTTCTCGGCGACGAATTATCGGGCCTGATCGATTTTTATTTCGCCTGCACCGACACGCTGGCTTATGACGTCACGGTTTGCCTCAACGCCTGGTGCTTCGAGCCGGACCACTCCTACAATGTCACCAAAGGCCGCGCGCTGCTCCAGGCCTATAGCGCGGCGCGGGCGCTGTCGGCGGTGGAGCGCGAGGCGCTGCCGATCCTGGCGCGCGGCGCGGCGCTGCGATTTCTGCTGACGCGGCTGGTCGATTGGCTCGCCGTGCCCGACGGCGCGCTGGTCAAGCCGAAGGATCCGCTGGAATATTTCCGCAAGCTGCGCTTCCACCAGTCGCTGAAAAGCGTGCGCGATTACGGGCTGGACGTATGAGATCTGCTGCCGTCATTCCGGGGCGCGGGCGCAGCCCGCGAACCCGGAAACCAGGTCGATACTCGGAAGCGGTTTCTGGATTCCGGGTCCGTCACTTCGCGACGTCCCGGAATGACGCGAAGTCACCATGACAGAGGAGCGCGTGACCATTTTCACCGACGGCGCCTGCTCGGGCAATCCGGGCCCGGGCGGCTGGGGCGCGATCCTGTCATTCGGCGGCCGGGAAAAGGAATTGATGGGCGGCGAGCCGCACACCACCAATAATCGCATGGAGCTGCTGGCCGCGATCTCGGCGCTCGAAGCGCTGAAGCGGCCGTGCGCGGTCGACCTCCATACCGACAGCGAATACCTGCGCAACGGCATCATGTCGTGGATCAAGAACTGGAAGAAGAACGGCTGGCGCACCGCCGACAAGAAGCCGGTGAAGAATGTCGACCTGTGGCAGCGGCTCGAAGCCGCGCTGGCGCAGCATCACGTCAATTGGCACTGGGTCAAAGGCCATGCCGGCCACGCCATGAACGAGCGCGCCGACCAGCTGGCGCGCGACGGCATTGTCGCGGCGCGCGCCGGCGCGGTGGGAGCGATGAAGGGGAAGTAGTGCCGGGCTGTCATGCCTCGCCGAAAGCGGGGCATCCAGTAAGGGCGAACGCTGGAAATTAAGAACCAGCGCCAGTGATTACCGGATCGCCCGCTTTCGCGGGCGATAACTGTGGAGGATGCGGCGGCGTAAATTAAAGAAATCGCTGAGTTATATCTGCCCCAGCAGCGTCTGGCCGCCGGAGACCTCGCATTTGCCGGGAGCTTCCTCGATGTTGAGCGTCTTCACCGTGCCATTGTCGACCAGCATGGAATAGCGCTTCGAGCGGGTGCCGAGCCCGTTGCCGGAGCCGTCGAAATCCATGCCAATGGCCTTGGCGAATTCGCCATTGCCGTCGGCGAGGAATTCGATCTTGCCGCCGGCATTGCTGGCCTTCTTCCAGGCCTCCATCACGAACACGTCGTTGACGCCGGTGACGGCGACGGTCGAGACGCCCTTTGCCTTGATGGCGTCGATGTTGTTCAGGAAGCTCGGCATGTGCAGGTTGCTGCATGTCGGCGTGAAGGCGCCGGGCACGGCGAACAGCGCGACCTTCTTGCCCTTGAAGATATCGTCGGTGGTTTTCCAGGCAGCGCCTTCGGCGGTCATCACCCGGAATTTTGCATCGGGGAGCTTGTCGCCAGCCTTGATGGACATGATGTTCCTCGCATTATGGATTGTTGAAGGCGCGCACCATAGCTCGCAACGCCCGGCCGCGTCGAGAGTGGCTAATCGAGATGCGTCGTGGCTTCGATGGGACGGTCGCCGCCGACCATCGTGAAGGTCAAGTCCAGCGGGCCTTTCGGATCGACGCCGGGCGGCAACCCGTCGAGCTCGAAGACGAAATGGCGGTGGCCCGGCGGCGCGCCTGGCGCGGGTTTTGGAATCGGAAGCGCCCATTCGGCGGTCGGACCTTCGGCGAAGATCTGGATATTGTCGTCGGTCGCGACATCGACATCGACCAGCGGCTTCGGTCCGCCCGAGACGCGCTTGGCGGTCAGGCCGGCCTGTTGCGGGGAGACCTGTTTCGGCACGTTGGCTTCAGCGCGGGCGATGCGATCGTCGTAACCGCTCGATTGCCCAGGTTTCAGGGTCAGCTCGGGATGGCCCGACGCCGGCACGCACAGTTTTTCGCAAACCGCATAGAACACGCCGACCCTGAGCCGCACCGGTTTGTTCGGGTCGCGCGGAGTAATGCTCATCGGAAAGATGACATGATCGCCGTAGCCGATCGAGGTCCCGGTCTCGTCGCTGAATGCTTGCGGCGCCGGGTACAACACTTTCGCGGCGAGCAGATTGTCGGACTCGCTGAAATCGAAATTCGGCGGCACGCCGGAATCGCCGGGATAACGCCAATAGGTATGCCAGCCCGGATCGAGCCGCAGCTCGACGGCGGTGCGGAATTGCGTTGCACCGCGCGGCGCGCTCGCAGCGATCACGCGCGCCGCCGAGCGGATGTCGAGCGCCCATTCCGAAGCATCCTGCGCCAGCGCCGGTGTGCCGGCCCACGCCGCCAGCAGCAGGCCGATAACCGGCGCTATGCGAAGAGACGAATCACGAACGAATAGCATGGCACCTGAATTAAGGCGCTTGGCACAGCTTACGCCACTGAATTCACCGTGAGCAGCCGGCGAACGAAATTCGGGCAAACTGGCGCTTTGCCACAATTCGCATGAGCAAAATGACACAAAGCTGCCCGAACTTTTCGCTGGATGGCTCGTTTTCAAATCAACGATCATCGGGTAACGTTTTCACATGCGGCGCACGGCAAAATCGGACCGAACGGACAAGGCCAAGGCTCCGCCGGAGCGAGGCTATCTCGACGGCCAGATGCTGATCGCGATGCCGGCGATGAGCGACGAGCGTTTCACCCGCAGTCTGATCTATATCTGCGCGCATTCCAGTGAAGGCGCCATGGGCATTGTCGTCAATCAGGCGGCGTCCAATGTCAATTTCCCCGATTTGCTGGTGCAGCTCGAAGTCATTCCGGCGGCGGAGCGTATCGTGCTGCCGATCCGCGCCGAAGCGGTGAAGGTGCTGAAGGGCGGTCCGGTCGAAACCGGCCGCGGCTTCGTGCTGCATTCGGCCGATTTTTTCATCGAGAATTCGACGCTGCCGATCGACGACGGCGTCTGCCTGACCGCCACCGTCGATATTCTCAAGGCAATCGCCGGCGGGAAGGGACCGGCCAGCGCCGTTCTGGCACTCGGCTATGCCGGCTGGGCGCCTGGCCAGCTTGAGACCGAGATCCAGCAGAACGGATGGCTGCACTGTGCCGCCGACAGCGATTTGATCTTCGGTACCGACATCGAGACCAAGTACAACAAGGCGCTGGGCAAGATCGGCATCGACCTTGGCATGCTGTCCAGCGAATCCGGGCACGCCTGACAATTCCTCAAGCGAAGTCAGAGTGTGCGCGCTAGGTCTGCGCCGCCTTCTTGAGCGGCAATCTCACCAGCACCGGCTTCTCTCCGGTCAGCATTTGGGTCGCCTTTTCGACGCTCATCGGCTCGCCGAACGCGTAGCCTTGAGCGAATTCGCAGCCGAGCTGATACAGTTCGACCGCGTCGGAATCGGTCTCCGCGCCTTCCGCCACCACGTCCATGCCGAGATCGTGCGCCAGCGAGATGATCGAGCGCAGGATCACCGGCCGCGTGCCGCGCGCGGTCGTGCGCACGAAGGACTGGTCGATCTTGATGGTGTCGAACGGGAAGCGCTGCAGATAGGCGAGCGAGGAATGGCCGGTGCCGAAGTCATCGAGCGCCAGCCCGGCGCCGAGCTCGCGGATGCGGGTCAGCATCTGCGCGGCGTGCTCGGGATTTTCCATCACCAGCGATTCGGTCAGTTCGAGCTTGAGCGTGCCGCGCGCCAGCGACGAGCGCGCCAGCACCGTGCGCAGGTCGTGGATCAGGTCCTGGCGCAGCAATTGCCGTGACGAGACGTTGACGCTGGCGAAGATCGGCTCGCGCAGCTTGCTGTTGCGCTGCCAGGTGGCGAGCTGGCGCGCGGTGCGATCGAGCACGAACAGGCCGAGGTCGACGATCAGGCCGATTTCCTCGGCCATCGAGATGAATTCCGCCGGCGCCAGTCGGCCCATTTTCGGGTGATCCCAGCGCGCCAGCGCCTCGAAGCCGGCGACGGCACGATCCTCCAGCCGCACGATCGGCTGATAGAGGATGGTGATCTCCTCGCGCTCAATGGCGCGGCGCAATTCGGATTCCATGGTGAGGCGGTCGGTCTTGCGCGAGCGCATCGCCGGCTTGAACACCTCGATGCGGTCGCCGCCGATGCGCTTGGCGTAGTACATCGCCAGCTCGGCATCCTTGAGCACTTCCTCGGTGCGGTGCGGCTGGCTCTCGGCGAGTGCCAGGCCCATCGACGCGGTGAGAAAGATTTCGCGGTCATTGAAGGCGATCGGCGCGCGCAAGGTTCGCCGCAATGTCTCGGCGAAGGCGACGATGCGCGCCGGCTCGCGCTCCGACAGCAGGATCAGCGCGAACTGATCGCCGCTGAGCCGCGCCAAGGTGTCCTGCGGCTTCAGCAGCCGGGTCAGGCGGCGAGCAATGGTGAGCAGGATCGAATCGCCGACCGCGATGCCGACCGAGTCATTGACCTGCTTGAAGCGGTCGACGTCGATCACCATGACGGTCGGGCGGATGCTTTGCTCGGTGCGGGCGAAGGCGAACGCCGCTTCCATGCGGTCGAGGAACAGTTCGCGGTTCGGCAGGCCGGTGAGATGGTCATGCACCGCGTCGAACAACAGCCGCTCCTCGGCATTCTTGAAATCGGTGACGTCGACCAATGTGCCGACCACCCGCACCACCTCGCCGTCGGAGCCGACCACCGGCCGCGCCTTGAGCGCGAACCACATGTAATGGCCGTCGGCGGCGCGCAGCCGAAAGTCCTGGCTGAGCCGGCCGCGCCGCTGCTCGACGATGCTGTCGAGCGAGGCGCGGAACCGATCGCGGTCGAGCTGATGCAGCACGTCGAGCCAACGCGCCGCCGGCCCTTCCAGCGTGCCGCGCTTGAGGCCGAGCAGGTGCTCGGTCTCCGGGCTGGTGAACACCTTGTCGGCCGAGACGTCCCAGTCCCAGATCATGTCGCCGGCGCCGGTGAGCGCCAGCGCGCGGCGCTCGACATCGGAGACGATGCCGTGAGTGATGCCGCCGGCGAAGGCGTGCTGCATCACCGTAAAGCCGATCAGCATGACGATGAGGACCAGGCCGCCGAGCAGGGCCGGCGCGATGATGTCATTGGTGACGAAGCCGAGCACGGCAAGGCCGGCGGAGAACACCCAGACCACCAGCAGCAGCCAGGTCGGGATCAGCAGCACGGCGCGATCGAAGCCATGGGTCGAGAGGTAAACCACCAGCGCCAGGCCGGCCACCGCGACCGCGGCGAGCGACATGCGGGCGATGCCCGACGCGGTCGCCGGATCGAACACCGCGACCGCGATCAGCGCCGCGAGCCCGGCCAGCCAGGCCAGCGTGATATGGGCATAGCGCACGTGCCAGCGATTGAGATTGAGATAGGCGAACAGGAACACCAGCAGCGTTCCGGCCAGGATCGCTTCGCCGCAGGCGCGCCAGACCCGCTCGGCGCCGGCCGACATGTCGAATACCTTGCCCCAGAAGCCGAAGTCGATGCCGATATAGACCAGCACCGCCCAGCCGAGCGCGGCGGCGGCCGGAAACATCATGCTGCCCTTGACCACGAACAGGATCGTCAGGAACAGCGCCATCAGTCCGGCAATGCCGATGACGATGCCGTAGTACAGCGTGAAGGAGTTGACCTTGTCCTTGTAGGCGTCGGGTTCCCACAGATAGACCTGCGGCAGCTTGTCGGTGCGCATTTCGGCAACGAATGTGATGACCGAGCCGGGGTCGAGCGTGACGCGAAACACATCGGCGGTCGGGCTATCGAGCCGCAGCGGGCGGTCGCCGGTCGATGGCGTAATGGCGGCGATGCGCGACAGGCCGAGATCGGGCCACAAGATGCCGGAGCCGACCATGCGGTAATGCGGCACCACGATCAGCCGGTCGATCTGCTCGTCGCCGTTATTGGTGAGCGCGAACACCGCCCAGTTGGTGCCGCCTTCGCGCGAGCGCACCTCGATGCGGCGCACGATGCTGTCGGAGCCCGGCGCGGTCGAGACCTGGATGCGGTCGGTCTCGGTCTTCTGCTGGACAATGGAATTGGTGAGGTCGATCGCCGGCGCATCGGTACGCACGTTGATGGAGTCGATCGCCTGTGCGGTGCCGGCAGCCGTCAGCAGGGCGGCGAGCGCGAAGGCGCCGATAATAAATGCCTTCGCACGACTCATGACGTTCAAGCCATTACCCCCAGCGGCGCCGGAGCGATTTTGAAGCCGACCCCGCGCGCGGCCACTATCCAACAAAACAGCCCCACCTGACAGTTGTGGTCGGACATTGTGCCTAATTCGCGGCTCGTCCGAATCGGAGTGTCCTCGAATACAGCAGCGATTTCAAACCGTTAGTACAATCTTGCCGATGTGGCCGCTGGCCTCGATGCGCTGATGCGCGGCCGCGGCCTTGGCGAGCGGAAAGGTCGAGTCGATCACCGGCCTGATCTTGCCGGCGGCGATCAGTGGCAGCGCATTGGCTTCGACGGCGCGGGCGATTGCCGCTTTGTCGGACACCGAACGCGCGCGCAGGGTCGACCCGGTGTGGTGCAGCCGCTTCAGCATGATGCGGCGGAAATCGACGTCGGCCTTCGGCGAGCCCTGGAACGCGATCTGCACGATGCGGCCCTCGACCGCCGCGGCCTCGTAGTTCCGCGCGATGTAGTCGCCGCCGACCATGTCGAGGATGACGTCGGCGCCCTTGTCGCCGGTGGTGGATTTGGTCGCGGCGACGAAGTCTTCGGTCTTGTAATTGATCGCGACATCGGCACCGAGCTTTCGGCAGGCGTCGCACTTTTCGGCGGAGCCGGCGGTGACGATGACGCGGGCGCCGAAATTCTTGGCGAGCATGATTGCCGTGGTGCCGATGCCCGACGAGCCGCCATGGACCAGCAGCGTCTCGCCGCGCTTCAATCCGCCGCGCTCGAACACATTGTGCCAGACGGTGAAGAAGGTTTCCGGAATTGCCGCCGCTTCGACCGCGCTGAGGTTGCCGATCGGCATCGCGTGGCTCTCATGCGCCAGACAATATTCGGCGTAGCCGCCGCCGACCACCAGCGCCATCACGGTGTCGCCGAGCTTCCAGCGGCCGGCGCCGTCACCGAGTGCGACAACCGTGCCGCAGATTTCGAGGCCGGGAATATCCGGCGCGCCGGCCGGCGGCGGATAGAGGCCCTGCCGCTGCATCACGTCGGGCCGGTTGACGCCGGCCGCCTGTACCTTGACCAGGATTTCGCCGGCGCCGGGTTTTGGCACCGGACGCTGCTGCGGCTCGAGCATTTCGGGGCCACCGGCTTCGCGAATGCCGATCGCGGTCATCGTGCTGGGCAGGGTCGTCATGGCGTCCTCTGGATTGGCGTTCTGTTTATTCGGGGTTGCGCGGTGTGACAACCCGGCTGCCGCGCGTTAGGTTTTACTTCGGGAGCCGAGCCATGGCCGTCAGCGACGACGAGGACCGACCGAAAAAGAAGACCACGCATGAGATCGGGCAGGATTTGACCCTGCTTTCGGTCGAGGAACTGGCCCTGCGCGTGGCGCTTCTGCAGCAGGAGATCGCGCGGCTCGAAGCCGACATGAAGGGCAAGCACGCCTCGCGCGCCGCGGCCGATCAATTTTTCAAGCGTTAACCATATTTGCCGCCCGCATTTTTTCTGGAGTTTCGCAGGCTTGCGCGTCAGTCCGCATGATTAGCTAGACCCGCTTAACCCTCGATTAAGCTTTCTCGTTCATTACTGGGCTTGTCCATCTTCATGGACATTGAGTGGCTCCTGTCCACTCTGTTTGACGCCTCCCTGTTATCACTTTCGAGCCGCCGGCCTTCGGCGGCTCTTTTTTTGCGCCGGATGTTCTCGCCAACCGCAGGGAAAATGCGGCCGCGCGCCTCTTAAGCGTGTCGGGCAACTATGTCAGGCGAACGGTCTGGACAGCGCCGGCCGCAAGCGCGATGGTTGCGGCTCACGGGGCGCGTAACAGCTCCGGGCTGGTGAGGCGTTTGGGATGCGTGATGAAGTTCTGAGCGAGGCTCGGCCGGTGTCGTTCGGCGAGCGGCTCGCGAGTTCGCAGGCTTTCGCCACTCTGTTCCGCGAAGGCATGGCGCTGGTCGAAGAGACCGCGGGCTATCTCGACGGCCCCGGCCGCCAGCAATCCAAGGATCTCGGGCGCGCCGCCGCGCTCGCTTATGCCACCGAAAGCATGCGGCTGACCACGCGGCTGATGCAGCTCGCCTCGTGGCTGTTGCTGCATCGCGCCGTCAAGGAAGGCGAGATGTCGCTGGCGCAGGCCAGCCAGGAAAAGGCCAAGGTCAAGCTGTCGACGGTCGATACCACCGACCCGAACAATGTCGCGCTCCTGCCGGCGGCGTTGCGCGATCTGATCGCTCGGTCGCAGGCATTGCAAGGCAAGGTGCGCCGGCTCGACAGCACCATTCATGTGTCGCCTGATGCGCCGCCGCCTTCGGCGCCCAACGCGGTCGAGCGGCAATGGGGTCTGCTCAAGGCTGCCTTCGGCGCGGAAGCGAACTGATCCACAAGCCTTGGAGTTTTGTCATGGCCGGGCTTGTCCCGGCCATCCCGATTCAGGGGCACTGCGCGCTTAAGCGAGATCACCGGGACAAGCCCGGTGATGACAGAAAAACAAAACCCCGCGATGCGGGGTTTTTCATTTCGGCGCTGAGCGCAATCTTTACTTCTTCGGCTCTTCCTTGAGGAAGCCGGAAAACTTCTTCTGGAACCGCGACAGGCGGCCGCCGCGGTCGAGCAATTGCTGCTGGCCGCCGGTCCAGGCCGGATGCGACTTCGGGTCGATGTCGAGATGCATCGTGTCGCCGTCCTTGCCCCAGGTGGAGCGGGTGGTGAACTCGGTGCCGTCGGTCATCACCACTTTGATGGCGTGATATTGCGGATGGATTTCGCTTCTCATGGCAATTGTTCCGTGACTTGGTTTGCTGGCGCGGCGCTTGCGCTATGTCGTTGAAATTTGGCCGCTCTATACAGCAGCGCGGCCACTGAGACAAGCCGCCATAATTGCCAAGCCCGGGGCGGAACAGGCATTGTCGGCACCCATGCCAAAAAAATCGTCAGGATCATGAGCTCGGCGGCAACCAGCGACGGACGCGGCGGCCTCGACAGCCCGCTCGCGCCGGTTGGCGGACGTGGCCTGAAAGTGCGGCCGTTGGCGCTGCTCGTCCCCTATGTCGGGCGCTATCGCGGCCGCGCCCTTGCGGCGCTGGCCGCGCTGATCGTCGCCGCGGCCGCCACCTTGCTGGTGCCGATCGCGGTCCGCCGCATGATCGACTTCGGCTTCAGCCAGCGCGGCGTCGAGCTGATCGACAGCTATTTCACGGTGATGCTCGCGGTCGCTGCGGTGCTCGCGGTGGCCAGTGCGCTGCGCTACTATCTCGTCACCACGCTCGGCGAGCGCATCGTCGCCGATCTGCGCAGCGACGTGTTCGCCCATCTCACGAGATTGTCGGTCGCGTTCTTCGACACCGCCAAGACCGGCGAGATGCTGTCGCGGCTCACCGCCGACACCACCCAGATCAAGTCCGCGGTCGGCGCCTCGGTCTCGATCGCCTTGCGCAACCTGATGCTGTTCTTCGGCGGCGCCACCATGATGGTGGTGACCAGTCCGCGGCTGTCGCTGTTCGTGCTCGGCGCCATTCCGGTGATCGTGCTGCCGCTGGTTGCCTTCGGCCGCGCGGTGCGCCGCCGCTCGCGCGCCGCGCAGGATACGCTCGCCGATGCGTCGGCCTATGCCTCGGAATTGGTCGGCGCGATCCGCACCTTGCAGGCCTTCACCAATGAGAGACTGGCGCAGACGCGCTTCAGCACCGCTGTCGACGGCGCATACCAGGCGGCGCGCGCCTCGGCACTGTCGCGCTCGATCCTGACCGCGTTCGCCATCTTCCTCGTGTTCGGCAGCGTCGTAGTGGTGCTCTGGATCGGCGCGCAGGACGTGCTGGCGCACGACATCACGCCGGGCCGGCTCGGCCAGTTCGTGCTTTACGCGGTGTTCGCAGCGGGCGGCTTGAGCGAACTGTCGCAGGTCTGGGGCGAGATCAGCCAAGCGTCGGGCGCCGCTGAGCGGCTGTTCGAGATCCTGGCGGTCGAGCCCGCGATCAAGGCGCCGGCCAATCCGAAGCCGCTGCCGAAACCGGCGCGCGGTGAGGTGCAATTTTCCGGGGTGCAGTTCGCCTATCCGGGCCGCACCGACCTGCCAGTGCTGCACGATCTCAACCTGCGCATCCGGCCCGGCGAGAAGGTGGCGCTGGTCGGTCCGTCCGGCGCCGGCAAGAGCACCATCTTTCATCTGATCCTGCGGTTCTACGATCCGCTGGCCGGCGAGGTGACGTTCGACGGCGTGCGCCTGACCGAAGCCGATCCCGCGGCGCTCCGTGCCAATATTGCGCTGGTGCCGCAGGAGACCGCGATCTTCGCCGCGAGCCTGCGCGACAACATCGCGTTCGGCCGCCCCGGCGCCAGCGACGCCGAGATCGCGCGCGCGGCTGAGCTGGCCCGCGCCGCCGAATTCGTCGACCGGCTGCCGCAGGGCCTCGACACTTTGGTCGGCGAGCGCGGCATCACGCTGTCCGGCGGCCAGCGCCAGCGCGTCGCCATCGCCCGCGCCATCCTGCGCGACGCGCCACTGCTGCTGCTCGACGAGGCGACCTCGGCGCTCGACGCCGAAAGCGAAGTTTTGGTGCAGCAGGCGCTCGAAGGCCTGATGAAGCAGCGCACCACGATCGTGATCGCGCACCGGCTGGCGACGGTATTGTCATGCGACCGGACGTTGGTGCTCGACCGCGGCCGCATCGTCGAGGAAGGCACCCACGCCTCGCTCAGCGCCGCCGGCGGGCTTTATGCGCGCCTCGCCAAGCTGCAATTCGAGGCGGCTTAGGGCCGCCACTTCATCCAGCTCACCGGGCGCCCCGACACTGGATTCTTCCCTTCGCCGGAATAGCTGAAGCCGTGCTTCTCGTAGAAACGGATGGCGCGGGCATTGTCGGTGTTGACCATGAGGTCGAGACCGTTCGGCGACAGCCGCTTGGCCTCATCGATCAGCGCCGCCGCAGTGCCGCCGCCCCAGTGCTCCGGCGCCACCACGAGCTGATCGAGATAAAGCGTTGCCGGATCGACGGTGATAAATCCAGTCAGCGCGCCGTCTTGTTCGGCAATCACCACATGCGCGACCGGGACGAGTTCCTGCCGCCAGCGCTCGCGCCACCAGGCGACCCGCGCGCCGAAATCGATCTGCGGAAAATGCGTCTGCCAGGTGCGCCGCCACAGCTCGATGGCAGCGTCCTCGTCTGCGGGCGCATAGGGGCGGAGAATGATCATTTCTGTCATCACCGGGCCGCCGCGAAGCGGCGTGACCCGGTGATCCCGATAAGTCGAGCACTGCGTCCCTAAGCGAGATGGCCGGAACAAGTCCGGCCATGACAACATAGAAATGCCGCGGCGGCTATCAGCTCACCGCTCGGTCAGCTTGAACTCGATGCGGCGATTGCGCCGGTAGGCCTCGTCGGTCGTGCCGGTGTCGATCGGCTGGAATTCGCCGAAGCCGGCGGCGACCAAGCGCTGCGGCGAGACGCCCTTGGTGATCAGATACTGCACCACGGCGATGGCGCGCGCCGCCGACAGGTCCCAGTTCGACTTGAACTGGCCGGCGGTGCCGCTGATCGGGCGGATGTCGGTGTGGCCGTCGACGCGCAGCACCCAGGCAATGTCGCT
>Ga0265313_10000575_pt1 | contig 38384 bp, 41 predicted proteins | sample 4123metaG_FD_203122 | JGI IMG/M metagenome (GOLD analysis project Ga0265313, IMG submission 203122) | Rhizosphere microbial communities from Carex aquatilis grown in University of Washington, Seatle, WA, United States - 4-1-23 metaG | ecosystem: Host-associated > Plants > Roots > Rhizosphere >... | reverse complement strand
ATGGAGCGGGTGATCGCCTGGCGGATCCACCAGGTGGCGTAGGTCGAGAACTTGTAGCCGCGGCGGTATTCGAACTTATCGACCGCCTTCATCAGGCCGATATTGCCTTCCTGGATCAGGTCGAGGAACTGCAGGCCGCGGTTGGTGTATTTCTTGGCGATGGAGATCACGAGGCGAAGGTTCGCCTCGATCATTTCCTTCTTCGCGACGCCGGATTCGCGCTCGCCCTTTTGCACCGTCTGCACGTTGCGGCGGAACTCGGTGATCGACTGGCGGGTTTCCTGCGCCAGCGCCTGGATCTCGTCGCGATGCGCGTTGATCTTCTCGCGCTCGTCCTGGACGAAATCCTTCCAGCCCATGCGGCTGAGACGGCCGACGCGGCGCGCCCAGTGCGGGTCAAGCTCGTTGCCGAAATGCTCCTTGAGAAAATCCTCGCGCGCCACGCCATGCGCCTCGGCGAGACGCAGCAGGCGGCCTTCGAGCGACACGAGACGGCGATTGATGCCGTACATCTGGTCGACAAGCGCTTCGATGCGGTTGTTGTTGAGCTTGAGGCCCTTGACGAGGTCCATCGTCTCGTTGCGCAGCTTCTTGAAACGGCGTTCCTGTCCGGTCGACAGCTCGTCCGATGCGAGTGCGGCCTCGACCGATGCGTCCTGCAGGCGGCCGAGCTTTTTGTATAGCGCGGCGATGGCGTCGAGCGCCTCGAGCACCTGCGGCTTCAGCGTGGCTTCCATCGCGCTGAGCGGCAGATTGCCCTCATCGTCGAAATCGTCCGCGTCCGCGGCGTCCGCTGCTGCGGCGGCTTCGGCGGGATCAGCCTCCTCGCCGTCGGCGCGCGGAACCGGGGCCGGCTTCGGCGGCGGCGGCGGCGGAACCGGGCGCGGCAGTCCGGCCGCTGCGGCATTGATGTTGGCGAGATGCGCGGCAGAGCTTGCGGCCTGCGCGGCAGCGGCGGCCTGGCCTTCCGGGCCGACGGCATACATCGCTTCCAGATCGATGATGTCGCGCAGAAGGACCTTGCCTTCGTTGAGTTCGTCGCGCCACACGGTGAGCGCCTCGAACGTCAGCGGGCTTTCGCACAGCGCGCCGATCATCAGCTCGCGGCCAGCCTCGATGCGCTTGGCGATGGCGATTTCGCCTTCGCGGCTGAGCAGCTCCACGCTGCCCATCTCGCGCAGGTACATGCGCACCGGATCGTCGGTGCGGTCATATTGCTCGGCGGCCGTGCCGGTCTTGGCGACGACTTCCTTGCCGCCTTCGACGACGGCGGGAAGATCGCCCTCGGCGCCCTCTTCCTGCTCTTCGCTCTCGATGACGTTGATGCCCATCTCGTTGAGCATCGCCATCGTGTCTTCGATCTGCTCGGACGACACCTTGTCCGACGGCAGGACCTTGTTCAGCTCGTCATAGGTGACGTAGCCGCGCGTCTTGGCCTTGGCGATCATCTTGCGGACGCCGACGTCCGACATGTCCAGAAGCGGGCTGTCGGCATCGCCCGGGGTGTCTTCGCCCGGCTTGGCGTTCTTGGAGGCGACCTTGGCGGGAATCTTTCCGTTGGCCTTGGCAAGCGGCTGCGGCGGAACTGCCTTTAGGGCAGCCTTCGAAGCCGCGGCGGCCTTGGCGGTCAGCTTCGGCTCAGGCTTGGTCTTGGCCGTGGCATGGGTTTTCGCGGCCGGTTTGACCGCAGCAGCCGGCTTGGCCGCCGGTTTGGACTTGGAAACGGCCTTTTTCGCCGGTGCCGGCTTGGCCGGGGCGTGTTTTTTCAATGGTTTTGCCTGTTTTTTAGTCGCCGTCTTCGTTGCCACGCTGCATTCCGTCCAAAAGGGGCCCCTATATAGAGGCGAGAGAGTCCCTGTTTTCGAACCGACTAGTCGCCCGGAGGGATGCCGAGCAGTTTTTGGGCGTCCAACCAGCTTTCTTCGGTGCCCTCGTTCTTGAAACGCTCCATCGCGCGCGCCCGTTCGGGCTCGCGTTCGGCCATTTCGCGAAGATCGCTGGCAGCCTGGAGGAACCTGGCGTCCACATCTCCGGCATCCGCGTCGGCCGCGTCCGCCTGATCCGATCCACCCACCGCCCGCGCATTCAGACGGGCAACAAGTTCAGCCATACCCAGACGTCCCAGATGGTTCTCCAACCCTTGTTTTTCAAGCCTGGAGCCGGAGGCGGCGAGGTTTAGGAGTTGCTGGCGCAGGCTGTCAAGTTGGCGGTCCGTAAAGGGAAGTTCGGCCAGGAGCTCGCCGTGCCGCCCGGCCAGCTCCGGCTCGGCCATCAACAGGGCGGCGAGCTCGAATTCCTTGAGATGCCGCGCCCCGCTGCGGCCCGACCGGGCCAGAAGACTGGCCTTCACCGCCGCCGAAACCGCCTCGCCTCCGCCATAGGTTCCGGGCCGCGGCACCACATGGCCCCGCTTGTCGTAGCGGTTGAAGACGCGGTCGTTTTGCCGCGGCGGGCGGTTCGAGGATGGCGGCGCCGGCCTGCGCTTGAAGGCGTCGAACACGCGCTGATCGAAGTCGCGGCGGTAATAGTCCGCGATCTTGGAATCGCCGATCGCCGAGACGATCTCGCCAAGGCTGCGCTCAAGACCGGCGCGGCGCTCGGGCGTCGAGAAATCCTTGCCGTCGGTTTCCGCTTTCCACAGCACCTGCGAGAGCGGCAGCGCATCGTCGATGATCTTCTTCATCGCCGCAGGACCAGTGGTGCGGATCAGCGAATCCGGATCCTCGCCTGCAGGAAGGAACGCAAAGCGCAGCGAATATCCGGCCCGCAGACGCGGCAGCGACAGGCGCGCCGCGCGATGCGCCGCGCGCAGTCCGGCCTCGTCCCCGTCGAACGCGAGGATCGGTTCGGGCGCCGTGCGCCACAAAAGCTGCAACTGGTCTTCGGTGAGCGCGGTGCCGAGCGGTGCGACGGCTGCCTCGAAACCCGCGCGCACCAGCGCGATCACGTCCATATAGCCTTCGGCAACGATGATCTGCTGGCTCTTGATTGCGGCGCCGCGCGCGGCCGCGAAATTGTAGAGCAGATGGCCCTTGGAGAAGAGCGACGTCTCGCCCGTGTTGATATATTTGGGCTTGGCGTCTGCAGACAGGCCGCGACCGCCGAACGCGATGATGCGCCCGCGCTGGTCGCTGATGGGAAACATCAGCCGGTCGAAGAAGAAATCGCGCGGACCGCGATCCTCCATCGCAGGGCGCACGACGCCGGCTTCGACCATGTCGTCGACGGTGATGTTCCTGGTCTTGAGATGTTCGATGAGCGTCGCGTGACCGGACGGGGCGTAGCCGAGGCGGAATTTCTTCGCGACTTCACCGTTGAGGCCGCGCGACTGCAGATATTTGCGCGCGTCGGCGCCGGCATCCGCGCGCAACTGGTCCTCGAAGAAAACGCAGGCCGCCTCGATGACGTCATAGAGCGACTTTTTCTTTTCCTCGCGCGCTTCGTCGTCCGGCGACCATTTGGGCAGTTCGACGCCAGCCTCGCCGGCCAGCCGCTGCACGGCTTCGGGGAAGGTCAGGCCTTCAGTCTCGGTCAGCCAGCGGAAGGCGTCGCCGCCCTTGCCGCAGCCGAAGCAGTGATAGGTGCGGCGGCCGTTCTCGACCTTGAACGAGGCGGACTTTTCCTTGTGGAACGGGCAACAGCCCCAGAACGCCTGTCCCTTGCGGGTCAGCTTCACGCGCCGGCCCACAAGCTGGACGATGTCCGTCCGGCGGAGAATTTCCTCGAGCAGGTTGGGCGAAAAGCGCATGGGGCGAGTGTACGACAGTGGCCCGGAAAAGAGCGCGCGAATAACGAGAAATACCCACAATGTCTTTCCTGACCCTGCAAAACCGCTGTTTTGCGAGGGGAACCGAACCCGGACGGCCAAACCGCACGCGGCTTGTCCGCCTTCGGGCTCCGGTCTCTTGCGCCGCTGCCCTTAGCGGCAGACCTGGCGCCACTCATAGTGGTTGGTGATCGGGTTCCAGTACTGGTCGAGCTTGCAGCTCGACGTTCCGGGCGGTGGGATCGTCGGAAGGGTCGCGGGAGTGCTGGCGGGCGGCGGCGCCGGACAGATTGTCGGCGCGCAATAGGGTTTGACCTCGATCGTGCTGGAACAGATCGGCTGCACGCGGCCGTTCACGCAGGCGCATTCGCAGCCGCCCGAGGCCGCACCGGCAAATCCGAACACGGAGACAAGCGCGACAGCGACCGCACGGCGTTTGTTCATCGCAACTCCAGTCCGGCCGAAATCTATTTCGGCGTCAGCAGTTCCTTCACCGCGCCGCTCGCCCTGCCGAAATCCATCTGTCCGGCGTAGCGCTCTTTCAGGGCGGCCATGACCTTGCCCATGTCCTTGATCGAGGCGGCGCCGACATCGGCGATCACCTTGGCAATGGCGGCCTTGGCTTCGTCCGCGTTCATCTGTTTGGGCATGAATTCGCGGATGACGGCGATCTCGCCTTCTTCCGCCGCGGCCAGTTCGGGACGGTTGCCGGCCTTATAGGCTGCGATCGAATCCTCGCGCTGCTTGATCATCTTGGCGAGCAGCGAAAGGATTTCGTCGTCGCCCAGAAGTTCGCGGCTGGTCTCGGTCCGCGCGGCGATGTCCTTGTCCTTGAGCGCGGCATTGATCAGCCGAAGCGTGCCCACGCGCTTCTGGTCCTTGGCTTTCATCGCCTCTTTCAGCGAATCGTTGATCTGCTCACGCAGGCCCATGGTTCTCATCCCGATTAGAGAATCCCAATCTAGTCAAATCGCGGCCGATTGCCAACACGTTGAAATGTCAGGGGAAAATAGCTGTCGCAAAAGCTTGACCCTGAGGGATCGCATCCCTATTTTCCGCCAAATCCAACCGGTATCCCGCATGTCCGACGCTCCGCTCGCCACCGCCGCAAATAAAGCGGCGGCATTCGCTCGCGGCGCGCTCATCCTGGCGGACGGAACCTTGTTCGAAGGACACGTCTTCGGCGCGGTGCATGAAGGCGTCGGAGAGGTCTGCTTCAATACCGCAATGACGGGCTATGAGGAGATCCTCACCGATCCGTCCTATGCCGGGCAGATCGTCTGCTTCACGTTCCCGCACATCGGCATCGTCGGCACCAATGACGAAGACATCGAGTCGCTCAATCCCGTCGTGCGCGGTCTCGTGGTGCGCGCCGACGCGGAAAACCCTTCGAACTATCGCGCGCTCTCGGCTCTCGACGGCTGGCTGAAGACGCATAACATTCCCGCCATCGCCGGCATCGACACGCGCGCGCTGACCAATCGCATCCGCGAACTCGGCATGCCGCACGGCGTGATCGTGCAGGCCAGGAACGGCGCGATCGATGTCGCGGCCGGCGTAAAGGCCGCGAAAAGCTTTCCCGGGCTTGTCGGCCTCGACCTCGCCAAGGACGTGACGACGCGTCAGACCTACAAGTGGCGCGAGATGCCGTGGGCCTGGAACAAGGGCTATGGCGAACTGCCGGCGCCGAGCTGGCGCGTGACCGTCATCGACTTCGGCGTGAAGCGGAACATCCTGCGCATGCTGGCCGGGCTTGGCGCGGATATCACGGTGGTTCCGGCACAGGCGTCGCTCGAGGACGTCATGCGCCACAAGCCGGACGGCGTCCTGCTGTCCAATGGCCCCGGCGATCCGGAGGCGACCGGCGTCTATTCCATTCCCACGATCAGGGGCCTTCTGGATTCGAACGTTCACTTGTTCGGCATCTGTCTCGGGCACCAGATGCTCGGCCTCGCGCTCGGCGCCAGGACGCGCAAGATGCAGCAGGGGCATCACGGCGCGAACCATCCCGTGAAGGATCTGCAGACCGGAAAGGTCGAGATCGTTTCGATGAACCATGGCTTCACGGTTGATCGCGAGACATTGCCCAAGGGCGTGATGGAAACGCATGTCTCGCTGTTCGACGGCACCAACTGCGGCATCGCGCTCGACGGCAAGAAGGTGTTCAGCGTGCAATACCATCCCGAGGCATCGCCCGGTCCGATGGACAGCCACTACCTGTTCGAGCGCTTTGCCAGCGCTGCGAAAGGAGGAAAATCGACATGACGAGCAAGCTTCCTCTCAAGATCGATTTCATCGCATCGGCGCGCAAGCTCGCCGCGTCCGGTCATTCTTCCGTCTCGCTCTTCCAGCATGGCGACGCCAACGTGCTTTTGTTCGTGCCGACCGACCAGGACACGCAGGTCAAGCATGAGCGGGACGAGATCTATGTCATCCAGTCCGGTCAGGGCATCTTCAAGCGCGGCGAGGAGACGGTGCGTTTTGTCGCCGGCGACCTGCTGTTCGTCCCTGCCGGAGTCGAGCATCATTTCTCGAGCTTTTCTGGAGAATTCAAGGCCTGGGTCGTGTTCTTCGGACCGCAGGGCGGCACCGTCCGCTAGCTCTCGCAATGTTGATGGTGGAATAAAATGACCTCTGCCGGGGTCATGGTACCGTAACGCGTAGACCCAGGCGGGCACTCGCCACGATGGATGACAGGCGCCGAAGGTTTGAGGCGCAGGCCCTTCCGCATCTGGATGCGGCGACCAATCTTGCACGCTGGCTGACGCGTTCGAACGCGGATGCTGATGATGTTGTGCAGGATGCGATGCTGCGCGCGTGGCGTGCTTTTGACGGTTTTCGCGGCGGCGACATCCGTCCCTGGCTGCTTGCCATCGTGCGCAATTGCTGGCGTACATCGGCCGGCGACAGAAAGCGGCGCGGCCATGTTTCGCTTCCCGAAGAGAACAGCGCAATGACTTCGGAAGCCATGACCTTTGCCGGGCCGAGCCCGGAAGCCGCCGCCATGCGGACCGATGAAGGGCGCAAACTGGATGCCGTGATCGCGACCCTGCCGGACGAGTTTCGCGAGGTTCTGATTTTGCGCGAGATGGAGGACCTTTCCTATCGCGAGATCGCCACGATCACCGAGGTGCCGATCGGCACGGTCATGTCGCGCCTGGCGAGAGCGCGCGCGATGCTTCGGGAAAAATGGTTGGGCGAAGTCGAGAGTGAGGCGCGTCATGCCGTGTGATCAGTCTGCGCGCGTCGAAGCCTATCTCGACGGCGAACTCGACGCAGCCGAGTCGCTGGCGGTCGAAAAGCATCTGGAAACGTGCGGCACGTGCAAGGCCCATCTCGTGCAGCTTGAAGCCATGCGCGCGGCGCTGCGCGGACGCGCAACTTATCATCGCGCCGATTCGAATTTACGTGCCAAGATCGATGCCGCGCTGGACAAGGAGGCGCCGCGCTCCAACGTGATTGCCTGGTACCGCAATGTCTGGGCAGGCGCGGCGGGTGGCGCGATGGCGACGGCGCTGGCCGCGTCGCTGGCCTTCTTCCTGCTCTTGCCGGCGGAAACCGATCCGCTCATCACCGACATCACCAATGCGCATCTGCGCTCGATCGCGTCGGAGCATCTGATCGACGTCGTGTCGACGGATCGTCACACGGTTAAGCCCTGGCTGGCCGCACACGCCGATCTGTCGCCGCCGGTCGCGGATTTCTCGAAGGAAGGCTTCAAGCTCATCGGCGGTCGCGTCGACTTCCTGGAAGGCGTTCGCGCCGCCGTTACGGTCTATCGCCACGGCGGCCACATCGTAAACGTTTTCGCCTGGTCGAATTACGATGAAGACCTTCCGGAATTCGCGACGCGCAACGGTTATCACATCGTCTTCTGGAAGAGCGGCAATCTCATCTTCTGTGCCATTTCCGATACCTCCATCGACGACATCCTGCACCTGTCGCGTCTGCTCAAGGCGCTGTCTCAGACCGACGCACGGGAATAAACCGCAGCGCACTCCGGTCAACGCTTCGAACATTTGCTCGAGGCCTTCATGACCAACAATGAAATTCCTTCCCGCCGCGCAGCGCTCAAATGCATGGCGTATGGCGGCGCCGGTACGCTGTTCACATTGTCGGGCGGCGTCCTGATGGCGACCGACCTTGCGCAGGCGGCGACCAAGAAGATGCATCACACGCATGTCGGCACGCCTCTTTTCGTGCAGATCAGCGACACGCATATCGGCTTCAACAAAGACGCCAATCCCGACGTCGCCGGAACGCTGAAACAGAGCATCGCGATGATCAACGCGATGCCGCAAAAGCCTTCGCTCATCCTGCACACGGGCGACATCACCCAGCTCAGCAAGCCGGAACAGTTCGACGCGGCGGCGCAGATCCTGTCCGGCCTCAACGTGACCGACGTGCACTATGTTCCAGGCGAGCATGACGTTTCGGACGCCGGCGGCGGCAAGGAATTCATGGATCGCTTCGGCAAGCCGTCGAACAACAGGGGCTATTACAGCTTCGATTGCGACGGCGTGCACTTCATCGCTCTGATCAACGTGCTCGACTTCAAGCCGGGCGGTCTCGGCATACTCGGCGCCGACCAGCTTGCCTGGCTGAAGGACGATCTCGCCGGCCGCTCGTCGAGCCAGCCGGTCGTCGTCTTCGCGCACATGCCGCTGTGGACGATCTACGAACCCTGGGGCTGGGGCACCGGCGATGCCGACCAGGCATTCGCGCTGCTGCGCCGCTTCGGTTCCGTCACGGTTCTGAACGGGCATATCCACCAGATCGTCTCGAAGGTCGAAGGCAACATCACGTTCCAGACGGCGCGCGCGACCTGCTTCCCGCAGCCCAAGGCCGGCGATGGTCCGGGGCCAGGACCGCTCAAGGTCGACGCCGCGGTTCTGCCGACGATGCTGGGCATCCGATCCATCACCTACAAGCCGCATCCGGCGACGATGACGATCACGGACACGCCGCTCGCCTGAGCCATCAACGCGCAAGCAAGGACTGGTTTCATGAACTCGAAAATTCTCACAGGCGTTCTGTTCGCGGGCGCGCTCGGCTTCGGTGCATCGCAGGCCGCGCCCGATCCGGGCGATGTCAGCATCAAGAACTTCAGCTTTGGTCCGGCGGCGATCACCGTTCCCGTCGGCACGACCGTCAACTGGCACAACAATGACGGCGAGCCGCACACGGTCGTCAGCGCCGACGGATTGTTCCGTTCGGCCGCGCTCGACACGGGCGAAACGTTCTCGTTCAAGTTCACCAAGGCCGGGACATTCAAATATGTCTGCACCATTCATCCCAGAATGGTCGCCAGCGTCACGGTGAAATAGGTTCGCGCGCCGACCCCCAGTAACCCTCAGTGCGCGCGTGCACAGAGCCGGGACGTCACCCGCCCTTCCGACGTTCCGGCTCGCGTGTCCCAGAAACTTCGCTTCAATCCTTGACGCGCCAAGGCGGATAACGCCGCGCCTCGCCGGCCCTGAACAGGCACAATCTCACGCCGGCCGGATCGCGGAACCAGGCTTCGCGCCACAGCCAGCTCTGATCCACCGGATCGTTCTCGAACACGATGCCTTTCGCTTTCAGCGCCGCGACGCGTGCATCGAGATCATCGCATTCGAAATAAACGCTCGGGCCCCTGTCCGCGCCCTTCGCATCGTCCGTCAGATGCAGCGAGAACGTCGCCTCGCCATCCGGCAGTTCGAAGCGCGCATAATGTTCCGCCTTCACGATCAGCCGAAGACCGAGCGTCTGGTAGAAGGCGATGGAGCGCGCGATATCCAGCGCCGGAACGGTCACCTGATTGAGACGCATCTCACACCTCATTCACTCATGGGCATTGCCGGAGAACCAGTCGCCGCCGCGCCGGCGCGCGACCGCGCGCGTGAAGCCGAACAATTTGTCCCGATCGGCCTTGAGCATTTCAATGCCGTCGGCAGACGCCTTGGCATGAAAGCCGGTGACGAGTGGAGCGACAATCGTCTCCCACTCGAGCCAGAGCGCATGGCCGTCTTCCATCCAGTCGGCCGTTTCGACTTCGACCAGGCGGGTCTTAGCCCAATGACGGCGCCACCATTGCGGAGAGTGGAAGCAGCAGAAGTCCCACTCCCACCACGGCTTCAGGTGATCGGGAGGCGCATCGATTTCCCGCGCAAGGCCTGGCGCGATGATGCCGAGATGGCCGCCAGGCTTGAGGAACTTGGTGATGTAACCGAGATAAAGATCGTCAGTCCCGAAATACTGGTACGCATCCAGGCTGACGATGGCGTCGAACACGCCATGCGCAAACGGCAATGCGTGAGCTTCGGCGAGAACCGGAAAGACGCGGTCGGCCACGCCGGCTGCTTCGATCCGGCGGGCATTCTCGTCGGGCTTGATCCACAGATCGGCGGCGGTGACGTGAACGCCGAACTCCTTGGCAAAAAACACCGAGCTGATCGCCTTGCCGCAACCCAGATCGAGCACGCGCATGCCGGGCTTGAGGTCGAGCGCCAGGCTGAGATGCTCGGCCAGCCAAAGCACATGCGGCCCCATCAGATTGTCGACGATCCAGCGCCCGTCATACCCGGAGGCGCGGGGAAAGCGCGGCTTGTGCAGCCGCGCCGTCAGTTCTTCGTTGGTCGGATTGCTCATCTACTGATTATCCTGTTGCGCGCGAACGGAGGAAAGACCCAGCCGCGAGATGCGATAGGGCCGCCCGCCGCGGCTTTCAATCAGCCCGCGCCGTTTGAGTTTCCTGAAGAGATCGAGCGTGCAGTCGGCCAGCCGGTAACCGTCGCGGTTCCAGCAATCGACGTCGACGATCCGGTTGTCCTGCCAGATGTGTTGAATGCGCCCGCCCTGCGCCAGACAGTGCAGGACGCGTTGTTCCAGTTTCGAAATGTTCACGGTTTGAGACTCGTACATGCAGCCGCAATCCGCAGCGGTCGGCACGCGCGCAAACGCGCGCGCATCGGCCGATGCGTGGTCAGGCTCTGCAAAAAGCAGAGCGATCAGCGGGTGATGACAATCTCTGGCATAAAACCTCTGTGAGAGGTTGGCGTGACGGCACTTCCTATCGTGCGTCGCCTGTTCGCGTCAACGCTTCAGTTCAATGACGTCGAAGGTCGATTCCTGGACCGGATAGGGCATCTCGAGACGTGCGTGCCTCGCGTCGATCGACGTGAGCAGTCCGATCTGGTCGTCTGGCGTCGTCGGCGCACCGGCCGATGCGCCGTTGCCGGAATAGGCATGGCGCGGTTCGCCGGCAACCTGCGAGGCGCCGAGATACACAAGACCGCCGTCGGCGGGATAGAGGAAGCCTGCCGTGCGCGTGCTGCCGGATGTTTTTTCAAAGAAGAGGCCGCCGCCGCGGTGCGAGATGCGGCAGTTGAACCAGGAATAGACGACATAGGGCGCCATGCCGCCGAGCTTGATCGTGCGGCAGCGCCATGAGCCCGTCATCGCGGCGGCGTTCGGCGCATGCGAGTCGGCTGCCAGTGCGGAGCGGATGGCGTTTACATCGCCCCTGCCGGTGCCGGCCTTGGCTTCGGCGAGAGCCTTGTCCTTGGCTTCGCCGAGTTTGGAAAGACGCTGCTGGTCGAATGCGGAGGCTGTTTCCTGCCATCCGGCCTCTGCTGCCGACGCGGTTAACGCCAGCGCCAGGGCCAGAAGCGAAACCTTAAACCCGTTCCCTCGCATCGACTTTAGTCCCTTCACCATTATCCACGCCGTTTTCCGGCGCGACCCAGCCCTTGAGATCCGCTGTCGGCGGCATGCCGACGACATGGAAGCCGGCATCGACAAAATGAATCTCGCCGGTGACACCACCGGACAAATCACTAAGCAAATATAGTGCCGCGCCGCCGACATGATCGAGTTCGACCGACTTCTTGAGCGGCGCGTGGCTCTTGTTCCACTTGAACACCATGCGCGCATCGCCGACGGCGGAACCGGCGAGAGTCCGCATCGGGCCTGCGGAAATGGCGTTAACGCGGATCGCGTCGCGTCCCAGGTCGGCGGCGAGGTAGCGCACGCTCGCCTCCAAAGCGGCCTTCGCGACGCCCATCACATTGTAATTCGGCATGACACGCTGGGCGCCGAGATAGGTCAGCGTAACCATTGCGCCGCCCTTCTTCATCAGGTGCGAGGCGCGCTGCGCGACCGCGGTGAAGGAGTAACAGGAGACCGACATGGTGCGGCAGAAATTGGCGCGGCTGGTGTCGACATAGCGCCCCTTCAGCTCGTCACGGTCCGAGAAAGCGATGGCGTGCACGAGGAAGTCGAGACCGCCCCAAACCGTGCCGATACGCTCGAAAACCGCATCCAGCTCGGCGTCGTTCTCGACATCGGCCGGCAACACGAGCTGCGAGCCGATGGACTGCGCGAGCGGGCGAAGCCGCTTGGCCTGGGCGTCGCCCTGATAGGTAAATGCGATCTCCGCGCCGTGAGAGGCCAAGGTGCGCGCGATGCCCCAGGCGATGGAATGGTCGTTCGCGACCCCCATCACCAGGCCCCGCTTGCCCTGCATCAGTTTGGCTTCTGCCATTTTGCCCTCGCCCCGTGGGTCTGTTTCATTCTGGGACAGCCGGCGTTGTGCCGGTCCGCCCGATGCACGTCTTATGTGTGACGCTGGAACACCAGCGTTGCGTTCGTTCCGCCGAACCCGAAGCTGTTGGAGAGCGCGGTATCGATCCGCACATTGTCGATCCGCTTGCGCACGATATTCGCAGAGGCGACGGCTGGATCGATTTCCTCGATATTCGCGCTCTCGCAGATGAAGCCCGACTGCATCATCAGGAGCGTGTAGATCGCTTCATGCACGCCGGCCGCGCCCTGGCTGTGACCCGTCAGCGACTTGGTCGCACTGATCGGCGGCATTTTATCGCCGAACACGTCGCGGATCGCATTGATTTCCGGAATGTCGCCGACCGGCGTCGATGTTGCGTGCGGGTTGATATAGTCGATCGGCGCTTTCACGTCCCGGATCGCCATCTGCATGCAGCGCACCGCGCCTTCGCCCGACGGCGCCACCATGTCCGCGCCGTCCGCCGTCGCGCCATAGCCGACAAGCTCGGCATAGATCTTGGCGCCGCGCGCCTTGGCATGTTCGAGTTCCTCGAGCACCAGAATGCCGCCGCCGCCCGAGATGACGAAACCGTCTCGGTTCTTGTCATAGGCGCGCGAGGCTTTTTCCGGCGTCGCATTGTACTTGGACGACATCGCGCCCATCGCGTCGAACAGTTCGCTGAGCGTCCAGTCGAGTTCCTCGCCGCCGCCGGCGAACATCACGTCCTGCTTTCCCCACTGGATCATCTCGGCCGCATTGCCGATGCAGTTGGCGGACGTCGAGCAGGCGCTCGAAATCGAATAGTTGACGCCCTTGGTCTTGAACCAGGTCGACAGGTTCGCCGAGCAGGTCGACGACATCGCCTTGGGCACCGCGAACGGCCCGATGCGTTTGGGACTGGATGCGCGCGCGGTGTCGGCGGCGGCGACGATCGCCTTGGTCGAAGGTCCGCCTGAGCCGACGATCAGTCCGGTACGCGGATTGGAGACGTCTTTTTCCTCAAGTCCGGAATCGGTGATCGCCTGGTTCATCGCGACCCAGCAATAGCCGGCGCCGTCGCCCTGAAAACGCCGCGCGCGGCGGTCGACCACCGCTTCGAGGTCGATCTTCAGGCTGCCATGCACCTGGCTGCGGAAGTTCATCTGTTCATAGACGTCGGACTTGACGATGCCGGAGCGTGCGTCGCGCAGGGACGCAACGACTTCCTGCGTGTTGTTGCCGATGGAAGAGACGATGCCCATCCCGGTGACGACGACGCGCCTCATGTAACGGTCTTCCTTCCTGAACGATGCGGCCAGCGGCCAAAGCGGATATCAGAGGGATTCATTCGAGCTCGCCATCCATCCTTCGACAGGCTCAGGATGAGGTTCAAATCCTGGCCCTCGCCCCGAGCATGTCGAAGGGCGAAGTCCCTGCTGTCACGCCGGTGCGGCAGCGTTCTGCGTCAACGCCGCTGCCGCATCGCTGAACAGACCGACTTTCAAATCCTTGACTTCGAAGGCGAGGTTGCCGTCGACCTTCACGATGCCGTCCGCCACGCCGAGAACCAGCTTGCGCATGATGACGCGCTTCAGTTCGACGTAGTAGGTGATCTTCTTGGCAGTCGGCAAAATCATGCTTGTCAGCTTCACGTCGCCGACGCCGAGCGCGCGTCCCTTGCCCAGCCCGCCGGCCCAGCCGAGGAAAAATCCGACCATCTGCCACAGTGCGTCGAGACCAAGGCAGCCGGGCATCACCGGATCATCCTGGAAATGGCATTTGAAGAACCACAGGTTCGGATTGATATCGAGTTCCGCCTCGACTTCGCCCTTGCCGGCGGCGCCGCCTTTTTCGGTGATCCTGGTGATGCGGTCGAACATCAGCATCGGCGGCAGCGGCAGCCGGGCATTGCCCGGGCCGAACAGCTCGCCGCGCGCGCAGGCCAGAAGGCCGGCCATGTCAAAACTGGATTGGCGGGAAGGATTGCGGGTATCCACGTCTTGGTCCTTTGCCGGCGCCCTTGACAGAATGGGGCGGAACGCCGATTTCTATGTTAGAAGCATTCTAACAATTGTCTGTTGATGTTCAGCCTAGCAAAGATGAAGCCCGAGTGTCAGCGGCACAAGAGCTTCTTTGTGAGATCAGGGACTTAATGGCGCGCACGCGCAACAACCGGAGCCTGGATGCCGCAGCGACGCTGCGCACGGCCGGACTGCGCCCGACGCGCCAGCGGATCGAACTGGTCGGCCTGCTATTTGGTGCGGGCGATCGTCACATGACCGCGGAATCGCTCCATGCCGAGGCCGTGCGCGCCGGCGTGCAGGTTTCGCTCGCGACCGTCTACAACACGCTGCACCAGTTCACCGAGAGCGGACTGCTGCGTCAGGTCGTGGTCGACGCCGCCCGCAGCTATTTCGACACAAATACGGGCGATCATCAGCACTTCTTCGTCGAGGACGACGGGACCCTGATCGACATCCCCGGCGAGAACATCGCGGTCGCCGGCGTTCCTGCTCCGCCAAAGGGCATGTCGGTCGACCGGATCGACGTCGTCGTCCGCGTCAAGCGCAGCTAGAGGGCGCGCTGCGACCCTGTCGCAATCTCTTTAGAATAATTCTAATCTATTGACATCGCCCGCGCGAGGGAGTTTTCTCATCGCCGAAGAGCGTTTTTTTCACGTCAAAGGAGACTCCCATGGCCAGTTTGAAAGGTTCCAAGACCGCCCAGAATCTGAAGGACGCGTTCGCCGGCGAAAGCCAGGCCAACCGCCGCTATCTCTACTTCGCACAGAAGGCCGATGTTGAAGGCTATAACGATGTCTCCGCCGTGTTCCGCTCCACCGCGGAAGGCGAGACGGGCCATGCTCATGGCCATCTCGAATATCTCGAAGCCGTCGGCGACCCGGCGACGGGCGAGCCGATTGGCGACACCACGCTGAACCTGAAGGCATCCATTGCCGGCGAGACGCACGAATACACCGACATGTATCCGGGCATGGCCAAGACGGCGCGTTCGGAAGGCTTCGACGAGATAGCCGACTGGTTCGAGACTCTGGCCAAGGCCGAGAAGTCCCATGCCGGCCGTTTCCAGAAGGCGCTCGACACGCTGGGTAAGTAAGAAACTTTCCTCCCCCTCCCTGCGGGGGAGGAGAACCGCCAAGCGGTGGAGGGGTCGATGCCCGCGCTCGCCCCCTCGCTCCGCTCGGCACCTCCCCCGTTGCACGGCGGAGGAAAGAGAAATCAAAGATGTCCCAAGAAGGCAGTCTCGGCGCGCCGACGCGCCATCCCATCGCGTGGCGCGAGGAGGAGTTTTACGACGCAGACGCGCTCGACAAGGAGATGCGCCGCGTCTTCGACATCTGTCATGGCTGTCGCCGCTGCTTCAATCTGTGCGATTCCTTTCCGCGCCTGTTCGATCTGATCGATGCGAGCGCGACCGAGGAACTGGATGCCGTGAAGTCGGAAGACTTCGCGCCGGTCGTCGAAGCCTGCACGCTCTGCGACATGTGCTTCATGACCAAGTGCCCCTATGTGCCGCCGCACGCGTTCAACCTGGACTTCCCGCATCTGATCCTGCGCGCCCGCGCTGTCGAAGCCAGACATGGCAAGACGAGCTTCACGCAGCAGCAGCTCGCCGAGATGGACCGCAACGGCAGGCTGGCGCGATTTGCCTCGCCCGTCATCAACTGGGCGTCGGACAAGTCGAACGGCATCACGCGTCCGCTGATGGAAGCCGTCTCCGGCATCGACCGCACTGCGCAACTGCCGAAATTCCACACGCGCACGTTCGTCTCGTCGGACCGCGGCGATCCGATCCGCGCCAACGATGCGGCGCCGGCCTTCGGCAAACGCAAGGCCGCGCTCTATGCGACCTGCTTCGTCAACTACAACAAGCCCAAGACCGGAATGGCGGCGCGCGCGGTGCTCAACCATATCGGCGTGGAGACCAAGGTCGCCTATCCTGGCTGCTGCGGCATGCCGTTCCTCGAACAGGCCGAACTGGAACGCGTCGCGGCGAACGCGGCGAAAGTCTCCGGCGAACTCGTCAAACTGATCGACCAAGGCTACGACATCGTCGCCCTTACCGCTTCCTGCGGGCTGATGCTGAAATTCGAATGGCCGCTCATCGTTCCCGACAATGAGAACGTGAAGCGCGTCGCAGCGGCGACCTTCGACATCGATCAGTATGTCGTCGACGTGGCGAAGAAAGAGGGACTGCCGCAAGGCATGAAACCGCTGCCCGAAGGCGTCACCGTGCACCTCGCCTGCCATGCGCGGGCGCAGAACATGGGCCCGAAAGCCGCCGAGATGCTGCGTCTGATCCCCGGCACGCCGGTCGATGTGATCGAGCGCTGCTCGGGCCACGGCGGAACGTTCGGCGTCGTCAAGCCGACGCATGACCTTGCGGTGAAGATCGGGCGGCCCGTCTTCCGCACGGCGGCGCAGCAGGCGCACGGCCACATCGTCTCGGACTGTCCGCTGGCGGCGCAGCACATCGTGCAGCAGGTCGGCGAGATGGCCGCCAGGGACGGAAACGACCAGAAGGCCCGCGAACCGGAACATCCGATCGAGATCATCGCCCGCGCTTATGGATTGCTGGAGGACTAGATGCCGGCTCTGCAACACAGGATCACCGCCGCCGATATTCTTTCGGACGCCGAATACAATGCCAGGCGCGCAGAACTGCGCGCGGCCTCCATCGCCGACAAGAAGAACCGGCGCATCGAAGTGGGACCCTACGCCACGCTCTATTTTGAAAACTACAATTCGATGTGGCTGCAGGTGCAGGAAATGCTGCGCATCGAAAAGGGCGGCGCCGATCAGGTCGCAGGCGAGCTGGAGGCCTACAATCCACTCATTCCGCAGGGCGACGAACTCATCGCCACCTTCATGATCGAGATCGAGGATGCGGACCGCCGCGACCGCGAGCTGCGCAAGCTCGGCAAGATCGAGGACAGCGTCTTCATGGATATCGGCAGGGACCGCATCAAGGCGGCGCCGACCGACTACGAAGACCGCACGACGCCGGACGGCAAAACCTCATCGGTGCACTGGCTGCGCTTCAAGTTCACGCCGGCGCAGATCAAGGCATTCAAGTCCGGAAGCGAGCCGGTGATCATCGGCATGACGCATCCCAACTACGGACACATGGCCGTGATGGCACCCGCTGTCCGCGACGCGCTGAGCAAGGATTTTGCATAGTTCACCTCCCCGCGAGGGGGAGGTGAAGATCTGCTTTGAGCTTAGGCCGCGCCCATGAAATCGCGCTTGCCGACTTCCAGGCCGATGGAACGCAGGATGTTGTACGCCGTCGTGTAGTGGAAGAAGAAATTCGGCAGCGTGAAGCCGATCAGGAAATCCTGGCCGGTGAACTTCATCTCGCGCGTGCCGAATTTGAGAACGATTTCCTTGTCCTCCGTCCCGTCGATCTGCGCAGCGGCCGCTGTCTTCACGAACTCGATCGTCTTGGACACGCGGTCCTTGAGCGCCGCAATCGTCGTCTCGCCGCCATCGAATGTGGGCTGCGTCAACCCTGCAAGTTGCGCGACGCCGCGCGCCGCATGCGTCGTCACCTGACCGACCTGCACGGCCAGCGGGAACATGTCGGGATAGAGGCGAAGGCCCAGGAGCACGGCCTGATCGAGCTTCTTTGCTTCGGCGAACGCAGCCGCCTTGTCGAGCACGCCGTTCAGCGCGTTGAGATTGCGCAGAAAAACCGGCACTGAGACTTTGTACATGGAAATTGTCATGGAATTCCTCCGAAGATTTTGAGCAGTCAGTCTAGCGATGCCCGCGATGCGCGCAACGCATACGCCTTCATGCTAGTCTTGCGCCAGACAAAACAGGGAGAGAGCGATGCTTGAACTTTTCTATTGGCCGACGCCGAACGGGAAGAAAGTCACGATCCTGCTCGAAGAACTTGGCGTGCCGTACGAGATAAAGGCCACCAACATCGGCCGCGGCGACCAGTTCGATCCGGAGTTTCTGAAATTCTCACCCAATAACCGCATGCCGGCGCTGGTCGATACGGAACCGAAGGGCGGCGGCGCGCCTGTCCGCATCTTCGAATCCGGCGCGATCATGATGTACATCGCCGAGAAGCACGGAAAATTCTATCCGCAGGAGACGGCCAAGAAGTACGACGTCATACAGTGGCTGATGTGGCAGATGGGCAATCAGGGTCCGAAGTTCGGCGAGCAGGGACATTTCTTCCGCGCCTCGCAGAACGCGGCGAACGGCGATCTCGCCTATGCCGTGACCCGTTTCAGCGATGAAGTGCATCGCCTGTACGGCGTGATGAATCTCGGCCTGCACACGAAGGACTGGCTGGCGGCGGGCGAATACACGATCGCAGACATGATCTGCTATCCGTGGGCGTCGGGCTACAAGCTGCGCAAGATCGATCTCGACGAATTTCCGAACGTGAAGCGCTGGATGGCGGCGATGGAAGGGCGTCCCGCCGTGAAGAAGGCCATGGAGGCGGCGCTGCCGCCGTCCGCGATCGAAGACCCCGCGACGATTTCGGACGCCGAAAAAGAGCGCCGCGCCAAGCTCCTTACCAACCAGCGCGCGACGAAAATTCCGGCGAGCTGGGGCTAGTCTTCCTCCGTCTCACGCGCTTCGCTCATTCGACACCTCCCCGTTTACGGGGGAGGTGCTAAGCGCCAGCGAAGCGCCGGGGGCCGCTACGACAGCTTCATGCCCGTCGCGGCTTCGAGTTCGGCGATGGCTTGCGGGCCCGATTCCACCTTGATCGTCGTCATGCCCATCGCGCGCGCCGGCTTCAGGTTCGGGCCGAGGTCGTCGAGAAACACGCAGGCGGACGGCGACACGCCGAGCATCTCGCACATCATCGTATAGATGCGCGGGTCCGGCTTTCTGATCCCGATCTTGGAGCTTTCGATAAGCTGGTCGAACAGTTCCATGATCTCGCGCGCATAGATCGAGCGGCCGGCCGCCGGTTCCGATGGTCCGGCCACGGTGTTGGTCGGCATGTTGTTGGTGATGCAGCCGGTCTTGAACCGGGTCCTGACGCGGCGCAGCGCCTCGATCATCTCCGGGCGGAAATCGCCCGAGAGCAGCGGCAGCACATCCTTGCCCGGAATATGGTGGCCGAGCGACTTGGCTTCCTCGGCAAAGGCCTTGTCGAATCCATGGATATCAATGTCCGACCGCTCGAACAGCGCCCAGGCATTGTTCTCGTGATTTGTGGAATTGATCTTTCGGATCGTGCCGACCGGTATGCCTCTTTCGCGCTCATAGCGGGCGAAAGCCTCGAATGGCGAGGTCGTGAACACGCCGCCAAAGTCCCAAATCACAGCTTCAATCATGTCATTCCCTGCAGATGCTGCTCATCCTTCGGCAAGCTGAGGATGAGGAATACTCCGAGCCCTCGTCCCGAGCCTGTCGTGGGACGGAGAACGAAGGACGCTTGCGTCAGGAAGCAGGCCACGCCCTAATTGGTCAAGCTCCTTCGACGGGCTCAGGACGAGAAACAGGATGCGCGATGTCGCTACATTTTCGCAAGGCAAGCTATGAACCCGGCGTTGTCGAATTCGGCAACGGCTCCTTCGCCTATCTCCAGCCCGACGGCGGCTGGGGATTTTCCAACGCGGGGTTGGTGACCGATGGCGGCGAGGCGCTGCTGGTCGACACCATGTTCGACACGGCGCACACCGTCGCCATGCTTGACGGATTCAGGAAGGTCAGCCGCGCGAAGATCGGCACGCTCGTCAACACGCATCACAACGGCGATCACTGCTACGGCAACGGCTGTGTCGAAGGCTGCCAGATCATCGCCACCGCCGGCGCGGCCGAAGCGATGAAGCACGAGACGCCGAGGGGTCTTGCGCAGCTCATGAAGGCCGCGCCGCAGATGGGCCTGACCGGCGAGTTTTTCCTGCACTGTTTCCGCGACTTCGATTTTGAGAAGACCTCGTTCCGTGCGCCCGACCAGACCTTCACCGGACACGAAACACGCCAGGTCGGCAGCAAGCTTGTCGAGCTCATCGAGGTCGGTCCTGCGCATACCGGCGGCGATGCGCTGGTGCATGTGCCTGCCGACAAGACTCTGTTCACCGGCGACATCCTCTTCATCGACGGACATCCGATCATGTGGGCTGGGCCGGTCGAAAACTGGATCGCGGCCTGCGAGACAATCCTTGCCATGGACGTCACGACGATCGTTCCCGGTCACGGCCCGGTCACCGACAAGAAGGGTGTCACGCGGGTGAGAGACTATCTTGCCTATGTTCATGTCGAAGCGCGCAAACGCTTTGACGCCGGCTTGGGCGCGCTCGAAGCGGCGCGTTCGATCTCGCTCGACGATTACGCCGGTTGGGGCGACGCAGAGCGTATCGCTGTAAATGTCGCAAGCCTCTATCGCGAATTCGGCGCCAAGGATACGCCATCGGACGCCGCCACCCTGTTCGGCTGGATGGCGCAAATCTGGAAGGACAAGAAATGACCGTCATCGTCTACGAACATCCGCTCTCTCCCTATGCGCAGAAGGTCAAGATCGCGCTCGATGAAAAGGGCGTCGCCTACCAGACCAGGATGCCGGCGGCGATCGGCAGCGGACAGCCCGACCAGGAGTTCCTCAAGGCCAATCCGCGCGGCGAAGTGCCGGCGTTGATCGACGGCGATGTGAAGATTTTCGATTCGACGATCATCCTTGAGTATATCGAGGACAAGTGGCCCACGCCGGCTCTTCTGCCGAAGTCACCCGCCGCACGCGCCGATGCGCGCACCATCGAGGACGTGATGGACACGCTGTTCGAGCCGATCAACTGGGGCATGGGCGAAATCCGCTGGTTCAAGCGCGCCGAGGGCGAGCGCGCTCGGACGCTGGAAGCACACGCCATGTCGCAGGCCCGCGGGACGTATGCCTGGCTGACGCGCCATCTTGGAAACGCGCAATGGTTCGGCGGCGAAACGTTCGGCTGGGGCGACCTTTCGGTCGTGCCCTATCTGAACGGCGCGCGCGGCAACGGCATTGGCCCCGATGAAAAGTCGCCGCTCGGCCAGTGGCTGGCACGCGCCAACGCACGCCCCTCGGTGCAGAAGGCGGCGCAGGCGGCCGCGGATTCGCTCAAGGGCATGACGCAGGTGGCCGGCGCGGTGCAGAGCGGCATGTTCAAGCGCGAATATCGCGACCATCGCCTGGAGTGGATGATCCGCTCCGGCGGGCTCGACGTCGTGCTCGAAGGCATCAGGAACAACAATATCCGTTTCTCGAACGAACTTTCCTAAGCGGACAGGACGCGCGCCATGGCCCACGAAATCATTCTCCACAACTATCCCAACTCTCCCTTCTCGGAGAAAATCCGCGTTGCGTTCGGCATCAAGAAGCTGGCATGGCGCTCGGTCATCCAGCCCGTGATCATGCCAAAGCCCGACCTCATCCCGCTGACCGGCGGCTATCGCAAGATTCCCGTGATGCAGATCGGCGCGGACATTTTCTGCGACACGCAGATCATCCTGCGCGAATTGGAACGGCTTCATCCGACGCCGAGCCTCTCGCCGCAGAACAAGGGCGCGCCCTATGGCCTCGGCTTCTGGGCCGACCGGCAGATCTTTCAGGCGGCGGTTGCCGTCATCTTCGGCGAGATCGGCGACATGGTGCCGGAAGACTTCAAGAAGGATCGCGCCGCGATGAGCGGCGGCGGATTCTCAGCCGAGGCATTGAAGGCGGCCGTCCCGCTGATGCGCGATCAATATCGCGCCCATACCAAATTCCTGTCCGATCAGCTCGAAGACGGTCGCCCGTTCTGGGGTGGTCAGCAGGCCGGCCTCGCCGACATCCACGCCTACATGAATCTCTGGTTCGTCAGGAACGCGCTGCCGCACCGCGCGAAGGAACTTCTGGAAGAGTTCCCGCTGGTCGCCTCTTGGTATGATCGTGTCCATGCCATCGGTCACGGCACGTCCAGGGACATGTCGACGAAGGAAGCGCTTGCCATTGCGCGGGAGGCAACGTCCGAGGCGCGCACCGCGCATGATCCGCACGATCCGCAGGGCCGAAAGCCCGGCGATCGCGTGAAGGTCTCCGCCGATGACTATGGCCGCGATCCCATCGAAGGCGAGATCGTCTTTTTGAATGCGCACGAAATCGCGATTCGCCGCAACGCGCCCGAGGTTGGCGACGTCGTGGTGCACTTCCCGCGCGCGGGTTTTGCGGTGATGCCCGCCTAGGACTCGATGTCCCTTGGCTGCGAGGACATGTAGGTGACGGAAAGCACGAGATTCGGCTCACCCTTGCTGTCGGCCAGGGGCGCGGACAGCGCTTCGCCGTAAAGATAGTTGACCTGCGGCAGTGCGAACTTGTTGACGACGCGGATCGGCTTTCCGGTTTCCAGAATGGCGGCATAGCCGCCCGCCCATCGGTCCATCAGCTCGGGCGGCACGAAATCGTCGATATATTTTCCCGTCTGCTCGCCGAAGGTTTGCGCGATCGCGGTTCCGACCAGCCTGACGCGATAGCGCGGGCCCGACTTGGCATAGACGCGCTCGATGATGGAGATGTCGGGCAGTACCGCTTTCAATTGCTTGAGGCTGAAGTCGGCGCGGGTGGGAAAGCCGAGGGCGGCCTTTTCATACCAAAGCGAAAGCAAGCTGTTCAGCTCGGGATGATCGAAGCGCGTTGCAACCGACCACCGCACCTGCCAACCCAGCGCCTCGGCCCTCGCGTTGAGCGATGCCAGGCAATCCTGAGTGACGATCTTGTCCATGTGCGTTGGGTACTGTGTGCTCGCGTCCCAATGCTAGAAGCGCTTGGTCAAGAATTCGTAAGGAGAGAAAGATTACATTGTCTGAAATGGCGAATTTCAGTCAGACCGCAGAATCTGCCGTTTTGGCGTCGACATAAGTCACGGACAGAATGAGCGGCGTTCCCATGCCGGGATGCGACAGCGGCGCGACCAGGCTTTCGCCGCACAGGTAGTTGATTTTCGGGGCCTGGAACTGGCTGACCAGCCGCACCGGCGCGAGAAGCTCAAGCACGGTGTCATAGACGCCCGCATAACTTCCGACGAACGGAGCGGGAACCACCTGATCGAGGAAAAGGCCCGTGGTGTCGCCGGCATAACTCGCCAGCACCGAGCCGTGCAGGCGCACACGATAACGTGCGTCCTTGCCGCTACCGATACGTTCTAAAATCGACATCTGCGGCATGAAGGGCTTCATCGCCCGCGCCGTCATGTCGCCGCGCGTGGGCATGGTGCGGCCAGCGGCCTTTTCACGCCACAGAGCCAGCGCGCTTGCCAGTTCGGGACGCTTGAAGCCCGTGGCGGGGCCGCATGTGAACGTCCATCCCGAGGCTTTGGCGCGCTCGTTGAACCGCTTTATGGGATCGGAACGGGTGGCAATATCCATACCCGATTTTCGCGTTGAGATAGTCAACATAACGTTAAGCTTCAGGCGACTTGCGCATTGCGGGCGGCACACGGATCATGCACGCACCCGTTTTGGGGTACAGGCGGTTGACGAAGACAGAGGGCGACATGGACCAGACAATTTCCGCGACCGTCGAGATCGCACAGGGAAAGCTTCAGGGTGTGGCAAGGGACGGCGTCCTGCGCTTCAACGGCATTCCCTATGCGCAACCACCGGTTGGCGCATTGCGCTGGCAGATGCCGCAACCGCCCGTGCCCTGGGCCGGAACGCGCGACGCCGCACGGTTTGGCAATATTTCGCCGCAGGTGGAAAGCGCCTCGGGCGCTGTGCTGGGCGGAACGCCCGGAACGCGATCGGAGGATTGCCTCTATCTCAATATCCAGACACCCGCCTGCGACAGCGGCAAACGTGCAGTCATGGTGTGGATTCACGGCGGCGCCTTCGTAACTGGCGCCGGGAGTGTCGGCACCTATAACGGCAAGTTCATGGTGCCACGCGGCGACATCGTGCTGGTCACCGTCAATTATCGACTCGGCGCCCTGGGCTTTCTCAATCTGCGCGACGCGAGCGGCGGCAAGCTGCCCGGCACCGGCGCAGAAGGTCTGGCCGACCAGATTGCAGCGCTTGCATGGGTGAAGAAAAACATCTCCGCGTTCGGTGGCGACCCCGGCAACGTGACCATTTTCGCCGAGAGCGCCGGCGGCATGAGCGTCGGCGCCCTGCTCGCCTCGCCCGCTTCGCGCGGCCTGTTCCACAAGGCAATTCCGCAATCGGGAGCGAGCGACATCGGCTATGCCCGCGACGTCTCCGCCAGGGTCGCGCGCCATGTGATGGACAAGCTCGGCTCCGCCGACCCGCTGGAGGCGCCGTGGGAGACGATCCTCGACATTCAACGGAACCTGCTCGAGACCCCGCGTGAGATCGGTCTCGGCATGCCGTTTGCGCCGACGATCGACGGAACCATCCTGCCGAAACGTGCGATCGATTGCGTTGCCGAAGGTTCGGCCAAGGGCGTTCCCGTGATGACAGGCACAACGCGCGACGAATGGAAACTTTTCACCGTCGCCGCGGCGAACCTGCGCGAGATGGATGAGGCGCGCCTGCGCAAGATGACGGCAAACCTTGTCGGCGAAGCCTATGTGGAGCCGGTTCTCAGGGGCTACACCAAGGGAACGCCGTTCGAGCGCTGGAACGAGGTGATGACCGATCACACCTTCTTCGTCCCAGCGACGCGGCTTCTGGAAGCGCAGGCGGCGCATGCTCCAGTCTATGGCTATCGCTTCGACTGGCCGTCGCCGATGCTGAACGGCGCACTCGGTTCCTGCCATGCGCTCGAACTGGGCTTCACCTTCGGCACGTTCCGCGTGAAGGGCGCAGCGCCGTTCTTCGGCACGGGCGATGCGGCAGAGGAACTGTCAGACGGCATGATGGACGCCTGGATCGCGTTCGCGAAGTCCGGCAATCCGTCGAACGACACCTCCGGCGCCTGGCTGCGCTATGATGCCAACAGGCGCGCGACCATGATCTTCGGCGACGGACTGCCGCACATGTCGTCGGCTCCGAACGAGGAACGCCGCAAGGCGTGGCAAAGCGTGCCGCCCGCCAAGATCGGGCCATAGCAGCTCAGTGAGGCGAATTGGTCCTTCGCCTCCCGGTGTGTTAACTGCGGCCATGACCAGCCACAAAACGATCAAGCTCAAGCCCAAAGAAGGCCGCCGCGCGCGTGCGGGCGCACCCTGGATCTTCTCCAACGAAATCCAGATGGATGGGGCCGCAAAGACGCTCGCACCGGGAACGGTCGTCAATGTGGCGGGCGACGACGGACAGATCTTCGGCACCGGCTATTTCAACGCCAAGAGCCTGATCAGCGTTCGCATGCTCGACCGCGCCGGGGACGTGATCATCGGCACAGGCTATTTCGTGCGTCACCTGCAACACGCGCTGGCAATCCGCGACGCGCTCTACGCGAAACCCTATTATCGCCTGATCCATGCCGAGGGCGACGGTCTGCCGGGCCTGACCATCGACCGCTTCGGCGACACAGTCGTCGCCCAGATCACGACGGCGGGCATGGAGCTCCTGGTCGATCCGCTGCTGGCCGCTCTCGAGAAGACGGTCGCGCCGGCGAACGTCATCCTGCGCAACGACACCCCGTCGCGTGCGCTGGAGGGCCTCGGCGAGTATGTCCGCGCGGCCAAGGGCGAATCCCTGCGCATCGCCCTTGAAGAAAACGGCGTGCGATATTTCGCCGATCTCACCGCGGGTCAGAAGACGGGCTGGTATTACGACCAGCGCGACAACCGCGCCTTCATGGCTGCGCTCGCCAACGGCCGCAGCGTGCTCGATGCCTACAGCTACACCGGCGGCTTCGGCATTGCTGCGGCCAAAGCCGGCGCCAAGGAAGTCGTGTGTCTGGATTCGTCCGCGCCCGCTTTGGCCATCGCTGAGGATTCTGCGGCGGCCAACGGCGCCAAGTGCAAGTTTGTGAAGGCCGACGTGTTCGAAGAGCTTGAGCGTCTCGCTCTTGCCAAAGAAACTTTCGACATCGTCATCGCCGATCCGCCGCCCTTCGTGCGTGCGCGCAAGGATCTGGAACCCGGCGCCAAGGCTTACCGCAAGCTGGCGCGTCTGGCCGCAGCCGTGGTCGCGCCGAACGGGTTCCTGCTGCTCGCCTCCTGCTCGCACAATATTCCGATGGAGCGCTTCGCGGCCGAGTGCGCCGCCGGTATCGCGCGCAGCAACCGCAGCGCGGCGCTGATCCGCCAGGCCGGTGCGGGACCAGACCATCCGGTCCATCCGATGCTTCCTGAAACGGCCTATCTGAAAGCGCTGGTCTACGCGCTCGACTGATCAAATCGTGAGCTGGGTGCCGAGTTCGACGACGCGATTTGGCGGCAGCTGGAAATAGCTGGCCGGCGCGAGCGCGTTCGAGGCGAGCCAGGTGTAGAGCGCAATGCGCCAGCTCTGCAGATCGGGATGCTCGCCAGGCACCAGCGTTTCGCGGCCGAGGAAGAAGGTCGAGGAATCCGGTTCTATCGCCAGGCCGAATGGACGGCAGCGTTGCAGCGCACGCGGCACGTTGGGGATTTCGAAGAAGCCGTAATGGATCTTCACTTCGAAGAATCCCTTGCCGAGCTTTTTCACTTCAACCCGTCGCGCGCCGGGTACGATCGGGATGTTCTCGACCGTGATCGAAGCCAGCACGACGCGCTCATGCAGGACCTTGTAGTGCTTGAGGCTGTGCAGCAACGGTCCGGGAACGACGTCTGTGCGCGGCGCGAGAAACACGGCCGTGCCCGCGACGCGCGCGGCCGGCGCCCGCTCGAGAAACAGGTCGAGTGCCAGCGTGTCGTCGCGCATATGTTCCAGGTGGACGCGGCGGCCGACGCGCCAGGTGTCGATCAGGAGGAATACCGTCGCGGCCATGGCAAGCGGCAGCCAGCCGCCCTGCACCACCTTGAGCGAATTGGCGGACAGGAAGGCCAGATCGATAAATCCGAGCGAGCCGAAAACGGCGATCACGACCGCCGGCCGCCAGCGCCAGCGGCGCACCGCAACGATGGACACAAGGAACGTGCTGATCACCATCACGCCGGTGACTGCGATGCCGTAAGCGGCGGCCAGATTGTCGGACGTCTTGAAGATCAAAACGATGAGCACGACGCCGACCGCCAGCATGGCGTTCACGCGCGGCACATAGATCTGTCCCATCTCGGTTGCCGAGGTGTGCTTGATTTCCATGCGCGGCAACTGGCCGAGCTGCACGGCCTGGCGCGTGATCGAGAACACGCCGGAGATCACCGCCTGCGAAGCGATTACGGTCGCCATGGTCGCAAGGACAACGACCGGATAGTGCGCCCAGTGCGGCGCGAGTGCATAGAAGGTGTTCGACGAGGCGCTTGGATCGGAGAGCACGACAGCGCCCTGGCCAAAATAGTTGAGAACCAGACCCGGCAGCGCGAAGTAGAGCCATGCCACCGTAATCGGCCGGCGTCCGAAATGGCCCATGTCGGCGTAGAGCGCTTCGCAACCCGTCACCGCCAGGACAACCGAGCCGAGCGCGACGAACGCGGTCCAGGGGCCATGGATGAACAGAGCTACGCCGTACCAGGGATTGATCGCCTTGAGGATGAGCGGATTGTGCAGGATCGCGGCGCCTCCCATCAGGGCCATGACGATGAACCACACCACCATCACCGGACCGAACAACTTGCCGATGCTGGCGGTTCCGTAGCGCTGCAGTATGAACAGTCCGATGAGTATGATGAGCGTGAACGGCAGAATGGCCGCCTTGAGGCTTTCGCTTTCGACGCCCAATCCTTCAACGGCGGACAGCACCGAGATGGCCGGCGTCAGCATGCCGTCACCATAGAAGAGCGCGAGGCCGGCGAGCGAAACCAGAGAAATCGCCGTCTTGATTCCGCGGCTGAGGCCCGTTGAGCGATGGGCCAGCGCGGCCAGCGCCATCACGCCGCCTTCGCCGTTATTGTCGGCGCGCATGATGAAGAAGACATACTTGATCGTCACGACGATGATGAGAGACCAGAAAATCAGCGAGAGCGCGCCGAGCACGGCAGGCGCCGCGGGCAGCACGCCGCCGGCAGCTATCACCGACTGCTTCACGGCATAAAGCGGGCTGGTACCGATATCGCCGAACACCACACCGAGCGCGCCCAGCGTCAGTCCGGCTTCGCGCCGGAACGAAGTGCTGGTAAGCGCCTTGGCAGTCATCGCAAACCGGACAGGGCGAAGCGATTCGACGGCACGCGGGTTTGGCTTTGCTCGATCATGCTCACGGATATGCGGCTGAAGCTCATACGATGCACGACGTGGCGCCGGATCAGCCCCAAGCTCGTGTCCAGAAGGGGCGGGACCATAGTCTTGCGCCCCATGGCAGCAAAGAGGGGCGAGGCGGAATGGCGCACACTCGCGCGCAAGTCACGGAAGTTGTTCAGCGAATGCCTCTTGCACGGCGCGAACGCACCGGTGCCGCATCGCTGGATGCGATCTGGCGCGCGATCGGGTCATCGGCCGATGCCATCGGCGTGGAATCGGGAGCTCCCGGGCCGATAAAGCCGCGCACCGCATAGACCTTGGTGCCCCAGCTCGCCGAGCGGATATTCCAGACCTTCACCTGGCTCCAGTCATTGTCCGGACTGACGTCCAGCACCGGGTCGTTCACATAGATCGCCCCATCGTTCAGCCAGTTGGCGTGATCGATGCGGATCTCGCGCGGCGTGATCACGTGCCGGACAACCGCGACATGGGCGCGATGACGGCCCGCATATCCGACCATGACCATGACCGAGCCTTCGCTGGGGGTGTTTCCGCGTTGGTAGACGCCGGCGGCTTTCTCCCACCACGTATAGGCGTCGCCACGGATGTTCACGCTGGAGTGGGCGCGCGCATAGGGGACGCATTCCAGGGAACCGGCGACGCGCGACGGCCCGCCATCAGAGAGGTCGTCGGGAAAGAGTGTCGGATCGTCGGGAAGCGCGTCCGGCACTGCGGCGCGGTTCATGCGTCCGAAAGCCAGATCGTTAGCAGAAAGCTGTACTGCGCCGGTTGTACCGCAGCCTGCTAGCAGCGAGCACACAGCTATGGCGGCGGCGCAACGAACCAGATTCGTAAAAGCCATTATCAGCCCTCAGGGGTCCAGCCGGCGACCAAAAGGCCACGCTACCGGAATGGGTTCAAAACGCAGTTAGAGAAATGGGCTGCGTTTGAAAAGCAAAAAAAATGGTTGCTTTTTACCTTATTTTCCGGGCCGAGCTTCGCTTCTTGGCAGTGCCGTTGTCGATCCGGACAATCCCATAGCCCCGATGGACACCAGGCCGGTCACGGCAAAGAAGAAGAAAGGCGCGCTCCAGGCCTGCTCGGTGAAGGCAAAAATGGGCAAAAGGAGGCCGGCAACCAGCTCCGGACCGCCGCGCCAGCCGCCGGCATAGCGCTCGCCCGAACGAAGCGTCCGCTGGAAATTCATGCTCGAGCTGAAGAAAGCCTCATATGTCGCACGGGTATTGGCCAGAATCAGGCCGCTTGGGAAAACCACCGCCAGGGCGATCGATCGGGCGATGCAGGGCATGCGCTCCCGCCCGAGCATCCTTTGGCCGAGATAGAGGTAGGCCGTGCTGGCAATGAGGCCCAGCGCCGACACCGAAAGCCCCAGCAGCGACACGCTGAGGATATAGACGACGCCCATGTACATCAGGGTCAGGCTGATGGCGGCGCTGGCAAACGCCAACGTGTAGAATGCGAACTGGATCATCTGCAGCGACATCGCCGCCTTCTTCCAGAGCGGCATGTCGCTTGCCCAAATCGGGGGCAGAAGCTTGCGCGCGGTCTGCGCGTGACCCTTGGTCCAGCGCGCCTGCTGCGCACGCCACGCCGCCGCCGTTTCGGGCAATTCGCCGGGCACTTCGACGTCGGACATCAGCGCGGTGCGCCAGCCCTTCATCGCGCAGCGCATGGAAAGGTCGAGATCTTCGGTGAGCGTGTCGCCGGTCCAGCCGCCGCCGTGGTCGATCGCAGCCCTGCTCCAGACACCCGCCGTGCCGTTGAACGACATCGGCAGACCGGCGCGGAAACGAGCCTCCTGTTCAACCGCAAAATGCGCGTCCAGCAGCATGCCCTGCGCGCGCGTCAGCCAGTTTCGCGTGCGGTTTGCGTGGCCCCAACGCGCTTGCACATAGGCCAGGCCGGAATCGGCGACCAGCGCAGGAACCATGCGGCGCAGGAAATCGGTCGGCGGAACGAAGTCGGCGTCGAAGATCGCCACATAGGGCGCATCGCAATGCTTGAGGCCGAACGCGAGATTGCCGGCCTTGAAGCCCGACCGTTCGCCGCGGCGCATGACCTTGAGGTTCACGCCCTGCGGCACCACGCTCATGATGGCGTCGACCAGGACTTGCGGATCGCCGGCGCGGCCATCGTCCAGCACCTGGATCTCAAGCTTGTCGAGCGGCCAGTCCATGCGGGCAGCAGCGGCGGCAACACGAACGGCCAGCGGGCCCTCGTCGCAGACCGGAAGCTGAACCAGCACCCGAGGCAGCGCTTCGTCGGGCAGAAGCGGCGTGCGGACGCGCGGTGCGGCGCGAAACAGGCGCAGATAGCCGAGCACCACGAGCTGGAGCGATAGAACAGCGATCACGCACAGGACGGCTGCGAGCATGCACTGCAAAATGAGGGACAGGCCGGTCATGCGAAGCGTTCGGACCCCACTAGAAATTCCGAAAAGACGCCCCGTTGGCCGGGGGGTGCTGATGTGGCCCGAACTTGTAACGGGCGGTTAGCTTTAGCAAGTGCGGGAGAAAGCCTCAATCGAGACAGTGTTAAGGCCGAAAAACGGCGTTTGCGGAACAGAATGAGAATGAATGGCCGCCCCTCGCCCGCATGCCCCAGGGACCGATGCCCCCCTGGGAACAGGTGAGGTTGCGGCAGCGGTCGAGCCGTCAGTCGAGCGTGCGGCGGAATCTGAGCAGAGCGATCGTCATGACCGCGAAGAGGAAAATGATCAGCGGCCACACATCGGGCCAGATCTCCAAGGGTCCGTTGCCCTTCAGAAGGATTCCCCGCACCACGCGAAGGAAGTGCGTGACGGGCAGCACCTCGCCGATCCACTGCGCCCACACCGGCATGCCGCGGAAGGGAAAGGCAAAGCCGGAAAGCAGGATCGCCGGCAAGAGAAAAAAGACCATCATCTGCATCGCCTGGAGCTGTGACTGCGCGATGGTCGAGAAGGTGTAGCCGACAGCGAGATTGGCGGCGATGAAGATAATGAGGACGCCGCTGAGCAGCGTCAGCGATCCGAGCATCGGAACGCCGAAGATGAGCCTGGCGGCCAGCAGCACCAGCGCGCTCTGCACTAGTCCCACCAGGATATTGGGCGCGATCTTGCCGATCATGATTTCCGCCGGATGGGTCGGCATGGCGAGGAGGTTTTCGTAGGTGCCGCGTTCGCGCTCGCGGGTCAACGCCATCGACGTCATCAACACCATCGTCATCGTCAGGATGATGCCGAGCAGGCCGGGCACGATGTTGTATTGAGTGTTTGCTTCGGGATTGTAGAGCGGGTGCACGATGGTGACGAAAGGCGGCGCAGACTGCACGCGCTGCGCCAGCGGGCCTTTCAGATCATCGCGCAGCGCATCCTGCACAATTGTATTGAGCGCGCCGATCGCGTTCGAGGAGGATGCCGGATCGGTCGCATCGGCTTCGACGAGCAGGCTTGGCTGCGCGCCCCGCACGATGTCGCGGCTGAAATTGACGGGAATCTCGACGACGAAGGACACCTCGCCCTCGGCGAGCATGCGACGCGCTTTTTGCGGCGAGTTGGTCGCCAGCCGGACGTCATAGTAACCCGAGTTGGCGAGTGCTGCGACGATCGAGTCCGAGAATGTTCCCGGATCGGAGATGGCGACGGCGGCCGGCAGATGCTTGGGATCGCTGTTGATGGCAAAGCCGAACAAGAGCAACTGCATCGTCGGAATGCCCAGGATCATCGCGAAGGTAAGCCGGTCGCGGCGAAGCTGGATCGTCTCCTTGATGAGGATCGCCAGAATCCGGCGAAAGGAAAAGCGCCGCTTCACATTCCGCCTCCGCCGCTTTGTTCCTGGAGCTGGATGAAGACGTCTTCGAGGCTCGGTGCGGCTTCCTGAATCGTCAGGCCCGCTGTGCCCATGAACGGCACGAGTGCTTTTTCGAGCGCGGCATGGTCGCGGCCGCTGATGTGCAACGCGGCACCGAAGAAGGCGACGAATTCCACGCCGGATGCACCATGAAGCCTCGCGGCGAGCGAACGTGCGCCCTCGCCCTGGATGATGAAGGTGAAGAGCCCGGAACGCGCAATTACTTCCGCGACCGTGCCGCGTGCGACGATGGTTCCGAGGTTGATGTAGACAATGCGGTCGCAGCGCTCCGCCTCGTCCATATAGTGCGTGCTGACCAGCACGGTCAGGCCTTGCGCGCTCAAACGGTGAATCTCGTCCCAGAAATCGCGCCGCGCCTTGGGGTCGACGCCGGCCGTTGGCTCATCGAGCAGAAGCAGCTTGGGCGAATGCAGCATGCAGGCCGCGAGCGCGAGGCGTTGTTTCCACCCGCCGGACAGATCGCCGGCCAGTTGTTCCTGGCGATTGATGAGCCCAAGCCGCTCGATGGCGCCCGTCACCGCGCCGCGCGCGTCGGGCAGTTCATAAAGACGGGCGACGAAATCCAGATTCTCGCGGATCGACAGATCTTCCCAGAAGCTGAACTTCTGGGTCATGTAGCCGACTTCGCGCTTGATCTGCTCGGACTGCGTGCGGAAATCGTAGCCGAGGCACGTCCCCTCGCCGGCATCCGCGTGCAGCAGGCCGCACAGCATGCGGATCGTCGTGGTCTTTCCCGATCCGTTCGGACCAAGAAAGCCCCACACCTCGCCCTCCGGCACGGCGATGTCGATGCCCTTGACGGCCTTCTTTCGGCCAAAGCTCTTGGTGAGCCCATGCACGTCGATGGCGAGCGAACGCATTCAGAGCGGCCGCACTTGCACCGGCTGGCCCGGATTGAGCGTCAGACCGCCGGGTGCGCGCGCCTCCAGCTTGAAGACAAGCTTTTCGCGATTGCCGATGGAGAAGATCACGGGCGGCGTGAACTCCTCCTGCTGCGCAATGAATGTGACCGTTGCGGTGATGCCGGCCGCGCAGCCGTCGCAACCGATCGACACGCGCTGGCCCAGTTTCACATGGGCAAACTCGGTCTCGGGCACGAAGAAACGGACATAGACATTCTGCGGCGGCAGGATCGAGACGACCGGCGTCATGGCCGGCGCATATTCCCCGGTGCGGAAGAAGACATCCTCGACGCGGCCGGTGGTGCGTGCGATGACGTCCCGTTCGGTGAGCTGGTAACGCGCGTTGACGAGAGCGGCGCGAGCCTGTTCCTCCTGCGCGCTGATCTGCGTGACGCGCGCGACGGCCTGGTCGTAGTTAGACTTGGCGATGTCGTAGGCCTGCTTGGTTCCCGCGCTGTCGCGCAGAAGTCCGCTCTGGCGCACCAGTTCGCGCTGCGTGAGATCAAGATTGGCTTTCGCTTCCGTCATCTGACCCTGGGCGAGCGCAATGGCGGCTTCGGCCTGATCACGCGCGGAGACCTGGCTTGTGTCATCGAGGGTGAAGAGGAGTTGTCCCACTCTCACGGCGTCGCCGCGCTGTACGGCAAGTCTTGCGACCCAACCGGCCTGCGGCGCCGCGACGAAGGCATTGTCGCCGACGGCGTAACCGAGCCACGCTGAGTCGGTGTTCTTGCTGCAGGAACCCAGCAGAACGAGACAGGCAAATAGTGCGGCGCGCTTCATGGCGCTCCGCCTTCCGCCGCGAGACCGCGGAACAGGACGTCGAGATGCGTGTCGATGAGCGCCTTGTAGTCGTAGGGCTCAGGATCCAGGTGGGCGAACGTCACGCGCCAGATGGCACTGAGCAGCACCGGAGCCACGCACATCCGCGCCACGTGAGCGGCAGGAAGCGTGCGGAATTCGCCTTGAGTTATGCCGCGCTCGATCAGCCCGGTCAGCAACCGCATGCCGGGCTCGATTACCTCGAAGCGATAGAATTCGGCCAGCCACGGAAAATTGGTGGTTTCGCCAATCACGATCTTGGGCAGGACGACTTTTTCGCTATCGACCAGCATCTGGGCCATGCGTGTGATCACCATGCGCAGAAGAAAACGCGCGGAGCCCTGATAGGTTTGCACGTCGGCCGCAACTGCGCCCAGCGTCGTTCCAACCGTCTCGCGGACGAGCGATTTGAAAACCGCTTCCTTGTTTTCGAAGTAAAGGTAGATCGTGCCCTTCGTGACGCCGGCGGCCTTTGCGATGTCGTCCATCCGGGCGGCGGCAAAGCCCTTCTGCGCAAACACCTTCAGTGCGGCATCCAGAATTTCGGCCGGGCGCGCCTGCTTGCGGCGCGACCAGCGAGTTTCCGGCGAGTCAGTAACAGTTCCCATTTCTCGAAATTAATAACTAACCGGTCAGTTATCAAATGAATTTTCCGCATTGGTGATGTGCGACCTCCCGACTGTGGTATACGGGAGACGAGGGGCGGCAGGAGAACAGCTATGAATTTCAAGCGTATAGCAACCATGTCGACTTTTTTGGCACTCGCCGCCTGCGTCTCGCCGACGACCTACAAGCCGGCCGACGCCGACCACCACACCGGCTATTCCGACCAGCGGCTGGCCGACAACCGATACCGCGTCACGTTCAAGGGAAACTCGATTACTCGCCGCGAAAAGGTCGAGGATTATCTGCTGCTGCGCTCAGCCGAAGTGACGCGCGACGCCGGTTATGCCTGGTTCGAGTTCGACACCCGCAACACCGAGGCCAAGACATCGTACCAGACGGACTTTGCCGGCTGGCCGGGCTGGGGACCGGGCTTCGGCTGGTACTGGCATAGCTGGCAGTTCGACCGGTTCGGCGACGGCTATGGCACGACAACACCCATCACCAGCTATGACGCCTATGCCGAGATCATCATGCTCACGCCCGAACAGGCCAAGACGGATCCCCATGCGTTGCGCGCCGACGATGTGATCACGCGCCTGGGCCCGACGGTGGAACGCCCGGCGCCGCCGGAGCACTAGGCCGTCGCAGCCTGAGCCGGACGAGCGCGCCGTCGCGCGCGCTCGTCACGACTTCAAACGACTCCTGAACGCACATGTGGGGAATGTCGACCGCCGCGAGGGGATCGTCGGCCACAATGTCCAGCACCGTCCCGGGAGTCGTTCGCAACAAGGCGCGTTTGGCGAACAGCGCCGGCAGCGGACACTTTAGGCCGCACAGGTCCAGCACTTCCGCATCGGGTTCGGGATCGTTATCCATAGAGTCGCAGTGTACGCATTTTGACTTTCAGGCCCATGGGATTGTTCAACGGTCTCACTCGCGAATCCACCTACATCTCCGCCATTGTCCGGACGCTGATCGGCATGCGCGGCGTCAAGCCGGACAGTCCGCACACCATCGTCGACATCATCCAGTCGCAGGCGCGCGAAACGCCGGACGCGACCGCGTTCTATTATCTCGACTCCAACATGAGCTACGCGGCGCTCGACGCGGCTGCAGACCGCATCGCGCACTGGGCGCGGCAAAGCGGCGTGCAACAGGGCGATGCCGTCGCACTGCTGATGGAAAACCGGCCGGACTATGTCGCGTGCTGGCTTGGGCTGCTGAAAGCGGGCGCGATCGCAGCGCTGATCAACACGAACTTGCGCGGCAACGCGCTGGCGCACTCCATCGCGATCAGCGGCGCGCGCCATGTCATCGTCGGCAACGAACTGGCTGACGCCTATCTCGAAGCCGCGCCACAGATCGAACCGCGGCCGGCCGGATGGAGCGCCGGCGGCCGCGCCGAAGGGCTCGAAGACCTCGATGCGGCAGTGCTCCCGAACACCCCGGCAGATCCTGGCTGGCGGCATGGCATCACCTGCAAGGACAAGGCGTTCTACATCTACACGTCCGGCACGACGGGCCTGCCCAAGGCATCGAACTTCACGCATCTGCGCATGCTTTTCATGATGCACGGCTTTGCCGGCGGGCTGAACGCCAAGCCGAGCGATCGGCTCTACAACGTCTTGCCGCTCTATCATTCGGCAGGCGGCGTGTGCGCGCTGGGCCCCGCGCTTCTGACGGGCGGATCGGTGATCCTGAAGCGGAAATTCTCCGTCCACGAATTCTGGGAGGATGTGCATCGCTACGAGGCGACGCTCTTTCAGTATATCGGCGAGCTTTGTCGCTATCTCCTGAACGCGCCGGCATCGCGCTACGAACATGAGCACAAGATCCGCGCCATCACTGGCAACGGCCTGCGCCCCGAGATCTGGAAAAACTTCCAGCAGCGTTTCGCAATTCCGAAGATCGTCGAGTTCTACGGCGCGACCGAGGGCAACGTGTCGATGCTGAACTATGACGGAACCGTCGGCGCGGTGGGGCGTATCCCGTCTTACATGCGCGGTATTTTCGCCACGCGAATCGTCAAGTTCGACATCGAACATGAGACGCCTGTGCGCGGCTGGGACGGCCGCTGCATCGAGTGCAAGCCGAACGAAGCCGGCGAAGTGATCGGAAAGATCAGCAGCGAGCCCGGACGGACGTTCGACGGCTACACCAGAAAGGAAGACACGGAAAAGAAGGTCCTGCGCGACGTGTTCGAGGAAGGCGACAGTTGGTTCCGCACCGGCGACCTGATGCGCCGCGACGAGCACGGCTACTTCTTCTTCGTCGACCGCATCGGCGACACCTTCCGCTGGAAGGGCGAGAATGTCGCGACCAGCGAAGTGTCCGAAGCCCTCAGCGTTCTGCCCGGCGTCAAGGAAGCCAATGTCTATGGCGTGGCGGTGCCGGGCATGGATGGTCGCGCCGGGATGGCGGCGCTTGTCACCGCGCCGGGCTTCGATATCGCAGGATTGGCCGACGGGCTCGCCGGAAACCTGCCGGCCTATGCGCGGCCGGTCTTTGTGCGGCTGCTGCCCGAGATCGAGATCACGGGCACGTTCAAGCAGCGCAAGGTCGAACTGGTGAAGGCGGGGTTTGATCTGTCTGCCTTCCGCGATCCGATCTACTGGCTTGATCCCGAGACAAGGCAGTACGCGCCCCTGACGCGCGAGAAGTACGCCGCGATCATCTCGGGTCAGGTAAAGCTCTAGCTGAAGGTGACCTGCGCGGCCGGCACGACCTCACCAAAGTCGTGGCTGATCTGGTTTTGCAGCGCGACGATATCCTTCGCCTTGGCGATGCGCGTATCGCCCGTCGAATGCGCGTCGGACACAAGCGTGATCTTGTAGTCGCGCTCATAGGCTCCCCGAATCGCCGAATTCACGCAGAACTCCGACTGCATCCCCGTGACGATGAGGTGATCAATTCCCCTGGCCTTCAGCTTGATGTCGAAGTCGGTTCCGTGAAACGCGCTGGACTTGTGCTTGACGGTAACGTCGTCGCCCGGCTGCGGCGCGATCTTTTCATGGAACGGATAGCCCGGAAGGCCCGGCTTGAACGGATGTTTCGGTTCATCGAGATTGTGATGCTGGACATACAGGATCGGCGCTCCGGCGGTGCGCGCCCTTGCAATGAGTGATGCAATCCGGTCCAGGACGCCGACATCGTCATAGGGCGGATAGTCCGGATTTTCCCACATGCCCTTCTGCACATCGATGATGACCAGCGCTTTCATGAGAACTCCATGCGGGTGGCACGCTGCGATTCTAGTTTCGAAAACGCATCAGGGGTAGACGCGAATTTCGCGCTACCCCTGTGTGCAGACTGCAATTGTGAAGACTATTCGGCGGCCTTGGCTGCTTTCTTGGCCTCGTCCTCATTGTGCTTGACGATGGTCGCCATCGCCGCGCTCATCGCTGCGCCGATGAAGGCTTCCTTGTTGTCGCGCGCCCAGTTGAACGCTTCCTCGCGCTTGGAATTGGCGCCGTTGATCACCGGCGTGACGTGCCGTTGCCAGAGCTCGTACGACTTCTTGGTCGCATCGAAATTCGCCCAGTTGTGCGCGAGCTGCAGGAATACGCCGAACTCGCCCTGCTTGGCCTGCAGGCGGCGGATCTGTGCGATGGCATCGTCGGGCGTTCCGACGACGATCTGGCCGCTCTTGGCCAATTCTTCGATGGTCTGAGTCTCGGTGCCCTGGCGGCCGGCGACGGCACTGATGCCGCCGAAATAGTCCTG
>Ga0265313_10000572_pt1 | contig 38438 bp, 31 predicted proteins | sample 4123metaG_FD_203122 | JGI IMG/M metagenome (GOLD analysis project Ga0265313, IMG submission 203122) | Rhizosphere microbial communities from Carex aquatilis grown in University of Washington, Seatle, WA, United States - 4-1-23 metaG | ecosystem: Host-associated > Plants > Roots > Rhizosphere >... | reverse complement strand
TGCTCCCCACGCTTTCGCACCTCAGCGTCAGTACCGGGCCAGTGAGCCGCCTTCGCCACTGGTGTTCTTGCGAATATCTACGAATTTCACCTCTACACTCGCAGTTCCACTCACCTCTCCCGGACTCAAGCTCTCCAGTATCAAAGGCAGTTCTGGAGTTGAGCTCCAGGATTTCACCTCTGACTTAAAAAGCCGCCTACGTGCGCTTTACGCCCAGTGATTCCGAGCAACGCTAGCCCCCTTCGTATTACCGCGGCTGCTGGCACGAAGTTAGCCGGGGCTTCTTCTGCGGGTACCGTCATTATCTTCCCCGCCGAAAGGACTTTACAACCCTAAGGCCTTCATCATCCACGCGGCATGGCTGGATCAGGCTTGCGCCCATTGTCCAATATTCCCCACTGCTGCCTCCCGTAGGAGTCTGGGCCGTGTCTCAGTCCCAGTGAGGCTGATCATCCTCTCAGACCAGCTACTGATCGTCGCCTTGGTGAGCCGTTACCTCACCAACAAGCTAATCAGACGCGGGCCGATCCTTTGGCGATAAATCTTTCTCCTTACGGACTTATCCGGTATTAGCACAAGTTTCCCTGTGTTGTTCCGAACCAAAGGGCACGTTCCCACGTGTTACTCTCCCGTCTGCCGCTCCCCTTGCGGGGCGCTCGACTTGCATGTGTTAGGCCTGCCGCCAGCGTTCGCTCTGAGCCAGGATCAAACTCTCAAGTTGAAGAGATTTGATCTCGGCTGATCACACGTTTGACGAGGTCCCACTCTGATGTCTCACGATGCTTGCGCATCGCGATAGTCACAGTGTTGACCTAAAACGTCGACCGCCGAAGTCTCTTCTATGACCGCGCTCGCACCGAGGAAAGCCGAAGCCTTCTCCGTTTCGAGGACGCGGTCCGCAGGGACTCCGCCGTCCACGTTTCTCTTTCTTCCGATTCACTTGTCAAACAGCCCGGAACCAAGGCGGCCCCGTCGTCCACCTCACGTCTTTCCCTCACGCCTTCACCCCGGCTGGGGCGCTGGAAGCGAGGGAGACGCCGCCGAAGCCCGCACATCCGACGTGGCCATTGGCTGGCCGGATGATTCACCGCGCAAACAGTGAGGGGCTTCTCAAAACACGCCATCGCAGCAAGCGGCGGCGCGTCAAGAGGACTTATATAGGCTTCGGCCGCAGATATTGTCAACGCCTTCGCGCGCAAATGCGTGCGAAAATTCACCGCGTTTCGACGGGCCGGAATTTTCGGGCGTTCGCATCGGCCGCGGCGGTTTTGAGCCTATTGCGGCGGTACACGCCGCACAACGGCCACATTCCTCCGCCGTCCTTTATCCGAGGTGTCGGGTCTGTCGCAATATGGGGTCGCGACGACATCAACTGAGCTTTGGGCGCTCGACGGTTCGACCGTTTTGCCAGTCGCAACGATGGTCCAGAACCACCGAACGCCTTGAACTGTCGCCTGATTTCGGCTCTGTCCGAAGGGCCGTTTGGGTGGGGGAGTATCGTCGCAAGCCTTTAAGTCCGCGCCGCCCGTCCTGGGTGGCCCGGGAAACAGCTTGTGCCGGGGCGAACGCAAGGTGGGGGATGGGACTTGGACCAAAGTAGGCTGCGTGCCAGCGGTCGGAAGGGAGTAGCCGAGACCATCGATCTCGGCCATGAAGCTCCGCTTTCGGTCGACGGCAATGGCGGTCTCGACCGGCGCCGGGTATCGGTGCAGTGGTTCAGCGGCACGATTCTGACCGGCCTCTGCGGCGCCGCCCTGATGGGAGGCGCCGTTTTCGCATCCCTTGACGGCGAAACCACCTTCGCGGCCGCGCCCGAATGGGCCGGCACGGCGTTGCGCGGCGCGTTGTCGAACATCGGCGATCATATTGCCGGTCTGCGCAAGACGGACCGTCTGCCGACCTTCACGGAGGCCGCGGTCGAGCGCGAAGTTTTGCGCGTGCCCACCGTCACGCGGAGCCACGATCGCGAGATGGTACGCGTGCGGCCCTACGAGCGCGTGTTCGGCAATCTGTCGCTGACCGTCTCGGATATCTCCGCAAAAATTCCGCCGTTCAATCCGCAGAAGCTGCTCGCCGCGGCCGTCTCCGGCGACGATCAGGCGGCAACGCCGCAGCCGGACCCGGAAGTGTCGTTCTCGACTTGCGACTTCGCCGCATCGGCGCCCCATACCAAGGCCACACCCGGCGCTTGTGAGCTGAGTTCTCTGCTGCCGAAGGTGCGGCGCTCGACGCTCTTGCCGCTCGACGAGATCATGGAGCGCGTGCGCGATGTCGCCAAGGACGCTGGCCTCGGCACGCCGACACCGGCCGGTCCCGACCGCACCGGTTCGCTGCGGCTGGGCTATGCGCCCGACAAGCAGCCCGATCCGTATCTCGGCTTTGAGGCGCGCATCGTGCCGATGAACGTCACGCTTTTGGGCAAGACGCAGGCGGCCCCCGCGCGCGACGACAACGAGCACGTCGTGGTCGCCAAGAAAAACGACACGGTGGGCTCGATCTTGCACGATCTCGGCGCCGCGCCGGACCAGATCCAGCAAATCCTCGCCGTACTCGGTCCGCAGGCCAACGGCGCGCTCAAGGAAGGACAGCGGCTGCGCATCCTTTTGGCGCCACCGAGCCTCGGCCATGTCCTGCCGCTGCGCGTCATTGTCGAAGACAACGCGGCGATCGAAACCGCGGCAGCGCTGTCCGACACCGGCGATTACGTGCCGGTCGACATTCATAATGTCGATACCGAGGCCGCCGACCAAGACCACGGCAAGAACGCCGACGTGCCTGAGGGCGGCACCACGCTCTATCAGAGCCTGTACGAGACGGCGCTGCGCAACAACATTCCACAGTCGGTGGTCGACGAAATGGTCGGCATCTACGCCTACGACGTGGACTTCCAGCGCAAGGTGCAGCCCGGCGACTCGTTCGATGTGCTCTACGCCGAAGACGCCAATGGCGACGGCACCCACGAAGTGCGCTTTGCGTCGCTGTCGGTCGGCGGCGAGACCAAGAACTACTATCACTTCCGCACCACCGACGACGGCCAGTACGACTACTACGACGAGACCGGAAAGAGCGCGAAGAAATTCCTGGTGCGCAAACCGGTTGCGGTCGGCGTCGAGACTTCGCCGTTTGGCTGGCGCGTCCATCCCATCGCCCACATCAAGGAATTTCATTCCGGCGTCGACTGGGCGGCGCCGGTGGGCACGCCGATCTTTGCCGCCGGCAACGGTACGATCGAAGAGATCGGGCCAAAGGGCGGCTACGGAAAATACGTACGCATCCGCCATGCCGACGGCTACGAGACCGCCTACGGCCATATGACGGCGTTCGCGCGCGGCCTTGAAGTCGGCAGCCGCGTGCGCCAGGGCCAGGTCATCGGCTTTGTCGGCTCGACGGGCCTCTCGACCGGCTCGCACGTTCACTTCGAAATTCACATCAACGACCGCTTCGTCAACCCGATGACCGTCAAGCTGCCGCGCGGCCGCGTGCTGGACAGCTCGACTCTTGCCGAGTTCGAACGCGATCGCCAGCAGCTCGATACGCTGATGGCGAATTCGGCGAGCCCGCGCGTCGCCCAGGCGCGCTAGTGGTCCGCTTCCAACGTTTTCTTCCTGCGCATTGAGCGGAAGCTCCGCCGGCAACTATATGGCGCGGGTGGAGTTTAGGATTTAGCATTGGCGTCGCGCAGGCGCGCCAGGATCATCGGGAATTCAATGGCATCCGACGAACGCATCGCCGTCCGCTCGAGCCGCCTATGGGCGACGCTGCATTTCAACCTGACGCGCCTGATCTTCCCGGCGTGGCTCATCGCCGACCATGTCGGCGTCTCCACCAATATCGTGCGGCGCTGGTATGTGCCGTGGGAACGCACCGACGAACATCTGCCGCTGTCGCACATCGCCGAGGTCACTCACGTCCGCGGCTTCTTCTGGGACGCGATCAGCGTGGAGAGCTCCGGCGGGCTCAATCCGCTGCGGGTGAACGGCCTGCCGAAAGGCGGCGCGCGCCATTTCGTCGAGCAGGTGCGCGAGCGGATCAACGAGAGCGTGACCGTGATGCGGCAGGCGCCGCGGTGATTTTCACCTCTCCCCGCGTGCGGGGAGAGGTCGAGTGAGCGAAGCGAACGAGGGTGAGGGGGCGTCGCCGTAATTCTGAGCCTGGCGGCAAGGCCCCCTCTCCCCGCAAGCGGGGAGAGGGAGTCGCAGCTTACGCCGCTTGTGCAGCCGTGTTGCCGTTGAAGGTCAGCCCCGCCTTGCCGGCCGAGACCGACACCTTCTCGCCGTCCTTGACGCGGCCGGAGAGAATGAGCTCGGACAGCGGGTCCTGCACCGACTTCTGAATGACGCGCTTCAATGGCCGCGCCCCATAGGCCGGATCGTAACCCTTCTCGGCGAGCCACTCGCGCGCTTTTGCGTCGAGCGCGAGTTTGATCTTGCGCTCGTCCAGAAGCTGCTGCAGCCGATCCAGCTGGATATCGACGATACGCCCCATGTGCTCGCGCTTGAGTCTGTGGAACAGAATGATCTCGTCGACGCGGTTCAAGAACTCCGGCCGGAACCGCGCCTTGACCTCGGCCATCACCACGTCGCGCACCGCCTCGGTGTCTTCGCCGTCGGCCTGCGCCACCAGATATTCGGCGCCGAGGTTCGACGTCATCACCAGGAGCGTGTTGCGGAAATCGACCGTTCGGCCCTGGCCGTCGGTCAGCCGGCCGTCATCGAGCACCTGGAGAAGCACGTTGAACACGTCGGGGTGCGCCTTCTCGATCTCGTCGAACAGCACCACCTGATAGGGCCGACGCCGCACCGCTTCGGTGAGCGCCCCGCCCTCCTCGTAGCCGACATAGCCGGGCGGTGCGCCGATGAGCCGGGCCACCGAATGCTTCTCCATATATTCCGACATGTCGATGCGGATGAGCGCGTGCTCGTCGTCGAACAGATACTGCGCCAAGGCTTTCGTCAGCTCGGTCTTGCCGACGCCCGTCGGCCCCAAGAACATGAACGAGCCGATCGGCCGGTTCGGATCCTGCAGGCCGGCGCGCGCGCGGCGCACCGCGGTCGACACCGCCTTCACGGCCTCGTTCTGCCCGACCACGCGCTTCTCGAGCTGATCCTCCATGCGCAACAGCTTCTCGCGCTCGCCTTCCAGCATCCGGTCGACCGGGATGCCGGTCCAGCGCGACACCACCGCCGCCACGTTGTCGGCCGTGACCTGTTCGGACGCGACCACGCCCGCCTTGCCGGCGGATTCGGTGGCCTTCAGCTTGCGCTCGAGCTCCGGCAACGTGCTGTACTGCAACTCGCCGGCGCGCTGATAATCGCCGCGACGAACGGCGTCGGCGAGATCGCTTTTCGCCTTTTCGAGCTGTTTCTGCAGGTCGGCCGCCGAGTTGAGTTTCTCTTTCTCCGACTTCCACTGTGCGGTCAGCGCGTTCGCCTTCTCTTCGAGGCCGGCGAGATCCTTTTCCAGCCGCTTGAGCCGATCCTTCGAGCCGGCGTCGCGCTCTTTCTTCAGCGCCTGCTGCTCGATCTTCAGCCGCACGATCTCGCGGTCGAGACTATCCAACTCCTCCGGCTTGGAATCGATCTGCATGCGCAGACGCGCCGCCGCCTCGTCGACCAGGTCGATCGCCTTATCGGGCAGGAAGCGGTCGGTGATGTAGCGGTTCGACAAGGTCGCCGCGGCGACCAGCGCACCGTCGGTGATCTTCACCTTGTGGTGCGACTCGTATCGGTCCTTGAGTCCGCGCAGAATCGAGATGGTGTCTTCGACCGACGGCTCTTCGACATAGACCGGCTGGAAACGCCGCGCCAAGGCGGCGTCCTTCTCGACGTGCTTCTTGTATTCGTCGAGCGTGGTGGCGCCGATGCAACGCAGCTCGCCGCGCGCCAGCGCGGGCTTGAGCAGGTTCGATGCATCCATCGCACCGTCGGCCTTGCCGGCACCGATGATGGTGTGCATCTCGTCGATGAACAGAATGTAGGCGCCGGCCGAGGATAGCACCTCCTGCAGCACGCCCTTGAGCCGCTCCTCGAATTCGCCGCGGTACTTCGCGCCGGCGATCATCGCGCCCATATCGAGCGCCAAGAGCTTCTTGTCCTGCAAGCTTTCCGGCACGTCACCGTTGATGATGCGCAGCGCCAGGCCTTCGACGATCGCCGTCTTGCCGACGCCCGGCTCGCCGATCAGCACCGGGTTGTTCTTGGTGCGCCGCGAGAGCACTTGAATCGTTCTGCGGATTTCCTCGTCGCGCCCGATCACGGGATCGAGCTTGCCTTCGCGGGCGGCTTGCGTCAGATCGCGCGAATACTTCTTCAGCGCGTCATAGGCATTCTCCGCCGACGCGCTGTCGGCCGTACGGCCCTTGCGCAGAGCCTCGATGGCGGCATTGAGATTCTGCGGCGTGACGCCGGCCTGGGCGAGGATTTTTCCGGCTTCGCTGCCGCGTTCGAGCGACAGCGCGAGCAGCAGCCGCTCCACGGTGACGAACGAGTCACCCGCCTTCTCGCCGGCCTTTTCGGCGGCGTCGAAAACGCGCCCCAAGGCCGGATCGAGATAGACCTGCCCGGCTCCGCCGCCGGAAATCTTCGGACGCTTGTTCAGCTCCGCCTCGACGGCGGCGAGCGCCTGACGGGAATTGCCGCCGGCGCGATCGATCAGCCCGGCGGCGAGACCCTCGGGGTCGTCGAGCAGCACCTTGAGCAGGTGCTCGGGCGAAAATTGCTGATGCCCCTCCCGCTGTGCCAGCGACTGGGCGGACTGCACGAAACCGCGGCTGCGGTCGGTGTATTTCTCAAAGTTCATTGCCAAACTCCCTCGGCCTGTCGTGGTGCCCTGATGCGGCGCAGCCAAAACATCGTCATTGGGTTATGTGATCAGTGTAGGATCATCCGAGCGCCGCTCCCTGAGCGAGATCAAAGCCGCTGACCCTCAAAAGGAATCCGACACCGGGCGGATCCCAGAAGAGGCGATCCGCGACATTTAATATGGTGGCGGAATCGGGCGGCGGAAGGGCCGATAATGCCGGATTTGCAGCGTAATTTCATCGAACTCAGCGGACGCGCGGCGCGAGCCGGGGCCGAGCCAGGAGAGGGCTACTCCCTTCCGCGCAGAGGTGGAATAAGGAGCGATGCCCCTGCTCACCGCCCTGCAAGACAAACCCGTGCAAGACAAACCCGCCTACCGCTGGCTGGTGCTGGCCGCAGCGACGGCCGCGCAGGCTACCGCCTCGTTCGCGCTCCTTGGCCTGGCGGCGCTGGCCGGATTCCTGCAGCGCGACTTTAATCTCACCGCCGCCGAGACCGGCCTCCTGATCACCGCGAGCTACGCGGCGCCGCTGTTATCGCTCCTGTTCGTCGGCGACCTGCTCGATCGCAAGAGCGAGCGGCTGATCATCGGCTTCGGCGCCGTGGTGCTGTTCGTGCCGTTCGTATTCGCGGCGGCAAGCCGCCACTACGCCGTGCTGCTGGCCTGGCTGTTTATCGCCGGCCTTGGTTACAGCGCGACGCAGCCCGGGGGCAGCAAATCGGTTTCCGCCTGGTTTCGCGGCGGCCGGCTCGGTCTTGCGATGGGCATCCGCCAGGCTGGACTGCCGCTCGGCGGCGCGGTGGCGGCGGCGATCCTGCCCGCGGTCGCGGAAGGCTGGAGCTGGCGTGCTGCGTTCGTCGCCGGCGCCGTGGCCGCGCTCGCCGGCGGATTGTTTTTCGCGCTGATCTACCGGCCGCCGCCCGAAGACGCCGATGCCGCGTCACGGCGCGAGCCGCTCACCGTTGCCGCGGTTGCCGGCTTGCTGCGCCAGCCCTGGATGCGCAACGCCATCGTCGCCGGCCTTGCGCTCGTGAGCGCGCAATACGGCATTCTCACCTGGCTGATGCTCGACCTGCGCGACCACGCCCATATCGCGCTCACCCGCGGCGCATTTTTTCTTGCGCTGGCGCAGGCGGCCGGCGCTATCGGCCGCATCGCCCTCGCCGCCTGGAGCGACCGCACGCCGGCGCTCCGCTTTCGCCTGCTCACGCTGTCGATGATCGCGATCGCCGCCGGCGTTCTGGTGTTGATGGTCACACCGTCGCAGACGCCCGAGCCCGCGCTTGCCGTGCTCGCCACCTGGCTCGGCTTCTTTGGGCTCGGCTGGTACGGCCCGTGGGTCGCCTATCTCGCCGAAACCGCGCCCGCCGACAAAGTCGGCCTGACGCTCGGCGCCGCCATGGCGATCAATCAGCTCGGCATTATCGCCGCGCCGCCGCTCCTCGGCCTCGTGCACGACCTCACCGGCAGCTACGCCGCCTTGTGGGCGTGTGTGGTGGGGGTGCTCGGGGTGGCGTATGGGCTGACGGAGATGACGCGGCAACGCGATGACTGAGCAGAACAAAGCGTAGGGAAGCTCGCGACGCTCGCACCTCGAGATGAGGAGGAGCCGCTATGCGATCGCATTCACCATCGCTTCAGCATGATTCCAACGAAGCGCATGGTTCGCGATTATTAAGATTTTCGGGGAATTGCCCTTCGACTTTGAGAAAGATTTACGGAGCAGCATGGCTGCATGCAAGAGCGCAGAAGGGCAAGGCGCACGCCCGTTTACAAATGCGCCAAGATTTCCGTGAACGGGTCGCTTCGCGACTGCGTCGTGCGCGACCTTTCCTCACTCGGCGCCCGCCTCGCGCTGATGAGCACGGCCTACATCCCGGACCAGGTTGCGCTGACCTTCGACGAGGCGCGCACGCTGCGGACCTGCCGCGTCGCCTGGCGGTCGGCAACCGAGATCGGCGTCGAATTCCGCGAGGCGGTGTTCCGCTCGGCGGCGTAGGGACGCATCAGCTCCTAATCGAGCTTCAGGCCGAGCTTCTTCACCAGCGCGGCCCACTTGCCCTCTTCGCGCCTGATGTTCTCGGCGTATTCCTCGGGCGTGCTCGGCGCCGGATCGTCACCGTAGGTGATGAGCCGCTTCTTGAAGTCGTCGGCCGCGAGCATCGTGCGCAGCTCCTTGTTGAGCCGCTCGACGATCGGGCGGGGCACGCCGGCCGGCGCGATCAAGCCGTAATACTGCACCACTTCGAAGCCCGGCAGGCCGGATTCGGCGGCGGTCGGCACGTCAGGCAGAGCGGCCGAACGCGCGGTGCCGGTCACCGCGATGGCGCGCAGCTTATTGGACTGCACATTACTGATTGCCGCCGGAATAGTGTTGAAACCGATCGGCACGTGATCGCCCAACAGATCGTTGGTCAAAGGCGCGGTGCCTTTGTAGCTCACGACCGTAATGTCGACCTTGGCCAGCAGATTGAACAGGCGCGCGGCAAAATAATTCAAGGTCGGCGCCGGCGGCGTGCCCGCGGTGTATTTGCCGGGCGCTTTCTTGGCCAGCGCGATGATGTCGGCAAGCGACTTTGCCGGAATCGACGGATTCGTCACGACAAAAATCGGCGTCGAAGCGATAATGCCGATCGGCGAGAAATCCTTGTTGATGTCATAGCCGGCGTTGGGGCTGACGCTAACGCCGGTCAGCATGACGCCGATCGTGTAACCGTCCGGCACGGCCTTGGCGATGTCGCGCGTGCCGATCATGCCGCCGGCGCCGCCACGATTTTCAACCACCACCTGCTGGCCGAGCGCCGCCGACAGCCGCTGGCCGACCAGCCGGCCGATCAGGTCGACACCGCCGCCCGGCGGATATGGCACGATCAGCGTGATCGGATGGTTCGGATATTCCTGCGCGGACGCGGCGCCGAGCGGTGCGCCAACGAGCGTTGCAAGCAAAGCAGCGGCCGCGAACCACGTAGCCGACATGCGGCGCGCAGCAAACGGATGACGTGACATGATGGTATCCTCCCGGCGCCATTATAAGGCATCGGCCCCGGAAGGGCATGGGCGCGAGCGTGTGCTGCGACAATCGGCCGAAGCGGGATGGCGCCACTCAGGCCGGACGCGCCGGCTGGCCACGCATCCGCGTACGATAGAAGCGGACGATTTCCTGCGCGGTCTGCGAGCGCAGCTGCTCATAGCTCGCCAGAGCGCGCGGGATATCGCGCGACGCAATAATGCTTTTGTCGGCGCGCAGCGTCATGATCTGTTTAACGGTCGGCCACGACAGGCCGACCGCGCGGGCGATGATCAGAATGTTTTCCGAGCGGTCACTTGCCATCGCCTGTTCGACAAAGGCGAGCGGCAGCTCGCCCATCGCGGCGAGCGCCGCGCAGGTTTCGATGAAGCTTCCCTCGCTCGCGAAAGCCACAAGCGCATCCTCGTTGAGCCCGCCGGTTTGCTGCAAGCGTTCGACCGTCGCCAATCCGGTTGTGTGGCCGGGCACTTGCGCCATCGTTGCGGCTTGAACCTTGTCGGAGGCTTCCCGCACGGCGAGGCGAACCGCTTCCTTGGCCTGCGGATTGGCGGCTTCGAGCTTCTCCCGAACGGTCTCCGAGGCGCGCGCCACGAGCGTGAGCAGCATGTGTGGCGGAATGTCGGGACGGCCGCCAAGGCTGGCGGCCAGCCCGTCGTCGTTCTCGGAGCGCTGCACCAGCATGGCAAAGCCGAGATCGGAAAACTGCGCGCCTTTGTTGCCAACGGTGCCGATCACGACGTCGCGGTCGCCGCGTTTGACCAGCACGGTGGTGACGGCCTCGCTCAGCGTCGGGCGGTGAGCAATCGCCAGCATGTGGCCCTGCCCTTTCTGCGACGCCAGTTCGACGAGCGTCTCGTCGTCGAGCCGAGGCGATTGCGACAGGACCGGACCGGCGACTTCGATGGCATCGTTGAATGCCAGGGTGCGAATCGTCTTCGGCGGCGAATTGGCGATCGGGGCGAGCCGGGTCGCCAGCATTACCTGCGCGGATTGTTCGATCTTGGCGACAAGGCGCCCGATCACGTCATCGAACAGCGCAATATCGTCCTCGGAAAACCGCGCCGAGCCGAGGACGAACAGATCCGTGACGCGCTGCAGAATTTGCGAGCGCCGCTCCGACGAGCCGTTGGCGATCGCGTGCTCGAGTTCGGGGATGAAGCTGAGATCGGCGCCCATAATCGCTTACTGATCACCTGTTCCGCCGCCGCGGCGGGCACCTTTTCCGCTTCGGTAACCTATTTCCGACAGGTAAATTTCGGGTTGCAAATCGGTAAATGAATGCTTGTCGGCCGGAGAACCATTCCAAAATCGCGGGGTTCTCGTTACATTGGCGCAGCAAAGCTGAGGGAGCCGGGATGCGATTTGGATTATTCGGCAGCGCCACCGCCCGCCACGGCGGGCCGGACGTCGATTCCGGCCAGGGCTATCGGCAGTTCGTCGATTACAATGTCGAGGCCGAGGCGCTCGGCTACCACTCGACATTCCTGGTCGAGCATCATTTCACCGGATTCGGACAAGTGTCGGCGAGCCTGTCGCTGCTCACCTGGGTCGCGGCCAAGACCCGCACCCTGCGGCTCGGCACCGCGGTGCTGGTGCTGCCGTGGCACAATCCCGTGCTGGTCGCCGAGCAGGCCGCGACCATCGATCTGCTCTCCGGCGGCCGGCTCGATTTCGGCGTCGGCAAGGGCTATCGCCACAACGAGTTTGCGGGCTTCTGTGTGCCGATGGCCGAAGCCGACGCGCGTTTCAATGAAGCGCTGGACGTCATCGTCAAGGCCTGGACCTCGAAGCAGCGCTTCTCGCATCGCGGCAAGTTCTGGCAGTTCGAGGACATCATCGTCGAACCGCCGACCGCGCAGAAGCCGCATCCGCCGATGTGGATGGGCGCCGGCAGCCCGGACTCGATCCGCCAGGTTGCCGAGCGCGGCTATAACCTTCTGCTCGACCAGTTTGCTTCGTTCGATGCCGTCGCCGAGCGGATCGCGATCTTCAAGGCCGAGGTGGAAAAGCGCGGCCGCACGTTCGATCCGATGGAGGTCGGCGTCGCACGCGCCTATTTCGTCGCCAAGGACGAGGCCGACAAGCAGGCGGCGCTGGAGCGCCGGCTCGAAGCGCAGCGCCGGCTCGCCGCCGTGTCGAGCGCGCCGGGCGTGAAGAATACCGCAAGCATCATGGCGTATTCAGATACGCGCGAGGCCAGCGAGGAGAGCGCACTCTACGGCACGCCCGATGAGATCGCCCGCAAGCTCGAGAAGCTGCGCTCACTCGGCATCGAATATCTGTTGCTCAACGGCGGCGGCGGACTCGCACACGACAGCCTGCACCGCTTCGCTCGCGAAGTGATGCCGGCGTTTGCCTCAGAACGGAAGCGGCGCGTTGTGGGGTAGCAACGCTACAAGAACCCGACGACATCAAAACGATGAGCAACACTCCGCGCGCGCAGCCAGGCTCTTCCTCCCTCTGCAAAGGGGAGGATAGGTGGGGGTCTGCGGCCTCACGGTTTTCACGAACTAAGGAGACAACCGCGCGCGCTCGACGTTTGCGCCGCGATGCCACAAGGGCGGAAAGAAAACCTTGGTATGTGCTGCAGCGTGGTCAACTCGATGGCTTGAGTTTTCGGCGTCAGCATCCAGTCGGCAGGTACATTCTTGATTTTTATTGCCCTGCGATTCGCCTCGCAGTTGAAGTCGACGGCGGGCAACATAATGAGCCCCGCCATCATGCAGATGATGAGCGGCGCACACAGGTGTTGCGCAATAAGGGCATTACCGTCCTTCGCTTCTGGAACAACGATGTCCTCGAAAATATAGAGGGAGTTTGGTATGAGATTTCGCGGATTGCCGTGACGCTGACTTTGCGGCCCGCGCCCCCCACCCCAACCCTCCCCCTTTCAGGGGGAGGGAGTTCGCAATGATCAACAAAATCGTACAGAGCATGGCCGAGGCGATGGCCGGGATCCGCGACGGCTCCGTCGTGCTGATCGGCGGCTTCGGCTCGATTGGCCAGCCGAACACGCTGATCGACGGCCTGATCGAGCAGGGCGCCAAGGATCTCACCGTCGTTTCCAACAATTCCGGCGTCGGCCATCTCGGTCTCGCCAAGCTTCTGGAAACCGGCCACGTGCGCAAGATCGTCTGCTCGTTTCCGCGCACCGCCGATCCGGTCGTGTTCGAAAAGCTGTGGCGCGAAGGCCGCATCGAACTTGAAGTCGTGCCGCAGGGCACGATGGCCGAGCGCATGCGCGCCGCCGGCGCCGGCATCCCCGCGTTCTACACGCCGACCGCGGTCGGCACCAAGCTCGCCGAAGGCAAAGAGGAGCGGGAAATCCGCGGCCGCAAATATATTCTCGAAGAGGCGCTCCACGGCGACGTGGCGCTGGTCGAGGCGTGGCAGGCCGATCGCTGGGGCAACCTCACCTACATCTCGTCGGCGCGCAATTTCAATCCGGTGATGGCGACGGCGGCGGAATTGACGATCGTGCAGACCCAGCACATTGTCGAACTCGGCGCGCTCGATCCGGAGAAGATCGCGACGCCCGGCATTTTCGTCAATCGCGTGCTGCACGTGCCGTACGGCGAGCCGACGGTGACTTAAAGCGATTGCGCATGATCTTTTCGGAAAACCGGTTCGCACTTTTCCGGATCATGCGCTGAGGGAGGAAGCCGTGAACGCGGCAAAGCAGGTTCTTGCCGGCTGCAAGCCGATGACGCGCCGCGAAATCGCAGCGCGCCTTGCCGGCGACATTCCGGAAGGCTGGTACGTCAATCTCGGCATCGGCGCGCCGCTGCAGGTCGCCGACTATGTGCCGGAGCAGCGCGAAGTCGTGTTTCAGTCTGAGAACGGCATTCTGGGCATGGGACCGGCGCCCGCGCCCGACAAGATCAATCGTTGGCTGATCAATGCCGGCAAGCAGTACATCACGCTGCGGACCGGCGGCTCCTACATGCACCACGCCGACAGCTTCGGGCTCATTCGCGGCGGCCATCTCGATCTGTGCGTGCTCGGTGCGTTTCAGGTCGCCGAGAACGGCGATATCGCCAACTGGGCGACGTCGAACGACACCGCGCCCGCGGTCGGCGGCGCCATGGACCTTGCCGCCGGCACGCCGCGACTGTGGGTGCTGATGGACCACACCACCAAGACCGGCGAAAGCCGTTTGGTCCGCCGCTGCAGCTACCCGCTCACCGCGGTCGGCGTGGTCAAGCGCATCTACACCAATCTCGGCGTGTTCGATGTCACGGACGACGGATTTGCCGTGTGCGAAATGGTACCCGGGCTGACGCTCGATGCGTTGCAGCGCGTCACCGACGCGCCGCTGCGGATGGCAGTTCCGAAGCCCTAGCCTTTGATCTGCCGCCCGGCACGAGCGTCAGCGATCAGCGCCGTGAAGGCTTCGAGCGCGGCTTTCGCGGTGTTGACGTAGGTGTCGGTCTTTGAGTCGATCCATTTTGCCGCGTAGCCGATCGCTGTGTGCGCGAGCCGCACGCGGCCGTCGAGCCAAGGGCCCCCGCCAAAACCGCCGATCACCGGGATTTTTACCGCCTTCACCACGGCCGCGCCGGCAACCGGACCCGAATTGGTAAAATCAAGGAGCGCCGCACCGGCTTCTTCCAGAACCTTCGCCTCGGCGACCAGCTTTTCCGCTGCCTCGGCACTGGCCTGCGCCTGCGCCGAATTCTGCGCGCTATAGGGAATGCCGTATTTGATCGCCGTCTGCGGCGTCAGGCCGAACTGGGCAAATACCGGAATGCCGGCGCTCACCAGCGCGCGCACCGTGTCGGGAAATTCGGCCGCGGCATCGACCTTGATCATATCGGCGCCGCCTTCCTGCATCAGACGAATGGCGGCAGTGAGCGCCGCCTGAACGCCCTCCTGCACGGGACCGTACGGCATGTCGCAGCTCACCAGCGCGCGCTCGACGCCGGCGCGCACGGCTTTGCAGCAGATCAGCATTTCTTCCATCGTCACTTCGACGACTTCCGAGCGTCCCCACAGATTGACGCCGACCGAGTCGCCGACCGAGACGAAGTCCACGCCGGCACGATCGGCGATACGCGCGATCTGATAATCCCACGCGACGACGCCGATACTTTTCTTTCCGTCACGCTTCATTTGCTGAAGCGCGGAAATGGTCATCTTGCCGTCCATGCTTTGCCCCGCGCCGGATGTTGGTCTTGAAATGAGCGAATGCGCGACGGGACCGACAGCTGCTATTGCGCGGGTTTCGGCTTGACGGCCGGCTTGGAAGCCGCGGCGGCCGGCCTGAACTTGGCCTCCGATTTCGCCTCCGGCTTGGCCTTGGGCTTACCCCGCTTGGCCACGGCTGCGACGCGCTTGCGGACCGTAGCCGGAGGCGGCTTCCAGCCTGGCGGCCGCGTCGGCCCGGTATAAACGACGGTCGGAACCACGGGGCCGGCGTCGGGCAACAGATTCAGGTTCTTTGCAGTCGGCGCGCGCAGTGCCGAAAGCAGCACCGAGAATTTCGGCGTCGCGTCCGCGGCATCGCCATTGCCGTTGGCGTCCGCCCCGTCCAAACCTTCGTCATCGGACTCAGCCTGCTGCATCCGCTTGCGGTGCGGTCCGCACATCTGATCTTTCAGATTGGGCGGATCGGCTTCGATGGGCTTGAGCTCATTGACCGTGCCGAGCGACGGGATGAGCCAGGACAGCGGATTCTGGCGGAAGCCGCTTTCCAGCATCTCGGCCGCCTTTACGGCGCGAGCCGCGCCCGATGGCGCGCCGAGCACGACCGCGACCAGTTGCTTGTTGTCGCGCGTCGCCGTGGCGACAAGATTGAAGCCTGACGCACAGATAAAGCCGGTCTTCATGCCGTCCGTGCCCGGATAGCGGCCGAGCAGCGGATTGTAATTGCGGACCACGCGTCGGCCGTACTGGATCGCCGGAATGTGCCAATAGAAACTGTATTGCGGAAATTCGCGGATCAGTGCGCGCGCCAGAATGGCAAGGTCGCGCGCCGACGTGATCTGACCGTCAGCCGGCAAGCCGTTGGGATTGACCCAGTTGGACTCGCTCATGCCGAGGCGATGCGCTGTCTCGGTCATTTCCTGCGCGAAGCCATCGACGCTGCCGTCGATGCCCTCCGCCAGCAGCATGGCCATGTCGTTCGCCGACTTGACCATCATCATCTTGATGGCGTTGTCGACCGTAACCTGCGTGCCGACCGGAAAGCCCATCTTGGTCGGCGCCTGCATGGCGGCCGTGCGCGACACCGTGAACAGCGTATCGAATGTAATGCGATGATCGCGGATCGCGCTCAGCGTTACGTAAAGCGTCATCAGCTTTGACGTTGACGCCGGATACCACGGATAGGTCGCGTTATCGGCCTGCAGGACCTTGCCGCTCGCGACATCGACCAGAATGGTAGACTCGGCGCGCGCCGGAAGCGGCGAGGCCAACGCAAAGGCGCAAGCGAGCGCAACGGAACTCAACGCGGCCGCCAACCCAGACCCGCGAATGACAAGCTTACGAATCACGTATCCGGTCCGTTCGGTTGGCCGTGGCCCAGGGCCACCGGCAAGGCGGGTTCACCATGCGTACGAGGCAACCTATCTAACAGCATGGCGGCCTCGAACGCAAAGCCGATCCGGGCTAGGTTTGCGCGGTGCGGATTCAACTAGGCCATAGACCAGTAAAAGCGACTAAAGTTCGGCAAGGCGACAATTTGGCGAGTCATTTTGCCGCTCAATCGGCCGTTACGGCGGCATAAACGATGGCAATGGAGGCGAACATGACCGCGTGCATCGTGGGATGGGCGCACACGCCCTTCGGCAAACTTGCGGATGAAACCGTCGAGAGCCTCGTTGTCCGCGTAGCGAACGCGGCGCTGGCCGATGCCGGGCTCGCTGCCAAGGACGTCGACGAAATCGTGCTCGGTCATTTCAATGCCGGCTTCTCGGCTCAGGATTTCACCGCCTCGCTGGTCCTGCAGGCCTCGCCCGATCTGCGCTTCAAACGGGCGACACGCGTTGAGAACGCATGTGCCACCGGTTCGGCCGCGGTGCATCAGGGTCTTACATCGATCGCGGCGGGCGCGGCGCGGATCGTGCTCGTTGTCGGTGTTGAACAGATGACGACGACGCCCGGTCCCGAGATCGGACGGAATCTCCTGAAAGCATCCTACGTGCGCGAGGAAGCCGACATCGACGGTGGCTTCGCCGGCATCTTCGGCAAGATCGCCTCGCTCTATTTCCAGCGCTGGGGCGATCAATCCGACGCGCTGGCCCGGATCGCGGCCAAGAACCACAAGAACGGTGTCGGCAATCCCTATGCGCAGATCCGCAAGGATCTCGGCTATGACTTCTGCCGTACCGAGAGCGAGAAGAATCCCCGCGTTGCCGGACCGCTGAAGCGCACGGACTGCTCGCTTGTGTCGGACGGCGCCGCGGCGCTGGTGCTGACCAATGTCGAGACGGCACTGACGCTCAACAAGGCCATCGTGTTCCGCGCCGCCCAACACGTGCAGGACTTTTTGCCGATGTCGCGGCGCGACGTGCTCAAATTCGAGGGCAGCGCGTTCGCCTGGCAGCGTGCGCTGGCGCGGGCCGGCATTGGGCTGAAGGATTTATCGTTCGCCGAAGTGCATGACTGTTTCACCATCGCCGAACTGATTGTCTATGAGGCGATGGGCTTGGCGCCGGAAGGCCAAGGCGCGCGCGTGATCGCGGATGGCATCTCCGCCAAGGACGGCGCATTGCCGATCAATCCCTCCGGCGGACTTAAGGCCAAGGGCCATCCAATCGGTGCCACCGGGGTATCGATGCACGCGCTGACAGCAATGCAACTGACCGGCACAGCCGGCGACATGCAGATCAAGGACGCCAAACTGGGCGGCATCTTCAACATGGGTGGCACCGCTGTCGCCAATTACGTGAGCATTCTGGAGCGGCTGCGATAAGCCATTGCTCTCGCCACGTGCGGCCTCTCGTCACTCAGCGGGGACAGGCAAAGACACAAACTCCGCCTCCACGAACTCCGCGAAGAAGCCGCCGCGCCGATGCAGTTCGTCGAACGTGCCGGTCTCGACAATGCGGCCGTTGCGAAATACCAGAATCCGCGTGGCGTTGCGGATCGTGGCAAGCCGGTGCGCGATCACGAAGGTGGTGCGTCCTTTCATCACTTCATCGAGCGCGAGAGTGACTTTTGTCTCGGTGACCGGATCGAGCGCGCTGGTCGCTTCATCGAGGATGAGAATCGGCGGGTCTTTCAGAAGCGCACGGGCAATCATCAGCCGCTGCCGCTCGCCGCCGGAAAGCAACCGGCCACGTTCGCCGATACTGGCCGCAAAGCCGTCAGGCCTCCGCTCGATGAAGTCGAGCGCCTGCGCCCGCCTCGCAGCCGCACGCAAGTCGGCCTCGCTTGCATCGGGTCTGCCGACGCGCAGGTTCTCAGCGATCGAACGGTTGAAGAGCAGCGTTTCCTGAAACACGACCCCGATATTGTGACGCAACGCCGTCAGTTTGATATCGCGAATATCGATGCCGTCGACTGCGATCGATCCCGATTGCGGGTCGAACGCGCGATGCAGCAGCGCCAGTGCGGTCGATTTACCGCTGCCGGTCGGCCCGACCAGGGCCACGGTTTCACCGGGCTGCGCCGTGAAGCTGAGATTCGACACCGCCGGCTGGCGGCCGTCATAGGACAGCGACACGTTGTTGAAATCGACCCGGCCCCGCACGCGGCCGGGATCGCGGGCGTCCGGACGGTCGCGCAATTCCGGCACGGTATCGAGCACCTCGAAGAATTCGATCAGTTTCGGCGCGTCGAGGAACATGCGATTGGCGAAGGTGACCGCCTGCTCGAGCCGGGCGATCAGCAGGCCGGAAATGCTCATGAAACTGACGATCTGGCCGATGGATGCGAGCCCAATGAGCTTGAGGTAGGTGCCGAACACCAGAATGATCAACATGGTGATCGTCGTGCCGGCGCGGGTCAGCACGGCGACGCCGGCCCACCACGTCAACACCGGCAGTTGCGCATTCAGAAGCGCGTTGACGAGATCGCGTAATCCGGATACTTCACGGTCGACGCGTGCGTAGCTCTGGACCAGTGCGACATTGCCAAGCGTATCGGCCGCGGTCTCAGCCATGGCCGTATAATGCTGTTCGACCGCGCGCTGCAAGCCGAACGCCTTATGCACGACCAGAAGCGTCAATGCGGCAAACGCCCCGCATAAACCGAGCAGTGGCATCGCCAGCCGCCAATTCAGCACGAGCGTGATCGGCAGCAAGACGCCCACGAACACAAAGGCAGCGAGATATTCCCGAAAGAAGGTCAGCCACAGCCACCACATTGTATATGTGCCGCTCAGCATGACCTTCACCTGCCGCCCCGAATGCGCGGCAGTGTGAAACGCCAGCGGCAGCTGCAGCACGTGCTCGAAAAAGTCGGCCGTCACCATATTGCGGCGGCGGTGTGCAAGCCGGTCGGCAAACCAGGCGACGAGCGCCGCCGACACAACGATAAACAGGCCCAGGCCGACCCAAACCCCGATCAGTGGGGCCAGCACGTGTGCCGCTGCCTCCAGGCCGGTCGGCAGCGCGCCCGTCAGCCGATCGATGATGCGGCCGAACAGGACCGGCTCGACAAATTGCGACACGGCGAGCGCAACGTTGGCGATAGCCAGCGTGATCGCAAGGCGCGCCTCGGGCGCGAGCATTCCGAGAACGCGGCCGTAAAGGCGGAGGAACGACATGGCGTCTGACAGTTCAGCCCCGGTGCGGTTGAAATATGACTAACGGGGCGGCCGGCAAGGGTGATGCAAGCGAGGCTTGACGCGGGCCGTCGATCCTCGTATTTAACCATCTCGTTATTTAACTGAATGGTTCATGACGAGCCTCGACGCCACCTTTTCCGCTCTCGCCGACCCCACCCGCCGCGCCATCCTGGCCCGCCTGGCGCTCGGCGAAACCTCGGTCATGGAACTGGCCAAGCCGTTCGCCATGAGCCTGCCGGCCGTATCCAAGCACCTGAAGGTGCTGGAACGCGCCGGACTGATTGCGCGCTCCCGCGAGGCGCAGTGGCGGCCCTGCCGCATCGAGCCGCGCGCCTTGAAGGAGGTCGATGATTGGCTCGAATACTATCGCCGCTTCTACGACGAGAGTTTTGATCGCCTCGGCGACTATCTGAAAAAGCTGGCCAAAGAACCAGCCAAGGAACCCCAAGGCAAATCGCCGAAAGTCAGGAGTAACGACCATGGCCGCAAGAAATAATGTCGATACTGACAGCGATCCGCGCGCCATCATCGGCACGCGCGAATACGACGCCCCACGCGACCTGGTGTTTGCCGCCTTCACCGACCCCAGCCATCTCGCACAATGGTGGGGACCAAACGGATTTAAGACCACGACGCTGAGCTTCGACATGCGGCCGGGCGGCGTCTGGCGTTTTGTCATGCACGGTCCCGACGGCCGCGATTATCAGAATCGCATTACCTACGAAGAGGTCGTGCCGCCGGAACGCATCGTCTACCGCCACGGCGGCGGCGACGATGTCGAGCCGGTGCAGTTTCGGCAGACCATCACGTTCGAGGACCTTGGCGGTCGCACCCGCATCGTCTGGCGCGGCGACTTCCCGACCGCGGGCGAACGCGACCGGCTCATCAAGGAGTACGGCGCCGACACTGGTCTGACGCAGACCATGGCGCGGCTTGCCGATTATTTGGCAACCCAGTCGAGGTGACCCATGTCGAATTGTGTATCCGTGCGCGCCTTTTCGCTGTCGCTCGACGGCTTTGGCGCCGGGCCCGAACAGAGCGCGAAGAATCCGCTGGGCGTGAATGGCATGGCCCTGCACGAGTGGGCATTTAAGACGCGGACCTTTCGGACGATGTTTGGCCAAGAGGGTGGGGAGACTGGCGTCGACGACCAATTCGCGGCGCGCAGCTTCGAAAACGTGGGCGCCTGGATATTAGGCCGCAACATGTTTGGGCCCATTCGGGGGCCGTGGCCTGACGACAACTGGAAAGGCTGGTGGGGTGATAACCCTCCGTATCACGTGCCGGTGTTCGTGCTAACCCATCACTGGCGGGCGCCGATTGTCATGAACGGTGGCACGACGTTTCATTTCATCACAGACGGCATCGAAGCCGCTCTTCGCCAGGCGCGGGATGCCGCCAATGGCAAAGACGTTCGGATCGGCGGCGGCGTGTCGACGATTCAACAATACCTGCGCGCGCGTCTGGTTGATGAATTGCATCTTGCTATTTCGGCAGTCTTTCTCGGCACGGGCGAAAATCTGTTCGCTGGTCTCGATCTGCGTTCTCTTGGGTATGAGTGTGTTGAGCGCGTATCGACGCCGAATGCCACTCACTTGAGCGTTCGCAGAAAACCCTGACGGGAAATCTTCATCAGCCAGAACGACCCATAAGATTTTGTTCGAAACTGTCGGAATTGGGCGCGACCGGTCGTCCTCGGAGCGGTGATGAGGGAGAACTGTCATGCTCGATATGCTGCTCTGCTACGGCTTCGCCGCCAACATGATCCGGGCCCATGCGCACGGTTGTCGCCGCCGTCGTCGGCATCAGGCGAACCGCGGGGCCGAGCTTGCCGCGGGCCGCAAATCCAGCAATCTATATCAGCAAGCAAGGAGACTGACATGCAAGTTCAACCTTATCTCAGCTTCGAGGGCCGCTGCGACGAAGCGATCGCGTTCTATGAAAAAGCCGTCGGCGCCAAGGTCGACATGCTGATGCGCTTCAAGGAAGCGCCGGACCAGTCGATGGTCACGCCGCAGAGCAAGGACAAGGTGATGCATGCCGCCGTTCACATCGGCGACACGCAGATCCTGATGTCCGATGGCCGCTGTCAAGGCGGACCCAATTTCAATGGTATCGCGCTTGCACTCAGCGCACCGACCGACGCGGATGCGGAACGGATGTTCAATGCTCTGGCCGATGGCGGCAAGGTGAACATGCCGCTGACGAAGACGTTCTTCTCGTCGCGGTTCGGCATGCTCGCCGACAAGTTCGGCGTCGGCTGGATGGTGCTGGTCGCACACAACTGAAAGCGCGAAAGACGCGAAGTGACGGAGTCGAAGATGTTGGCTGAAAACAAAAGCGCGGATTTCGTCATTTCGCGCGTATTCGACGCGTCGCGCGACCTGGTCTGGCAATGCTTCACCGATCCGGAGCGCATGAAGGAATGGTGGGGCCCGAAGGGCTGCACCGTCGTTGCGTCAAACATGGATTTCCGCGTCGGTGGAACCTATCTCGGCGCGATGCGCGATCCTGGCGGCAACATCATGTGGGGCAAATTCGTCTATCGCGAAATCGTGCCCCCGACGAAGCTGGTCTGGGCGCACTCGTTTTCGAACGAAGCCGGTGGCATCACCCGGCATCCGCTCAGCGCGACCTGGCCGCTCGAACTGCTCACGACCGTCACGTTCGAGGAGCAGCCGGGCGGCAAGACCAAAGTCACGCTCGTCTGGGCGCCGCTCAATGCGAGCCCCGAAGAGCGGCAAACCTTCGACGCGGCCCGCGACAGCATGCGCGGCGGCTGGGGCGGCACATTCGAGCGGCTCGACGCCTATCTGGCCGGCGTGAAATAGCGCGCGCTTTGCTCTCGTCAAAGGAGTTTATCGATGGCAAGTATCAAGCAAAAACTGACACCGTGCCTGTGGTTCGACACACAAGCCGAAGAAGCGGCAAATTTCTACACCTCGATCTTCGCCAATTCGCGGATCAAACAGATCAACCGCTACGGCAACGCCGGCCAAGAGGTGCACGGCAAGGAACCGGGCTCCGTCATGATGGTGGCGTTCGAACTCGAAGGGCAGACCTTCACCGCGCTCAACGGCGGACCGCAGTTCAAGTTCAGCGAAGCGATCTCCTTTCAGGTCATGTGCGACGGTCAGGGCGAAATCGACCGGTTCTGGGAGAAGCTGAGCGACGGCGGCCAAGAAGGCCCGTGCGGCTGGCTGAAGGACAGATACGGCTTGTCCTGGCAAATCGTGCCGGCAATGCTGCCGGAATTGATCTCGCAGTCCGGCGGCGCCACTTTGGATCGCGTGATGGGCGCCGTCATGAAAATGAAGAAGTTCGATATCGACGCGCTCAAGCAGGCTCAAGCGGAGCCAGGGTAACATTTGATCGCTCACGCAAGCGTGTGTCGCAAGCCGACACACTACCCCTCGCCCCCTTTCGCGGGTGAGCATAAGCTTGCGCCATGGACGCGCCTGATTCCAGGCTCCTGCCTTTTCAAGCACCCTACGCGCTGCCGGACGAAGAGCTGGCAACGAGGTTCCTCGCCCAAGCGGCGCGCGACAGCGTCGCCGAACAGCGCATCGATGCCCGCGCCCGGCGCCTGGTCGAATCGATCCGCGCTAGAGCAACCGGACTTGGCGGTGTCGAAGATTTTCTGCACGCCTATTCGCTTTCGACCAAGGAAGGCCTCGCGCTGATGGTGCTGGCCGAGGCGCTGCTGCGCGTGCCCGATGGCGCCACTGCCGACCGGCTGATCGAAGACAAGCTTGCGGCCGGGCGCTGGCTCGACAGCGATGTCAAATCGACGGCTCTCCTGGTGTCGGCCTCGGCGTGGACGCTCGGTATCGCCGCCCGCATCATTCACCCCGGCGAGACGCCGGAAACGATTCTCGACACCGTCATACGCCGCCTCGGCCTGCCGGCGATGCGCACGGCAACGCGCCAGGCGATGCGGCTGATCGGCTCGCATTTCGTGCTCGGACAGACGATCGACGAGGCGCTCGTGCGTACGCGCAGCCACGCGGATTCCCGCTATTCTTTCGACATGCTTGGCGAAGGCGCGCGTACTGCAGCCGACGCCGAAAAATACTTTGAGGCTTATGCGGGCGCCATCGAAGCCATCGGCGCACACGCCGGCAACGCCGCCCTGCCCGGCCGTCCTGGAATATCAATAAAACTCTCGGCGCTGCATCCGCGCTACGAGGCGGTCTCGCGCGAGCGCGTGCTCAAGGAACTCACGCCGCGCATCATCGCGCTCGCGCAGATGGCCAAGACGCACGATCTGCAATGTACCATCGATGCCGAAGAAGCGGATCGGCTGGAGCTTTCACTCGAGGTGATCGGCCGGGTCTTGCACGATCGCTCGCTCGACGGCTGGGACGGCTTCGGACTTGCGGTGCAGGCGTATCAGAAGCGCGCCTTGAAGGTGATCGACTGGATCGAGCAGGCAGCTATTGCCACAGGTCTCCGGCTCACGGTGCGATTGGTCAAAGGCGCTTACTGGGACACCGAGATCAAGCGCGCGCAGGAGCGCGGGCTCGACGATTATCCGGTGTTCACGCGCAAGGCCATGACGGATCTTTGTTACATGGCCTGCGTCCGGCGCCTGCTTGCGGCACGCAGCAATATCTTTCCGCAATTCGCCACCCACAATGCGCTCACCGTCGCCACCGTGATCGAGGATGCCGGCGGCATCGATGGTTTCGAGTTTCAACGCCTGCACGGGATGGGCGAGGCGCTCTACGAGGCGCTCATCGCCGAACTGCCGAACGTTGCCTGCCGCATCTATGCGCCGGTCGGCGGCTATCGCGATCTTCTCGCCTATCTGGTGCGGCGGCTCCTGGAGAATGGCGCCAACTCGTCTTTCGTCTCTGTCGCAGCCGACACCAGCGTTCCGATCGAGCAGATTCTGCGCCGGCCACAGGATCGCATCGGCAACCCGGAAGCCGCACGCAACCGGAATATTCCTCTACCACGCGATCTGTATGCGCCGATCAGACGCAACTCCGCGGGCATCGAGTTCGGCGAACACGCCGGCCTCGACGCGCTGGTCGCCGAAGTTGGCGCCGCCGCAGCCCGGCCGCACGAGGCCGCCGCCGTAATCGACGGCGTCGTGTGCGGCGGTATCGAGCGCGCAGTGTTGTCTCCCATCGACGGCCAGCGGGTTGGCGTCGTACGCGATGCCGACGCGGTGACGGCGACAGCTGCCATGGCGGCAGCCGAAGTCGGCTTGCCAAGTTGGGCCGCGATCTCAGTCGGAGAGCGCGCTGAGATCCTGGAACGTGCCGCCGAGCGGCTCGAAGCGCATCGTGGAGACCTGCTCGCGTTGCTGCAGAGCGAGGGCGGCAAGACGCTTGATGACGCGCTCGCCGAATTCCGCGAAGCCACCGACTACTGCCGTTATTATGCGGCGCAGGCGCGCAGCGCACTCGCCGAACAGCTAATGCCGGGGCCGACTGGCGAGAGCAACGTGCTCCGCTATCGCGGCCGCGGCGTGTTCGTCTGCATCAGCCCGTGGAATTTCCCGCTCGCGATCTTTCTCGGACAGGTGACGGCTGCGCTCGCCGCCGGCAACACGGTGGTCGCAAAACCGGCCGAACAGACGCCGCTCGTCGCCGCACGCGCAATTGCGCTGTTGCACGAGGCCGGCATTCCGGCCGCTGCGCTGCATTTCGTTCCCGGCGACGGCATGATCGGGCAAGCTCTGATCGCCGATCCGCGCGTTGCCGGCGTTGCATTCACAGGCTCGACCGAAGTCGGCCACGCCATCAATCGCGCCCTCGCCGCAAAGAACGGGCCGATCGTGCCACTGATCGCCGAAACCGGCGGGATCAACGCCATGATCGTTGACGCCACCGCGTTGCCCGAGCAGGTCACCGACGACGTCATGACGTCGGCGTTCCGCTCCGCGGGGCAGCGCTGCTCGGCGCTGCGGCTGCTCTGCCTTCAGGAGGACGTGGCGGAGCGCATCCTCGACATGCTGATCGGCGCGGCACACGAGCTGAAAGTCGGAGACCCGCGCGATCCCGCCACGCATGTCGGCCCGGTGATCGATGCCGACGCCGTGGCAAAGCTCGACCGCTGGATTGCCGGCATGGAGCGCACCGGCCGAGTCCGCTTTCGCTACGATCGCGACCGCAAGCTGCCGGACCGCGGCACCTACGTGGCGCCGACCATCATCGAACTGGATGGCGCCGCCGACCTCAAGGAAGAAGTCTTCGGACCGATCCTGCACGTCATGCGCTGGCGCGCGGAGGAGTTGGACGCGTTGCTCGACGCCATCGCCGGGAATGGCACCGCGCTCACGCTCGGCATCCATTCCCGCATCGACCTGACCGTCGACCGTATTGCTGCGCGGCTCCGAAACGGCAACGTCTACGTCAACCGCAATATGATCGGCGCCGCGGTCGGCACCCAGCCGTTCGGCGGCGCAGCATTGTCCGGCACCGGACCCAAGGCCGGAGGCCCGAACTATCTGCGCCGCTTCGCCACCGAGCAGGTCATCACGGTCAATATGGCGGCGACCGGCGGCAATGCTGGCCTGCTCGCGCAGGACGAGTAAGGCCAGAAATGAACCCGGCGCCTCGCCATTAACACAATCGCGACAAGATCGCGCTATTCTGCTTGTCCTATGACTGATTCGATCTCCCGCCTCTACCAGGCGACGCTGGATTGCCGGCACGACGACCCATCGACGTCGCGCACCGCCCGGCTGTTGCGCTCAGGGCGCAGCAAGATGGCCAAGAAGCTTGCCGAAGAGGCCGTCGAGGTGGTGATCGACGCCATGAATGGCGGCCGTGAAGCGGTCATTAAGGAAAGCGCCGACTTAATCTATAATCTCGTCGTGCTGTGGGTCGCGACCAACATCCGCCCCGACGACGTGTGGAAGGAGATGGACCGGCGCGAGCGGCTCCTCGGCATCGCCGAAAAAGTGCCAAAAAAACTGGTCGAAGACACCGCCCGCCGGAAAATCGTCGTTCTCGAAGGCCGCCGCGCCCGCAAGCGGCGCTGATCCGTTCTCCCCTCGTCCTCTTCGGCGCTTGACTTCACATGCTCGACCACGCCTTGACGGTGCTCGTGTCCTTCGTGGTTGCGGTCATTTCTGCCGGCGGCTATTTCGGCGTCGCAGGCCTGATGGCGATCGAGTCCGCCTGCGTCCCACTACCGTCCGAAATCATCATGCCGTTCGCCGGCTACCTCGTGTCGCTCGGCCGCTTCAACCTGATCGGCGCGGCGACCGCCGGCGCGATCGGCTGCAATATCGGTTCGACCATCGCCTATCTGGTGGCAGCCTATGGCGGACGTGCGGCGTTCGAGCGCTGGGGCCGCTATGTGCTGATCCGCCACGAGGAGCTTGATCGCGCCGAAGAATTCTTCGCCCGCTACGGTGCCGTCACGGTCTTTATCGGCCGGCTCCTGCCGGTGGTCCGTACTTTCATTTCTTTCCCGGCGGGACTGGCGCGGATGCCGATGCTGAAATTTCAGATCTATTCCTTTGTCGGATCGTGGCCGTGGTGTCTCGCCCTTGCCTATGTGGGCATGGTGCTGGGCGCCCGCTGGGACAGCGATCCGACACTGCGCCGCCTGTTCCACGAGTTCGATGCCGTCATCGTCGCCGTCGTTGCGGCCGGCTGCGCGTGGTTCGTCTGGTCGCGCTGGCGCGAGGTCCGGCGCTCGCGATAAGGGAACCGAAGGCCCAAATCGCGGACTTTTCTGCCGGCATAGTGCGCCAATTGTGACCTTGCCGCTGCCTAAATTGGCCGCCACAATTGTCGTGGGCTGGCTGGCGACAGGGACAGCATCGGCAAAGTCATGATGACCAGAACCGCACATCCGCGCCGGCATGGCGCGCTGGCAATGACGTGGCTTCTCGCCGCGTCGCTTTCGCCGGCCGCGATGGCTTTCGCACAGACCGCCCAACCGCCGGCACCCAACAGCGCAGCCCCAGTGTCGGCCGCTGCGGCTCCAGTTGCGCCGCAGGCCCCGGCTCCCGCAGCACAGGCTGCAGCCCCGGCGTCGCAACCACGGGGCCTGTTTCCGGCGCAGCCGCCGCCGGCCGGGCAGCCGGGTTTCATCTACGAATTCGGTCGTTGGTGGGACAGTACGCATGTCAGCGCCAATGGCGCCGCGGAGGCGACCCAAGATGCGCTCAAGCACGCGGCTGAAGCCACCAAGGAGGCCGCGACCGCGCTGATCCGCATACCGGCCGGCCGCTTTATCGAAGTCCACCAGCGCTGTGCGCTTGCGCCCAACGGCGCCCCCGACTGCCGCTCGGCGGCGGCGAGTGTCTGCCGCACCAAGGGCTTTCAGGACGGCAACCCTGTCAACGTGCAATCATCACAAAATTGCCCGCCCGCGGTCTGGATGTCCGGCCGCGAACCCGCGGCGGGCCAATGTCCGCAGGAAACCGTCGTCCTGATGGTCGCCTGCCGCTGATCTGAAGAGGCTTTCACCTCATGATGTCCGACGCCGATCGCAACAAGGCCGCCGATATTCTTTTGATGGCGGAAAAAGAGCGCAAACAAGCGGTCCAGCTGTCCAAGACATGGCCCGGCATCACGATGGAGGACGCCTACGCGATCTCCACCGAGGTGGCGAACCGCAAAATCGCCGCTGGCGCCAAGCTGATCGGCCACAAGGTCGGACTCACCTCGAAGGCGATGCAGCGATCGTCGCAGATCGACGAGCCCGATTACGGTCACCTGCTCGATAACATGATGATCGCCGACGGCGCGCGCGTGCCGCATGAGCATTTCTGTTTGCCGCGCGTCGAAGTCGAGCTTGCCTTCGTGCTTGGCAAGACGCTGCGCGGGCCGGGCATCGGCCTGACGGACGTGCTGCGCGCCACCGAATACGTCGTGCCGGCGATCGAAATCGTCGATGCCCGCCTGCAGGATCCGCGCAAGATCTTCGACACCGTGTCGGATAATGGCGCCGCCGCCGGCATCGCGGTCGGCGGCCGCCCGGTCGGTCCGCTCGATGTCGATCTGCGCTGGGTTGGCGGCATCATGTACCGCAATTCCGAAATCGAGGAGACCGGCGTCGCCGCTGGCGTGCTCGGACATCCGGCGCTCGGCGTCGCGTGGCTCGCCAACAAGCTCGGCCAGCACGGCGTGACGCTCGAACCGGGCCATCTCATCCTCGCCGGCTCATTCACGCGCGTCGTATTCGCGCGCAAGGGCGATACGCTGCACGCCGATTTCGGCCAGCTTGGCGGAATAGCAATTCAGTTCGTCTGATAAGCGGACGGCACGGGGCGTCCAATACGAGCATCTCTTGGTTTCGCGGGTATCCATATGCTGGATCGTTGCCGCCGCCGCAATTGTGCTTTCGGCGAGCGTGCTGCATGCCGCGTTGCCTTCGCCGACGGCGCCGAGCGTCTCGGGCGCCACGTCGGTCGCCGGTCAACTCTTGATCGCAACGCCGGCGCTGAGCGGCCCGCCGTTTGAACGCGCCGTGATCATGGTGGCGCAACACGACAGGAACGGCGCGCTGGGTATCGTCATCAATCACCCGCTGGGCGAGCGGCCGATCGCCGGCCTGCTGCAGGCGGCCGGAGCGGATTCGAGCGGCGTGAAAGGAAACGTGCAGCTCTATCTTGGCGGGCCGGTCGATCCTCAAGCCGGTTTCGTCCTGCACAGCGCCGAGTATCACGGCGACAATAGCCTCGATATCGACGGCCGGGTGGCGCTGTCGAACGGCGTCCAAACCCTGCGCGACATCGGGCTTGGCAAAGGGCCGCGGCAAAGCTTGGTGGCGTTCGGTTACGCCGGCTGGGCGCCCATGCAGCTCGACAACGAACTGCGGCAAGGCGTGTGGAACATAATTCCGGAGGACCCGGCTCTGGTGTTCGAAGATGACCGGGCCAAGGTTTGGAATGACGCGATGGCGCGGTATAAGCCGAACTGATTTTCGGCGAACACGTCCCGTACCCGTCAGGATCATTGGATGACCGAACTGCACGGCGTCTTTCCGTATCTTGTATCGCCGATCGATGCGACGGGCCGCGTCAACAGCGAGGTGCTTACGCGGCTCGCCGACGATCTCGTCGCTGCCGGCGTGCACGGGCTGGCGCCGCTCGGCTCAACCGGCGAATTCGCCTATCTCAATACTGAGCAGCGCACCGACATCGTGCGTACAACCATCGAAGCTGCAGCTGGCCGCGTCCCGGTCATTGCGGGCGTTGCGTCCACCTCGACGTCCGATGCGGTCGCGCAAGCACGCCATTATGCCAAGCTCGGCGCCGATGGCATCCTGGCGATCCTCGAATCCTACTTTCCCCTCGCCGATGCGCAGGTCGAAGCCTATTTCCGCGCCGTCGCCGATGCAGTCGACATTCCTGTCGTGCTCTATACCAATCCGCAATTCCAGCGCAGCGATCTATCGCTCGATGTGATCGCGCGGCTCGGCGAGCACCCGCGCATCCGTTACATCAAGGATGCCTCGACCAACACGGGGCGCCTGCTTTCCATCATGAACCGGTGCCCCGGGCTGAAAGTCTTTTCCGCCTCTGCGCACATTCCGGCTGCGGTCATGCTGATCGGTGGCGTCGGCTGGATGGCCGGGCCGGCCTGCGTCATTCCGCGACAGAGCGTGCGGCTCTACGAACTGTGCCGCGCCGGACAATGGCCGCAGGCGATGGAACTCCAGCGCGCGCTGTGGCGGATCAATGAAATCTTCGCGCGGTTCAATCTCGCAGCGTGCATCAAGGCCGCGCTCACGCTGCAGGGCTACGACGTCGGCGATCCGGTCGCGCCGCAGCGGCCGCTCGGCGCCGAAGAACGGCGCACCGTGGCGGCCGCGCTCGACGCGGTTGCCACGGCCGGCGCAGCGATTCCGGTCTGACCGGACAAGCGATTCACCAAGCAATTGTTAATTTTGCCGAACCTATTCTTAACGCTTCCTTGCTAAAGCTGGCGCTCATTTCGTGCCGGCATCGGCGCAGAGGTCATTGTGGCATCGATCGGTTCAGAACACGCGTTGCGTTCGCGTCTTTTGCCGTGGTCGGCTCGACTCAGCGTGGCCGGCACCCTTAAGCGGCTGCGCGTCGTGTTGGCGGACGGCAGCGACTTATCGCTAGCGCGGCGGCTTGCCGGAGCCGCGTTCCTCATTCGCGTCGCGGGCGCGGTGCTTGCGTTCGTCTCGCAGATCGTATTAGCGCGCTGGCTCGGCAGCTTCGAGTTCGGCATCTACGTCTACGTCTGGACCTGGGTGCTCTTGATCTGCGGCATGGTCGATCTCGGACTCGGCTCGGCGGCGCAGCGCCTGATCCCCGAATACATCGAGCATCGGCACTTCGCGCTGCTGCGCGGTTTCCTCCGCGGCAGCCTGTGGCTGGCATCGTCGATTGCAACGGCGGTTGGCGTCGTTGCCGCGCTTATTGTTTATGGCCTGTCGCCGCATATCAACCCAAACATCGTGTGGCCACTCTACATCGCTTGCGCCGTGCTGCCGATCTGTGGGATCGGGCAGGTGGAGAGTGGCGTCGCGCGGTCTTATGGCTGGGTCAATCTCGGGCTCAGCCCCACTTACGTCCTGCGGCAAATTCTGCTGTTGGTGCTGCTCGCCGTTGCGTTCCTGGTCGGCCTGCCGATGAACGCGGCAATCGCGACCCTGGCTGCTGCGGTCGCGTGGTGGGCCGTCACTTTCGGCCAATGGGCGGTGCTTGGGCGGCGGCTGACCAAGATGGTCGAGCCCGGACCCAGGGCCTACGCGGTGCGTTCGTGGCTATCCGTGTCGACGCCCATCTTCATCGTCGAAGCGTTTTTTCTCCTGCTCACTTATGCGGACGTGCTGGTGCTGCAGATTTTCCGCTCGCCCAGCGAAGTCGGCATCTATTACGCCGCCTCAAAAACCATGGCGCTGGTCGCCTTCATCTATTTCTCGGTGGCGCAGACGCTGGCGCACAAATTCGCCGAATACCACGTCACAGGCGACCGCAAACGGCTCGCCGATTTTCTCGCCATTGCGGTGCGCATGACGTTCTGGCCGTCACTCGCAGCGATCCTCGTGCTGCTGGCGCTGGGCGAGCCGATGCTGCGGATGTTCGGGCGCGAATTCACGTCAGGCTATTATCTGATGTTCATTCTCGCCATCGGGCTTCTGGCCCGCGCCTCGGTCGGACCGGCGGAACGGCTGCTCAACATGCTCGGTGAAAGGCGCAGCTGCGCCGTTATCTACGGCGGATCGTTCGCGATCAACATCGGTCTGTGTTTTATTCTTATTCCGCATCTCGGTGCTACCGGTGCGGCCATTGCCAATGCGATCACGCTGATCTGCGAATCAGTCTGCCTGTTTCTGGTCGCCAAACAGCAGCTGGCGCTGCACTGCTTTATTTTCGGCGGGCGCAACGGTCGGTGAGGCACGGTCATGACGGTCCATGCGCCGACCGATCTCGCGCCGCACCTGCCGGACACGGCAGCCGCGATCGCCAGCGCCCGCCGCGCCACGGTCGCCGATCGCTACGCCGCCGATTCGCTCATCGTCGAATGGCTCGATATCACGCAGCTTGACGCCATAATCGAGGACTGGCGCGATCTCGTCACGCGTGTCCTGGTCCCGAACGCGTTTTACGAGCCGGCTTTCGGGCTCGCCGCCGCTCCGGCATTTGGGCACGGCGCGGGTGCCCTCCTGGTCTGGTCAGGGTCGCTGCCACGCAAACTGCTTGGCCTGTTTCCTGCCCGGGTCGTGAAGCGCCGTTACGGGCTCAAGCTGCCGCTCTTGCTTGGCTGGACACACCCATACGCGCCGCTCGGCACGCCGCTCGTCGATCGCGAAGCCGCCGAGCCGGTCATCGCCGCGTGGCTCGCGCATGTTGCCGACAATTCCGCGCTTCCCGGACTCGTTCTGCTGCCATTTGCACCGCAGGACGGCCCGTTCGCCGCTGCGCTGGGCGCCATCCTGCGCCGCGCGCAAATGCCGTCGGCGGAGTTCAACGCCCATACGCGCGCTCTGCTGGCGCCCAATGCCGCGCGCTCCGCCTATCTCGAGCGCGCGCTCGGCGGCCGCAAGTATCGCGAACTGCGCCGCACCGTCCGCCGCTTAGGCGAAGCCGGCACGCTCTCTTACTCGACCGCGACCGAGCCCACCGAGGTCGTTGCTGCAACAGAAGACTTCCTGGCGCTCGAAGTCAGCGGCTGGAAAGGCAATGCCGGAACGGCCGCCGCCTGCGACGAGGCCATCCTCGATTTCGTCAAATCCGCCGTCGCTGCGCTCGCCGGCGAACATAAGATCGCCATCGACCGCCTGATGCTGGACGGGCAGCCGGCTGCTGTCGGGATCACGCTGCGCAGCGGCGATGCCGCGTGGTTCTGGAAGATCGCCTACGACGAGAGCCTGGCGCGCTATTCGCCCGGCGTCGCACTGATCGCACTCGTGACCGAACGGCTCGCCTCGGACGCAACGATCGTCTGCGCCGACTCGTGCGCGACGGCCGATCATGCGGTGATCAATCGCACCTGGAGCGAACGCCTGGCGCTGCACGACCTTTTGATCGCGGTGCGCCCGCACGCGCATTTCGCCCGCGCCGTGCGGCTTGAGCGATTGCGCGGCAAGGCGATAGCCGCCGCAAAGCTGCTGCGCGGATATTTGCGCCACGCTGCTGCGCGTCGTTGACTTTTCCCATCTTTTGCCGCGAAGGTTCGCCGCCGAGGGGACTGCGATGTCCGATCCGATCACAATCCGCATGGGCGGCTATGGGCCGCCGACGACCTCATTCTCGCGCGCGCTCAAGCTGATAGGCGATACGCTTTCGCAACAATTCCCCGACCGCGTCAGCATAAAATACGTCTGGAACATTATGGATTTCGGCTATCGAGCCGAGGAAATTCTGTGGCTCGTCGAGGATGGCGTGCTCACGCTGGGCTATCAATCGTCGAGCTATCTCACCGACCGCGTGCCCGAACTCGGCTTCGTGGACTTGCCGTTTCTGTTCGACCGCCGCGACGCAGCGCGCGCGGCGATCGACGGCGGGCTTGGCCGCTTCCTCGCCGCCAAGATCGAACAGCGCGCGAACTACCGTATTCTGGGCTGGTTCGAGAACGGCTTCCGCCAAATCTCCAATCGGCTGCGGCCGATTCACGCGCCGCACGATCTAAAAGGCATGCGCATCCGCGTGCTGCCGAGCGAGGTCCAGGCCAGAACGTTCGAATTGCTCGGCGCCGTCCCGGTGCGCTGCGATCTCACCGAAGCCATCGCCGGCATCAAGGCCGGCACGCTCGATGCACAGGAAAATCCGTTCGCCAATACGGTCACTTACGGCGTACACAAGTTTCATCGCTTTCACACCGTAACCAACCATTTCTACATTTCACGACCCATTTTTCTACATCGGCCGAGCTTCGACTCCTGGCCGGCCGACCTGCAAAAGGCTATGCGCAAAGCAATCGGCCGCGCCGTCGCTTTCCAGCGCGAGCTCGCGATCGAGGAGGACGCACAGGCCCGTGCCGCAATTCTCGCGGAGGGTTGCGAAATCACCGAACTGACCGCAGCCCAACATGCCCAGTTCCGCGCCGCCGTGGCGCCGCTGCTGGACGAGGCCCACGGCACCTACGGCAGCAAGATGTTCGGGATGATTTGAGGTTTAGGCCTCAGGCCTCCGGCGAATTCAGCGCTGTGAGGCCGAACGGACTGGTCGCTGCCGATGGAGACGTTATCGGATCGGGCGCCAGAGCAGTCATTGCCGCAGGTCCGGCAGGATCGAACGAGGCCATTGTCTGAACAAGCTGATTGCTTCCCGCAGCTGGTCCGGAGGGCGGGTCGGCCGCAATGCCCGCGACCGACCATTCCATTCCAACCTGCCCCATCGGTGCAGCCGCGGTGATCTGGTTGTTGCTGATGTCGTAGATCTCGAACGCGCCGTTGTTGGTATCGCGCATCAGCATGTCGCTTGCGCCCGCGCCGTTGATAGGACCGAAGCCGACGACCTGCCATTCGAGACCCACCTGCCCCATCGGCCCCGCCGACGTGATGGTGTTGCCGCGGATGTCGTAAATCTCGAACGCGCCCGTGTTGTTGTTGCGCATCAGCATGTCGGTCTCATTGGAGTTGCCGGAGAAATCTCCGAATCCTGCCACCGACCATTCCAGACCCACCTGCCCCATCGGCCCCGCCGAAATGATCTGGTTGTTGCTGATATCGTAGACCTCGAATACTCCGGTATTGCTGTTGCGCATCAGCATGTCTGCTTCGTTCGACCGCGTCGAAAAGTCGCCGAAGCCCGCGACCGACCATTCGAGGCCGACCTGCCCCATCGGGGCCGCCGAGGTGATCGTGTTGTTGCTGATGTCGTAAATCTCGAAGGCGCCGCTATTGCTGTTGCGCATCAGCATATCTGTCTCGCCGCCACGGCTTGAGAAATCGCCAAAGCCCGAGACCGTCCATTCCAGACCAACCTGCCCCATCGCAACGGCGCTGGTGATGTTGTTGTTGCTGATGTCATCGACCTGGAACGAGCCGTCTACGCTGTCGCGAAGCATCATGTCGGACGTGTCTGAGCCGCTGAAGGAGCCGACGCCGGCGACCTGCCATTGCGGAGCAAGTTGACCCAGCGCGTGCGCCGCCAGAATCGAATTGCCGCCGAGATCGTAGATTTCATAGTCGCCATTATCGCGCATGATCATGTCGGCCGTACTGCTCGCCGGCGGACCCGGATTGAGCATTTGGATCAACGTTCCGCCCTCGCCGTCGCCCGATGCATCGAAATCGGCGGCGGTGTACTGGCCCGACAGCGTAAACGTGGCGAGCGTGGAGCCGTTGTTGACCAGCGACAGCGTGCCGGCGCTGCCGTTCTGCTGCCAGACCGCTTGAATGCCGGGCGCAAACGCCACGCCCGTTACGTCAATCGCATCGCTCGCTTCCATGCCGTTGATCGTGCCCTGCAAGACGCCCCTTGTTCCCAGCAGGATCGTCGCGTCCGAGCCGACGAATCCGAAAAGTCCGGACGCCGAGCCGACCACGTGAAGAGAGCCGCCAGTCTCAATTTTGAAGATGCCCGGTCCGGAAACCTCGCCGAAGTTGAAAATATCGATGATGCTGCCGGGACCCGATACGAGGATTATTCCCTTGTTTAAGACGGGGCCGTTGAGCACCAGTTCGCTGCCGGAAATCGCCGCGAGCGTGTCGTCATTGGTAAAGCTGGCCGTCTGGATAAACAGTTCCTGATTCGGTACATCCGCCACGATCGTCCCCGACGACAGGATCAGACTGAGATTGCCGCCAATCGTGCCGGCGCCGTCGAGCGTCTGCTTGACGAGAGTGAGCGCGGCATCCTGTCCAAGAAGAGTAATGATAGAATCGTCGCCGGGAGTTGAACCCTCCATCTCGATGCGGCCCCCGTCACCGGTCGCGGAGATGGTGACGTCGCCGGCAACCGCGAGGTTCGTCAATTTGTTGCCGCCTTGGAAGACGATCGAGCCTTCGTTGTCGATTGTCGTGTCGTCGCCGGTCAGGCCGAACACGAACTGACCGCCGTTGTTGATCTCCATGAAGCCGTCATTGGTGAAGCTGCCGCCGCCGGCGCTGCCATCGATCTGCATGTCGCCGCCGTTGGCGCTGCTGCTGTTGTTGGTTTCTATCAGTCCGCCGGCGGTGTTGACGAAGTTGAGGCCGGAGATGGTGCCGTCACCCGAAATCGTATCGTTGTCGTTGGTTAGCGTCGGCACCTCGACAAAGCTGAAGCCTTCGATTGTATTCGCGCTTGGGCCACCGCCGATCGTCATCGCGACTTGGCCGCTGCCGGCGAGCTCGACCGAATCCGTAATGATCAGGGTGCCGACGTTGCTGCTGTTGTACCCGGCAAGCGAGAGAAGCCCGGGATTGACGAAGGTGCCATCTTCGATTGCGAGGGTTGCGTCTACGACCGAAATGCTGCCTTCGTTTTCCTCCGGACCGGTCCCATCGGCCACGACGAAGACACCACCACCGACGAGAAGGCCGTCGCCGCTGTCAGTTCCGATACTGTTCACGGTCTCGCTTGCGGTGCTGACCGCAAAGCCGCCCGTGGAATCTATTTCCGCGTCCTCGGTGCTGGTCGGCACACCGCTCGTCCAGTTCGACGGCGTGGCGAAATCACCCGCGCTGTTCAGGATGAAGAAATCTTGCGCCATGCTTTTCTCCTCTCGTCCGTTTCAAGCCGGCATTGAAGGCGATGAAGGCGATGAAGGCGGGCGCCGACCCGCGGCGGCCGTGACATGCCTTCTTGAAGGCATCTCCAATCGCCGCAGGCACGTCTTTCGCCGGCGCGTCAAGCCGGGGGGGTCTGAGCGCCTGGCGTGCTGATCAGACTGGAGACATTCGGCTGCACGGCCGTTTGTCCGAGCGGCGAGCTGCTATCCAACGGCACTCCGCCCGGGGCAAAGGAAGCCATGGCCTGCGCAAGCTGGGCGTTGGCCGTCCCTGGCGGATCGGCGGCAAGGCCCGCGGCCGACCATTCCATTCCAACCTGCCCCATCGGTGCGGCCGCGGTGATCTGGTTGTTGCTGATGTCGTAGATCTCGAACGCGCCGTTGTTGGTATCGCGCATCAGCATGTCGCTCGCGCCTGTGCCGTTGATCGGGCCGAAGCCGACGACCTGCCATTCAAGACCCACCTGTCCCATCGGCCCCGCCGACGTGATGGTGTTGCCGCGGATGTCGTAAATCTCGAATGCGCCGGTGTTATTGTTACGCATCAGCATGTCGGTCTCATTGGCGTTGCCGGAGAAATCGCCAAAGCCCGCGACCGACCATTCGAGGCCGACCTGCCCCATCGACCCCGCCGAAGTGATCTGGTTGCTGCTGATATCGTAGACCTCGAATACTCCGGTATTGCTGTTGCGCATCAGCATGTCGGATTCGTTCGACTGCGTCGAGAAGTCGCCGAATCCCGCGACCGACCATTCGAGGCCGACCTGCCCCATCGGGGCCGCCGATGTGATCTGATTGTTGCTGATGTCGTAGACCTCGAACGCGCCGCTATTGCTGTTGCGCATCAACATATCAGTCTCGCCGCCACGGCTTGAGAAATCGCCAAAGCCCGAGACCTGCCACTCCATGCCGACCTGTCCCATGGCGGCGCTGTTGGTGATGTTGTTGTTGCTGACGTCGTAGACTTCGAAGGAGCCGGCCAGAGTACCGCTGTCTTCTCGCAGGATCATGTCGCTGGTTTCGGAGCCATTGAAACCGCCAACGCCCGCGACCTGCCACTGCAGTCCGATTTGGCCCAGTTCAGCAGCGCCCTGGATGGCGTTATTGCCCAAGTCGTAAATCTCATAATCACCGGAGTTGCCGTCGCGCATGATCAAGTCGGCGGTGGTGCCACCGGGCGGCGGCGGATTTTCCACTTGGATCGACGTGCCACCGCTGCCGTCGCTGAACGCAGCAAAGTTCGCCGACGAATATTGGCCCGCCAGCGTGAACGCCGCGAGAGTCGAGCCGTTGTTGACGAGCGACAGCGTTCCGGTGCTGCCGTTCTGCTGCCAGACCGCCTGGACGCCCGACACGAAATTCACCGTCCTGGCGTCAATGGCGTCGGTTGGAGCGGCCCCCGAAATGACGCCTTCCAGGTTGGCGCCCGATTCCACGATGATCGTCGCTCCGCCACTGGTGAACGTGATATTGCCTGAGACTGCGGCGTGCACGTCCAGAGTACCGCCGCCGACATCAATGGCGCCGGAGCCGGTCACCGCGGCGAACAGATCGACGATGCCGTTGCCGCCGTTCACTTCGATAGTGCCGATATTGTTGACCGGACTCTCGATGTCCAAATCGCCACTGAAGGCCGCGAGCGTGCTGACATTGTTGGTGATGACGTTGCTGCCGGTAAAGAGGATCAGCGGCTCGTTCGCTACGTCGGCGTCGATCGTCGAGTTGAGAAGATTAAGCGTGAGGTTGGCGTCTCCTACGCTGCCGGCCC
>Ga0265313_10000570_pt1 | contig 38442 bp, 36 predicted proteins | sample 4123metaG_FD_203122 | JGI IMG/M metagenome (GOLD analysis project Ga0265313, IMG submission 203122) | Rhizosphere microbial communities from Carex aquatilis grown in University of Washington, Seatle, WA, United States - 4-1-23 metaG | ecosystem: Host-associated > Plants > Roots > Rhizosphere >... | reverse complement strand
CCGGAAAGAAAGACGCAACCCAGCGCCAGCCGCCAGTCGCCCGCCAGCAGCGGCACCACGGTGAAGGCGAAATAGGCGTTGTGGCCCATGCCCGGCGCCAGCGCGACCGGCAGGTTGGCGTAGAGGCCCATCAGGATGGTGGTGAAGGCGGCGGAAAGGGCGGTGGCCATGAAGACAGCGCCGGGATCCATTCCCGCCGCCGCCAGGATGCGCGGATTGACGAAGAGGATATAGGCCATGGTGAAAAAGACGGTGGCGCCCGCCACGATCTCGCCCCTGAGCGTGACGCCCTGCGCCTTCAGATCAAACAGTTTTTCCAGCATGGCGCCCCCTCACGGGGAGTGAAGCCCAGGCGGAGCCAAAGAAAAAGGCCGGGGAGTTACCCCGACCTTGTAAGCCCTTGTTGGGCCGCCTTTCGGCTTCTTCGTCCTGAACTGTTTCCTGTCCCCGAACTTGGCCGCTCTTGCGGTTCTTTGCCTTCTTTTTATGGGTTCGGTTGATACTGGGTCTGACAGGCGGAGTCACGCAATAATTGGCTTTGTTGCAATGCAGTAAGCGCAAGGAAATTACGTGAAGGGCAACTTTGTAATCGGCTGCTTGTTTCTCGGGCTTCTGCGCGGCCTTTTGGCCGGAATTCCGGCCCTGGCCGCGGATGTTATCCTGGACGGTTCCAAGCCCGGCCCCTGCGCCGCGGCCCTGGACGGGCCGAACTATGTCCCCGGCGTGGATGCCAACGGCCAGCCGGTGGTCCGCGTCGACCTGGGGGCTGAGCATACCGCCGTACCGGACCAGGTTTTTGTCCCTTTGCCGAATCTTGGGCCGAATCGGGGTGGCGGCCAGGGCGGCCGCGCCGGAGTATTGCCGGGAACGCCGGTTCAGGGGCCTTACGCCGCCATTGACGGTCGAAGGCTGGACCCGCTGATCAATCCGCAAGCCTGCCCGGCGCCGGCGCTCAAGCCGCGTTAACTGGGATTCGCCTCCGCCGGGACCGGGGCCGCTTGCGGCTGGTAAATTGCCGGTATGCGCTCTCTCCTGCTCGTCTTGACTCTGCTGGCCGCCCTGACCGGGACGGCGACGGCGGCCCCATGGCGCATCACCAAGGATCACTGGGGACCGGAGGATGAGCGCGGCTTCGGCGCCTTTGTCACGGCGCTGGGTCAGTCCGGCTGCTCCTCGGCCCAGAGCTGCCTGCGCTCGTCCGCCAATCCCTGGGCGCACAGCGACGGCAATTTCATCGACATTGATGCCGACTGCGCCAAGTTTCCCTATTTGCTGCGGGCCTATTACGCCTGGAAGAATGGTTTGCCGTTCGGCTATGCCGACGGCGTGCGCGGCGACCGTTTTTCGCATGGCGGCAACAGCGTCGTCAGCCGGGCGGAGATTGTGGATCGTGGCGGCGGCATAGATCCGAAACGGGCGATCCTCGCCATGATGGAGAATGTCTTTTCCGGCACCTACCGCGTCGATGCCGGTTCCGGCGACGGCATGCCCTCGGATTTCTATTCGCCTGCGCTGCGGCCCGGCAGCATCCGTCCCGGCACGGTGATCTACGATCCCAACGGTCATGTCGGGATTGTCTGGCAGGTGGATGCGGCAGGCCGCATCTTCTACATGGACGCCCATCCCGATTTCACCGTCAGCCGCAGCGTCTATGGCGCCCAGTTCGGCCAGAGCCCGATGGCGCTGGGCGGCGGCCTCAAGAACTGGCGGCCGCTTCATCTTGAGGGCGCGCGCTGGAACGGCAACAACTTCATCGGCGGCCATGTCATGGTGGCGCGGCAGCGCGAGATTTCCGATTTCTCCCTGGTGCAATATGTCGGCACCGACGGGCAGAGGCATTTCGCCTATAACGGCGTGACACTGGGTTTCTATGAATATGTCCGCGCCGCCGTCTCCGGCGGGCGCACCGACTACAACCCCGTCTATGAATTGCAGGCGACGATGCGGACGCTGTGCAACGACTTGAACGACCGGGCCCAGGCGGTGCAGCAGGCGGTGGCCAACGGCATCGCCGCCAAGCCGCATCCGGTCCGCCTGCCGCCGAACATCTATTCGGCGGATGATGGCGAATGGGAGGCCTATGCCACCCCCGCCCGCGACGCCCGGCTGCGCGCCGCCTTTGTCCAGTTTCGCGCCGATCTTGCGCGCATGATCGGGCTGTGGCTGCAGCGCGATCCGCGCATCGTCTATGACGGCCAGTTCCTCAAGGACGACCTGCTGCGCGCCTATGACGCCCAGAGCCAGGCCTGCCGCGTCACTTTCCTCACCGTCGACAAGCAGCCCATCACCATGACTTTCGACGGCATGGCGCGGCATCTGCTGGCCATGTCCTTCGATCCCTATCATTGCGAGGCGCTGCGCTGGGGCGATCCCGGCGGCTGCGCCGATGGCGACAACGCGAGGCGCTGGTACGAGACCGAAGCGCCGCTGCGGGCCGAGATCGGCCGGGACGAAGGCGGAGCGGTGCGGGCGATCACGCCCGCCGATGTCGATATCCGCGGCCTGATCGCGGAAATGCCGCAGCGGACGCCCTTTGTGCAGCGTTATCCCGGCTGAAATGTCCCGTTTCGCGCTGCAGCGAAGCCTGAAATCGGCTGTCGCCCGCCGGCCCGCTCATGCTAGCGTCCCGCCGAACCGCCCAGTCACGGGCGGAATAACCTTTTTGGGGAAATGCCTATGAATTTGAAGTCCCGTCTTGCCCTTCTTGCCGCCGCCGCGATGCTGATCAGCATTCCGGCCTCGGCCCAGTTCCTCGGCAAAAGCGCCGAAGACCAGATGCCCGATGGCGGCCGCCTGGACGGCCAGATCTGGTCGGCCAAGCCGACCGCGCTGCCGCCCTATACCGGCGTCAACAAGCCGGTCTGGCGCATCAGGGACATCCTGGCGGCTCATCGCGGCCAGACCGACTGGGTCGAGCCCATCGTCCGCAACAAGGACCAGGACGCCGACTACAAGTCGCTCGGACCGGGCAAGAAGACCAAGGCGATGTTCTATTCCGACAACCGCATGATCTTCTTCGTCTATGACGGCTCCATCAAGGTGTCGATCGACGGCGTCGGCGTGGATCCCTTCGTCGCCACCAAGGGCTTCATGGTCAACGTGCCCTTCCGCCACATCTTCACGCTGGAGAATGTCGGCACCACCCCGGCGGTCTATTTCGAAGTGCGCAACGCCGGTGACATTCCGATGTATCCCGCCAGCGAGACGCCGACGCCGGTGCCGGGCATGACCTATATGAAAGTCACGGCCTCGCCCGGGCCGGTCAAGGACCGCACCACCAATCCGATCTATGTCGATTTCCTCAAGATGGTGACCAGCGAGGACAGGCCCTACAGCAACAAGTTCGTCTGGGACGACCATTTCACCTCGAACATCCTGCGCGGCCGCGGCGCGCCGGTTCCGGATGACAACGCCCCGGGCGGCAAGGGTCACTTCCATATCAACATGACCGAGTTCTGGTATGTGGCGGAAGGTTCGATCGGCATGAAGCTGGAAGGCGAGCCCTATTTCCACACCGAGGTCGGCGACATCATCACCGCCCAGGCGGGCCGCTGGCACCGCGCCGGCTTCGATCCCAGCGCACCCTGGTCGACGCGCATCCCGATCAATCCGCGTCCGCCGATCATGCACAATTTCGAGATCGATCCGAACGCCCCGCCGCCGGGCGCCGGACGCGGCGCCGGCCGTGGCCGTGGCGCTGCCGGGGCGGCCCCGGCGGGTGCCGCTCCTGCCGGTGGTGCGACCCCGTAAGCTGAGCCAAAATCGCCGAATGCAGCGCCCTGGTCTGAACAGACCGGGGCGTTTGCATTTTCAGCACATTTTCGGGACAGGCTTAAAGACCCGGTAATGGCTCAGGCGCAGGATAGGCCATCGAACGGGGCGGACAATGATTTCAGGAAGCTGGTGCCTGTATGAGCGGCGGTCCAATCGCTGGATCTTCTGCCGCCGCAAGCGCCTTCTGGGCGCGCCGCTGCTGACCGTGATGGCGCTGCTGATGCTGGGCGCCACCGCCTGGGGAGGCTGGCTCTAGACCGGTTTTGACAAGGCCGCGGATGCCGGCAGGTCGAGATAGGCCTGGGTGCCGTTGTGTCCCGCCCCGCCGCCCAGAGTCAGGGTGCCGCCCGCCTGGCGCACGAACTGCTCGATCAGGCCGGTGCCCAGCCCGGTCTTGCGCTCGCCGGCGGGAAGGCCGATGCCGTTGTCGCAGACTTCCAGACGCCAGCCCGGACCGTTCGAGGCGAAGCGCACCAGGATGACGCCATCGCGCCCGTCGGGAAAGGCGTGGCGGACCGCGTTCATCACCAGCTCGTTCACCACCAGGCCCAGCGACAGCACCTGTTCGCGCGCCATGAAGGCTTCCTCGCATTCGCAGGACAGGCGGATGCCGGCCGGCGGCAGGGTGGCGTCCACCAGCCCGGCGCACAGATCGCGCAGATAGAGGCGCATGTCGATCATCGCGCTTTCCGGCACGGCATAGAGCTGGCGGTGGACGCGGCCGATCGAGCGGATGCGCGCCATCGCCTGTTCCAGGGCGGCGCGGGTGGCCGGCTCGCTGCTGCGGCGGCGCTGCAGGTCGAGCAGGCTGGCGACGATGGCGAAATCGTTGGCGACGCGGTGGCGCAATTCCTTGAAGAGCAGGTCGCGCTCCTCGAGCTTGGCGTCATGCGCCGCGGTGGCGCGGACGGCGGCGCTGCGGAATACCTCCGCCACGGCCACGGCGCAGCCGGCGGTGACGGCGTTGATGACAAGGGCGGCAGCCTGGTAGTTCATCTGCCCGCCGGACTGGATCGCCTTGGGCACCACGAACTCCCAGGCCAGGAAGCCGCCGATTGCCACCGTGCCGAGGCCGCCCTGCCAGCCGCCCAACAGCGTCGCCAGCAGGCAGGCGGGATAGATGAAGGCGTAAGGGGCGACGCCTGGCGCGAACTGGTCGGCGATCAGCCGCATCAGGGCCGAGACCCCGACGCCGAAAACGGCGCAGGCCAGCATCACCGTCCAGCGCGGCGCGATGCCGGACAGGCGGCTGGGCAGGTCCAGGCTGGCAAGGCGCTGCATGACGGTCCCTTCGATTCCCAAAAGGCTAGCATGGGGGGTGGAGGCGCCCAATGGGCCGGATGCAGGGGGGCTTGCAGCCGGGCGGCCGCATACCAAGATATGCGCTGTGAAATGTTCGTTGCCGAAAGATATCCAATGAAACAGGTTGCGGAAGTGATGCGGTCCCAGGGGGGACATTGGGTGGGCGACGGTTTTCCCGTGCGCTCGCTTTTTTCCTACCAGGGCGACACGGCGGCGCAGAGCCCCTTCCTGCTGTTCGATTATGCCGGGCCGCATGTGTTTGCCCCCGCTGCAAAGCCGCGCGGCGTCGGCCAGCATCCCCATCGCGGCTTCGAGACCGTCACCATCGTCTATGACGGCGAGGTCTCGCATCGGGATTCGACCGGCGCAGGCGGGACGATAGGCCCCGGCGACGTGCAATGGATGACGGCGGCGGGCGGCCTCATCCATGAGGAGTTTCATTCCCCGGCCTATACCGCCAAGGGCGGGCCGTTTCGCATGGTGCAGCTCTGGGTGAACCTGCCCGCGAAAGACAAAATGACGAAGGCGGGCTACCAGGGCATCACCAATGCCGACATTCCAGTGGTAGGTCTGCCGGGTGTGCGCGTACGCGTCATCGCGGGTGAATTCAACGATGCGAAAGGCCCGGCGCGGACCTTCAGCCCGATCAATCTCTGGGACGTCCGGCAGGCGGATGGTGCCGGATTGGATTTTGATGTGCCGGAAGGCCATACCACCATGATCGCGGTGCTGGCCGGCAACGTCACCGTCAACGGCACGGCCGCCAAGGATGCCGAAGTGGTCAGGCTGGCGCGCGAAGGTAGTGAAGTGTCGCTGGAAGCTGACACCGACGCGATGCTGCTGGTGCTGACCGGCGAACCGCTGAACGAACCGGTGTTCGGCTATGGCCCCTTCGTGATGACCAGCGAAGCCGAAATCCGCCAGGCCATCAGCGATTTCAACAGCGGACGGTTCGGCCAGGTCGGCTAATAGGCCCGGCCGATCAGGATCTCTTGCACCCCAGGCTTGCCGGTGAAGAGGCAAGCGGCGAATGACGTGGGCTGGTCCATCGGCGCGTTGCGGATGGTGAGTTTCAGCGCCTTGAGCTTGGTGTCCACCGCGTCCAGTTCCGTGCCGCTGGGTTTGCTCCACGCCACGCGTAGCCAGCCCTTGAAGTCGTCATCGCCGCCCGCGAAATAGCTCTCGACCCCGGCCCAGTCGGTGACGCCGGCCTTGATGTTGCCGGCGAGCCGCGCCCTGGCCTCGGCATGCAGCGTGGCCTGGATGTCCGCCAGCAGCGAGGGCGCGAAACCGACAAATTCCTCCAGCGGCATGGCCGAACTCTTCACCTTGTCGCCGTCGCGCAAAGAGTCCCGGCGCATATAGGTTACGGCGCCGGAGGCGGTGTCGCGCGGCCCGATCTCCACGATCACCGGCGCGCCGCGGCGCACCCAGTTCCAGCGCTTTTCCGCCGACTTGATCTTCTTGGTGTCCAGCAGCACCCGCAAGGGCTGGCCGAAAGCGGTGAGCGCGGCGAGCGACGACACCAGCTTCTGGCAAAACGCCAGAACTTCGGCGTCCTCCGGCTTGTCGCGCAGCATCGGCACCACCACGACCTGGCGGGGCGCGATGGCGGGCGGCAGGCGCAAGCCGTCGTCATCGCCATGGGTCATGATGACGCCGCCGATCAGGCGGGTGGAAACGCCCCATGACGTCGTGTGGCAGAGTTCCATCCCGCCGGCGTCGTTCTGGAAGCGGATATTCTGCGCTTCGGCGAAATGGGTGCCGAGAAAATGCGAGGTGCCGGCCTGCAGCGCCTTGCCGTCCTGCATCATCGCCTCGATCGACCAGGTGCCGACCGCGCCGGGAAAGCGCTCATTCTCCGGCTTCTCGCCGGCGATCACTGGCATGGCGAGCACCTCCTCGGCGAAGGCGCGGTACATTTCCAGGCAGGCCATCGTTTCTTCGCGCGCCTCGGCTTCGCTGGCATGGGCGGTGTGGCCTTCCTGCCAGAGAAATTCGGTCGTGCGCAGGAACAGGCGCGGCCGCATTTCCCAGCGCACCACATTGGCCCACTGGTTGATCAGCAGCGGCAGGTCGCGATGGCTTTTCACCCAGCGGGAAAAGGCATCGCCGATGATGGTCTCAGAGGTGGGGCGCACCACCAGCGGCTCCTCCAGCTTGGCGGCCGGATCGGGCTGCAGCTTGCCGTCAATGTTTTTGAGGCGATGATGGGTGACCACCGCCATCTCCTTGGCGAAGCCTTCGACATGCTCGGCCTCCTTGGCGATGAATGAGAGCGGGATGAAAAGCGGGAAGTAGCAATTCTCATGGCCGCTGGCCTTGATGCGGCGGTCCAGTTCCTGCTGGAGCTGCTCCCAGACGCCATAGCCCCAGGGCTTGATCACCATGGCGCCGCGCACCGGGCTGCTCTCGGCCATGTCGGCGTCGCGCACCACCGCCTGGTACCAGTCCGCGAAGCGTTCGCGGGTGACGGAAAGGGCGCGTTGCATGGAATCTCCGGGAAAGGACTAGGCTGATTTAGCCGATGCGGCGGCAGGCCGGAAGGGCTTCAGTTTGAGGGCGGCCAGAAGTGCACCAAGGCCGCACAGGCACATCAGCAAGGTCATCGGCACCGGCGTCGTGGCGGGCGAGGCGCCCATGGCCAGCGAGGCGAGGAAGCCGCCGGCATAGAGCACCTGTCCCATCAGGGCCGAGGCCATGCCGGCGCTGTGGCCGAACTCGGTCATGGCCATGCCGCCGCCGGTCGAATTCACCACCCCGATCAGGCAGCAATAGAGGAAAGTGAAGGGCACGAAGCCCCACAACCCGCCCCAGCCGCTGGCGGCGGTCGCCAGGCCCAGTACGCCGGCCGCCGCCTGGATGATGATGGCGCTGGTGAAGAACAGGCGCGCCGGACGGTGCTTGAGCAGCCGCGCCACGGCCTGCGAAGTGACGACCAAGCCGATGCCGTTGGCGAGGAAGAAATAGCCGAAATTCTGCGGGCTGACCCCGAACATGTCGATGGCGACATGGGAAAAGCCGGTGAGCCAGACATAGAGGCCCGCCGAGGACAGTGTCACCGGCAGGACGTAACCGTAGAAATGACGGTTGTGCAGGATACGCAGATAATCCCGCGTCACCTGCACCGGATGCAGGGTGCGGTTGGAGCCGGGATGGCTTTCCGGCAGCCGCCACAGCGCCAGCGCCAATGTCAGAAGGCACGCGACCGCCTGGAGCCAGAAACCGGCGCGCCAGTCCGCCACCAGCAGCAGCCAGCCGCCCACCAGCGGCGCGAACAGCGGCGACACAGACACGATCAGCAGCATCTGGGCGAAGATGCGGGCGACTTCGCCGGGCGGGAAGATGTCGCGCACGCAGGCGCGCGCCAGCACGGTGCTGACGCAGCCGCCCAGCGCCTGGACGACGCGGCCGGCATCCAGCGTCAACGGGCCGGGCGCCAGGGCGCAGGCCACCGAGCCCAGGACATAGAGCAGCATGCCGATGGTCAGCGGGCGGCGGCGGCCGTATCGGTCGGAGAGCGGGCCGATGGCGGCCTGGCCCACCGCCATGCCGAGAAAGTAAGCCGCCAGGGAATGTTCCACCGCCGAGACCGGGGTGCCGAACTCGCGCGCCATGGCGGGAAAGGCCGGCATGTAGAGGTCCACCGCGATGGGGGTGAAAACCGTCAGAAGCCCGAACAGGGCGATCAGTTCAAAGCGGCGGGCGGGGGTGAGGGTGATCGGGGCGGGCGGCACGCCACAGGGCATAGGCCCCCGAAAAGAGGCGCGCAAGGCACGGAAAAGCATAGGCGCTGGCGGCCTTTGGCATGGACGGTACGGAGCCGGGGCCTTAGCTTCGGGCCAATGTCCGAATCAAATGATTCAACAGCAAAGGCGGCCCGCGCCTTCGCGCCCTTCGAATGGATGATCGCGCTGCGCTATCTGCGCGCCCGGCGGCAGGAAAGCTTCGTCTCGGTGATCAGCGGTTTTTCGCTGGTGGGGATCGCGCTGGGCGTCGCCACCCTGATAATCGTGATGAGCGTGATGGGCGGCTTCCGCAACAAATTCACCGAAAGCCTGCTGGGCTTCAATGGCCATGTCATCGTCCAGGCGGTGGGGGTGCCGCTCAGCGACTATGATGCGGTGACGGCCCGGTTGCGCCAGGTGCCTGGCGTCACTCGCGCCGCCCCGATTATCGACGGCCAGGTGCTGGCCACCGCCCATGGCGCCAATAGCGGCATCGTGGTGCGCGGCATGCGCGCCACCGATCTGGTCACCCTCAAGAACGTCGCCGACAGCCTGCCGAAGGGCGCGCTGGGCGGCTATGACAGCGAAGGCATCATCATCGGCGCCGGCCTTGCCGAGAAACTCGGGCTGCAGATGGGCGACGCCATCACCCTGATCTCGCCCCAGGGCGAGGACACCCCGCTCGGCGCCACCCTGACCAAGAAAAGCTACGCCGTGGCCGGCATCTTCAAGGTCGGCAACACCGCCTATGACAGCAATTTCGCCTTCATGGCGCTGGACGAGGCCCAGGCTTTCTTTGGCTATGACGGCGCCGTCACCAGCATCGAAGTGATGGTGACGAAGCCGGATGATGACTATGCCATGCTGCCGGCCCTGGCCAGGGCGGCGGGGCCGCGGACCCGCCTGATGCCCTGGCAGGACATCAACGGCGCCTTTCTGGAAGTGGTGCAGGTCGAGCGCAATGTGATGAGCCTGATCCTGTCGCTGATCATCCTGGTGGCGGCGCTCAACATTGTTTCCGGGCTGGTGATGCTGGTGAAGGACAAGTCGGCCGACATCGCCATATTGCGCACCATGGGGGCGTCGCGCGGCGCCATCATGCGCGTCTTCCTGATTTCCGGCATGAGCATCGGCATCGCCGGTACGCTGCTGGGACTGGTGCTGGGGGTGATATTCTGCCTCAACATCGATAGCATCCTGCATGGGCTGCGGTTTCTTACCGGCATCAACCTGTTCGATTCGACATTCTATTTCCTGGAGCGCATGCCCGCCGAGCTTGATCCAAGCGAGGTGACGTTCGTGGTGGTGCTGGCGCTGTCCTTCACCTTCATCGCCACCCTCTATCCCTCCTGGCGCGCGGCGCGGCTCGATCCGGTGGAGGCGCTGCGCTATGAATGAGGTTCTGCGCCTGGAAAACGTCACCCGCCGCTACAAGGAAGGCGAGGGCCAGCTCGAAGTCTTCAGCGGCCTCAATCTCAGTCTCAAGCCGGGCGAAATCGTCGCCCTTGTGGGGCAGAGCGGATCGGGCAAGTCCTCGCTGCTGCACATGGCGGGGCTGCTGGAAGCGCCCACCGGCGGCGAAATCTTCATCGAGGGCGTGGCGGCCTCGAAACTGCCGGATGTCGAGCGCACCCGCATCCGGCGGACCGCCATCGGTTTTGTCTATCAGGCGCATCATCTGCTGCCGGAGTTCGATGCGCTGGAAAACATCGTCCTGCCGCAGATGATCGCGGGCAGGAGCCGTGGCCATGCGGCGGTGGAGGCGGAGCGTCTGCTCACCACCCTGGGTCTGGGGGCGCGGCTGACCCACCGGCCGGCGCAATTGTCGGGCGGCGAGCAGCAGCGCGTCGCCATCGCCCGCGCCCTGGCCAACAAGCCGAAGATTCTGCTGGCCGACGAACCCACCGGCAATCTCGATCCCCGCACCGCGGGCGGCGTCTTTGATTCCCTGATCACCATCACCCGCAGCCAGGGACTGGCGGCGCTGATCGCCACGCACAATTTCGAGCTGGCGGCGCGCATGGACCGCGCCCTGCTGCTGCATCAGGGCAAGCTGGTCGAAGGCACCGAGCTGCAGCGCGCCTAGCGCGCGGAAGCGTCAGCTCAGCAACGTTTCGTAATAACTGTTCTGGCTTTCCTGCCGGGCGATGTCCTTGGGATGCATCAGGCAGAATTCCGGCGTGAAGGGCAGATTGGCATAGACGTTTCCGCCCACCAGATGGCAATGCACCTTGTCGTCCCAGTAAATGCCGTCGCGGTTGCGCCAGATGCGGGTCTGGGGGTCGGGGAAGTTCACCCATCCCTGCGGATTCACCTGCCATTTCCATTTGCGGACATGCTCGGTGGTCAGTCCGCGCACCGTGTTGATCCGCGGCACCGACAGCACATCCACCTGCGGATTGGCCGCCAGCAGCGGCCGCAACTGTCGCAGCAGCATCTCGGCGGGATATTCGTCGACGTCGATCTGGAAAATATAGTCGCCGCGGCAATGGGCCCGAAGGTTGTTCTTGAAGGCTGCGAAATCATGGTTCAGGGCGAACGGCACGATGACGGCGGCGCTGCCCAGTCCTTTGAGATAGTCCCGCACGGCCGGCGTGGTCTTGGGCTCGTCATGCTGGATGACGATCTCGTCGCCCGGGCCCAGATGCTTGCGCAGGATCGAGACCAGCCGCTGAAGCTCGGTCAGCTCCTCATAGACGGTGATGGCGTAACTGATGCTGGGGGCGGCGGGGGCGGACATCGGGCGGGAGCCTAGCAGCCCCGGCAGCCCAGCCAAGAGCGGCGCCGGGCCCCGGCCAGGGCAATTTGATCCCTTTTTGTTCTTTACAAGGACTAAGGAACAGAAGTAGAACATAGGTCCAAAATGGGAGACGAATATGCTCTGGGCCAAGGATGCGGCGGCGGGTTTCGGGTTGGTGGCGTTCATGGCGGCGTCTTTCGCCCTGGCAAGCGGGGCGGACAGCCTGCTCGGCCTACTCTAGCCTGTGGATGGGACTGCGCTGGCCCCCCGCATCGGGGCAGCGCTTGCGATACTGACGCCGACTCCTGCCAAGGCGGTTCATGGCTTCCTCCTTCGTCCATCTGCGCGTGAAAAGCGCCTATTCGCTCCTGGACGGGGCGGTCAGGCCAAAGGAGCTCGCCAAGCTGGCGGCCGGCATGGACATGCCGGCGGCGGCGGTCACCGACAGCGACAATCTCTTCGGCGTCTATGAGCTGTCCGACACGCTGCGCGGGGCCGGGGTGCAGCACATTGTCGGCACACTGCTGTCGCTGGAACTGACGCCGCAGGCGCCCGGCAGCCGCCCCCGCAAGCCGCCGCAGCTTCCGCTGCTGGCCCAGGACGAGACCGGCTATCTCAACCTCTGCAAGCTGCTTTCCGCCGATTACCTGGACGTGGGGCCGGGCGATTATCCCCATGTCACCGGCGAAAAGCTGGCGGCGCACAGCGCCGGGCTGATCGCCCTGACCGGCGGGCCAGGCGGGCCCATCAACCAGCTACTGCTGGAGGGCCAGCGCGCGGCGGCGGAAGCGGCGCTGGACCGGCTGGCCGCCATGTTCCCCAACCGTCTTTACTTCGAGTTGCAGCGTCATGGCTTGCCGGAGGAACGCGCCGCCGAAGAGGCGCTGTTGGACATGGCCTATGCCAGGAGCCTGCCCATCGTCGCCACCAATGACGTCCATTTCGGCCCCGCCTCGATGTATGAGGCCCATGACGCGCTGCTCTGCATCGCCGACGGCGCCTTCGTCTCCCAGGACGACCGCCGCCGCCTGACGCGGGAGCACCGTTTCAAGACCGGCGCGGAAATGGCGGCGCAGTTCGCCGACCTGCCGGAAGCGATCGAGAACACGCTGGAGATCGCCCGCCGCTGCGCCTTTGTGCCCAAGAAGCGCAAGCCGATCCTGCCGGTCTTCGTGCCGGAATCCGGCCTCACGGCGGAAGCCGAATTGAAGGCGCAGGCCGAAGCCGGGCTGGCCGCGCGCATGGGCGCGGCCCGGCAGTTGAGCGGCGAGGCGAGCGCCTATCATGAGCGCCTGGCCTATGAGCTGGGCATCATCAATCAGATGGGCTTTCCCGGCTATTTCCTGATCGTTTCCGACTTCATGAAATGGACGCGCAACGCGGGCATTCCGGTCGGCGTGCGCGGCTCCGGCGCCTCCTCGCTGGTGGCCTGGGCGCTGGACATCACCAATCTCGATCCCCTGCGCTTCGGCCTTTTCTTCGAGCGCTTCCTCAATCCCGAACGCCAGTCCATGCCGGACTTCGACATCGATTTCTGCCAGGAGCGGCGCGACGAAGTCGTGCGCTATGTCCGAGACAAGTATGGCGCCGACCGCGTCGCCCAGATCATCGCGCTGGGAAGCTTGCAGGCCCGCGCGGCGGTGCGCGACACCGGCCGGGTGCTGCAGATGCCGCTGGGCCTGGTGGACCGGATTGCGAAAATGATTCCCAACCCGCCGGGCAAGTCCATTACCCTGGCCGAGGCGCTGGAAAGCGAGCCGCGGCTGGAACAGATCGCCGAAAGCGAGCCGACCGCGCGGCGGCTGTTCGAGATCACCGGCAAGATCGAGGGGCTTTACCGCCACGCCTCCACCCATCCGGCGGGCGTGGTGATCGGCGACCGGCCGCTGGACGAATTGCTGCCGCTCTATCGCGATCCGCGCTCCGACATGCCGGTGACGCAGTTCGACTATGAGGATGCCGAGAAGGCCGGGCTGGTGAAGTTCGATTTTCTCGGCCTCAAGACCCTCACCGTCATCGCCAAGGCCGAGGAGTTGCTGGCCCAGCGCGGCATCCAGTTGCGTACCCAGGACATTGATTTCGACGACCCCGGCACCTTCGAGATGCTGGCGCGGGGCGACAGCGTCGGCGTCTTCCAGATGGAAGGCACCGGCATGCGCGACCTGCTGCGCAAGATGAAGCCCGACCATATCAACGATCTGGTGGCGCTGGTCGCGCTCTACAGGCCGGGCCCGATGGATGCCATTCCCACCTACATCGCCCGCAAGAACGGCAAGGAGAAGGTGGAGTATCTGCACCCCGCGCTGGAGCCGATCCTGAAGGAAAGCTATGGCGTGATGACCTACCAGGACGATGTCATGCGCATCGCCCGCGAGCTCGCCGGCTACACCATGGGCGAGGCCGATATCCTGCGCCGCGCCATGGGCAAGAAGATCCCGGCGGAGATGATCCCGCAGCGCGCCAAATTCATGAAGGGCGCGGCGGAACGCAAGATTTCCGGCGAGGTCGCCGAGCAGATATTCGAGCAGGCGGAAAAATTCGCCGGTTATGGCTTCAACAAGGGCCATGCCGCCGCCTATGCCCAGGTCGCCTTCCAGACCGCCTATCTCAAGGCCAATTATCCGGTGGAGTTCATCGCCGCCTCGATGACCCTGGATATCGGCAACACCGACCGGCTCAACATTTTCCGCCAGGAAGCCAAGCGCCTGAACGTCACGCTGGCGGCGCCCGACATCAACCGCTCGGCTTCGGTGTTCTCGGTCGATGCCGAGGCCGGAACGGTGTTCTACGCCCTGGCGGCGGTGAAGGGCGTGGGCCGCCAGGCGATGGACCATGTCGTGGCGGTGCGCCAGGCCGGCGGGCCGTTCAAATCCATTGCCGACTTCGCGGGCCGCGTGGACCCCAAACAGGTGGGCAAGCGCGCCTTCGAGAACCTGGTGCGGGCGGGGGCCTTTGACAGCCTCAATGCCAACCGGCGGCAGTTGACGGAAAATGCCGACCGCATTCTTTCCGGCGCCCAGGCGGCGCAGCGCGAGCGCGAGAGCGGGCAGAACAGCCTGTTCGGCGGCGGGACGCAAGGCGCGGAGCTGCGCCTGATGCCCATGCCCGACTGGCCGCTGCATGAGCGGCTGGGGGAGGAGTTCGGCGCGATGGGATTTTATCTTTCCGGTCATCCGCTCGACGCCTATGGCAACGCGCTGAAGCGGCTGGGGGCGGTGACCTATGCGTCGCTGCAGGACGACCGCCGCCGCGCCGGCTTCAAGGCGCGCATCGCCGGAACGCTGATCAAGAAGTCGGAGCGGCGCGGGCGCAGCGACCAGATGTACGCCTTCGTCGCCTTCTCCGATCCCACCGGCATGTTCGAGGTGATGCTGTTCCCGGAAGTGCTGGCCGCCAGCCGCCCGCTGCTGGAAGCGGGCAAGTCGCTGCTGATCGCCGTCAGCGCCGAATGGGACGGCGACGAGCTGAAACTGCGCGCCGCCTCCATCACCGATCTCGATGTGGCGGCGGCGCAGGCCGGCGAGGGCATGGTGGTGCGGCTGGCTGATGTTGCGGGGCCCCACTTCAATCAAACATTGGGTGCGATAGCGCAGGAGCTTGGGCAGGCGGGCAAGGGGCTGGTCAGCCTGGTGGTGCCGGGCGATGGCGGCGAGGAAGTGGAGATCGCGCTGCCCAAACGGGTGCAGGTGACGCCGGCGCTGCGGAATAGAGTCGCCACGCTGCCCGGCGTGCTGGCGGTGGAAGCGGTCTAAAGACCCTCTTCGATACGCCGCAGGCCTTCCGCCAGATTGTCGGCGTCGCGGGCGAAGCAGATGCGGACGTAAGACTCATCGCGCGGATCGCCCAAACCGAACGACGAGCCCGGTGAAACCCCGACGCGGTGTTTCAACGCCAGCTTCTCCGCGAACGTCATGCTGTCGGTCAGCCCGTCGATCTGCAGAAAGCCGTAAAAGGCGCCGTCCGGCTTCAGCCAGCGGATGCGGTTCTGGCGTTTGAGGAAATCGTCCACCACGGCGCGTCCCCTGGCGCAGCGCGACAGCAACTGGCCACGGAATTCGTCGCCCTGCGGCGACAGCGCCGCCAGCGCGCCATACTGCAAAAAGTTCGGTGCCCCGGTGTTGTTGGTCTGGGCCGAAACCTCGAAGGCGTTTTCCAGCGATCTGGGATGCAGCAGCCAGCCCATACGCCAGCCGGTCATGGCGAAGGGCTTGGAGAAGCCGGCGATCACGAACAGCGCATCTTCCGGATCGGCCACCTGCAGGAAGGACGGCGCATGCTGCGTCACGCCATAGGTGAGCGTGCCGTAAACCTCGTCGGCGATGATGGCGATGCCTCGCGTCCGCGCGAATTCCAGGATGGCGCGCTGCTCGTCATTGGTCAGCGTCCAGCCGGTGGGATTGCCGGGCGAGGCAAGGAAGAACGCCCTGGTGCGCCCGTCGCAGGCGGCGAACAGCCGCTCGAGGTCGAGCTGCCAGCGGCCCGCCTGCCAATCCTCTTCCAGCCGCACCAGCCGCGGTTCTACGCCCATGACTTTCGCGGCGTTGAAGATGTTGGGCCAGATCGGCGCCACCACGACAATGTTGTCGCCGGTGCTGGCGACGCATTGCAGGGCGCTGACCACCGCCAGCATGGCGGCGCCGGGCACCGTCACCCGCGCCGCCTCGACCGGCACGCCGGTGGTGCGGGTGTGCAGATCGGCGATGGCCGCCCGCAGCGCGGGCAACCCGCGCGCATTGATATAGAAGGTCTTGCCGTCTTCCAGCGCAGCAATAGCGGCGTCGCGGATGAACTTGGGCGTCACCAAGTCGCTTTCGCCCAGCCAGAGCGGGATCAGCCCCTCCACTCCCCGGCCCAGCTCGAAGATGCGGGCAAGGCCTGACGGCTCCAGTGCGGCGATATCCCGGCGGATAGCGGTCGGCATGGCCGGTTCCTAAGCCTCTGTTCGGCCTCGCGCAATCCGCCCGTGCGCAATCCTGGGCGCGGGCTCTCAGACTTGCTTTTCCGGGTTTTTCCCGTATAAGCCGCGCCATCTCGCGCTCTGGGGTGGGTTTCGGTGGGTATTCCGCCGTCCCCGTCCGGTGTCTCCGCAAGGGGATAACCCCAGGGTCTGGCCAACCGGTAAAGGAGACTGAAGTTCATGGCTCTGCCTGATTTTTCCATGCGCCAGCTGCTCGAAAGCGGCGCCCATTTCGGCCACCGCCAGCAGCGCTGGAACCCGAAAATGGCGCCCTACATCTATGGCGCCCGCAACGACATCCACATTCTCGACCTCACCCAGACGGTGCCGCTGCTGCACCAGGCCCTGGTCGCCCTGCGCGAGACCGCCGCGTCCGGCGGGCGCATCCTTTTCGTCGGCACCAAGCGCCAGGCGCAGGAGCCGATCGCCGCCGCCGCCAAGCGCTGCGCGCAATACTACATGAACCAGCGCTGGCTGGGCGGCACCCTGACCAACTGGCAGACCATCTCGCAGTCGATCAAGCGCCTGCGCTCCATCGAGGAGACCCTGACCAGCGCCGGTGAATCCGGCCTGACCAAGAAGGAACTGTTGGGCCTGCTGCGTGAGCAGGACAAGCTGGAAAAGTCGCTGGGCGGCATCAAGGAGATGGGCGGCGTGCCGAACCTTCTCTTTGTCATCGACACCAACAAGGAAGCCATTGCGATCTCCGAGGCGAAGAAGCTGGGCATCCCGGTGATGGCGATCGTGGACTCCAATTCCGATCCCGACGGCATCGCCTTCCCGATCCCGGGCAATGACGACGCCGCCCGCGCCATCGCGCTGTATTGCGACCTGGCCGCGCGCGCCGTCATTGACGGTCTGGGCCAGGGCCAGGTCGAGGCCGGTATCGATGTCGGCGCCGCCGCCGAGATCGAGGACACTTCGAGCCATGTCGAGGCTGTCCCGGCCGAGGCGACGGCTTAAGTCACCTGTTTGACAGGGCGGCGCGCCAAACCTGCGCCGCCCCTTAAGTTTCGGAGAAGAGAGATGGAAATCACCGCCTCGATGGTGAAACAGCTGCGCGATACGACCGGCGCCGGCATGATGGACTGCAAGAAGGCGCTGGGCGAAACCGGCGGCGACATGGAAGCGGCCATCGACTGGCTGCGCAAGTCGGGCGCGATGAAGGCGGCCAAGAAGGCCAGCCGCGCCGCCGCCGACGGGCTGGTGGGTGTCTCGGTGGGCGGCAACACCGGCGTGCTAGTGGAAGTGAACGCCGAAACCGACTTCGTCGCCCGCAATGACGAGTTCAAGGATTTCGTCAAATCGGCCTCCGCCATAGCCCTCAAGGAAGGCGGCGATCTTTCCAGGCTGCTGGCCGCGCCGCATGGCGGCTCGACGGTGCAGCAGGTTCTGACCGAAATGGTCGCCAAGATCGGCGAGAACATGTCGGTGCGCCGCACCGTCGCGCTCTTGGTCAATCCCGGCGTGGTCGCTTCTTACGTCCACAACGCCGCCGGGCCTGAACTGGGCAATATCGGCGTGCTGGTGGCGTTGAAGTCCACCGCCCCCGCCGAAAAGCTGATGCCGCTGGCCAAGCAGATCGCCATGCATGTGGCGGCCAAGGCGCCGCTGGCGCTGAATGTGGCCGACATGGACCAGGCAGTGGTGGACCGCGAATACGCCGTCCAGAAGGAAATCGCCATGCAGTCGGGCAAGCCCGAAGCCATTGTCGAGAAGATGATGGAAGGCCGCATGCGCAACTATTATGCCGAGACCGTGCTGCTGCAGCAGGCGTTCGTGATGGACGACAAGACGCCTATCGCCAAGGTGCTGGAACAGGCCGCCAAGGATTTCGGCGCCCCGGTCGAGATCGAGGGTTTTGTCCGCTTCAAGGTGGGCGAAGGCATCGACAAGGGCGGCGACGATTTCGCCGACGAAGTCGCCAAGATGGCCGGCGGTCGTTAATTTGGGTCGCACGGCCTGACGCGAAGTCTACCAACTTCGCGGGGCCGATGCTCCCGGACTACGGAGATGTAGATGTCCACAACGCCAAAATATCGCCGCGTCCTGGTCAAGGTCTCCGGCGAGGCGTTGATGGGCGATGGCCAGTTCGGCATCGACATCGCGACGGTGGACCGCATCGCCAAGGACGTGGCCGAGGCCGCCGCCACCGGCACCCAGCTCTGCATGGTGGTGGGCGGCGGCAATATCTTCCGCGGCCTAGCCGGCTCGGCGAAGGGCATTGACCGCGCCACCGCCGATTACATGGGCATGCTGGCCACGGTGATGAACGCCCTGGCCCTGCAGGCGGGGCTGGAGCGGGCAGGGGTGCCGTCCCGGGTCCAGTCGGCCATCGCCATGAACAATGTTTGCGAGCCCTATATCCGCCGCCGGGCCATCCGCCACATGGAAAAGGGCCGGGTGGTGGTCTTCGCGGCGGGAACCGGCAACCCCTTCTTCACCACCGACACCGCCGCCGCCTTGCGGGCGGCCGAAATGAACTGCGACGCCATGATGAAGGCGACCCAGGTCGATGGGGTCTACAGCGCCGACCCCAAAAAGGACCCCAAGGCCGTCCGTTACGATTCTCTCAGCTATCACGAGGTCTTAGCCAAGGATCTTAAGGTCATGGATGCATCCGCCATCTCGATTTCCCGGGAAAACGGCATCCCCATCCTGGTGTTTTCGCTGGGCGATCCCGGCGCCCTGGTCCAGGTCCTGGCTGGCAAAGGCCGGGCAACCATTATCGAAGAAAAGTGAGGCCCGGCCGCGATTTGGGGTAGGATTCGCCCCAAGGGAAAACGCGGCGCGCTGGAGGAGGAACATGGCCGATACCTACAGCAAGGACGAGATGAACCGCCGCATGAACGGGGCGGTCGCCACCCTCAAAAGTGAACTAGGGGGCCTGCGCACCGGCCGCGCCAGCGCCGCTCTGCTCGATCCCGTCAAGGTCGAGGCCTATGGCAACACGGTGCCGATCAGCCAGGTCGGCTCCATCGCCACCCCGGACGCCCGCCTGATCACGGTGCAGGTCTGGGACAAGGGCCTAGCCAAGGCCGTGGACAAGGCGATCCGCGACGCCGGGCTTGGTCTGAACCCGCAAATGGACGGCCAGCTGCTGCGCATTCCGCTGCCGGAATTGAACCAGGAGCGGCGCAAGGAATTATCCAAGCTGGGGGCAAAGTATGCCGAGGCCGCCCGCATCGCCGTCCGCAATGTCCGACGCGACGGCATGGATCTGCTCAAGCGGCTGGAGAAGGACCACAAGATCAGCCAGGACGAGCAGCACACCAAGGGCGACGAACTGCAGAAGCTGACGGACAGCCATATTAAGGACATAGACGCCGCGCTCCATGCCAAGGAGCAGGAAATCATGCAGGTCTGATGAGTTTCGACCCCAAACTCCTTCCCCGCCACGTCGCCATCATCATGGACGGCAATGGCCGCTGGGCGAAGAAGCGGCATTTGCCGCGCGAGGCCGGCCATTACGCCGGCATGGGCGCGGTGCGCGAGACGGTGCGCGCCGCCACGGATATGGGACTGCAGAACCTCACCCTCTTCGCCTTCTCTTCGGAGAACTGGAAGCGGCCCAAGACCGAGATCGGCGCCCTGATGGGCCTGTTCCGCGCCTTCTTCCGCAGCGACCTGGACGATCTGGTGGCGAAGAATGTCCGCATCCGCATCATCGGCCATCGCAGCCGCGTCGCTTCCGATATCCAGCAGATGATCCAGGAGGCCGAAAGCCGCACCGCCCAGAACGGCGGCCTCAACCTCACTTTTGCCTTCGACTATGGTGGCCAGGAGGAGATCGCGGCCTGCGCCCGCGAACTGGCGCGCGCCAGCGCCGAAGGCCGGCTCGATCCGGAGACCATCACGCCGGAGCTGTTTTCCAGCCGCCTCTTCACCAGTGCGCTGCCCGATCCCGATTTGGTGATCCGCACCTCGGGCGAGCACCGGCTTTCCAACTTCCTGCTCTGGCAGTCGGCCTATGCCGAACTGCTGTTCCTGGATGTGCTGTGGCCCGATTTCGGCCGCGCCCAACTGATCGAGGCCCTGGAAACCTTCGCCCAGCGCGAACGCCGTTTTGGCGCCCTCAACACGGAAGCCGTGGCGTGAGCGTGCCGCAGCAGCATGGCGGGCTGACCGCCACAGCCAGCGAGGGGCTGCTCAGGCTGCTGTTCGGCCTGTTCCTGGCGACTGTCGCCATCGTGCTGATCTTCAAGAGTCCGGTCTGGTTCGCCTCGGTCACCGTGCTGGCGGGCATCCTGGCCGCCCGAGAATGGCATCGCCTGGTGCGTGGCCGCGGCGCGGTGATGTACACCTTTGCGATTCGCGGACAGACCGCCGTCACCGCGGCGGCCATCGCCCTAGCGGTGACGGCTTTGCTGCTGCACCAGACGCTGGCGGCTTTCGGCTTCCTCGCCGCCGGGACCGTGATCGCCTGGCTGCTCGGACGCCTGCAGCGGGACAATCCGCTCTGGCATGCCGCCGGTGTGCTTTATGTCGGCATTCCCTGTCTCTCGCTGGTGGCCCTGCAGGCGATGTCGCCGCACAGTTCCACGGTGGTGCTGGGACTGTTCCTGATTGTCTGGGCCACCGACACGGGCGCCTTGGTCTTCGGCCGGCTGGTCGGCGGGGCGAAGCTCGCACCCGCCATCTCGCCCGGTAAGACCTGGGCTGGCACCATTGGCGGCAGCCTCACCGGGGCGGCGGTCTATGCCCTCTACATCGCCGTGCTGAGTTTCGACGCGCCGCTGGCCTTCCTATTTGCCCTGGCCTTCAGCACCGTGGCGCATGGCGGCGATCTCTTCGAGTCCTATGTCAAGCGCCGCTTCGGCACCAAGGATTCCGGTGGCCTGATCCCCGGCCATGGCGGGGCGCTGGACCGGCTCGATTCCACCTTCGCTGCCGCGCCGCTGATGGCGCTGCTGGTCTTCGGCCTCAATTTCAATCCGCTGTTCGGAGGCCATTGGTGAAGGCCGACCTGCTCAAGCCCATCGCCGCCACCCGCCATCCGCAGGACGGGCTGGAGGAGGTCGTCGCCCGCAGCGTCACCATCCTGGGCGCCACCGGTTCCATCGGCGTCAACACCGCCGACGTCATCCTGCATGCCCGCCAGGTTTATGGCCCCGAAGCCTTCCCGGTGACGGCGCTGACCGCCGGCGGCAATGTGAAGAAACTGATCGAGCAGGCGAAAGCCTTGCAGCCGCAACTGGCGGTGATCGGCGACGAAAGCCTGCTGGGCGAACTCAAGGCCGGCCTAGCCGGCACCGGCATCGAAGTCGCGGCAGGCCGCAAGGCGGTGATCGCGGCGGCCGCACGCCCGTCCGATTTCGTCATGGTCGCCATCATGGGCGCCGCCGCCATCGAGCCGGCGCTGGCGGCGATCGGGCGCGGCGTCATCGTCGCCCTGGCCAACAAGGAATGCGTGGTGGCGGCGGGCGCGGTGTTTCGCGCCGCCATGGAAATGAGCGGCGCCTCGGTACTGCCGGTGGACAGCGAGCACAACGCGATCTTCCAGGTGCTGGGCGGCGGCGACGCCGGCGAGGCGGAGCTGGTCACCATCACCGCTTCGGGCGGGCCGTTCCGCGAATGGCCGCTGGAAAAGATGGCCGCCGCCACGGTCGAGCAGGCGGTGGCCCATCCCAACTGGGCGATGGGGCGCAAGATTTCGCTCGACAGCGCCACGCTGATGAACAAGGGGCTGGAGCTGATCGAGGCGCATTATCTCTTCGCCCTGCCGCCGGAGAAGCTTGCGGTGGTGGTGCATCCCCAGTCCATCGTCCATTGCCTGGTCAGTTACGAAGACGGCACCACCATGGCGCATCTTTCGGCGCCCGACATGCGTACGCCCATCGCCCATGCCCTGGGCTGGCCGCGCCGCATCTCCTCGCCCTCGCGGCGGCTCGATCTGGCGGCGCTAGGCCAGCTGGTGTTCCAGCCTCCCGCGCATGAGCGCTTCCCGGCGCTGAACCTCGCTATCGGCTCGATGCGGTCCGGCGGACTGGCGCCCACCGTGCTCAACGCCGCCAACGAGATCGCGGTGCAGGCCTTTCTCGACCGCCGCATCGGTTTTCTCGACATCAGCAAGGTGGTGGGCGAGACGCTGGACAAGGATATGGGCCATAACGGCCATGCCCTGGACCTGGAGACGGTTCTGGGGGCCGACGCGCGGGCACGGGCCGTGGCCGAGGAAATTTGCGCACGCGTGGGGGCATAGGGAGCGTCATGGGCCTGTTCCAGCATCTGTTCGGTATCGGCCAGGATTTCGCCGGCTGGGCGCCGCTCGGCCTGTCGGCCTTTCTTTTCTACATCACCCTGGTGGTGTTCATACATGAGATGGGCCACTTCCTGATGGCGCGCGCCTTCGGCGCCCAGGTGGATGTCTTCTCTGTCGGTTTCGGGCCGGAGATTTTCGGTTTCAACGACAAGCGCGGCACGCGCTGGAAGCTGTCCTGGATCCCGGTCGGCGGTTACGTGAAATTCGCCGGCGACGCCGATGCCGCCTCCACCCCCGACCGCGCCGCCGTTCAGGCGACGGAAGCGGAACGGACGCGGATGATGGTGTTCCGTCCGGTGCATCAGCGCGCCCTGGTGGCGGCGGCCGGACCGCTGGCCAATTTCGCGCTGGCGATCCTGCTGTTCTGGGGCCTGTTCCTTTACGCCGGCAAGAGCGAATTGGCGCCGGTGATCGGCCATGTCGGCAAAGGCAGCGCCGCGGAGGCGGCCGGCATCCGCCCGGGCGACCGCGTCACCAGCATCGACGGCACCGCCATCACCAGCTTCGATCAATTGCCTGAGATCATCCGTTCCTCCAGCGGCGAGACCCTGACCGTCGGCCTGATGCGCGGCGGCAAGGGCCTGGCGCTGCAGGTGGCGCCGCGCAAGGAGCGCATCCGCAACGAGGTGGGCGAGATGATGGAGGTCCCCGTCATCGGTGTGCAGCCCTCGGCGGACGCCGCCATCATCACCACACGCTACAATGTGTTTCAGGCCTTTGGCGCGGCGTGCGGCCGCACCTGGGACATTGTGCGGCTGTCGCTGACCGGCATCGGCCAGCTGATCACAGGGCGGGCCAGCCTGGACCAGCTGCACGGGCCGGTGGGAATCGCCCAGATCACCAGGAAAGTGGCGCTTTGGGGCATTCTGCCGTTTATCAGTCTGATCGCTGTACTTTCTGTAAGCATCGGGCTGATCAATCTTTTTCCGATTCCTCTGCTCGACGGCGGCCATCTTCTATATTATGCATGTGAAGCCGTTCTGGGGCGGCCGCTCGGAGAGCGCGTCCAGGACGTCGGATTTCGGTTTGGGCTGGTGTTGGTGCTGGGGCTAATGCTTCTGGCGACCTGGAATGACATCGCCCGCCTGAATCTTTTCTGATTCATCGGCGAGTCTTTCCCGTAAGGGTAGGGCGCCCAAAGAGAGTTTGCCGGACGGACATGCGGATCAACGGCCTGAAACGCGGCTTGCTGCGCTCGACCTCCGCCTGGCTTGGCCTGGCGCTGCTTTGCGCCCCTGCGGGCGCCCAGGCGCCGGCCGGCCAAGTCCCTGCCGTCGGGCCGGCCCCGGCCGGGACGCCGCCCGCTGCCGCGCTGGCCGCGCCACAGGCCCAACCCGTCATCCGCCGCATCGTGGTGCTTGGCACCCAGCGCATCGAGCCCGCCACGGTGCTGACCTACATCAACATGCATGAGGGCGACCTCTACGCGCCGGCCAATGTCGATGACGCGCTCAAGGCGCTGTTCGCCACCGGCCTTTTCAGTTCGGCCTCGCACATCGATTTCAATCCCGCCACCGCCACCCTGACGGTGCAGGTGAGCGAGAACCCCATCGTCAATCAGGTGGTGTTTGAGGGCAACAGCAAGATGTCCTCCAAGGACCTCACCAAGGAAATCCAGATCAAGCCGCGCAGCGTCTTCACCCAGGCCAAGGTGCAGGCCGATGTGGTGCGCCTGATGGAAGTTTATCGCCGCAACAGCCGCTTCGCAGCCCGCATCGATCCGCAGATCATCGCCCGGCCGCAGAACCGCGTCGATCTCATTTTCGCGATCAACGAGGGCACGGCCACCGGCGTCAGCCGCATCAACTTCATCGGCAACAAGGTCTTCAATGCGTCGACCCTGCGCGGCCAGATCGCCACCGAAGAGAGCGCCTGGTACAAGGTGCTCTCCACCAACGACAATTACGACCCGGACCGGCTGCTCTATGACCGTCAGCTGCTGAACACCTATTACAAGCAGCGCGGCTATTACGACTTCAAGGTCACCAGCGCGGTGGCGCAGTTGGCGCCGGGCGGGGATTCCTTTTTCGTCAATTTCACCGTCGATGAGGGCGCCCGCTACACGGTCGGCAAGGTCAGCATCAATTCCAAGATACCGGAGTTGACCGAGAAGCAGCTGCTGCCGCTGATCGGCCTGCACCCCGGCCAGATCTACAACCAGGATCTGGTGCAGAAGGGGCTGGACGCGCTGACCAACGCCGCCGGCGGCAAGGGCTACGCCTTCGCCACGGTGAATCCGCGCCCCAATGCCAATCCCAAGACCCACACCATCGATTGGGCTTTCAACATCGATCAGGGACCGCGAGTCTATATCGAGCATATCGACATCAGTGGCAACACCCGCACTCTGGACAAGGTGATCCGCCGCGAATTCCGCCTGGTCGAAGGCGACGCCTTCAATCGCGCCCTGGTCGACCGCTCCCAAGCGCGCATCCGCAGCCTGGGCTTCTTCAAGGATGTCTCGATCAAGCCGTCTCCCGGCAGCCAGCCCGACCGCACCAACGTCACCGTCGCCGTCACCGAACAGTCCACCGGCTCGGTCTCGGTGGGCCTGGGCTATTCCTCCTATTCCAGCGTGATCGGCGACGTCAGCTATACCGAGATCAACCTGTTCGGCCGCGGCCAGCAGCTGGCGGCAGTGGCGCGCCTGTCGCAGATCCAGAGGCAGTTCCAGCTCAGCTTCAGCGAGCCCTGGTTCCTCGACCGGCCGCTATCCGCCGGCTTCGACCTGCAGAAGGTGCTCAACAATTATCAGCAGGCGGCCTTCCAGAGCGATGTCGACGCCCTGTCGTTCCGGCTGGGCTTTCCGGTGACGGAATATTCCAGCGTTCAGCTTTATTACATGTACAAGATCCAGACGGTGCAGGTCTTCGGCGCCGCCGCGCCGGTGGATATCCTGGAGGAAACCGGCACCCAGAATGGTTCGATCATCGGCTATAATTACCTCTATGCCGACCTCGACAACGCCCGCAACCCGAGCAACGGTGTGACCTTTTCGCTTGGCCAGAACTTTGCCGGTTTCGGCGGCACGCTGCGCTATTTGGAAACCTCCAGCACCTTCGGCCTCTATCGCAGCGTCTTCGACAACAGCGTCGTAGCCTCGCTTTCGGCCAGGGTGAAATACATCACCGGCTATGATGGCACCCCGGTGCCGGTGAATTCGCGCTATTTCGAGGGCGGCGATACTTTCCGCGGCTTCGCCATCGCCGGCGTCGGTCCCCGCGACCTTGCGCTGGGCCAGCTTGGCGCCGTCGGCGGCAATTTCTCCGCCATCGGCAGCTTCGCGGCGCGGTTCCCCGGCTTGCTGCCGGAAAGCTTCGGCGTCAAAATGTCTTTGTTTACCGATTTCGGCGTCATCGGCCATGTCGACACCAACGACCCCACTCTTCGCCAATGCCTCGCCACCAGCTGCATCAAGGACAATCTGGCCTTCCGCGGTTCGGCCGGCATTTCGGTGTCGTGGGTGTCGCCCTTCGGTCCGCTCAACATCGATCTTGGCATTCCTTTCGCGAAAACCTCCTACGACCGCGAACAGATCATCCACTTCAGCACTGGCACGGGATTCTGAACCATGAAAAAGCTCCTCGCTCTTGCGTTGCTCGCCGCCCAGCCCGCTCTTGCCGCCTCGCCGCCGCCCCCTGCGCCCAAGGTGCTGGTGCTGGACCGCGTTCTCATCCTGCAGGCCTCCAAGGTCGGGCGAGACATCGCCCGCCAGCTTCAGACCTTGAACGAGCAGAATCGGGTCAGTTTCGACGCGCAGCAAAAGGCGCTGGGCGCCGAGCAGCAGCAGCTGCGCCAGCAGGTCGCGGTCATGGCCGCCGACCAGCGCCAGAAGACCGAAGCGGCCTTCAACGCCAAGGTCCGCTCCGCCGAGGAGATGGCGCAGCGCAAGGCCGCCCAGATCCAGCAGGCCAGCCAGAACTCGTCTCAGGCCGTGGCGCAGGCGCTGGCGCCGATCGTGGCGGACATCGTCAAGGAACGCGGCGCCAATCTGGTGCTGGACAAGCAGGCCGTGGTCTATGCCAACAGCAACGCCTTCGAGATCACGGCCGATGCCGTCGCCCGGCTTGACGCCAAGATGCCGGCCTACAAGGTGGTGCTGGGCGCGCCGCCGCCGGCCGCTCCTTCGCAATAGCGCATGGCCGACCCCCGCTTTTTCCGCAATCACGGGCCGTTCACTCTTGAGGCGTTGGCGGCGAAGCTGGGCGTGGCGCCCCCGCCCGGGGCCAGCGGCGTTATCGCCGACCTGGCCGGCCTGGAAGGGGCGGGGCCGAAGCACCTGGCTTTCTTCTCCGGCACGCGCGAACAGAAGGAAATCTTCCAGGCCAGCCGCGCGGGCTTCTGCCTGGTGGCGGAAAAGGATGCCGCCATCTGCCCCCCCCCCGGCATGGTGGTGCTGACGGTCAAGTCAGTGCGGCACGCCTGGGCGGTGGTGGCGCAGAGCTTCTATCCGGAGTCCGGTCAGGCGCGGTGGCCCGGCGAGGCCGTCGCGGCCTCGGCGAAAATCGGCGAAGGCGTGACGCTGGCGCCGGGCGTGGTGATCGGCGAGAACGCCGAGATCGGCGCCGGCACCCGTATCGGTCCTGGCAGCGCCATCGGCCCGGGCGTCGCCATCGGCCGCGATTGCGAGATCGGCGCCCAAGTTACCATCACGAATGCCTATGTCGGCGACCAGGTGACGATCCTGCCCGGCGCCAGGATCGGCCAGCCCGGCTTCGGCTTCGCCACCTCCAAGGCGGGCAATGTAAAGATTCCGCAGATCGGCCGCGTCATCATCCAGGACCGGGTCGAAATCGGCGCCAACACCACCATCGACCGCGGCGCCCTGGGCGACACCGTGATCGGCGAAGGCACCAAGATCGACAATCTGGTGATGATCGCCCACAACGTGCATCTCGGCCGCCATTGCCTCGTCATCTCCCAGGTCGGCATCGCCGGAGGCTGCGAGATTGGCGATTTCTGCGTCTTTGCCGGCCAGGCCGGCGTGGCCGACCATGTCCGAATCGGTGCTGGCGCCCGCTTCGCCGCGCAGACCGGCGTTCCCCCCAACACCGTCTATGAGGGCGGCGCGGATTATGGCGGATGGCCGGCAAAGCCGGTAAGGGAATGGCTGCGGGAACTGCACGCCGCCAAGATGATGCTGAAGCGCCAGGACACGAAAAAACCGAAGAAGGGCGGTCATGACTGAGGCGCCGCTGGTTCTGGATATCGACGCGATCAAGCGGTTGTTGCCGCATCGCTATCCCTTCCTCTTTATCGAGCGGATGACCGACATCGTGCCGTTCGAAAGCGCCACCGGCTGGAAGGCGGTGGGCCATAACGAACCCTTTTTCGAGGGCCATTTCCCCGAATTCCCGGTGATGCCGGGGGTGCTGATCGTCGAGGCGCTGGCCCAGACCGCCGGCGCCCTGGTGGTGCACAGCCTGAACCAGGCCGTGGGCAGCAAGGTCTATTTCATGACCATCGACAATTGCCGCTTCCGCAGGCCCGTGCGGCCGGGCGACATGCTGCGCATGACGGTGAAGGCGCTGCGCCGCCGCGGCCCGGTCTTCAAATTCGGGGGCAACGCCTATGTCGGCGACGAATTGGCCGCCGAGGCGGAATACAGCGCCATGATCCTCGATCCTGACAAGAGCTGATGACGGTTCATCCGACTTCCATTGTTGAAGATGGTGCGGTGCTCGGTCCGGGCGTCGAGATCGGCCCCTTCTGTCATGTCGGGCCGCGCGTGACGCTGGGCGAAGGGGTTCGCCTGGTCAGCCATGTTTCCATTGCGGGGATCACCAGCCTGGGCGCCCGTTCCATCATCTATTCCCAGGCGGTGCTGGGCGGCGACGGCCAGATTCGCGGCAACGACTTCGGCGAAGGCCGCCTCGAGATCGGCGAAGACTGTGTGCTGCGCGAGATGGTCACCATGAATGTGGGCAGCCGCAAGGGCGGCGGCGTTACCAAGGTGGGCGCGCGCGGCTATTTCATGGTGAGCAGCCATGTCGGGCATGATTGCGTGGTGGGGAACGACGTCACCCTGGCCAATTCGGCCATCCTGGGCGGCCATGTCAGCGTCGGCGACCGGGCCATATTTGGCGGCCTGGTGGCGGTGCAGCAATTCTGCCGCGTCGGCAAGGGCGCCATGGTGGGCGGTCTCAGCGGCGTCAACCGCGACGTCATTCCCTATGCCATGGCTTTTGGCGATCATGTCGAGCTGGCGGGGCTGAATCTGATTGGCCTCAAGCGCAGCGGCATGAGCCGGGAGGCGATCAATGCCCTGCGCGGCGCCTACCGCCATATCTTCTACGGCGCCGGGGGCCATATCGCCGCCCGTGCCCGCGAGGCACGCGCCCGCTGGCCGAATGTGCCGCAGGTCGGCGAGGTGGTGGATTTCATCCTGGCCGACGCCAAACAGGAATTGTGCCAGGCGCGGCGCCGGGGCGCCCCGACTTGACGGGGCTGGGCATCATCGCCGGCGGCGGCGAATTGCCCCGCGCGGTGGCGCAAAGCGCCCGCGCCGATGGCCGCGCGGTTTTCATCATCGGCCTGAAAGGCTCGCTGGACGAAAACGAGCCCTGGTTGCAGGCGTTTCCCCATGAATTCGCCTCGCTGGGCGCGCCGGGCCAGGCGTTCAAGAGCTTCCGCGCCGCCAGCGTCACCGATGTTCTGCTGGCCGGCAAGCTGGACCGGCCGCGTTTTTCCGACCTCAAGCTGGATGCCAAGGGCGTGATGCTGCTGCCGCGGGCGCTGAAGGCGGCGCGCCAGGGCGACGACGCCCTGCTGCGTTTTGTCGTGACCATGTTCGAGGAGGAGGGCTTCCACGCCATTGGCGTGGCCGAGGCGGCGCCCGGCCTGGTTTGCAGCGAGGGCGATCTGGGGCGGCTTGGGCCCAATGACGATGCGCGCGCCGACATGGCGCGGGGCTTTGCCATCGTCAAGGCGCTGGGCGCGCTGGATGTCGGCCAGGCGGCGGTGGTGTGCGAGGGGCTGACACTGGCGGTCGAGGCTGCCGAGGGCACCGACCGCATGATCGCCCGCATCGGCACGCTTCGCGAGGCGCTGCGCGGCACGCCCGAAAACAAGCGCGGCGTGCTGGTGAAAGCCTTGAAGCCGACCCAGGATGCCAGGACCGACATGCCGGTGATCGGCACGGCGACGCTGGAAGCGGCGGCGGCGGCGGGGCTGGCCGGGATCGCGCTGGAAGCGGGTGGGGCGCTGATCATGGACAAGCAGGCGGTGGCTGGACGAGCCGATGCGCTGGGCCTGTTCGTCACCGGCGTCCGCTTATGATCCCCGCGACCGCGTCAGCGGGCGCGCAATCAAACAAAAGGGTCATGCTGGTGTGCGGCGAACCCTCGGGCGACCAGCTTGGGGCGCAGCTGATGCGCGGGCTGAAAGCGCTGGCGCCGGATGTGGCGATCAGCGGCGTCGGCGGCCCGGCGATGGCGCGCGAAGGGCTCGTCAGTCTGTTTCCGCTGGACGATACGGCGGTGATGGGGCTGCGCGAAGTGGTGCCGGCGATCCCGCGCATCCTCAAGCGGGTGAAGCAGGCTACCGATTTCGCCCTCAAGACCCGGCCCGACGCGGTGGTGCTGATCGACAGTCCGGATTTCACCCATCGCATCGCCCATGCCATCAAGACGCGCGATCCTTCGCTGAAGACCGTGAATTATGTCGCGCCGCAGGTCTGGGCCTCGCGCTCCTACCGGACGAAACAGATGGCGCATGACTTCGACCTGGTGCTGGCGCTGTTTCCCTTCGAGGTGCCGTTCCTGAAGAAATATGGTCTCAGGGCGGAATTTGTTGGCCATCCGGTGACCGAGCGGGCGGCGCGCATGACCGGCGGCGGCGCCTTGCGGGCGCGGCTGGAGATCGGCCCCGAAGCGCCGCTGCTCGCGCTGTTGCCGGGCAGCCGCAGCAACGAAATCCGGTTCATCCTGCCGGTCTTTCGCGAGGTGCTGGCGATGCTGGCGGCGCGCATTCCCGGCCTTGTCACGGTGCTGCCCACCGTGCCGCATGTGGCGCAGAAGGTTCAGGCCGCGACCGCAGGCTGGCCGACGCCGCTGCATATCCTGCATGGCGAGGACGACAAGTTCGCTGCCTTCAATGCCGCCGATGTGGCGCTGGCGGCGTCAGGAACGGTGACGGCGGAGCTGGCGCTGGCGAGGACGCCGATGGTGGTCGGCTACCGCGTCGGCGGCCTGACCTATGCGCTGTCGTCGCTGATCATGAATGTGAAGTACATTACCCTGGTCAATGTGCTGCTAGAGCGCGAGGCGGTGCCGGAATTCCTGCAATCGCGGCTGAAGCCGCCGACCCTGGCGGGCGCACTGGAAAAGCTGCTGCGTGACCCCATGGCGCGGACGGAGCAGCAGGCGGCGCTGGCGGAATTCGACCGTCTGCTGGGCGAGGGCACCGAGGCGCCGTCGCTCAGGGCGGCGCGGGCGCTGCTGGATTTTGTCGCGAAGGGTTGAAGCCGGTTTTCCGGCTTCTATCGCTTGCCCATGGGCACGTAAGAGCGCGCCACCGGACCGGTATAGATCTGGCGCGGGCGGCCGATCTTCTGGTGCGGGTCTTCCAGCATCTCCTTCCACTGCGCGATCCAGCCCACGGTGCGGGCCAGGGCGAACAGGGCGGTGAACATGGAGGTGGGGAAGCCCAGCGCCTTCAGGGTGATGCCGGAATAGAAATCGATGTTGGGATAGAGCTTCTTCTCGATGAAGTAGGGATCGGACAGGGCGATCTTTTCCAGCTCGATCGCCACCTTCAGCAGCGGATCGTCATGCAGCCCCAGCTCGTCGAGCACGGCATGGGCCTGGATCTGCATCGCCTTGGCGCGCGGATCGTAATTCTTGTAGACGCGATGGCCAAAGCCCATCAGGCGAAAGCCGGAATTCTTGTCCTTGGCCTTGGCGACATATTCGGGAATGCGGTCCACCGTGCCGATTTCCATCAGCATCTTCAGCGCCGCCTCGTTGGCGCCGCCATGGGCCGGGCCCCAGAGGCAGGCGATGCCGGCCGCGATGCAAGCAAAGGGATTCGCGCCCGACGAGCCGGCCAGCCGCACCGTCGAGGTCGAGGCGTTCTGCTCATGGTCGGCATGCAGGATGAAGATGGTGTCCAGCGCCTTGGAAAGCACCGGATTGGGCTTGTAGTCCTCGGCCGGCACCGAAAAGCACATGCGCAGGAAATTGTCGGTGAAGGAAAGATCGTTGCGCGGATACACGAAGGGCTGGCCGACATGGTATTTGTAGGCCATCGCGGCGATGGTCGGCATCTTTGCGACCAGGCGGTGGGTGGCGATCTCGCGCTGGCGCGGATCGTTGATGTCGGTGGAGTCGTGATAGAAGGCGGCCATCGCGCCCACCACGCCGCACATGATCGCCATGGGGTGGGCGTCGCGGCGGAAGCCGCTGAAGAAGCTCACCATCTGCTCATGCACCATGGTGTGATGCGTGATGGAATAGCGGAATTTCTCGAACTGGGCGGAGGTCGGCAGCTCGCCATAGAGCAGCAGGTAGCAGCTTTCCAGGAAGGTGGAATGCTCGGCCAGGTCGCCGATGGCGTAGCCGCGATATTCCAGCACGCCCTTGTCGCCGTCGATGAAGGTGATGTTGCTTTCGGTCGAGGCGGTGGAGGTGAAGCCGGGATCGTAGGTGAAGATGTCCACCTGGTCGTAGAGCTTGCGGATATCGACGACGTTGGGGCCCTGGGTTCCGGCATAGACCGGAAAGTCATAGCCCTTGCCGTCATAGGTTAGGGTGGCCGATCCCGCCGGCTTGATCTTGCTCTCTCTCATGGCTGGCCCCTGGTATCGTTCTCTTGCAGTGCAACATCATAGGCGCAGAATCGCGCCCGAGCCAACAGGGTGCGCCGCAAAACATTCCGATTTTATGAACTCGCGTAAGCCCTTAATCGGTTAAGGGATTCGGCCCGGCCTAACAATGCCAACATCTCGAACAGGGGCGGCGACGAGGCTTTGCCGGTCAGGGCGGCTCTCAGGGGCTGAGCGACCTGGCCCAGCTTGAGGCCGTGGCTTTCCGCATGGGCGCGGGCGGCGGCCTCCAGGGCGGTGCCGGTCCAGTCGGTCGCTTCCAGCGCGGGCAGGATGGCGGTGAGGCCGGCGCGCCCTTCCGGCGACAGCAGCTTGGCGGCGGCCTCGTCCAGGGTGCGGGGGCCATCGGTGAAGAGAAACTCCGCCGCCTGGGACAGTTCCAGCAGCGTCTTGGCCCGCTCTTTCAGCGACGGCATGGCGGCGCGCAGACGTTCGCGCGCCGTTTCCGACAGCGGCACCGGCGGCGTCAGCCGTTCCAGGAAGGCTACCGTCTCCGCCGTCAACACTTCGTCGGACGTGGCGCGGATGTAATGGCCGTTGAGATTGTCCAGCTTCTTGTAGTCCATCCGCGCCGCGCTCTTGCCGATGGACTCGAAATTGAACCAGGCGATGGCCTGTTCGGTGCTGATGATCTCGTCGTCGCCATGGCTCCAGCCCAGCCGCAGCAGATAGTTGCGCATGGTCTCGGGCAGGTAGCCCATGCCCTGATAGGCCTCCACCGCCAGTGCGCCATGGCGCTTGGACAGCTTGGCGCCGTCGGGGCCGTTGATCAGCGGCAGATGGCCATAGACCGGCCTGGGCCAGCCCATCGCCTCGATGATCTGCAATTGCCGGGCGGCGTTGTTGAGATGGTCGGCGCCGCGGATCACATGGGTGACGCCCATGTCGAAATCATCCACCACCACCGCCAGCATGTAGGTCGGGGTGCCGTCGGAGCGCAGCAGCACCATGTCGTCGAGCTGGCTGTTCTCGAAGCGGACTTCGCCCAGCACCACATCGCTGACGATGGTCTCGCCTTCCTGGCGCGATTTCAGCCGCACCACGAAAGGCTTGCCCTGCTCGGCGGGGCCTGGGTTGCGGTCACGCCAGCGGCCGTCATAGCGCAGCGGCTGCTTGGCGGCTTTCTGCGCCTCGCGCATCTCGGTCAGTTCCTCGGCGGTGGCGTAGCAGCGATAGGCCTTGCCCGCCGCCAGCAACTGTTCGGCGACGTCGCGGTGCCGGGCCGCGCGGGCGAACTGGAAGATTTCCGGCCCGTCCCAATCCAGCCCCATCCAGCGCATGCCGTTCAGGATCGCGGCCACCGCTTCGGGGGTGGAACGTTCGCGGTCGGTGTCCTCGATCCGCAGCAGGAAAGTGCCGCCGGTGTGGCGGGCATAGAGCCAGTTGAACAGGGCGGTGCGGGCGCCGCCGATATGCAGCATGCCTGTGGGCGAGGGGGCGAAGCGCAGGACAGGTTTGGTGTTTTCAGCCATGATCGGCAGCACTTAGAGCAGGGTTGGGCAATTGGCAAATCCCTCCGCCAAGCCTGTGTTCTGGCTTGGTTGGAGCAGCGAGCGCGATCGCTGGCCCTTGTGGCTGCCGGTGCTGCTGGGCAGCGGCGCGGCGCTCTATTTTGCGCTTCCCGCAGAGCCGATGCATTCGATGGCCTGGGGGGGCTTGGCGCTGGCCGGATTGCTGGCGGTGGCGTCCATAGGTTTGCGGCGGGGACGGATGGCGCTGGCCCTGCTGGCGGCGCTGGCGCTGGGCTTCGCCGCAGCAAAATTGCGTGCCGATGCCGTGACGGCGCCGGTGCTGGCGCGGGAAGGCATCCTCCATCTCAACGCCCGCATCGCCGGCATGGAAGCGGCGGATGCGGGGGTTCGCCTGATCCTGGACCAGCCGGTCAGCGGCGCCTTTTTCCAGGCGCCGGCGCGGCTGGCGGTGACGCAGCGCGGTGATGGCGGCGGACTGCAGCCGGGGGGATGGATCGGCCTGACGGCGGACCTGGCGCCGCCCCGCCCGCCGGCCGAGCCGGGCGCGGCGGATTTCGCCCGCGCTGCCTTCTTCCAGCGCCTGGGCGGCAATGGTTTTGCGCTGGGCACGGCCACGCCCGCCATGGCGCCCTGGCCGCCGGCGTGGCGTGACGGGCTTGAGGAAGACATAGCGCGGCTGCGCTGGCGGATGACGCAGCACATCCGCGCCGTGCTGCCCGGTTCGGAAGGCGCCATTGCCAGCGCCCTGATCACCGGCATGCGCGGCGGCATCGCCGAGGAAGACCAGGCGGCGCTGCGCGACGCCGGGCTGGCGCATGTGCTGGCCATCGCCGGCCTGCACATGGCGCTGATGGGCAGGGGCCTGTTCTGGATCGTCCGGGCGGCATTGGCAGCCAGCCCGCGTCTGGCGCTCAATTACCCCATCAAGAAATGGGCGGCGGCCGCGGCGCTGCTGGGGAGCGCCTTCTATCTTGTCATAAGCGGCGCTGCGGCCCCGGCGGTGCGCGCCTTCACCATGCTGGCGGTGGGGCTGGTGGCGATGCTGTGCGACCGCCCGGCGCTGTCGATGCGCTCGCTGGCGCTTGCGGCGGCGGTCCTGTTGCTGCTGCGGCCCGAAAGCATCACCGAGCCGGGCTTCCAGATGTCCTTCGCGGCGGTCGTGGCGCTGGCGGCTGCGGCGGAAGCGTCGCGCGGGGCGGGCAGGGGCGTGACCGGCCATCTCAACGCCATCTTCGTCACCAGCGCGGTGGCTTCCCTCGCGACATTGCCGGTGGCGCTGTTCCATTTCGGCCGCGCCACGCACTACGCCGTGCTGGGCAATCTGCTGGCCATGCCGGTGATGGGCTTTGTGGTGATGCCGCTGGCGACCCTGGCGGTGGCGGCGATGCCCTTCGGGCTGGAAGCGGCACCGCTGCATCTGCTGGGGCGCGCCATCGACCTGATGCTGGCGCTGGGACGGGCGGTGTCGGGCCTGCCGGGCGCGGTGACCCCCGCCCCTTCGATGCCGGTGACGGCGCTGGCGCTGATGGCGCTGGGCGGGCTGTGGCTGGCGATCTGGCAGAAGCGCAAACGGTGGCTGGGACTGATCGGAATCGCGGCGGGGATTGTCGTGGCGATGATGGCGCGCGCGCCCGACATGCTGGTCGCGCCCGATGCCATGACGGTGGCGGTGCGCGGCGCGGACGGGAGGCTGCATTTCCCCTCACGGCCCGCCGACCGCTTTACGGCGCGCACCTGGCTGGCCCGCGACGGCGACGCGCGTGATATCGGTGAGGCCATCGGCATTGGAAACTGCGATGGCTGGGGCTGCGTCATGGCGAGTGCGGTGGGGCCGCTGGCGCTGTCCCGAAAGCCGGAAAGCCTGGCCGAAGATTGCCGCAAGGCGGCGATCCTGGTCAGCGCCGCGGCGGCGGATTGCCGGGGCCCGCGTTTCATCGCCGACGGCCCGCGCGCGATGCGCGACCAGGGCTATGCGCTGTGGTTCACGCCGGAATTGAAAGTGGAAAGCGTGCGCCAATGGCGCGGGATGCGGCCGTGGGTGAAGTAGCGCCTAGTAGCGGCGGATCAGGCCGACCAGCTTGCCCTGCACCTTGACGCGATCCGCGCCATAGAGCCGGGTTTCATAGGCCGGGTTGGCGGCTTCCAGGGCGATGGAGTCGCCGCGGCGGCGCAGCCGCTTGAGAGTGGCTTCCTCATTGTCCACCAGCGCCACCACGATCTCGCCGGTCGAGGCGCTGTCGGATTCCTGGATGATGACGGTGTCGCCATCGAGAATCCCGGCATTGATCATGGAATCGCCGGTGACTTCCAGGGCGTAATGATTGCCGCGTCCGATCATCCCGCCGGGCACCGGCACGTCCGAGATCCTGTTCTGCAGCGCCTCGATCGGCGTACCGGCGGCGATGCGCCCGACCAGCGGCACCTGAACGGCGCTGTCGCCATCGCCATAGCCGCGACGCGGCGCGGGGCTGCGCGTGTCATGCCCGCGCCCGTGCCGGATGGCGGTCGGGCGCTGGGCCTGGCTGCGGGTGGTGGCGGGGCGCAGGGTCTCGGCCATGTTGTCGGGGAGCTTCAGCACCTCCAGGGCACGGGCGCGTTTTTCCATGCGGCGCAGGAAGCCGCGCTCCTCCAGGGCGGTGATCAGGCGGTGGATGCCGGACTTGGACTTGAGGTCCAGCGCTTCCTTCATCTCGTCGAAGGAGGGCGGAATGCCGGATTCCCGGATGCGCTCATGGATGAACATGAGCAGCTCATATTGTTTCCTGGTGAGCATCGCGTCCCTCCGGTTTCGGTCCATTCCACCCTTCGGGAACAAAGCCGAAACATATCGAATCGTTCTACTTTAGTTCTTTCTGGCCGTCAACGCGCAAGATGTGGGGAACCGCCCGGGTGCAATCCCGTTCTCAGGGCGGAAGGGCAATCACTCGGAGATCCCTATGAAGAAGCTTCTTGTTTCGGCGACCCTGTCGGCGTTGATCGGCGCCGGCGCGCTGGTTGCCTTCACTGCCCCGGCGTCGGCCGCCATCGCCTGCAATCGCGCGGGCGACTGCTGGCATACCACGGAGAATTACAAGTATCGCCCGTCCTTCGGGGTGACCGTGCATCCGGACAACTGGAAATTCAGGGGCACCCGCTACCACTGGAACGAACATGAAGGCCGCGGCTACTGGCGCAACGGCATCTGGATCAAGTTCTAGGATCGCGAGCCAGTCGCAACAGAGAGGCGCGGGATTATGTCCCGCGCCTTCATGTTTGCAGGGAACAAAATCGCAGGGTTCCGGTTTCCATGGCGGGGCCGTAATGGAGATCCGAATGACTTTGAAGAACCTGCTTCTTGGCGCCGCGCTCACGGCCGGCGCGCTTATCGGCCTGGCGTCCAGCGCCTCTGCCTATGTGGTCTGCAACCGCGAAGGCGATTGCTGGCACACCGAAAGCCGCTACCGCTATCCCGGCACCGGCTACACCTATCATCCCGATGACTGGTATTTCCACCAGACCTTCGGCGCCGACCGTCATTTCCGCGAATACAATCGCGGCCGTGGCTATTGGCGCGGCGGCGTCTGGGTCACGTTCTAACGCCGGTCCTTTTGACCGCTGACGGCGTCGCGCTGGCGCTCATGGACTTCTTTGTCCACATCGCTTGGCGCTCCTGGTCAGCGGCCAAAAATCCTCGGCGTTAGCGTCAGGATAAGCGGCGGCCTTACGGGCCGCCGTTTTTCTTTTCCACGAACATCTCTTCCGGCATGACCCCGGCGGCGTTCGCCAGCTTCGCCGCCGTTTCGGCGGAGATGTGGCGGGTGCGGCCGGTGAGATAGGCGAGGACCTCGCCCACCGGCACGCCGGCGTCCTTGGCCCATCCCGTCGGCGCCAGGCGGCGGCGGCGCATGAAGGCGCGGAAGGCCTCGCGGCCCGCGCCAATCTCCTTGCCGCGCGGTCCCACCACCTCACCCATCAGCACTTCGGGTTTGGGATGGCGGGAGCGCGAAACCGGCGCGGCCGTCTCGGCCCCGTCGCGGCGCGGCGGCGGCGTTGTGGCAATCGCCTGCGCCTCCGGGCGCGGCGTGCGCGGATCGCCCCGCATGCCCGCCGAGCGGCGCGTCATTGGAAGCCGTCGCCCAAGAGCAGGCGGGTGGCGGCGGCGACGTCCTTCTGCCGCATCAGGCTTTCGCCCACCAGGATGGAGGTGACATGGGCGTCGGCCAGGCGGCGCAGGTCGGCGGGCGCCGAAAGGCCGCTTTCCGCCACCACATGGATGCTCCGGGGAATGGTCGGCGCCAGCCTTGTGGTCACATGCAGGTCGGTAACGAAGGTCTTGAGGTTGCGGTTGTTGATCCCGACCATGCCGGGGTCCAGCGCCAGCGCCCGCTCCAGCTCGTCGGCGTCA
>Ga0265313_10000567_pt1 | contig 38467 bp, 33 predicted proteins | sample 4123metaG_FD_203122 | JGI IMG/M metagenome (GOLD analysis project Ga0265313, IMG submission 203122) | Rhizosphere microbial communities from Carex aquatilis grown in University of Washington, Seatle, WA, United States - 4-1-23 metaG | ecosystem: Host-associated > Plants > Roots > Rhizosphere >... | reverse complement strand
AGATGCGGCTCGCCGTCGCACTGATCGCCGCCGGCCGGGCCGGCGAGGCCGAGGCACACCTGCGCCGCATCGTCGAGCGCAGCCCGGATTTTTCCGAAGGCTGGGACAACCTCGCCTACTGCCTGAAAACGCAGGACCGGCTGACCGAGGCGGTCGCGTGTCACCGCCGCGCCGTCGCGCTCAAGCCCGATTTCGCGAACGGCTGGTATAACTTTGGCCTGACGCTGAGCCTGCTCGGCTACCCTGAGGAAGCGCTGCCGTGCCACGAGCGCGCGCTCGCGGCCGATCCGGATTTCGCGCCCGCGCAGTTCGGCTGCGCGCAGGCGCTCCATCAGTCGAACCGCATGACCGAGGCGGTCGAGGAATACGGCCGTTTGATCGCGGCGAACCCTGCGCACCTTGAGGCGCGGAGCTGCCGGCTGTTCGCGCTGCACCACCTCGACGGCATCACGCGCGAACAACTTTTCGCCGAACATGTGGCCTTCGGCCGCGCGGTCGGCGAGCCGCCCGTGTCCGCGCTGCCGAATTCGCCCGAGCCCGGCCGGCGGCTGCGCGTGGCGATTTTGTCGCCGGATTTGCGCGAGCATTCGTGCACGTATTTTCTCGAGCCGCTGCTGCGGCACCTCGATCGCGCCGCGTTCGAGATCTATCTTTACCACGACCATTTTCGCGTCGATGCGCTCTCGGCGCGATTGCAGGCGCTCGCGGCCGTGTGGCGGAATTTCGTCGGCCAGCCCGGTGCGGCGGTTGAAAAAATCATCCGGGCCGACGCGCCCGACATCCTGATCGATCTCGCCGGCCATACCGGCATGAGCAACCGCCTGCCGCTGTTCGCGCGCCGGCTCGCGCCCGTGCAGGTGACCTATCTCGGATATCCGAATACGACCGGCCTGCCCGCGATGGACTGCCGTTTCACCGACGCGATCGCGGATCCGCCGGGCGAGGCTGATGCATTGGCGACGGAACGGCTGGTGCGCTTCGCGCCGACCGCGTGGAGCTACGCGCCACCCTCTGACGCGCCGCTGCCGGAGTCCGCGCCGTGCGCTCGCGGCGGGCCGGTGACATTTGGCTGTTTCAACACGCCCGCGAAAATCACCGACACGACGCTCGCGATGTGGGCGCGGCTGCTCGGCGAAGTGCCGCAGGCGCGCCTGTTGTTCAAAGGCGCGGGCCTCGACACCGCGCCGGTGCGCGCGCGACAGGTCGAGCGGCTGCGGCGCTGCGGCGTGCCGGTGGACCGCGTGGATTTTTTGAGCCGCACGGCCGGCACGGCGGAGCACCTCGCGTGTTATGGACGCGTGGACATCGCGCTCGACACGTTTCCCTATCACGGCACGACGACGACCTGCGAGGCGCTGTGGATGGGCGTGCCGGTCGTCACGCGCGCGGGCGACCGCCACGTCTCGCGCGTCGGCGCGAGCCTGCTCAATGCCATCGGCCATCCCGAATGGGTCGCCACGAATAACGACGATTACGTGCGCATCGCCGCCGCCCTCGCGTCCGACCCGGCGCGGCTCGAATCACTTCGTCACACGTTGCGCGAAGATTTGCGGGCGTCGCCGCTGCTCGATCACGCGGGACAAGCGGCGCGGTTCGGTGTTGCGCTGCGCGAGTGCTGGCAGCGCTGGTGCGCGGGCGCGCCGCCGAAGGATGAGCCGGCGATGCTGGATGAGGCATTTGTCGCGGTCCGACTGGTTTGAGCATTCCCGTGTCGACTGCGAACCCGGCAAGATCTGCCGACTGAGCGGGTGAATTCTTGCCCCGTTCGTCGGTGCGCTTTCGATGAAACAAAAATTCCCCGTATCTGATTGTTAAGTAGAAGCTAGCGGAGGCTCATTTCGCCGGGGCTCAAATCCTGCAAATGGCGACGGGTCATGCCGCCGCCACCCGCTGCCGCCAGTTTTACCGCCACGAGCGAAGACACTGTCGTTCGAGAAGCGGAGGATCGCGGCGCGTCGGTCATGTTCGCCCAGCGGGCGTTGAAAACGTATTTGGCACAACCGGAACTCGCGGAGTCGCGTGAGAAACTGGTGATCGCATTGCGCGCGGCCGCGGCGGAAGTTGCGCGGTGTTCACCGCGCGATCTGGAGTCGAACGTCGGCCGAAACGCGCGTGAATTTTTGCGCGAGGTGACGGCGTCGGGCGTTCAGGACGCACCCGTCTCCGCGGAGGATTTGGCGCTCGCACGCTCGCTCGCGGCGCGCGGTGCGGCGGGTTTGCTCGGCGCGATGCTGCTGACTTCCGCGTGGCAATGGCCGGATGCGCCGGCGATCGCGCGCGTGCCGGCGAAAATCATGGCGGACTACGCCGCGTGGATTTTTGCCGCGCCGCAGGGCTTCGTCGCGCGCGGCCACGCGGAACGCTACCCGGCGCGCATGCTGCATTTCATGGAGGAGCTCCTGCGCTTCGCGCGCGGGCCGGCCGCGCCGGAGGCGGTGCGCGATGCGTTGATGGCGTTTCTTCGCTACAACTGCGTTCCGCTCTATTTTTGCGCGGGTTCGCTGCGGCGGCATTACGAGGTGCGCGCGCAAATCCTCCAGTGCGCGATCACGCGCCCCGCCGTCGATCTCCTGCCGCAACCACGCGCCGGCCGCCGGTTGCGCGTCGGGTTCATCAACCGGCACTTCGGCTCGCAGACGGAAACCTACACGACGCTGCCGACGTTCGAGCAGCTCGATCCCGAGCGGTTCGAAGTGCTGCTCTTCGCCCACGCTGCCCAGGGCTCCGCGCTCGAAAACTACGCGCGCGGCCGCGTCGCCGATTTTCGGGTGCTGCCGGCCGATCCGCGCGAACAGGTCGATCAACTGCGCGCCGCCGGCCTCGATGTCGCGGTCTTCGGCACGAACGTCACCGCGGTTTTTCACGAAGTGACGCGGCTCGCGCTGCACCGCGTGGCGCCGCTGCAGGTCGTGAACAACTCGTCCTGCACGACGACCGGATTGCCTGAAATCGACCTCTACGTTTCCGGCACGCTCACCGAGTCGGCCGATGCGCCGGCGCATTTCAGCGAACGCCTCGGCCTCGTCGCCGGCCCTGCGCATGCGTTCAACTACGAGGCCGATCGCAGTGAACCAACCGGCACGTGGACGCGCGCCGCGCTCGGGCTGCCCGAGGACGCGATCGTGTTCGTGACCGCGGCGAATTATTTCAAGATCATCCCGGAGATGCGCGAGGCGTGGGTGCGGCTGCTCGCGGCGGTGCCGGGCTCGCGGCTGCTCGTGCACCCGTTCAACCCGAACTGGTCTTCCGACTATCCGATCAGGCGCTTCGCCGCCGAATTCGACCGCGTGCTCGCCGCGCGCGGCGTCGCGACCGACCGGCTCGTGATTTCCACCGTGAAATTTCCGTCGCGCAACGACGTGAAGGAACTGCTCCGCGTCGGCGACATCTACCTCGACACGTTTCCATTCGGCGGCGTGAACTCGCTCGTCGATCCGCTCGAACTCGGGCTGCCCGTCGTCGCGTGGGAAGGCGGCACGTTCCGTTCGCGCATGGGCGGCGCGCTGCTGCGCGCACTCGGGCTCGACGAACTCATCGCCACCGACGAAGCGGGCTATCTCGCGCTCGCGACGCAGCTCGCCGGCGACGCCGCGCGTCGTGCCGATTTGAAGACGCGCATCAATGAACGCATGGGCCGCGCGCCGCTGTTTCTCGACCCGCTCGCGGCGAGCGATGCGTTTGGTGTGTTGATCGAAACGGCGTTCGATGAACTTGCCGCCGTCGGCCGCGCGGAATTTCGCCGTCGCCGCACGCCGGTGCGCGTCGCCGCACCCGCCGATCCGGTGGCGCGCGTGAACGAGGGCGTGGAGAAATTCATCGCCGGGGATTTTGCCAACGCTGCCGCGTGTGCGCGCGATGTGCTGGGCGCCGATCCGGCCAACCCTGCGGCGCGTCACTTGCTCGGCGCGACGCTCATGCGCACAGGGCAAGCGGCCCGCGCGGTCGATTATTTTCTCGGCGCGATCCAGCATTCCGAAGGAAACGCCCCGCTCTGGCACGATCTCGCGGTCGCGCTGGGCGAGACTGGCCGGCCGGCGCAGGCCGTGCAGGCGCTCGAGACGAGTCTGCGGCTCGACCCGAACCGGCTCGACGGCTGGCTGCTCATGGCGGAGCTGGCGCGCGGCGCCAGCAACCGGGATTTGTTGCAACAGGCGCTCGGCGTCGCCCGCCGGCTCGCGCCGGACGATCCGAGAATTCTGCCGCTCGCGAACGCCTCCGCCGTTGCGCCCGTGCAGCTGCCGGCGCGGTCCGATCCGCTTGCGGTGGCGACGGAGTGTTTGCATAAAAAAGACTGGGCCGGCGCCGAGGGCGCCGCGCGCGAGGCGCTCGCGGCGAAACCGGAGTCGGCGGACGTGCATCACGCGCTTGGGCTCGCCACGTTGCACCTCGGCAAGTCGGTGGAGGCGATCCGGCTGCTCGACCGCGCGACGCAACTCGCGCCGCGACGCGCGGAGTTCTGGCAGTCGCTCGGTGGCGTGCTGCTCGATTTCGATGCGCACGCGAAGGCCCGCGTCATGTTGGAAAACGCGGTGCGGCTCGATCCCGCGCGCGCGGATGCGTGGTCGCTGCTCGGCGAAGCGCGGCTGCGCGAACAAAATTCGAAAGGCGCGGAGCAGGCGCTGGCGCGTGCGCTGGAATTAAAACCCGCGCACCCGCACGCGTTGATGTGGCTGGGCCACGTGCGCAAACGGGCGGGCCGGCTGCTCGAGGCGTTGCGGCTGCACCGGCGCGCGGTGGGCGCGATCGACGCATCGTCATTGTCGGTGCGGGCGAGGCCGCGGGTCGTCTTCGTAGTCCAGCACGGGCCGATGTGGACGACGCTGGAGACGGTTTACGAGGCGTTCGCGGCCGATCCGAGGTGGGAGACGATCTTGGTGGCGGTGCCTTACGTCGGCGATTTCGACAAGCCTTACGCGATCCTCGATTTCCTGCGGGCGAGAAATCTGCCGTTCGTGCGCTGGGACGAGTTCAAGCTCGAGCCGGGTTGCGCGGACATCATGTTCCTGCCGATGCCGCACGATCACGCGCGGCCGCCGGAGTGGCGCGTGCCGCACCTGCTGAAGTTCGTGCCGCGGCTCGCATATGTGCCCTATACTTTGGAAATTCAGGGCGGCGAAGTGAACGCAACGGTGCAATGGAATCTGCACCTGCAGCAGCTCGCGTGGATGATCTTCGCGCGCAGCCCGCGCCAGAAGGCCGTCTATGCGAACCAATGTGCGAGCGGCAATGCGCACGTGGTGGTGACCGGCCATCCCAAGATGGACGCCATCCGGCGCCTGGGTGCGGTGCGGGATCCGGAGCTCGACGCATGGGTGCGCGATCGCAAGGCGATCGTGTGGAACGCGCAATACGATGTGCGGCCGGACGGCACGCCGTTCGGCGGCGGCTGCTCGACGTTCATGCGATGGAAGGATTTTTTGCCCGCCGAATTCGCGCGGCGGCCGGGGCTCGGGTTGATCATCCGGCCGCACCCGATTTTCGCGGTGATCCTGGCGAAGCGAAATGTGCTCACCGAGGCGCAGGTGGAGGAATTTTTCGCCCGCTGCAATGCAGTCGAAAACATCCACGTCGATCGCCGGCCCTCCTATTTGCCGGCGTTTGCGGCGTCGAGCGCGATCATGTCCGACGCGTCCTCGTTTCTGCTGGAATATGCCGCGACCGGCCGCCCGGTGCTCTATCTGCGGAATCCGCGCGGGCCCGGCCTGAACGCCGACGGCGAGTTTGTCGAGAACCGCTGCTACATCGCGGAGACCGAGGAAAAAATCCGACGTTTCCTCGACATGGTCGAAGTCGGTGAAGATCCGCGCGGCGACGAGCGCCGTTCGGCCTATCGCGATTTCATGCACCTTCCACCCGACGGGGTCGGCGTGACAATCAAGCGCGCAATCGACGAGCGGCTCGCCGCCGACGCGGCCGAGAGCGGCTCCAATTTATCCGATGCGCACACGCCGGCAGCCAGCCGGCCAAACGAAACTAACCGACCATGAAAACTTGGGAAATTGCGGAAATCGCGGAGCTGAAGCCGCACCTGACGATCGATCTCCAGCGGGTGAAAGAGGTGCAGAAAGACATGCTCTGCACCGACCTCATCCAAAAGGCGCTGACGGTGGACCGGCGGACGAAGGTCATCATCAACGGTCATCATCGTTATCAAGCGATCAGGGAGCTGGGCTACGGCAAGATTCCGGTCTGGTATGTCGATTATCTCGAGGACGACGGTATCGCCTTCAGCCGGACTTCCGCCGTCCAGGACAAGCGGCGGATTCTGGAAGCCGGCAGCACCGGACGACTCCTGCCGCAAAATGCCGCGCTGCACTTCGTCTCCGGTGAAGCCGCGAATTTTTCCGAGCCCGATTGCTGCGTGCCGCTCGACCGGCTGAAAACGCGCGTCTTCACCGTCGGCGTTTTCGATCTTTTTCACCTCGGCCACATGAATCTGTTGAAAGCCGCCCAGCGGCTCGGGCAATACCTCATCGTCGGCGTGCAATACAACGTCGAGAAATACAAGGATGCCCACATCTTCTACAACTTCGAGCAACGCATCGACATCATCCGCTCGCTGCGTTTCGTCGATCTCGCGCTGCCCTACGAGGCGGTCGATCAGCGCGTTCAGGAGGTGGAGTTCGACATTTTCGCCAAGGGGCCGGATCAGTGTCACGCCGGTTTCCAACGCGCGGAGCAGTATTGCGCCGAACACGGCAAGCGCGTGGTGACGCTGCCGCGCACCGAGAACATCTCCGCATCGGCCTTGCGCAAAGGACTCGAGGAGATCGCGGCGTTTGAGCAGCCCGCGGTGCCGCTCGTCGCCTGATCCACGGGACGTGATGGATCCTGGCGGCGAAGGCAACGGTCTCGCGGCGGCGCGAGCATGTTATCCGGCGGTGGCGCGCCGGGCGCGCGTGTTTTATTTCAATGCGTGGGCGAGCCGGCTCGAAGAAGCGGCGAATTTTTATGCCCGTGTGCCCGCGATGGATCTTGCGTCGCTGGTCGCAAATCCGGGTGACGCGGAATTGCTCAAAAAGGCGCGGCTCGACTGCGACTGGTATGGCGAAAATGTGCGGTGCTTCGCGGCGATGACGCACCCGGCGATCGAGTTCCTGCCGGCGCGCGTGTTCGGCGTGAAGGGCGTGACGGACATGCTCACGGCCGCGACGGGCCGCGGGCCGGACGAGGAGTGGTGGGTGGTGTTCACCGGGCAAGTCGTGCAGACGCTCGGGCCGGTGGCGGGCAAAGTGTGCGCGTTGCTGCGGCGGCAAGGCGTGCGGATTTTTTGTTATGCGTTCGACGAGGCGAGCCGGACGATGGCGTGCTTCAATGACATCGCGCCCAACCTCGATGTGCTCGTCCATGACGAATCGCCGCTGGCCGACGCGGGCTGCGCGCGACTGCGGCCCGACTGCGTGACGATCCATCGGAGCTGGGTGGCGAATGTGGTGCCGTTCACGGTGCCGTTTAACGAAGCGCCGGAGGAGAAAATTTTGTTTCTCGGCTCGCAGCTCGGGCTCACGCCGCACCGGCAGCGGCAGATCGATTTTCTGCACGAGAAATTTGGCGAGCGGTTCGTGGCGTTGCACGATCACTCGGTGGCGGTGGCGGATCGCGACGGGCTCAGCCGCTTCAAGGTCGGGCTCTGCCCGGAGGGGCGGAAGTTCGCGACGCCGGCGATGGCGCGCACGCACACGGACCGGCCGTTTTGGTCGGGTTGTCTCGGGCTTGTGCCGGTGAGCGAGGACGCGGCGGGCGGCGGACGGCTCGACGAACTGCACCGGGCGGGGCTGATTTTGCGCTACGCGCACGGCGATTTGAAATCGCTCGCGGCGGCGTGCGAGCAGGCGCTGGCGTTGAAGAACGAGGCGCGGCGAAAAATCTACGAGCACTTCAACCGGCACGAGACCGTCGGCACGGTGGTGGCGGAGGCGATCGCGGCGGCTCAGGCCGTGCGCCTGGCCATCGCTTCGTAGGCGACTTCGAGGCCGCGGGTAAAGCGGGCGGCATCGCAGAGCGGGCTCGCACGGAGGCGTTCGCGCAACGCGCGGCGAAGCTCGGCGAGGCGCGCGAGATCGTGCGCGGCGGCGATGGCGCGCGCGACGTAGTCGTCGGGCGAAGTTGCGATCCAGTCGGCGAGGCAAGCGTGCGTGAGCAGGCTCGCGCCGACGCGGGCGACGTGCGTGCGGCCGGCGAGCGTGAGCACGGGCACGCCCATCCAGAGCGCTTCGCAGGTCGTGGTGGTGCCGTTGTAGGGAAACGGATCGAGCGCGAGGTCGATGCCGTGGTAAAGCGCGAGGTGCGCGGCGACGGAGAGTTCGTCGCCGTTGAGCGTGAGGCGCGCGGGATCGACGCCGGCGGCGGCGAAGGCGGCGCGGATGCGGGCGGCGACGGCGGTGTCGCCGAGGCCGCGGGATTTCAGGACGAGGCGCGACGACGGAAGTTCGCGGAGCAGGCGCGACCAGAGCGCGACGACAGGAGGGGAAATTTTGGCGAAGTTGTTAAAACATCCGAAGGTGACGGCGCCGGGCGCGGTGGCGGGCAGCGGATTGACGGCCGGTGCGTCGGCGTCGGGGCCGTAGCAGGAAAATGACGTTGGGAGGCGGACGAGTTTTTCGGAATGAAATGCGTCGGTCTCGCCGGGCGGATCGCTGATGGCGTCGGTGAGGCGGTAATCGATGGCGTCGAGGCCGGTGGTGTTGGGGTAGCCGATCCACGTGGCTTGCACGGGCGCGGGGCGGCGGGCGAAGACGAGCAGGCGGTGGCGCGCGGTGTGGCCGGCGAGATCGATCAGGAGGTCGAGGTTGTCGGCGCGGATGAGCGCGGCGGCGGCGTCGTCGTCGAGCGGGGCGAGGTCGTGCCAGTGCTCGGCGAGGGCGCGGAGGCGAGCGGTGACGCGGTCGGGCGAGCGGACATTCGAGTAGCAGAAAATTTCCACGCGCGTGCGGTCGTGCGCGGCGAGGACGGGCTCGATGAAGTAGGCGACGGAGTGGTGGACGAAATCGGGCGAGAGGTAGCCGACACGGAGGCGCGAGGAAGGCGAGGGCGGGCGAGGTGCGGGCGCCGCGGGCGCGGCATAGAGTTCGTGCCAGCGGCGGTGCTCGGCGAAAATTTCGGCGGGCGCGAGGTCTGGGATGAAATTGAGTGCGAAGAGGAGGTTGCTGTGCGTGCCGGGGTTGGGTTTCGCGGCGAGCGCGGCGCGGTAGTGCGCGACGGCGTCGGCGAGCAGGCCTTCGGCTTTGCAGAGGCGGCCGAGGTTGTCGTGGGCGGCGGCGTCGTTGGGGCGGAGGCGGAGGGTTTGGTCGAAGGCGGCGCGCGCGGCGGTGAGCTGGCCGGCGGCGAGGAGGGCGACGCCGAGAATGTTGTGTGCCTCGGGGCGCATCGGTTCGAGCGCGAGGGCGCGACGGAAGGCATCGATCGCGTCGGTGGGCGCGTCGGTTTCGAGACAGGCGACGCCGAGGTTGAGCCAGGCGGCGGCGTTCGCGGGGGCGAGGCGGGTGGCTTCGCGGAGCGCGGCGATGGCTTCGGGGAGGCGGCCGAGGCGTTTGAGGAGGTTGCCGGCTTGGTGGTGGGCTTCGGCGTGCGCGGGGTCGAGGGCGGTGGCGCGGGCGAAGGCGGCAAGGGCGTCGGCGTCGCGGCGAAGCGCGCGGTGGGCGAGGCCGAGTTGGACAAAAACGTCGGGCTGGCGCGGATCGTCGCGCAGGAGTTCCTCGCAGAGCGCGGCGGCGTCGGCGGGGTGGCCGGCGCGGTGAAGCTGGAGGACTTGGGCGAGGTTGGGCGCCGGCGAAAGCATCGGAAAATGAGAGACGAAGCCGAAATTAGATATTCGGCGCATTTCCCGGCGGGTTGAGGCTGGCCTTGGAGGCTGGAAAAAGCGAAGGCCCCGGACAAGAGCCGGGGCCTTGGCACTGAGGCAATCACGCGACTGGAGGGCGCGTGCCCCTCAACGGGGCCTCCGCAGGGAAACTTGAACTGGCTCGGCCCGTGGCCTGGCCGCCGCGCGAACGGCGGCCAGGTTGGGCGAATCAGGGCAATCCCTGTGCGGAGTTTACTTACTGCAGCAGTTTGAGCGCGGTTTGGGCGCTCTGGTTGGCTTGGGCGAGCATCGCGGTGCCGGACTGCACCAGAACGTTCCAGCGGGCGAGCTGGGTCGATTCCGAGGCGACGTCCACATCGGTGATGCGGCTCGAAGCAGCTTCGAGGTTGGCTTTGTTGACGGTGAGCAACTCGCCCGCGAATCCGAGGCGGCTTTGCTCGGCGCCGTTTTGGGCGCGGAACGTGGCCACGTTCTGGATCGCGGTCGTGATGTCCGACAGCGAGACACTGGTCAGGCTGGTCAAGCCCGTGCCGGTGCCGGTGAGGGCGCCGACGCCGGTCGAGGAGCTGGTCAGGTCGCGGCCGGCGAGCGAGACGCTCGTCTGACCATCTTCCGTCGTCGCCACCGAGAGGCCGGACGAACCGAAGAGGTTCTTGCCGTTGAACTGCTCGCTGCCGATCGAGGTGAGCTCGGTCGAGAGCGCGGCGAACTCGGAGTCATAGTTCGCGAGATCGCTGCTGTTCTTGGTCGGGTCGGCATAGAGCGTCTTGAGTTCGCTCATGCGGTCCAGGATTTTCCCGGCGACTTGCAGTGCGCCATCCTGCGTCTGCAGGTAGGAGGTCGCATTGCCGATGTTGTTCTCGACCGCGCCCTGACGGTTGGCGGCGGCGGAGAGTTTCATCGACACGGCGAGACCGCCGGCGTCGTCCGACGGGTTGACGATTTTCGAGCCGCTGGAGAGCCGGTTGAGGCTCTGCTGCAACGAAGCGTTGGAGGCGGCGAGGTTGTTCGCCGCAACGGTCGCGGCGTAGTTGGTATTAATCACGACTGACATGGTTCTATCCTTGATCTAAATGCGACTATCCGTCGTCGCCACGGGCCCTGATAATCGGCGTGGGCCGCGCCGCTTGCGGCGAGTGCCGCAAAGTTTATGGGGGTAATTTTCGGAAGGCCCCGTCCCCGCAGAATCAGACAACCGCGTGAGAATCTGGACCGCGGGGCCGGGGAATCAGTCCGGCCCGCGCGGTGGGGTGGGCCGCTGGTTTACTGGAGCAGCTTGAGCGCGGTCTGCGCGCTCTGGTTGGCCTGGGCGAGCATGGCGGTGCCGGATTGCACGAGGACGTTCCACCGGGCGAGCTCGGTCGATTCCTCGGCAACATCGACATCAGTGATGCGACTGGAGGCGGCCTCGAGGTTGGCCTTGTTGACGGTGAGCAACTCACTCGCGAAGCCGAGGCGGCTTTGCTCGGCGCCGTTTTGGGCGCGGAACGTGGCCACATTCTGGATCGCGGTCGTGATGTCCGACAGCGCGACGCTGGTCAGGCTGGTCAGGCCCGTGCCGGTGCCGGTGAGGGTGCCGACGCCCGTCGTGGAGCTGGACAGGTCGCTGCCGGTGAGCGTGACGCTGGTCGCGCCGTCATCGGTCACGGCGATCGAGAGGGCGGTGGAACCGAAAAGGTTTTTGCCGTTGAACGTCTCGCTCGAGATGGAGGTGAGTTCCGAGGACAACGCGGCGAACTCCGAGTCGTAGTTCGCGAGGTCCGTGGTGTTCTTGGTCGAATCGCCGTAGAGCGTTTTCAGTTCGCCGATGCGATCGAGGATCTTGCCGACGACTTGGAGCGCGCCGTCCTGCGTCTGCAGGTAGGAGGTGGCGTTGCCGATGTTGTTCTCGACCGCGCCCTGACGATTGGCGGCGGCGGACAGTTTCATGGACACAGCGAGGCCGCCCGCGTCGTCGGCGGGGGACACGATTTTCGAACCGCTGGAGAGCCGGTTGAGGCTCTTCTGCAACGAGGCGTTGGAGGCGGCGAGGTTGTTCGCGGCGACGGTCGCGGCGAAGTTGGTGTTGATGACAACAGACATGGGATCTTCCTTGATGCTAAGCGCGACGTCCGTGTCGCAGTCGGACCTGGTGGGATCGGCTCCGGGTCTCGCCGGCCGCGACATTTGTCTCGGCGGGGCTGATATCGGCGGCGGGCAAGTTTAATTTAGCGAAATTGCACAAATCGTCGCGGCGCTTAAGTCCGGCGCGAATGTGACGATACCTCCTGTCGATTCAGTGTTTCTTCCCCTCCCATGGCTGGCATTTCCGTCTCAGGACTCATCTCAGGCTCGTTCGACTGGCAGTCGGTGGTTGACCAGCTGATCCAGATCGACAGCGCCCCGGTCACGACGGCGCAGAACGACGAGTCCGCCAACACCGACAAGCTCACGAGCCTCGCCGCGCTCCGCACCGACGCGACCAGCTTCCAAACGGCCGTCGATGCCTTGAAGGCCGACGGGCTTTTCACCGGACGCACCGCCACCTCGACGACGGTGGGCTCCAACTGGGCCTTGAACGCGGCCAACGGCGCCGCGGCCGGCTCCTATCAGCTCGGTGTCTCCCAACTCGCCACCGCGGGGCAGCGCGTCGGCGCGGGCAACATCGGCGCGCCGCTCAGCGCTTCGAGCGATGTCTCCGCGCTCACGCTGGCGAATCTTCGGACTGCCACGGGCGTCACGGCGGGCACGTTCACGATTGACGACGCCCAGGTCACGATCGCGACCACCGATTCGCTGAAGGATGTCTTTGACAAAATCGCCCTGGCCACGGGCGACGTCACCGCCACCTATCATCCCGATACGGATACGATTTCGCTCCAGCGCACCAGCGGCGAACTCCTGCTCGGCTCGGCGACCGATACGAGCAATTTCCTCAGCGCGATGAAGCTGACCAACAGCGGCACGAGCACCGCCGCCAGCACCAATGCGCTCGGCACCGTCACCACGACCGCGACCCTGGCCAACAGCGGCCTGACCGCCGGTGCCAGCGGCGCCGGTTCGTTCACCATCAACGGCGTGTCCATCAACTACGACACTTCCACCGACACGCTCGCGGCGCTCCTGAGCCGGATCAACGCCTCCGGCGCCGGCGTCACCGCCGCTTACGATTCGACCAACGATCGCGTCACCCTCACGAACAACGCCACCGGCGATACCGGCATGAGCGTGGTTGACAGCTCCGATGGCATCCTGGCCGCCCTCGGCTTGACCACCGCGAGCGGCGCGACCTTCGCCCACGGCAAGAACGCGCTGTTCACCGTCAACGGCGGCGCCCAGCAAAGCAGCAAGAGCAACACCCTCGACGCCACCGCGCTCGGGGTCTCCGGCCTCACGGTCACGGCGAACTCGACCGACACCCAGACGATCACCGTCGCGCCGAACACCGACGCGATGAACACCGCGATCCAGGGCTTTATCAGCAGCTTCAATACGTTCCAGACCGACATCGACTCGGCGACAAAAGTCACGACCGGCACCGACGGGACGGTGAAGACGTCCGTGCTCTCCGGCGACAGCGACGTCGAAAGCTGGGGCAGCGACCTCCGCGCGCTCGCCTTCGCCGGCATCTCCGGGCTCACCGGCAGCGTCCAGCGGCTCGATGACCTCGGCCTCGACTTCAGCGCCACCGACAACACCCTTTCGGTCACGGATCAGAGCAAGCTCGACGCCGCCCTCAGCAACTCCACGACCGACGTCAATAATTTCTTCACCCAGGCGTCCACCGGGTTCGTGGCGAAGTTCGACACCTATTTGAACAACCTGCTCAACACCTCGACCGGCGCGATCGCGGTTCAAACCAACACCCTCAACAAACAAAACACCGATCTCGCCGCCCAGATCGTCACCCTCAACAATCGTCTCACCGATGAGCGCACGCAGTTGACGAACGCTTTTCTCGCCATGCAGGACGCGCAATCCACTGCCAGCACCCAGCAGCAAACCATCGCGAGCATGTTTCCCTCCTCGAGCAGCAGCAGCAATAGTAGCAGCAGCAGTTGCTGGGTGGCGCGCGCGGTTTACGGCGCGGGCAATCCGCGCTGGCTGCTTTTCCGCCACTGGTTGCTGCACTACGCGCCGCGCTGGTTCCGCGCGCTTTACCTGCGCCACGGCGAGCGGTTCGCCGACTGGCTTCGCGACAAACCGCTCTTGCGGTCCACCATTCGCCGGTGGATGGACGCGCGCATCGCCGCCTTGCCAGCCATTCGCTCCGGCGTCTAGTCCGCTTCGCCTCCATGGCCCGATCGCTTTTCTTCATTTCCCTGGCCGCGCTCGCCCTTGCGGCCTGCGCCACGCCGCCGCTCAACGACGCCGCGCGCCGCGGCCCGTTTTACACGCCGGCGAATCACGCGGGCGACCCGCGACTCCCCGCGACGCTTCGTCGCGTCGTGCTGCTGCCGATCGCCGCCGGCACGATCGCGCCGCCCGAGAGCGCCGCCGCGCTCGATCCGGTCTTCGTCGAGGAACTCCAGAAACAGAACCGCTTCGAGATCGTCACCCTCTCGCGTCAGGAATGCAGCTACCGGTTTCACGCCGAGGAATTCCTTTCCACCGCGGCGTTGCCGCACGATTTCATCGCCGCGCTGCGCCGCGACTATGCGGCCGACGCGGTGCTGTTCATCGACCTCACCGTTTTCAAACCCTACCGGCCGCTGGTGCTTGGCGTGCGCGCGAAGCTCGCGGCGCTCGGCGACGACTTGCGGTTAATGTGGACTTTCGACAACGTCTTTTCCGCCTCCGACGCGGCCGTCGCGAACAGCGCGCGGCGCCATTTCCTCGATTCCGAGCGCGGCACCGTGCCCGCCGACCTCACGCCCGCGGCGCTGGAATCGCCCGCGCGCTTTGCCAGCTACGTCGCCGCCGAGATGTTCGCGACGCTTCCGCCAGTCTATGCGCCGCCCCCGCCGGTCGCGGCCAAGCACCCGCGCAAGCCCAGCGAACAACCCTAAAGTTCCCTTCGCTCTGGCCGATAATCTGCTCCAGCAACCAACGGCGTTCCCTGTAACCGACCTCAGAGGCTGACCGTTTCGTCGATTCACGAAACCCAATGATCAACTCTACGACTTCCACTGACAGGACCGTGCGAGCCGACGCTGTTGGCCTGTCCGGCCCGGCGACGCCGCGCCCGATCGCCCCGCGCCCCGATCGTCTCTCGACCGAAAGCGCCGCCCGCCTCCGGGTCGCGCTCAGCGAACAACCCGAGATCCGGCCCGAAGTGGTCGAACGCGGCCGCGCGCTCGCCGCTGATCCGAGTTACCCGTCCGCCGACACGCTGCGGAAAGTCGGCGGGCTGATTTTGAATACACCCGATCTTAGCGAAGACGCCTCGTGACGCCGGCCATGGTCGCCAACGGCTACGTCAAGACCTACCGCGCGAACGCGGTGCTGACCGCGAGTCCCGGCCAGCTCGTCCTGATGCTTTTCGACGGGGCGCTGAAAGCGATGGCGCTCGCGCGGGTGGCGTTCGACCGGCCCGAGGGCGATCCGCGCCGCATCGAGGCGATCCATCAGCAACTGCAAAAAGCGCAGGACATCCTCGTCGAGCTGCAAAGCGGCTTGAACCTCGAGGCCGGCGGTGAATTCGCCCAGACGCTGCACCGCCTCTACGATTATCACACGCGCCGGCTGTTCGAGGCCAACATCCGCAAGCAGGTCGCTCCGGTGATCGAAGTCGAGGGCCTCGTGCGGCAGTTGCGCGATGCGTGGGCCGAGATGCTCATGAAGCAGGAAACCGAGCCGGCCGAGAGCCTGCGCGGTGTCGCGTAAGAGCGGTTTCGTTCTCGATGGAATCGCCGCCCCGAAAATTCACGCGCCTGCTGACGGCGCTCGACGAACTCGTCGGGCAGGAGGCGGCCACGCTTGCCGCTCGCGACTATGCGGCGGTCGGCGAAATCCAGCGCCGCGCCGAACCGCTCGTCGCCGGCCTGGCGGCACTCGGCGCCGAGGCGGCGGATGAGACGGCGCGCGCCCGCGTGGCCGCGCTCCTCGCGCGGCGGCAGCACAGCCTGGATTTTCTCGAAACGCAGCTGGCGACCGCGCGGGCGGAATTGCTCGCCGTGCAGGAGAGCGCGCGTCGCGTCGCGCAGATCGCGCCGGTTTACGTGCGGGCCGGGAGTGGGGTTGGCGCCGCGAGGTTTGCCGCGGCCGGGTAGGGCGGCACCAGAATGCGAACCGGCCGGGCGCCGGACTCAGCTCGCGATCGCGATGCGTTCTTCTTCGTGCGACTGGCCGACGGTCGCGACCGCTGCTTCCGCGGGCGGGCCCGCGAGCCAGGCGGACGCGATCCGATTCGCCTCGAGCTTCCAGTTCAGGAGCGGCGTCTCGTAAACGGAGAGCACCGGCGAGGTTTCGCTGCCGCGCCACGCGATGCTCGCCTTCAGGCAGAACGAGCCGTTCGCGAGCGCGAAACGCTGCACGAGCACCGTGCCCTCCGGCAGTCCGCCGTCCGCCTCGCAGGCGGTGAGCGTTAAACGCGCCAGCCCGGTCTGGAAATTCACCATGCGGACGGTCGTCCACATTTCGCCCTCGGCCGCATTGGCCTCGAGGCGGATGGCACGTTCGATTTCGGTCAGGAAGGAGAGCAGGCGCATCGGTGATGACGGGTTTCCGGCCGAAGCCGGCGTTTCATTCGTTTATCGGCCGGACGCCGCAAAAGCTGAGACATTTTATTTAAGTTTCGCGCCGGCGCGCCGATGACCCCGGCGATGTTCTCTTCAGCGGCTCTCTTTCCCAGTCTGGAGCCCGAGGCGGCCAACAGCGCGCTCCGCGACGGAGCCGTGCTCGTGGTCGAGGACGAGGATTCGCTCGCCGATCTGCTCCACCATCTGCTCCTTCGCGTCAAGATTCGCGTCCTGCGCGCGGCGGACGGCGCGCAGGCGCGGCAGCTTTTCGCCAAGCACCGCGCGGCGATCGCGCTGGCCCTCGTGGATTGTCACCTGCCCGACATGGGAGGCGCCGAGCTTTGCCAGGAATTGCGCGCGGTCGCGCCCGGTCTCCCACTGCTGATCACGAGCGGTCGCGACCAGCGGGCGCTCGCGGCGACGCTCGCCCCGGGGGGGCCGACGGCGTTTTTGCCCAAACCCTACATGCCTGGCGAGGTCGTGCGTCGCGTAACTGCGTTGCTGCCCGCGACTGGCTGAGGCTTGGCGAACATTTGTTTGAACTGCGCCGCGCGGTCTGCTTTATTTTCCGGTCCCGCTTCCCCGCTCGTGCGCCGGAACGCGGCCAACTCATCCACTTCCGCTCGCAATGTCTTTTGAGAAGATACTGATCGTCGAAGACGAGCTCGTCGTGCGCAATTTGCTGCAAAGCATTTTCCAGCGGCACAAGCTGCCGGTGAATTGCGCGGGCAACCTCGCCGAGGCGTCGGCGCTGCTCGCGCGCGAGCAGTTCGACTTGATGCTGCTCGACATCCGCCTGCCCGACGGCGACGGCCAGAAATTTCTCGAGCAGGTCGTGGCGATGCCGGAGCATCCGCTCGTCGTCATGGTGACCGGTTACGGCACGATCGAATCGGCGGTCGGGTGCATGCGGGCGGGCGCGTTCGACTACGTGCTAAAACCTTTTTCGCCGAGCCAGATCGATGTCATCCTGAAAAAGGCGCAGAGCTACCGGCAGCTGCTGCGGGTCAACCGCCTTCTGAGTGACGATCCCGACGACGAGGACGGCGTTTTCGTCGGCCGCAGCCCGGCGATCGTGCGGCTGCGGCAACTGGTCGAACGCGTGGCGCCGACGGACGCGACCGTGCTCGTGACCGGCGAGAGCGGCACGGGCAAGGAAATGATCGCGCGCGAATTCTACCGCCGCAGCCCGCGGCGCAACCAGCCGTTCATCAAGGTCAATTGCGCGGCGGTTTCCGAAAACCTGATCGAGAGCGAATTTTTCGGCCACGAGCGCGGCGCGGTCACCGGCGCGACCGAGCGCCGCGAAGGCCGCTTCGAGCTCGCGCACCAGGGCACGCTGCTGCTCGACGAGGTGAGCGAAATCCCCGCGAACCTGCAGGCGAAGCTGCTGCGCGTGCTGCAGGAGCGCGAGTTCGAGCGCGTGGGCGGCAGCCGCACGATCAAGGTCAACGTGCGCATCATCGCGACCTCGAATCGCGATCTGCTCCGCCACGTCGAGAAGGGCGAATTCCGCCAGGACCTCTATTACCGGCTCAATGTTTTCCCCGTGCACGTGCCGGCGCTGCGCGAGCACGTGGAGGATGTGCTGCCGCTCGCCGACCACTTTCTCCGCCGTTTCGCCCGCAAGCATGGCGTGAAGGTGACCGGCTTCGCGGACTCCGCCCGCACGGCGTTGCTCGCGTATCGCTGGCCCGGTAACATCCGCGAGCTGCAGAACACCGTTGAACGCGCCGTGATTCTCTCCGAGTCCGGCCGGGCGGTGACGGCGGCTGCGCTCGGGCTGCCCGGCGATTTGACGGTGGAGGAGCCGCCGGTTTCCTCGACGGCGCCATTCGGCGACGCCACGTTGCTCACCTCCGTCCCGCCGGCCGCGCCGGCCGCCGGCGAACTCGGAACGCCGGTCACGGATGCGCACGGCCAGGTGCTGCGGCTCGACGCGCTCGAGAAACAGGCAATCCGCGCCGCGCTGCGGCAGACCGGCGGCAACCGCACGCAGGCGGCCGCCGAGCTCGGCATCAGCATTCGCACGCTGCGCAACAAGCTGCAGGAATACCGCGAGGCCGGCGATCCGATCGATGCGGACCTCGCGGCGGTGGACGGCTGAGTTGCCGGCCGGATTGTTGCCGCGGAGCGCATCCGCATTTTTCCGAATCCGCCGAAATCTCGTTAAGTCCGCCGGCGATTGCGCCGATAGCTGCGGGGAACGCGTTATCACGCCCCCATCATGCCCGCCGCTGCGCAAATCACCGCCACCCTGATCCGTGACAACATCGCCCGCGCTGTCGGCGACGTTTTCAAGACGATGCTCGGCCGCGAGCCGACACTCACGCCGGTCACCGGCAACCTCGATGAGGTTTGGCCCACGCTGTCGCCGCTCGCCGACAATCCGCGCCCGCACGTGGTCGGCACCGTCGGTTTCATCGGCGACTCGAACGGGCTCATCTACCTGTATCTCGATCTGGCGTTCGCGCGCCTCTGCACCTGCCACCTGCTCGGCATGACCGAAAGCGAACTCGACGACGCCGGTGACGAAGTGACCAACGACGCGATCGGCGAACTTACCAACATGACCGTCGGCAGCTTCAAGAACGGCCTCTGCGACGCCGGCTATCCGTGCAAGCTCACGATCCCGTCGATCCTGCGCGGCAGCAATTTCACCATCGAGCCGATCAGCTCCGTGAGCCGGTTCATCTACCATTTCGACTGCGGCGGACATCGTGTCATCGCCGACGTGCTCCTGAAACAGGACGAGTGATCCGTTTTTTCCCCCACCATGCGCTACAAGATCCTTACCGTGGATGACTCCAAGACCGTCCGCATCATCGTCCGGAAGGCCTTCAAATCCTACGACTGCGAAATCTTCGAGGCGGCCAACGGCGTCGAAGGCCTCGCGCTCGCCTCGAAGGAAAATCCCGACCTGATCCTCCTCGATGTGACGATGCCCGTCATGGACGGCGTCGAGATGCTCACCAAGCTCAAGTCCGACCCGCAGCTCAAGGGCATCCCCGTGATGATGCTCACCGCCGAGGGCGGCCGCGACAACGTGCTCAAGATCGCGAAAATCGGCGTGCGCGACTACGTCGTGAAGCCCTTCAAGGAGGACGTGCTCATCGAGAAAGTCGGCCGCATCATCGACCTGAAGCCGCTCTCCGAGGCACCCGCGAAGGCGAAGTCCATTTTCGACCCGGCCGACATCCTCATCGTCGAGGACAAGCCCGCGATCATCCAGCAAATCCAGGAGGGTCTGAAGCACACGCCGTGGAAAATTCACGGCGTCGGCGCGCAGGGCGAGGCGATCGACTACTGCTCGCGCACGCCGCCCGACCTGATGCTCGTGAGCCTGTCGCTGCCGGAGGAGTCGGCCTTCACGCTGTTCCGGCTGATCCGCACGAATGTGAAGACCAAATACACGCCGGTCTTCGCGCTCGTCGTGAAAACCGAGACGACGCAGCAGCAGCAGGCGCAGACCGTCGGCTTCAGCGCGATCGTCACCAAGCCCATCGACCTCGGCGAACTGGAGTCGAAGATGGCGAAGGCGATGAACCTCGACACGTCGCAACGCTACTTCGCCATCGAGGGCGACAGCCTGATCATGCGCCTGCCCGAGAACTGCTCGCCCGCCGTCCTCGCCGAGGCCGCCGGCTACCTGAAGCCGAAATTCGCCGAGGCGGTCGATGCCGGCCACAACAAGGTCGTGATCGACATCCACCACATCCGCTCGCTGCACATGGGCGTGATCAAGCTCCTTTTCCAGGCCATGCAGACCTGCCGCGATCTCGCCCTGCAGTTCGCGCTCGTGGCCAACGCGCAGATCGTCGCCGAGTGCAAGGGCTTCGAGGACACGCGCGGCTGGACGTTCTACGATTCGCTCGAGGAGGCGAAGACGAACCTCGGCAAGGCCGCGCCGCAACTCGCGGCCGTCTGAGCGAAAAACATCTTGGGGGTTAATGAAGAAGCAACGGGCGGGCGGTTGTGTGTGGCCGCCCGCCCGATTATTTTTTTGGACGCGGGACACGCGCGCGATCGAACGGCGCCGGCAAAAATCTTGCCGCGGTCGCCGCGGCGGATGAGATTCGGGCCACGCCGATGCCTCCCGCCGCGCGACTGACCGATTTCCACCAATGCCCGATGGTCACGCCCGGCGTGCCGCCGATCCCGCACGTGGGCGGCCCGGTCACCGGGCCCGGCATGCCGACAGTCCTGATTGGTAACCTGCCGGCCGCACGCGTGGGCGATATGCTCGTGTGCGTCGGGCCGCCGGATACGATCATCAAGGGCTCGGCCACCGTGATGATCGGCGGCTTCCCGGCGGCGCGGGTCGGTGACACGACCGCGCATGGCGGGACAATTCTGATGGGCGCGCCGACCGTGATGATCGGCGGTTGAACGCGTCAGTTGATCATCACGATTCCGCCCTTGACGGTTGTCTGGCCGGAGGCGGACAGCGATGCGGTCGCGTTTCCCTGCGCGGTGAGAGCCACGTCCGCCGACAACGTGATGTTTGTTGCGGATACGCAGACGTCGCCCGAACTCTTCAGCGTCACCGGCCCCGTCGCGCCCTGCACGGTGATGCCTTGGGCCGCCTTGAGCGTGAGATTCGATGCGCTGGCGATCGTGATCCCGTCGGCGGCGAGCCGGATCGAGTTGGAATTTTGATCGGCGATGACGATCGACCGGTCGTCGTCGCTCAACACGAGGCGATTACCGCCGGGCGTCACGAGCGTAAGGATTTTTTTGTCGTCGTCGAAATCGACCTTGAGCTGGCCGCGCGTAACGATGGCTTTGGACGAATTTTTTTCGTCGGGCGTGAAGGACGGCGGGCGGACGCTGCTGTAAAGGCCGCCGAGGATCAGCGGGCCCGACGGATCGGCGTCGAGAAAGGCGAGGACGACCTCGTCACCGACTTCGGGGAAGAAGAAAAAGCCGGCGCCGCTGGTCGCCTGCGGTTGCGCCAGCCGCGCCCAGATCCCGCCGCCGGCGGGGTCGATCGCCGGCACCTGCACCAGCACGCGAAACTCGCCGGTGGGATCGTGGGCGATCTGTTTCACGACTCCGAGCTGCACGCCGGAAACCGCCGGCCCGCCCACGAGCGGGGAAAGCTTCGAGGGATTGAGGCCGGTTGACACTTCAGTCGTCCACTGCCCGTCCGCGATCTCGTGCGTGACGCCGCCGATCCACGCGTCGCCGTCGAATCGTTCGCCGAGGGCCGCGACGGAAATCGTGTCACCTGGATGAACGAGCGCGCTGCCTTGAAAACGCAGGGTGCCGCGAATCCGGTCGGGCGTTGGTTTGGCGGTCGAGGCGGTTTTATTTTCGTCGAGGGCGAGAGCCAGCAGATCGACACCGTAAGTCAGCGACAGCACCGGCGGCCGCGAGCGCTCGAATGGCGTGACCTCGGTTGGGCTGGTTTCGCCCCGGCAGTCAACGACGAGCGCGAGCGGGCTCGTCGCGGTTCCCTGAACGCCGATGGTTGCGACGCGGCCCGTGAAGATGGACTGGTTCTGGCCGTGGTATCCAGCCAGGACGTTCACGGCACTTCCGATCGGGAAGGCTTCCGCCGGCGACGGGTCGGCGGCGAGTGTGAGCCGGGCGGACGGGATTTTGTTGGCGGCGTGGACGACGCGAAGCGCGGCAACCTGATAGCGGTCGTCGAGCGGACGGCCGTCGATGTTGACGGCAAACGAGACGAGGTCCGAACCGGCGGTGAGGGGCGATGGTGCTGGCATGGTGGGCGGAGTTGATCGGCGGAAAAAGCGACGGCCGAGGTTCGGGCGGACGAATTAGCGGGCGCGGCGGCAAAGGCGATTTCGAAATCGAGCGGTTGGTTTGGAATCCCGGTTTTGGGCAACTCACGCATCGATTTCCCGCTGCGGCGTAAATTCTTTGGGAAAATCCGGCTTGGCGGCGTAAAGCGGCGGTAAAAACCGGCTTCACCCATAGGCAACGCGCGCGGTTCCGTTTAAGGTGCGCCCGACGCATCGCGCCTCCCCATGAACACCAACGCTTACATTCCCAACGGCACGCCCGCGCTGAAACTCTCGCGCCGCGCGCCGGCCACCTCCGCCGACCCGACTGCCAGCGCCGAAATGCGCCGGCAACTCGAGATCGAGCTGGAGCTGCTGCGCGAGCGCGAAACCAATCTGCGCGATTACGAGGCCCGGCTGCGCGCCTGGCAGGAACAGCTCGACTCCGTCGCGCCCGCACCGGCGCCCGCGCCCGCCCGGACGGAAACGGCCGCGCCGTTTTTGCGGCCGTCGAGGCAGACGCCGTTTGCGCGCGACCCGTCGCTCGAGGCCGCGTGGGATAAATTGATCCGCGCGCGCGCGCTGCTGGAGGCGGAGCAAAACCAGATGCGCGACGACCGGATGACGTTCCGCGAAACCGAAGTGACGCTCAAGCGCCGCGAGGCCGAGGTCGCTGCGCGCGAAGCCCGCGTGGCCGGGCGCGAGCAGGCCCTCGCTGCCGAGGAGGCGAAGGTCGAAGTGGAGCCGGAAAAATCCGAATCGGTTTTGCAGCGTTTCACGCAGGCGCCGTTCCTTGCGGCGAAGGCCGTTTTCCGGTCAGCGAAGTGAGCGCGGCGGCGGGTTCGCCGAAATTTGCGCTTGCCGCCGGTGCGGCAACCCTGCATCACCGCGCGCAGTGAATTTTGCCGCGCAAGTCAAAGTCGTCGTCTCCTCCGCCATGATTGTGGCGGCCAGCAAACGCGTGCGTTGGCACGAGTCGGCTCGGCGACGATGGTGATGCGCGAAAAGCGCGAACGCGGTCCAAGTGCCGCCTGAACCCACGCCGAGCCCGACTCATCCGAGTCGGGCTTTTTGTTTTTCCACCACCTCAACCCGATACCCGTCATGCCCGTCCTCACTGCCCATCCTCCCAACGCCAGATTCCGCGCCGCCCGCGGCGCGCCGCCGCCGCCGCCTGAAATCGAACTTCCCACCGTCTCGTTCTTCGGCCGCTCGCTGGACGAATACGCGCGGTTTTTCTCGCTCGACGTCGCCGCGCTGCGCCACCGCGCCGTCCTCGACGTCGCCGCGGGCCCGGCGTCGTTTGCCGCCGAAGCGTGCCGCCGCAACATCGATGCGGTGGCGGTCGATCCGCTCTACGGCTCGGCGTTCGAGGCGCTCGCGGCGCAGGTGCAACTCGACTATGCCAAAATGTTCGCGCAGATGCGGGCGAAGCCGCGGCTGTTTCGCTTCCGCTCGTTTCCGTCGATCGACGCCGCCGAGGCGGACCGGCGGGCGGCGGCGCAGCGGTTTCTCAGCGACTACGAGGCGCACCGCGTGCACGGGCGCTACGTCGGCGCGGCGCTGCCGTGGCTGCCGTTTTTCGACGGCGCGTTCGACCTCGTGCTGTGCGCGCACCTGCTGTTCACGTATGCGCGGCGGTTCGACTTCGCCTGGCATTTCGCGGCGTGCCGCGAACTGGCGCGCGTGAGCGCGGGCGAGGTGCGCGTCCACCCGTTGTGCGGACCCGACGGCCGGCGGTATGTGGAGCTCGATCGCCTGCGGGCCGAGCTGCTGGCGGACGGCGTGGCGAGCAAGGTCGTGCGGGTGGACTACGAATTTTTCATCGGCAGCAATTCGATGCTGGTGCTGAATCCGAGCGCGCCATGAACCCGCCCGCCGCCATCGCCCGCACGCCCGAGCCGCCTTACTACGCGGTGATTTTCACGTCGCAGCGCACCGAAGGCGATCGCGGCTACGGCGCGATGGCGGAGCGGATGGTCGAACTCGGTTCGCGCTGCGATGGATTTCTCGGAATCGAAACCGTGCGCGATGCGAGCGGGCTCGGCATCACCGTGAGCTACTGGCGCGATGAGGCGGCGATCCTCGCGTGGAAGCGCGACGCCGAACATCAGCAGGCGCAGCGCGCGGGGCAGCAGACGTGGTATGCCGACTATCAGATGCGCGTCGCGAAAGTGGAGCGGGCTTACGGGAAACCGTGATCGCGCGTGCGCCCGCCTGCGGTGCCGGGAAAATCAGAACTTCGCCGTGACTTCCTGCTGGTAGCCGGGATCGAGGGCGAGTGCGCCCAGGGCGGCGCATTCGAACTCGTCGTTTTTGTAGAGTTTGAATTTCACGGGCGCGGTGGCGTCGGCGGTTTCCCAGCGCCATTTGCCGATCGAGACGAATTGAAGCGGCACGCCTTTCTCCCAACTCAGGCCCGGGCCGTCGCCGCGGATGAAGAGGCGGTTGCCAATGCCGATGTAGGCGGTGACGATCAGGCGGGTGGCGCCGTCGGACGAGATGACGCGCTCGACGACTTCGGCGGTGGTGATCGGCGTGTCGTCGCCCGTCGCGGATGAAAATTCGTCGCCCGCCAAACCCAGCGGAAGGTCGGCGGCGGGCGCGGCGGTTTTTTTCGCGGCGCGTTTTTTGGCGGGACGATCGGCAGGCGGTGGCGGTTCGACGGCAGGCACGGGAACGACCGCGGGCGGAACGCCGGGACTTTCGGCGACGGCGGCTTCGGCGGGAAATGGTGTGGCGGATGACGGGACGACGGGTTCGATCTTTGCGATGGCCTCGACCGGAATCGGCGGCGGCTCGGTGGCGATGGCAGGTTCGGCGACGGCATCGGGGACGGCTTCCGCCGGCGAGGGCTCGGCGGGAAGCGCTGCCGGCGCGGATGTTTCGAGCGGAGCGGGAGCGCTTGCGAGCGCCGCGGGCGTTTCGGCGGCGGGTTCTTCGTGACGGGGTTTGCGCGGGCGTTTCGGCGTCGCGGTCGCGTCGGTGGCGGCGGGCTCGGGTGCGGGAGTGTCGGGAATACTGGCGATGGCGGGCGAAGCCATTGCCCGGCTGGCGGCTTCGATGGCGGCGATTGCGGCGGTGGTGCGCGCGGCGAGGGTTGCGTCGATTTCGGCGAGTGCCTTGGTTTGCGCGGCGGCGAGTTCGCGGGTGATCGCGACGAGGGAGGCGTCGAGCGCGGCGACGGCGTCGGTTTTCGCAATCGTGTCGGTGGCGCTGCCGACGAGTTCGGCGCGGGCGGCGAGGTGCTTCTGCGCGGCGGTGTCGAGCTTCGCGAGTTCGGCGACCGACTTGTGGATTTTGTCGGCGACGGCGGCGAGGCGCTCGCTTTCGGAGGCGCGGAGTTCGACAAGTTCCTTTTCGAGTTCCTCGCGGTCGTCCTCGCGGGCATTGTCGAGCTGGGCGTTGAACTCGGCGATTTTTTCCTGGAGCTTGTGCGGGAGCTGCTCGGCGTGCTTGAGGTTTTTGTGCGCGAGCTCGGTGATTTCGTGGAGGCCGTTGGCGGCGATGCTGATTTGCTCGGCGGCGGTGTTGACGGTGCGCGCGAGGGCTTCGAGGCCGCGCTGGCGTTCGTCGAGGGCTTCGTCCTGCTTGCGCGCGTAGTCGCTGAGGAACGGAATTACGCCGAGCAACGCGCCGACGGCGACGCAGGCGGTGACGGCGGCGATCGCCTCGCCGCCGAGCGCACCGTGGCCGCGGCTGGCGATGAACCACGCGGTGGCGAGGAGGGCGGCGTCGCCGATGAGGAAGGGAAGCTTGGGCAGTTTCGGAGTCTGGTCGGGTAGGCTCATGGGACGGCGGCGGGAGGCTGGGCTCGGTTTCCGCCGAGGGCTTCGGGGCGGCGTGCGGGCGGCGGAGAGTTTGTGCGGCGGTGCGAAGGAGTTTTCAACCACGGAGTAAACGGGCGGATGCGCCAAATCCCCGGATTGCGTTTGGGCGGGAAGGCGGCATTGTGCGCGGCGATGAGTCTCGGCGATTTCCTGGGGATCGAGCGCGAGGAGCGCGGCGGATCCCGGCATTTCGTGGTGCACGTGCCCGAGCCGAAATTTTCGCTGGAACTCGCGCCCGACCGCGGCGCGCCGGACCGGATCGGCCGGGGTGTGATCAAACGCGTGTGCGTGCCGAATTCGTGGGCGGGCGATTACGGAAAATACGCGAAGCTGATCAGCGCGGCGCAGGAATTTTTCGCGGAGTCCTTGCGCGAGCCCGCGACGACGGGCGCGGCGGCGCGGCGGTTTCAGCGCTGAACTAAACGCGGGCGAAGCGCGCGGCGATCGCGGCGCGGAGGCGTGACCATTCGGCGGGGTTGAGGTCGTCCTTGCGGCCGGGGGAAACTTGGCGGTGGTCGGTGACGCGGTCGAGGGTCCACGCGCCGCGCAGCCAGCGCGGGGCGAGCCATTCGAGGGCGGAGGCGAGCTGGGCGGCGGTGAGCGGCGCGGCGTAGGTGTCGCCGGCGAAGGCGAGGCCGAGGAGAAAATCGTTGCAGCGCGAGCGGCCGAGAAACGTCGAGGCGCCGGCGTGCCACGCGACGTGTTCGTCGGCGACGAACGTGCAGCGCGCGCCGTCGGGCGCGATCAGGCAGTGGTAGCTGACCTCGCTTGCGGGATCGAGCATGCGGGCAATGGTGGCATCGAACGACATCACGCTGTGGTGCACGAGCACGCCGAGTTGTTCGTGCGGCGGCGCGGCGGAAAAATTCGGCGAGGGGCGCGTGAATTCGGGAAACGGCACTGAAGAAGTTGAAGGTTGAAGGGTGAGAGTTGAAAGCGCGTCAAAGGCGGCGCCAGGCCATGGCGACGAGCGAAATGAGCAGGCCGACGCGCACGGCGCCCTCGAAGGTGAGGATGACGAGCACCCACTTGATGCCGGTGTTGCGCCGCAGCGAAAAGCCGATGGCGGACGCGGCAAGCAGGCTGAGCCCGTGCACGCGGGCGAACGGCACGAGGAGCAGGCCGAGCATCCACGCCCAGTAAACGAAGAGCGTCGTGCTCCAGAAAAACGCGGTGAACTCGCCGAGGCCGAGCGTGCGCGGGTCGCCGTTGCGGGCGATCTGCTTGATGCCGAGGTAGCGTTCGCCGATCACGAGCTGCCAGACCTCGAAGGCGAGGAAGAGCGGCGCGAGCAGCAGCAGCGTGGCCATGCGCGATTTCTGGCGGGAAAGCGGACGCGCGCCAAGGCGGAAGCGGCGCGGCGAGGGCGCCGCAGCCGCGGCAGGACGACGGGATTATTTTTTCTCGCCGGCGGCGAACTCGGCCCACGGTTCGGCGGGGCGGCTTTTCAGAACGCCGGTCATCCAGTCGAACTGCGGGTGGTCGGCGAGGAATTTGTCGGCGTCGAAGGCGACGCCGTCGGCGGAACCCCAGCGGCCGACGAACGACATTTTTTTCGCGAGCGCGGTGTCCACGACCTTCGCGTCGGCGGTGCCGGAGGGATTGTAGGGATTTTTCGCGGGGTTGCCGAGCTGCGGATCGAACTCGGCGTGGGAGTTGAGCGCGCGGCCGTTGAGTTGGTCGGTCGTGTGGAAACAGGTGTCGTGGCAATCGGCTTCCATCGCCTGCGCGGTGGCGACGTCGATCCTGCCGGCGTTTTCCTTCATAAGCTGTTTCCAGCGGACGCGGCGGGCGACGGGCGAGAGGCGGATGTCCTCGTCGTGCAGGTCGGTTTCAAGGCGGAGAATGCGGAGATCCTCGGCGATGTTGGAGCCGATGAAATAGCCGTCCTTCGTGCGCTCGAGGCCGGTGAATTTCAGGCCGAGCTCGAGGCGGGCGATTTCCTTCGTGTTGACGTCGCCGATGAGCCAGGCGTTGGCGTAGCCGCCGTTGTTGCCCTGTTTCATGATCGCGCACCATTCGTCGAGGCTGCCGGCGTCCTGTGCGGCGCGGCGCATGCGGATGAATTCGGGGACGCCTTTTTCGGAGAAGCCGTGGAAATTTCCGATGGTCGTCTCGGAGCCGACGAGGCCGGCGTCGGTGATGAAGAAATCCGTGCCGCTGTGAATCCAGCCGGGGACGGTCTGCATGAGGATGCGGTGGCCTTTGGCGGGGACGAGATCGAGGATCACGTTGTAAATCGCGCCCGTGTAGTCGGACATGGTGTTGTGCGCGAGGACGACACCGCCGTCCTTCGTCATGCGGCCGGTGGCGATGAACGAGGAGCAGGCCTCCTTCGGCGTGGTGACGATGGTGGCGGAGCCGTCGAGCTTCTTGGCGACCTCGGGCCACCAGTAACCGGTGGTTTCGATGGAAGCGTTGTAGGCGACGATGTCGTCGAACGTGGTCTCGACGCCGGCGGCGCGCATGCCCTCGACGATGCCCTTCAGCTCGGCGCGGTTTTCCGGATCGATGCCGCGGTTGATGAAGCCCTTCGTGTTCGCGATCAGCCAGGTCCAGTCGAAACTGGAGTCGTGGTGCCACTGCACGGCGGTGACGCGGATGCCCTCGGCGATTTCCTTCGCGAGCAGGTAGCCGTGCTGGAAGCCGCGGGCGCGCGGCTCGCCCTCGATGTGAAGATAAATCCAGCCGGCTTTCTCGTGGCGCTCGGCGCGCGCGAGCCACTGGGATTGCTCAGCGGTGAGAGCGGGGGCGGCGCGGAGCGGGACGAGGGAAAACAGGAGTGGAAACAGGACGGCGAAGCGGAGGTAGCGGAGGGGAAGCGCGGCGAATTTCATGCCGCGAAACGCTGGCGAGGCGGGGCAGGCGGGCAAGCGCGGAACTCTAGCGATTCGCTGGCTTCGTCTTGTCGGTTTGGTCAGCTTTCTTCATCGCGATTTTAACAAGTGGTAGGGCGGTTACGTAAGGTGGCGTGGGCAATAGTGCCCGAGCTTCGACGTCGCATTCGGAATAACCGATTCGCGTGACCCGGAAACGCCCTTCCGGATAAAGCTCACTTCTCTCGGCGCCGGAAGCGAACGTAAGCTCGGTGAACGCGAATGAGCAGCGCAGTGTCGCGCGCCCATTCGAATCTGTTCTCGCATGCGACCCACTTGGCGGGTTCGGCACATCCTTCCTTCCAGATCGCTGAGCCGCGTCAATCATCATGAACTGAACCAAGTCTCGTTGGTCGTAAAATGTGACTTCAGCATCTGACACGGCGCATTTCGATGTTGGATCGAAAACCAGAATCTCAACTTCGGGTTTGGCGGTGCCGCAAGCGCGCCGCATGATTTGATCATTCGCAGGCGACCGATGCCTTGCTGTGACAAGCAGCCAGACTGTGACCGACACGAAAAGGCCGACGAAGATTACGGCGAGGACCAGCGGGCGACGCATGGAAGGCAACCGGTCTATCTTTTACGGGACGGCGTTGTTTTAAACACAAATCTTTTTCGAGCCTAGAGACGGAATCACCCGAGAGAACCGAATCGAAGGTAGAATTAAAGACCTTGGCGACCGTCTTCTATATCACGTCTGAGAAATTCTACTGTTACTTCCCACTATACCACACGCCGCGGAGCCAGTTGTGGCGGCGGAGTTTTAGGAGGAGTTCGGCGTGGAGCGGCGGCAGGAGGCTCACGCCGCAGTTGGCTTCGGCTTGGGCGACACTGCGGATGCCGGGGATCACGGTCGTCACGGCCGGATGGGCGAGGGCGAACTTGATTGCGGCTTGGGCCATCGTGTAGCCGGTGCCGGCGAGGTCGCGGCGGATTTCCTCGGCGTGCGCGATCGCGCGCTCGAGGCGGTCGCCGGCGAAATATCTGCCGCGGAAATCGTCGGGGGCGAATTTCGTGTCCTTCGTGAACTTGCCGGTGAGCACGCCTTCGTCGAAGACGACGCGCACGATCACGCCGATGCCGCAGTCCTTCGCGACGTCGAGCAGCTCGGCGGCGGGCTCCTGTTCGAAGAGGTTGTAGATGACCTGGACGCTGTCCACCCAGCCGCCGCGCATGAGGTCGATCACGCTGTTCTGATCCTGCTCGGGCGTGGAGATGCCGATGAGGCCGAGGCGGCCTTCGCGCTGGAGCTGGCGGAGGATTTTGAAGGGCGTGGGATTGCGGTTCCAGGCGCGCGTCCAGGTGTGGAGCTGGAGCAGGTCGAGTTTTTCGACACCGAGGTTGGCGCAGCGCGTCGCGATGTTGGCGCGCAGATATTTTTCGGAATAGCGCTCCTCGGCGCGGTCGTAGGGCGAGGGCGGCCAGATGCCGTCGGCGGGCGGGGTCTTGGTCGCGACGAAGATTTTTTCGCGGTGACCGGCGGCGGCGCGCTCGCGGAGGAGCTGGCCGATGAGTTTTTCGCTGCGGCCGTCACCGTAGCCGGCGGCGGTGTCGATGAAGTTGACGCCGAGGTCGAGGGCGCGGTGGAGCGCGGCGAGCGAGTCGGCGTCGGCCTGCGCGCCCCAGGAGCCGCCGATGGCCCAGGCGCCGAAGCCGATCTCGGAGCAGTTGAAAGCGTGGATGCCGAAGGGGCGGGTGTTCATACGGGAGGGGAAACGGAGAGAAACCGAATTTGCGCGGATGAACACCTATTTTTCGGCGGTTGAATCCGTGGCGCGGCGCCAGCTAGCGTGGGGCGCCATGATCCTTTCCGTCGGTTGCACGCTCGCTTACGACGTGCTCACGCCCACCGCGAATTTCACGTTCAACATCCTCGTTAACCACGGCACGTTTCAACAACTGCGGGACGAGGGCATCCGGCTGTCGCCCGACGTGCCGATCGGCGAACGCGTCGCGACGTCGAAGGGCAACCGTGTGTTTCGGATCGAGGCGCCGGCGGGACCGCTGTCGGTGAGTTACCGCGCGGTCGTCGAGGTCACGCGACCGGCGATGCCGGCGGACGTGAAAGCGGACAATCCGGGGCGGCTGCCGCTGTCGATCCTCACCTACATGCTGCCGAGCCGGTATTGCGAGAGCGACCGGTTCGGGCAGATGGCGTGGGATCTTTTCGGGAAAATTCCCGAGCGGGCGGAGCAGGTGCGGGAAATCTGCCGCTGGGTCGATGCGACGCTCGCCTACACGCCGGGATCGACGGATTCGCGGACATCGGCGTGGGAAGTCTGGCAATTGAAGAAAGGCGTGTGCCGCGATTACACGCACCTCGCGATCGCGATGTGCCGGGCGCTGAGCATCCCGGCGCGCTACGTGGGCGGCTACGCGCTCGGGCTGCAGCCGATGGATTTTCACGCGTGCTTCGAGGCGTATCTGGGTGGCGCGTGGTATATTTTCGACCCGACCGACAACATCGCGGCGGATCACATCGCGATCATCGCGCGCGGGCGCGACGCGGCGAACGCGCCGCTGACGACGATTTTCGGCAAGGTGAACGCGCACCCGGTCAAGGTGACGTGCGAAGTGGCGCCGCCGCCGCCGGCGGAGGGAGCGGTGGCGGGGGGAGCGACTCCTTGAGCGCGATGCCGCTGCGCTGGTGGGCGCGGGCGTCGCTGAGGAGCGCGGCGAGCTTTTCGGCGGCGGCGGCGGGCGGCAGGCCGGCGGGACGGATGTTCGAGAGGCAGTTGCGGTCGGCGTTGGTGCGGCCGGGGCGCGGATCGAAGACGAAATAGGCGCCGAGGCTGTCGGGCGTGCCGAGGCCGGGGCGTTCGCCGAGAAGGATCAACGCGAGACGGGCGCGGAGGAGCGCGCCGACCTCGTCCATGAGCGCGACGCGCGCGTGGCGGACAATGCAGATCGGCGCGAGCGTGAAGCCGGTGGCGCGAAGGCGCGGCACGAGCGCGGCGAGCAGCGGCGGCGCCTGGCGGTGCGCGGCGAGCGCGGAGAGGCCGTCGCTGACAAGAATGGCGAGGTCGGGCTGGAGTTGGGAGTCGAGGGTTGAAAGTTGAGAGATCGATTCGACGGAAAGCTGGCGGCCGAGGTCGGGGCGTTGGAGAAACGTGGCGCGGTCGGGGGCGGCGGTGGCGAGTGTGAGGACGGCGAGATTTTGGGCGCGGAGTTCGACGGCGAGGGCTTCGGCGTCGAAGGTCGCCTGAACAGCATCGCGGGCGAGCGCGTGGTCGAGCGCGAAGGCGAGCTGGTCGCGCGTGGGCTGGCTGCCGCCGGTGCGGCCGAGCGCGATGCGGGCGGCGGTGAAGCGGCGCAGGCGGCTCCACGGATCGGGCAGGGTGGGTTCAAACATCGTGGTCCGCGAGGAGCGGGTGCGTCTGGCCGACGGGGAGCAGGCGGGCGTTGTCGGCGCGGGCGATGTGCATTTTTTCCAGCCAGGTTTCGAACTCGGGCGCGGGGCGGCGGCCGAGGAGCTGGCGCAGGTAGTGCGCGTCGTGGAAGCTCGTCGATTGGTAGCCGAGCATGATGTCGTCGGCGCCGGGCACGCCCATGATGTAGTTCACACCGGCGGCGCCGAGGAGGGTGAGCAGCGTATCCATGTCGTCCTGATCGGCTTCGGCGTGATTCGTGTAGCAGACGTCCACGCCCATCGGCAGGCCGAGGAGTTTGCCGCAGAAATGATCCTCGAGGCCGGCGCGGATGATTTGTTTGCCGTCGTAAAGATACTCGGGGCCGATGAAGCCGACGACGGTGTTGACGAGCAGCGGCGCGAAGGCGCGGGCGACGCCGTAGGCGCGGGCCTCGAGCGTCTGCTGATCGATGCCGTGGTGCGCGTCGGCGGAAAGGCACGAGCCCTGGCCGGTTTCGAAATACATGACGTTGTCGCCGAGGGTGCCGCGTTTGAGCGAAAGCGCGGCGTCGCGGGCTTCGCGGAGGAGCGCAAGGTTCACGCCGAAACTGGCGTTGGCGGTTTCGGTGCCGGCGATGCTTTGGAAAATGAGATCGACGGGCGCGCCGGAACAGAGGGCGGCGAGCTGGGTCGTAACGTGGGCGAGCACACAGGACTGCGTGGGTATCCGGTATTCCTGAACGAGATCGTCGATGAGGCGGAGGAGTTCGCCGACGCGCGCGGGCGAATCGGCGGCGGGGTTGATGCCAATGACGGCGTCGCCGCAGCCGTAGAGCAGGCCGTCGAGGATCGAGGCGGCGATGCCGTGCGGGTCGTCGGTCGGGTGATTCGGCTGGAGGCGGACGGCGAGCCGGCCGCGCAGGCCGAGCGTGTCGCGAAAATGCGTGACGACCTCGCACTTGCTCGCGACGAGGACGAGGTCCTGGTTGCGCATGAGCTTGCTGACGGCGGCGGCCATCTCGGGCGTGAGGCCGGGCGCGAGCGCGGCGAGCGTGGCGCCGGTGGTTTCGTAGCGGAGGAGCCATTCGCGGAACTGGCCGACGCTGAGGTCGCGGACCGGCGCGAACGCGGCGGCGACTTGCGAGTCGAGGATGAGGCGGGTGATCTCGTCGGTTTCGTAGGGCGCGAGCGGCTCGCGCAGGAATTCGCTGAGCGGCACGTCGGCGAGCGCGTGTTGCGCGGCGGCGCGCTCGACGGCGTTGGCGGCGGCGAGGCCGGCGAGCTGGTCGCCGGAGCGCAGCGGAGTGGCCTTCGCCATCAGTTCGCGCAGCGAGCCGAAGGAGTAAGTCGTGCCACGGAGGGTGACGCGGTAGGCGGGCATGCGTTAAGTTTACAGCATTTCGCATGCGCCGCGCGTGACGAACGCGCGGCGAAATCAGGACGGCCAGGCGAGGTTTGGAGCGTCGAAGCGGGTGCCGGCGGGGAAATGCAAACCGAAATATTCGGCGAGGATCGCGAGGAGATCGGCGGGCGATTCGATCGGGCGTTTCTCGACGCGGCCGTCGAGGTGGCGGATCGTGAATTCGCGATTCATCACGGTGAAGCGGCGGTCGGTGCCGGCGAGGGCGGCGACGAGGTTTTGGCGGAAGCGCGAATTCGGATGCGTGCTCGTGAACCAGTTCGCGACCTCGAAATCGATCGGTTGAGCCTCGTCGAGCGTGAAGAGGTAAACGTCCATCCATTCGCCGCCGAGCCGGACCTGGTGCAGCAGGTGGCGGCCTTGCGGGACGAGCCGGCGAAGCTCGGACGGGTCGCCTTGCTCGGCCTCGGTGTCGAGCGCGATCGGCGCGGTGAGGCCGACGCCCCCGAAGCCGGCGTCGGCGAGCCACGGGCGGCCGTCGAGATCGACGCGCAGGACCATGTGGGTTTGCGGCAGGGTGACGCCAGCGGGAACCTGCCAGCGCACGCGGGCGAGCAGCGTGGTGACGCGAAAGCCGAGCGCGCGCAGCACGGCGGCGAGGAGGGTGTTGTGCTCGAAGCAATAGCCGCCGAGCTTTTGTTGGACGAGTTTTTGTTCGACGGCGGCGAGATCGAGCGAGATGCCGCGGCCGAGGAGGACGTCAAGATTTTCGAATGGGATCGCGCGGGCGTGGCGGGCTTGGAGCGCGGACAGAGTTAAAAGCGACGCATCGCGCGGGCCGGCGTAACCGATGCGGGCGAAGTAGGCGTCGAAGTCGGGCGCGCGATGAGACATGAGCGCGCCGAGGCAAACCGGCGGGCGACGCGAGCGCAAGACGGAGAGCGGCGATGCGCGATTGCGGGGTGCCGCGGCTTCGCTCAACGTCGATCCATGCCGGCGAAATTGCGACCGTTGTGGCAGTGCCCGAAATGCGGGGCGCGGCTCGTCACGGCGAACATGTGGCATTCGTGCGGAAATTTTTCGCTCGAGGATTTGTTCGCGAAATCCGAGCCGCAGGTGCGGCCGTTGTTCGAAAAATTCGCCGAGTTTGTGCGGCGGTGCGGACCGGTGACGATGATTCCGCAGAAAACGCGCGTGGTGTTCATGGATCGCGTGCGTTTCGCCGCCGCCTATCCGCGGAAGGACCATTTCGTGTGCGGCTTCATGCTCGGGCGGCGCATCAGCCATCCACGCGTGGTGAAAATCGAGAAGCTCGGCCCGGCGCTCCGTGGGCATCACGTGAAGATCTGTGCGGTGGCCGACCTCGACGAGACGCTGCTCGGCTGGCTGCGCGAGTCCTACGAATTCTACGGGCGGCAGGGTCGGCTCAAGGAAAAAATCCGCGAGTGACGCGAAGCCGGCCGGAGCGGTTCAGCGCGCGGCGGCGATGTAGTCGTCGATCACCTGCTCGAGGACGGCGAGGGGCATGTTGCCGGCGCGGAGGACGACGTTGTGAAATTCCTTCAGCGAGAATTTTTCGCCGAGCGCCTTTTGGGTTTTCGCGCGAAGCTCGAGGATTTTGAGCATGCCGATTTTATAGGCGCAGGCCTGGCCCGGCCAGACGACGTAGCGCTCGACCTCGGACGCCGGGATGCCGTAGTCGATCGCCTGCTGGCGCGTCCAGTGCATCGCGTGGAGGCCGGTATCGACGACGAGCCGGCGCGCGCGGAAGAGTTCGTCCTCGAGCTGGCCGAGGTGGCCCTTGAGGTCGCCATCATACCAGCCGTTCTCGGCGGCGAGGTTTTCGGCGTAAAGCGCCCAGCCCTCGGCGTGCGCGGTGGCGCCGCCGAAAACGCGGTCCTGGCGGAAGCGTGGGAGGCTCGTCGTCTCCGCCTGCAAGGCGAGTTGGAAGTGGTGGCCGGGGACGGCTTCATGATAGACGAGCGTGCGCATCGTCGCGATTTCGAAGTGCGGGCCGGGGAGCGGCGCCCAGAAAATTCCGGGGCGCGAGCCGTCGCGGGCCGGCGGGGTGTAATGTGCGGCGGCGGTTTTTTCGGTGAAGGACGGCTCGCGCTTCACGATGACGGGAGCCGCCGGGCGAAGATCGAAAAGGAGCGCGGCGCGCTTTTCGGCGTCGCGGAGAATTTCGTCATAACGCGCGAGGAGGGCGGGGCGCGGGTCGGGCTCGGCGGGCGGCTGCGAGTCGGCCTCGAGTTTTTCGAAGCGCGTCTTGATGCTGCCCTCGGTGTATCCGAGCTGGCGGAACAGGCGATCCATCACGGCCTCGATGCGCGCGACCTCCTTCAAACCGAGCTCGTGGACTTGCTGGGGCGTGAGGTCGGTGGTGGTGTTGCGACGGAGGGCGTTGGCGTAGGCGGCGTCGCCGCCGGGCAGCCAGCAGAGGCCGGCATGGTCGGTGGCGCGCGGGAGCTGCGATTGGAGCAGCGCCTGCGCGCGGTGGAACGCGGGGAGAATCGAGGCGGCGACGGTTTTCTCCGCGGTGGCGACGAAGGCGGCGCGGTCGTCGGCGGAGAGGTTTTTTATTTTGGCGGCGCGTTCGTCGAGCGACGCGACGAGGACGTTCGCGCGCGGCTCGCCGGCGAGGAAGCGGTCGAACTGGCCGAGGGCGGACTTGATAATGAAATCCGGCGGGATAAAGCCACGCGCGGCAGCTTCCGCGGCGAGCGCGATGCCGTCGTCGATTTGCGCGGCGACGAGGTCGAGGCGGGCGAGGTAGTTTTCAATGTCGCGGCGGTTGCGGATCGGATGGGTCTGGCTGAGGAAATTCACGAGTCGCACGTGCACGCCGCTGAATTGGTTAAAGACAAAAGTGTAATCGGCGAACGGCTCGGAGTTCACGACGTCGTTCATCTGCCACTCGATGATGGCGGCGGAGGCGCGCTGCTGCGCGTCGAGTTTCACGCGGTCGAATTTCGCGAGGCTGGCGAGCGCGGCCCGGGCGGCGGCGACGCGGGTGGCGCGGTATTCCTTCGTGATCGGCGTGAGCTGGCGGTCGAGCGCGTCCTGCTCGGCGCCGGAGAAATATTGGGCGATGGTGGCGCCGGTGGGGTTTGCGCGCATCCAGTCGGCGGCGAGGTGGTCGGCCCAGATGTCGAAGGACGGGTCGGCGGCGAGGAGCGAGCTGGCGCGGAGGGCAAGGGCAAGCGAAAGAAACCGGAAACGCGGAAATTTCATGGCGGGGAAATTGGCGAAGCCGGCGGCGGTGTCGAGCGGGCAGAGCGGATGCGCCGGCGGGCAAGACGCGGCGACGCGAAAAACAAAAAGGCCGCGGCGGGTGCCGCGGCCTCGAGATTTGAGGAAGGCGATTCGATTACGCCTTGGCGCTATCGTCGGGGATGCGCATGCAGTAGAACGAGCGATAGACGAAGATCAGCGCGATCACGAAGAAGACGGCGCCGATGGCGTGCTTGGCGTTGACGTTGGTCATCGTGACGGCGATTTCGACGGCGAGGAGGCCGAAGAGCGTGGTGAACTTGATCACCGGGTTCATCGCGACGGAGGAGGTGTCCTTGAACGGATCGCCCACGGTGTCGCCGACGACGGTCGCGGCGTGGAGCTCGGTGCCTTTCTGGCGGAGCTCGACCTCGACGATTTTCTTGGCGTTGTCCCAGGCGCCGCCGGCGTTGGCCATGAAGATCGCCTGGAAGAGGCCGAAGAACGCGATGCCGATCAGGTAGCCGATGAAGAAGTAGGCGTTGAAGAACGGCAGGGCGAGGGCGAAGCAGAAGACGACGATGAAGATGTTCCACATGCCCTTTTGCGCGTAAACCGTGCAGATGCGGACGACTTCCTTCGAGTCCTCCTCGGAGGCGGTCTTCGAATCGAGCTTCATGTGCTCCTTGATGTAAACGACCGCGCGATACGCGCCGGTAACGACCGCCTGGCAGGATGCGCCGGTGAACCAGTAGATCACCGAGCCGCCCATGATGAGGCCGAGGATGATCTCGGGTTGCACGATGGAGAGCTTGGTGACGACGTTGCCGAAAAGATTTTCGAGCAGCATGATGATGCCGAACACCATCGTGGTCGCGCCGACGACGGCGGTGCCGATGAGCACGGGCTTGGCGGTGGCCTTGAAGGTGTTGCCGGCGCCGTCACCCTTTTCGAGCTGGTATTTGGCGTTTTCGAAGTCGGGCTTGAACCCGAAGTCGCGCTCGATCTCGGCGGCGATGCCGGGCCGGCCTTCGATCTGGGAGAGCTCGTAAACGGACTGGGCGTTGTCGGTGACCGGGCCGTAGCTATCGACCGCGATGGTGACCGGGCCCATGCCGAGGAAGCCGAACGCCACGAGGCCGAACGCGAAGATCGGCGCGGCGAAGAGGAATTTTTCCGGCATGATCGAGAGCAGGCCGGCGTTCTGCGAGAAATGATACGAGGTGAACATCAGCAGCATGATCACGAGGCCCATCCAGAATGCGGAGAAGTTGCCGGCGACAAAACCGGAGAGGATGTTCAGCGAGGCGCCGCCGTGCTTCGAACAGTTGGTGACTTCCTTCACGTGGCGGGAGTTCGTGCTGACGAAGACTTTTGTGAACTCGGGAATCAGCGCGCCGGCGACGGTGCCGCAACTGATGATGACGGAGAGCACCCACCACAGGTCGGGATGCAGGCCGGCTTGATGCGCGAGCAGGACGTAGCTGGCGGCGAACGTGATCGCGATCGAGACGCCGGAGGTGAGCCAAACGAGGTGGGTGAGCGGCGCCTCGAAATCAAAGTCTTTCAGGTGGCCGTATTTTGCGTTGGTGATCGCGTTGTTGAGGAAATACGAGATGAGCGATGTG
>Ga0265313_10000564_pt1 | contig 38593 bp, 31 predicted proteins | sample 4123metaG_FD_203122 | JGI IMG/M metagenome (GOLD analysis project Ga0265313, IMG submission 203122) | Rhizosphere microbial communities from Carex aquatilis grown in University of Washington, Seatle, WA, United States - 4-1-23 metaG | ecosystem: Host-associated > Plants > Roots > Rhizosphere >... | reverse complement strand
TTTCCCTCTATGCCTGACATCATCGACATGCCAAAGCTCAGCGACACCATGACGGTGGGAACGCTGGCGAAATGGCTGAAGAAGGAGGGCGAGGCCGTGAAGACCGGCGACATGCTGGCCGAGGTCGAGACCGATAAGGCCACCATGGAGCTCGAGAGCTTCTTCGACGGCGTCCTCCTGAAGATTTTTGTGCCTGCGGGATCGCAGGTTCCGATCGGCGCAGCCCTCTGTGCGATCGGAAAGGCCGGCGAAAAGGTGGATGCCCCCGCGGCGCCCGCTGCTGCCGCGCCGCCGCCGCCCGCCGCCGCCGCCGCAAAGTCTCCCGGAGCGCCGCCCGCGGCCGCCCCGGGCCCCGCGGCGCGCCCTCCCGGCGCCCGCATCCGCATCTCTCCCCTCGCCCGGAAGCTCGCAGCCGGCCGCGGCATCGATCCGTCCGGCATAGCCGGCAGCGGGCCGGGCGGACGGATTGTGCGCGCGGACGTCCTCGCCGCGGCTTCCGCCCCGCCGATCCCGGCGGCGCCTCGGAGCCAGCCGGCCGAAATTGTTACCGGGATCACCGGCACGGGAAAATTCACGGCGGCATCGAACATGCGCGCGACGGTCGCCCGCCGCCTGCTCGAGGCGAAAACCCAGATTCCGCATTTTTACCTCGATATCGAGATCGATGCCGGCCCGCTCCTGGACCTTCGGGCGCAGCTGAACGCCTCGCTCGAGGCGGATGGCGTGAAGCTGTCGGTCAACGACTTCATCCTCAAGGCATCGGCCGAGGCGCTGCGGAGCGTTCCCGCCGTCAATTGCTCCTGGGAATCGGGCCAGGGCCAGCCCGGAATCCGGCAGCACGACGAAGCCCACGTCTCATTCGCCGTTGCGATCGAGGATGGCCTCATCACGCCCGTGATCCGGGACACCCAGTCGAAGACCCTGGTCGCGATCAGCACGGAGGCCAGGGCCCTCGGGAAGCGCGCCAAGGAGAAGAAGCTGGCGCCGGCCGACTACACCGGGGGCACCTTCTGCGTCTCCAACCTGGGGATGATGGGAATCGACCGGTTCAGCGCGATCATCAATCCGCCGAACGCCGCCATCCTCGCCGTCGGCGCCACGGTGAAAAAGCCCGTGGTCCGCGGCGGGCAGATCGTGATCGGACAGACCATGAACCTTACCCTCTCGTGCGACCACCGGGTCGTCGACGGCGCCGTCGGCGCCCGGTTCCTCGCGGCCCTCCGCGAGGTGCTCGAGAAGCCCTCGCTTCTGCTTCTCTGAGCGCTCAGATCCCGGCGCGCGCGTGCGCGTCCGCCTCGATCAATTTGGCCAGGCGGTCCAGTTCCGCCCGGACGCGCGCCTTGACCCCGGGCAGCTCCCCCGCAGAGGCCACCTTCTCCTCGGCGAAGAGGTAGAACTTCATCTTGGGCTCCGTTCCGCTGCCGCGCGCGGCGTAGCTGATCCCGTTCGACAGCGTCACGACGTAGAGGTCCTGCTGCGGGATCTCCTCGCCGTCCGGATCGAGAATCCGCTCGCTTCCAAAGTCCTGGAATGCGGCCACCCGGACATCCCCGAAGGCGGTCGGCGGCGCGGTCCGGTAGGTCTCGATGATGCGCCTGATCCTCGCGTTGCCGCTCGCGCCCTCGTAGTAGAGGTTGATCATCCCCTCGAGGTAGAATCCGCATTTGAGAAAGATTTCATCGAGGTACTCCGGCACGGTCATGCCGCGCGCCTTTACCCACGCGCAGAGCTCGGCGAACATCAGGCAGGCCGCGTTGCCATCCTTGTCCCGAACCGCGTCGTTCGGCAGGTAGCCGTAGCTTTCCTCCGAGCCGAAGACGAAGAAGGTGCCACCATTGCCGAGCTGCAGGCGGGCGCGGGCGTCCAGCCCGACGGCGTCGTAGTTAAAATCGGGCCCGAGGACCGCCTTGAGGCGGTCCTCGTAGAGCCGCAGCTTGGCGGCGATCCATTTGAAGCCGGTCAGGGTGTTGATGACCGTCACGCCGTGGGCCCGCCCGATGGCGTCCTGGAGCCGGGTGGTGACGAATGTCTTGATGATGCAGGCGCGGGGCGTTCCCTCCTGCGGGATCCATCCGAGCTCCTTGTATTTGCGAAGCCGGTAGTCCGCGAGCAGGGCTCCGATCTGGTTCCCCGTGACGAGTTCCATCTTGCCGGAGCGGTTTCGCACGGCCGCCCCCATCCGGTCGCAATCGGGGTCGGTCGCAAGCACGACGTCGCAGGATTCCCGCTCGGCCAGGGCGATGGCCCGGGACAGCGCCTCCGCGTTCTCCGGGTTTGGGGACTTGACCGTCGGGAAGCGCGGGTCGAAGCAGAGCTGCTCGCGCACCTCGTGCACGGCGCAGCCGGCGTGGATCAGGAGGGGCATGACGTGGACGGCGCCCGTCCCGTGGATGTTCGTGAAGGCCACCTTCAGCGCTTTTCCGCGGAAGACCGCCGGATCGAGCGCGGCCTTCGCGGCCACCGTCAGGTAGGCGTCGTCCGCCTCCCAGGTGAGGCCTGTGACGCCCGAAAGCGATTTCTCGAGGAACGGCCCGACATCGGCCAGCGGCACGGCGTTCACCTCGGCGACGATGCCGGCGTCGTGCGGCGGAACGACCTGCGCCCCGTCATCAAAGTAGGCCTTGAATCCGTTGTCATGGGGCGGGTTGTGGCTGGCCGTGACGACGATGCCGGCGTGGGCATGGAGCCAGCGGACGCTGAAGCTCAGCTGCGGCGTCGGGCGCGGCCCGTCGAAAATATACGCCTTGCCCCCGAGCCGGGTCCATGCCGAGGCCGCGAGCTCGCAGAAATGCCGCGAGAAATACCTCATGTCGTGGGCGATCACCAGGCGGGGCGCCGCCTCGAAGCCGCGGGCCCGCTGCCACCGGAGCGTGTAGCGGTAGAGGCCGACCGTCGCCCGCACGAGGGTGAAGTCGTTCATCAGGTTGCTGCCGATCGCGGCGTGCTCGGGCTGGCCGAGGGGATCGGGCAGGCCCAGCTCGGATGCGGCGGGAACCGTCGCTATCGTCCGGCCCCGCATTCCGCCCGTGCCGAATTCGAGATAGCGGTAAAATCGGTCGTTCAACTCCCCCCAGGCGCCCGCCGCCACAAGCTCCCCGATGGCCGCCTCCGCCCAGGGAGGCAGGCCGGCCGCGAGAAAGGCCGCGAGATTGTCCGCGGCGGACGGAAGAAGCCGCCCGTCCGCGCGGGCTGCCTGGATGGAATCTGCGGGGTTCATCGGGTCGCGGCACTCAAGGGGAATAATCCGCCTTATTCCAGATAAAGTCCGGGGACGATCGCCGGCTTGTCCGGCAGCCGGCGCCAGGCCTCCGCGAACGACTCCTCATCGTAGCCGAAAAGCGGAGATATCTCGATCGGATGCTCCGGAAGCCCCGTCGCGTCCCGGGGGACGCGAACACCCTGGGAGACGAGCCAGCGCGCGAACTGCCGCAACTGGTCGTCCCGGCAGCTCCTGGGGGAATCCACGCCCTCGGCGTTCTTGACGGGGGAAAAATCGTCGGCGCGGCGCGTCTCGATGACGAGCGGTCGCTGCGCGAATGGCAGCGCGTCAAAGACGAACATCTCGAATTTGATCCCGTTCGGCTTGCCGGGCTTCACGGGCGCCCCCGCCGCGTCGATCGTCGGGATCTTCTTCTCCGCGCGGTGAAAGGGGAGCGCGGACCCGGATCCCGGAAGCGCGACCCTCCGGACGAATTCCCTGTCGAGGACGTGGATCGCGATGCTTCCGGCCCGAAAACGCAGCCGTCCGTCCTTTCCCGTCTCCCGCTGCAGCTCCATCGGAAGGTCGGAATATTCGATGACTGCCAGCTTTCCGTCCTGGATGCAGAAATGCCCGAGCTTTTCCTCGGGGTAGGCCTTGGGGACGGTCTTGCTCGTCATCTCCGATCCGCTGAGCAGATGCCAGCCGATGAAGGCCGGGTCGACGCAGCGCACCAGGGGGTTGTCCACCTGGAAATAACTCAGCGTGTCCGCGCCGGCCTCCTGCATCGCGTCGAGCGCTCCGCTTCGAAGGAGCGCCCGCAGCGAGCCGCCGTGGCCGTCCGGCGAGAGCGCTATCGCCCCCGGCGCCTCGAGCAGGATCCTCCCGCCAAAATCCACGGCGGGCATCCGGCCCTGGCGGAAAAAATGCACCCGGCCGGGATCCATGCCGAAATGCCTGTGCTCGGAAAAGAACGCCTCCGTGGCCGCGTGGTTCTGGTGGCTGGTCATGATGAACCAGTGCAGGGGGCGCCCGTAACGGCTGCCCGCCGCAAGGATCTTCTCGGCGAATACCTGGAAAAGCGGCTTTTGCTTTACGGGCGTCACCGGAAACGTCCCCTTTGGGCCGTCGTAGCCCAGGCGCGTGCCCTGGCCGCCGGATACCGTGAATGCGGCCACCCGGCCGGCGCGCAGGGCTCCCTCGCCGACGGCCCGCGCGCGGGTCCATGCGTCGGCGTCGCCGCCGTGCTCCGGCAGGGGTTCGTAGGGCCCGGGCTCCAGCCCCTCGGTTGGCAGCGCTGCTCCGTGCCCCCCGAGCATCGTGTCGCGGAGCTGCTTGAGCTCCGCGAGATCTATCTCGGCGGCCTCGGCCAGCAGGCGCTCCCGCGCCGCGGCGTCGAGCCCCTTGAAGAACGCGAAGACCTGGGCCTGGCCCGCCTTTTCGAATTCGTCTATTATGTTCATTCCTCGAAACGAAAGATCCATTCGTCCGGCTTCGCGTAGCCGAGCTTGGAACGGATGACCTTTTCCACGTAGGCGGGATCCGTCCTTAGGCGGCGCAGGATGGTCTCCTGCCTCTGGAGCTGCTGCTCCGCCTCGTCGAGCCGCCGCCGGTTCTCGATCTCCATCGCTCGCTGGCGCTCATATTCCTCCCGCGTGTCGATGAAGAAGAGCACCACCCACGCGGTCAGGCCGGCGAAAAGGATCGAGAAAAGGGCAATGAGCAGGCGCCTTGGATTCACGGGGGTTCGATGGGTAGGCACCTACATAATGCTCATCGGGTCCACGTCCAGCGTCTGAACGATGTCATCCGGCCATTTGAAGGCCGCCCGCAGCCGGGACAGTTCGCCGATCACCGGGGTCACCGACGCCATGAAATACCAAAGCTGCCAGCGGTACTCGTCCTTGATCTTCTCGATCGCGGACGGCGCGGGGCCCCGGACCTCGATCCGCGCCCCGAATGCGTCGGCCACCGCCCGCGCCCACTGCTCGGAGAAGAATTTTAGCTTTTCCGAATTCGGCCCGCGCAAAAGGTGGTGCACGATGTGCCGATAGGGCGGATATCGGAAGGCGCGCCGCTGCTCCAGCTCGGCGGCTGCGAAGCCCGCATAGTCGGCATGCCGGGAAAATTGGATCGGGCCGGCTTGCGGAGTGAAGGTCTGCACTACGACCTCCCCGGCGCGATCGCCCCGGCCCGCCCGGCCCGCCACCTGGACCAGGAGCTGGAAGGTGCGCTCATTGGCCCTGAAGTCGGGCATATGCATCGATATGTCGGCGTCCACGAGGCCGACCAGGGTCACATTCGGAAAGTCCAGCCCCTTGCCGATCATCTGGGTGCCGATCAGGATATCGATCTTGCCGAGGCGAAAATCGCCGAGCGTCTTCCGGAACGCGTTCTTCTTCGACATGGTGTCCGCGTCCAGGCGCGCGAGCCGCGCCCGGGGCAGCAGGCGGCGGACCGCCTCCTCAACGCGCTGGGTGCCGAGGCCCCGCCACCGGACATCGGGCGCGCCGCATTGCGGGCAGCGGGCGGGCGCCGCCTGCTGCTCACCGCAGAGGTGGCAGCGAAGGGTCTCGTCGGCGCGGTGGTAGGTGAGGCTGATGCTGCAATGCGCGCAGGACTCCACGTGCCCGCAGCTCGTGCAGAGCATCGAGGACGAATAGCCGCGCCGGTTGATGAAGAGGATCGTCTGCTCGGAGCGCTCGTGCCTTTCGCGCATCGCCTCGACGAGTCGCCTTGAAAGCGACGTAAAGCCCCGCTGTCGGGTGATCTCGATCCTCATGTCCACAATATGGATGTCTGGCAGGCGCCGGCCGTCCACGCGGCGCGGGAGTTCAAGAAGCCTGTACTTGCCGGACACCGCGTTCGAAAAACTCTCCAGCGACGGTGTCGCCGAGCCGAGGATGCAGCGCGCCCGCGCGATCTTGGCCCGCATGACCGCGACATCCCGCCCGTGGTAGCGCGGCGTCTCCGCCTGCTTGTAGGCGGGCTCGTGCTCCTCATCCACGACGATGAGCCGAAGGTCTTGCACGGGGGCGAACACGGCGGAACGGGCGCCGACGACGACGCGGGCCTCCCCGGCGGCAAGCGCGAGCCAGCCGTCGAGCCGCTCCCCCTCCCCGAGGTGGCTGTGCCAGACGATGCAGCGGTGCGCCGGCGCCATCGCCGCGAGGCGGGCGCGCAGACGGGCGACGGTCTGCGGTGTGAGCGCCACCTCGGGCACGAGGTAGATCACGCCTCCGCCCGCGTGCAGCGCCGCCTCCACCGCGCGAAGATACACCTCGGTCTTTCCCGAGCCGGTCACCCCGTGCAGCAGGGAGACGCCGAATCCTCCCGAGGCCGCATCCGCGGACAGAATACCGACGGCGGCCTCCTGATCGGCGTTCAGCGCCAGCCGCTGCGCCGCCACGAGTTCGCCCTCGCCCCACTCTTCGGGATAGGCCACCCGTTCCACGCGCCGGACTTCCTCGCGAAGGACCCCGGCCCGCACCAGGGCCGTCGCAGCCCCCGGCGAGATCCCAAGCCGCCGCAGGATGACGGCCCGGGGCTGCGGACGGAACTGCTGCTCGAGAACCGCATAGAGCCGCTCCTGCTGGGGGGCGCGCCGGGCCAGCTTGGCGCGCTCGCCGGGCCCGAGGCGGCGGGCCACCGCGAGCAGTGTCTCCTCCTTCACGGCCATCCCCCGGCGCACCGCCGCCGGTATCATCCCCTCGATCACGGCGTCGAGCGGGGCGTCATAATATCCGGCCATCCACCGGGCCAGCTCGAGGAGATCCGGAGTCAGGGCCGGGAACGGATAGACGAGCTGCGCCACCGTCTTGAGCCGATCCACGGGGAAATCGCGCGGCGCGCCGGTCGATGCGACCAGCCCCAGGCACATGTTCCGCAGCACGGGAACCCGGACCAGGGACCCGATGCCGACGGCCGAGGCCAGGGATTCCGGCACCCGGTAGTGCAGCAGCTTGTCGAATCCGGCAAGCGGATGGACGCCCACGAACTGTGTCTTGTCGCTCGGCTGCAAGTCCGGGCCAGCATTGACAGCCGGACCGTCGACGCGAGAAAGTTGCGCGGTGAGCACGCCGGCGGCATTCGACACGTTCAGGAAGTTTCTTGCGCAGAAAGGACTGCGGGTAACCGACCAGCGAAAGGCCATCTTCACCGCGGCCTTCGCTCAAAAGGAGCACTTCACCGCCGAACAGCTCCTGGAGCACGCGCGCAGGATCCGGCGGAACGTGTCGCGGGCCACGGTGTATCGCACCCTTCCCGTGATGACCGAGAGCGCCCTCCTGCGGGAGGTCGACATCGGGACCGGCGAGAAATTCTACCGCCTGAACCAGGGCGCCAACACGCAGATGGCCCAGGTGATATGCCTGGACTGCAACGCGATCTTCGAGATCAGCGCGCCCTTCATGGAATGGTACGGCACCACGGTGTCCTCCAAGCTGAATCTGACGCCGGTCACGCAGCGGCTGCAGGTGAGCGCGCGCTGCAACACCCTGCGGGCGACCGGTTCCTGCCCGAGGCAGGGCTAGCCACATGTCGAAGCCCAGGGAGCAGGACCCCGCCTTCGAGATCGGCTTTTACGAGGCCGTGCTGAGGCGCAATGCCGAATACACCGAGGTGATCGAGATGCTCGGAGGACTTTACACCAAGACCGGCCGCATCGCCGACGGCCTGAGGATGGACCGCAGGCTCGTCCGCCTCCAGCCCGACAATGCGACCGCGCACTACAACCTCGCGTGCAGCCTCGCGCTTTGCCGCCGGAAGCCGGCCGCGCTGAGGTCGCTCGAGCGCGCGGTCGAGCTCGGCTACAGGGACTTTGCCTGGATGTCGCAGGATCCCGATCTCGACATCCTGAAGCCGCATCCCCAGTTCACGGCGCTCCTGCGCGCCGTGGAGAAGATGCAGGCGCCGAATCAGGGCTAGCAAATACCCCGACCAATTCCGCACCCACGCCGTCCGCCACGAGCCGGCCGCGGCTCGTGAGCAGGACCCGGCTTCCCTCGGCGCGGACGAGGCCTTCATCCTGCATGCGGGAGAGCAGCCGGGTCGCCTCGTCCCAAGGGGCCTCCGGGCAGCGCTCCCGCCACTCGGCGAGATCAACCCCCGCATTCTGCCGAAGCCCAAATATCAGCGCGTCCTCGGCGAGGAGGGCCGGCGCAAGGCGGGTCCGGTCCCGCGTCATCCGCTCGCCGCGGCCGACGCCCTCCCGCCACTGCGCGAGATCGGGGACGTTCGCGCCGCGCCAGCCCGCGTGCTGCGACGCGGCGGACGGGCCGAGCCCGATCCATTCGTGCATGCGCCAGGTGTTGATGTTGTGCAGGCACGAGCGCCCGGGCCGGGCGAAATTCGCGATCTCGTATTGGGCGTATCCGGCCGCGGCAAGGGTTTCCCAGGTCGCCTCGTAAAACCGCGCCTCGCGCTCGGGATCCAGCTTCACGAGGCCGGCCGCCAGGCGCGCCCACAGCGCCGTGTCCTCCTCGAAGGTGATGCAGTAGGTCGAGATGTGCTCGGGGGCCAGGGCCACGGCCTCGGCCATGTCCGCCTCCCATTCCGCCTCGCCCTGCCCGGGCAGGGCGAACATGAGGTCGAGGTTCACATTGTCGAAGCCCGCGGCCCGCGAAAGATCGTAGGCGCGGAGAACCTGCTCGCGGGTGTGCCTGCGGCCAAGCGCCTCGAGGCGCGCAGGATTGAAGCTCTGGACCCCCATCGACAGCCGGGTGACGCCGGCCTCGCGCAGCACGGAGAGCCGGGCCGGCGTGACGGAGGCCGGAGCCATTTCAACCGTCCACTCGAGGGGAGCCCCTCCGGTCCGGCGCAGGACCGTCTCGGCCAGCCTCTCCAGGTCGCGGGGCGCGAGCATGGCGGGCGTCCCTCCCCCCCAGAAGACGGTCGAGACCTGCCGGGGCCAGTCCACGATCCCTGCCTCGATCCCGACGCCCTCGATGAAACTTCCCACGGAATCGGCGGTCGGCACGATCTGGTAAAAGGCGCAGAAGTCGCAGGTCGAGGCGCAGAAAGGGACGTGCACGTAGAGACCGAGCGGCGTTGCCGCCGCCGCACCTTTGGCTTGCTCTGTGAGCGGGCCGATCATTACTAGACAACACCATCTGCCATAACCCAATGCACCTCCAACGCGTTTTTACCGCGAGTAGAATCCTTTCCGCGCTCGGCGCGGCCGCCGCCCTGGCGCTCCTCGCCGGCTGCACAAGCGTCAGCCTGACCAACCTGACGCCCTCCTCGCTTCCGGAAAATCCCTCGCAGATCTACACCTTCACGCTGCGCGTGCATCCGGCCGGAAACGCGATCTCCCCGGGAAGCATCGCCCCCCACATCGTCGTCGACGGGCAGAATTTCCCGATGAAGCCGAGCCCCCTGGGCGAGGGCATCTACGAGTTCGATTACCAGCTTCCGCCGGGGCGGGACACCGTCGCCTACTACTACCTCGTCGATTACAATGTCGAGGGCAACGGCACCCTGACGCCGAACCAGGCCTACACAGGCGTGGCGCAGGCGAAGATCATGCACCGCTACGTCCTTTCGCTGGAGGGCAACCGCGGCCCGATCGGGGCGCGCGTCGCCGTCCTCGGCCGCGGGTTCACCGCCCAGGACGTCATATCGTTCGACGGAGCCCCCACGCGCACCGTGTTTGAATCCTCGACCTCTCTCAGCTTCTTCGTGCCGTCGCTCGCTCCCGGGCGCAATTACCAGGTCAGCCTCGCGAGCGCTGCCGGCACCTCCCCCATCGGGACATTCAGGGTCGATCCGACCAGTGTCACCGTCACTCCCGCGGAGCTGAAGCTCGCCCCGGGCGAGCAGCTGAACGTCACCTTTGCGCTGACCACGCCCGCGCCCTCGGGCGGACTCCTCCTCGAGGTCACGACCGACATTCCTGAGAGTGTCATCATGCCCGAAGTCGTCGTGCCCGAGGGCCAGACGAGCGTCACCGTCGCGGTCCAGGGCGGAAAGCCCGGCACCGGAAGCCTGGTCCTCAAGGGCTACGGCAGCGGCGGCCAGGTGACGGTGCCCGTCGCGGTCACGGCGCCGGTCGGGATGCCCTGAGCGGCGGAATTCAGGGAATCGCGGGACCGAGTTCGAGCACCGCGCACACCGGCCGGTGGTCGCTCGCCGCCATCGTCTCCGGGACGTCGCAAATGCGGGCCGCGCTTCCGCGCACGGTCCGCGCAAGCGCGGGTGACACGAGAATGTGGTCGAGTTGCGAGTACGAATCCCCCCGTCCATAGGCTTCCGTCCATGTCTCTCCCCGGCTGTCGGCCGCCGGCACTTCGAGCAAGAAAACCGTGTCTCCCGAACGTTCGAGGCGCCTGAGGGCGGCGCTGTGCGCCCCGTCATTGCAATCGCCGAGGATCACATAACGCCCGGAAGCCGGGTCCGGAAACCTCCGCCGTATGCAACCGCGCACGGCGCTCGCCTCGGCCTCCCTGCGAAGAACCCCCTCCGGATCATCGTCGCGCTCCGTCAATTTGCTCTTGAGGTGAAGGGCAAAGACCGTGATGTCGCCCGAAGACGCACCCAGCACAACCTCGAGCAGGCCCCGCTTCACGCGCACCGTCTCGCCGTGAAAGGCGAAGGCGATGTCCGCGTGCGGCCTCACCGCCCTGAACGGCCGTTTCGACAGGAGGGCGACATGCCTCTCGGGATCCGCCGCCTCGAGGAAGGCGGAATGCGGGTAGTCGAGCCCGTCGGCGGACAGGTCCCGGCGGAGCTCATCGAGCGCGGACCGGGAGCCGATTTCCTGCAGCGCGAGCACGTCGGCGTCGAGCGCCCGGATGACGACGCGGAGCGCCCGCTTCTCCGCCTCTGGCTTTGGATAGGCGCTTCGAAACCCGGACTCGGTCATCCGGTCGAAGATGCCGTAGTTTTCGACGTTGTACGTGGCGAGCTTGAGCGTCTCGCCCTCGGCGTTCCCAAGGATGACGAGGAGAATGGCGGCCCGGAAAAGGGATGTGCGCATCCACCTATGGTAACAAGGGCGTTAAAGAGGGATTGAAAACCGGCTCCGGCGGCGCATGGTGGCGGGGTGGAATCCAAGAAAGAACAGCCCTCCTTCGAAGCTGGCCTCGAGCGGCTCGAGGCCATCGTGGAATCCATGGAGTCCGGCGATGTTCCCCTGGCAGAATTGCTGTCTAAATTTGAGGAAGGCAACAAGTTGCTAAAGATATGCGAGGGACGGCTTAAGGAGGCGGAACTGAAGATCGAGCAGCTCAAGAAACACAAGGACGGCGCCTCCTTTGCACCGTTCGCAACGGATCGGGAAACCTAGGAACCCGATGCGCGCACCCCCTTCCCGGATTCTCGACTCGATTCGCGGCTCCGCCGATGTCAAGGCCCTCGCCCCAGCGCAGCTTCCCCTGCTGGCCCAGGAGCTTCGCGACGAGATCATCCAGGTCACCGCGACGAACGGCGGGCACGTCGGCCCGAACCTCGGGGTCGTGGAGCTGACGCTCGCCCTCCACCGGGTTTTCGAGCCGCCCGCGGACCAGCTCCTCTTCGACGTGGCCCATCAGGGCTACACCCATAAATTGCTCACGGGCCGCGGCGGGGAATTCTTCAGGAAGCTCCGCCAGGGTGGCGGGGCCAGCGGCTTCCTCTATCGCCCCGAGAGCCCCTGCGATGCGTACGGGGCCGGCCACGCCGGAACGGCGCTCAGCGCCGCCCTCGGCATGGCCGCGGCACGCGACCTGAACGGCACGTCGGAGCATGTCGTCGCCGTCTGCGGCGACGCCGCATTCACCTGCGGCATCACCCTCGAGGCGCTCAACAACGTCGTCTCAAGCACGAAACGGCTGATCGTCGTCCTGAACGACAACGAATGGTCGATCGCGAAGAACGTAGGCGCCATGGCCCGTTACCTGAACCGGCTGAGCACGAATCCGACCTACAACAAGATCCATCACGACCTCGAGAAGTTCTTCACCGGACTCCCGCACGGCCACGACATGCACCGGCTGTGGGTCAAATGGAAGATCGAGACCAAGGACTTTCTTCTGAGCTCGAGCCTTTTCGAAAAGCTCGGGCTCCGCTACATCGGCCCGATCGACGGGCACAATCTCGATGAGCTGGTCAAGAATCTCGAATTCGCCAAGCAATGCGAAAGCCCGGTCCTGCTCCACGTGCTGACGAAGAAGGGAAAGGGGCTCGATGCCGCGCTCAATTCGCCGGAAAAGTTCCACGGCCTCGGGGCCTTCGATCCGACGACCGGGGAGAGCCGGAAGCCCTCCCCCGGAACTCCCCCGACCTACCAGGACGTCTTCGGCCAGGCCCTCGTCCGCTTCGCCCGGGCCGAGCCGCGCATCGTGGGCATCACGGCGGCCATGCCGAGCGGCACCGGGCTCTCGCTGCTCGCGACGGAGCTCCCCAGGCAGTTCTTCGATGTCGGCATCGCCGAGGAGCACGCGGTCCTCTTCGCGGCCGGCCTCGCGGCCCGCGGCCTGCGGCCGGTCTGCGCGATCTACTCGACCTTCCTCCAGCGCGCCTACGACCCGATCATCCACGATGTCGCGCTGCAGAACCTTCCCGTGACCTTCTGCCTCGACCGGGCGGGCCTCTCCCCGAACGACGGCCCCACCCACCACGGGCTCTTCGACCTTGCCTACCTTCGCTGCGTCCCGGGTGTCACGGTCATGCAGCCGAAGGACGAGGACGAACTCGTGGACATGCTTCACACGAGCCTGTCCCTCCCCGGCCCCGCCTTCATCCGGTACCCCCGCGGGTCCGGTCTCGGCGTCAAGATCAAGGAGGCCCCCGCGGCGCTTGCGATCGGTCACGCCGAGGTGCTTCGCGAGGGCTCGAACATCATGATTTGGGCCCTGGGGCCGATGATTCAGGACGCCCTCCGGCTCGCCGCCCGGCTCGCCGCCGAGGAGCATCTCTCGGTCGGCGTCGTAAACGCGCGGTTCATAAAGCCGCTCGACCGGACGCTCCTCCTGAGCCACGCCGCAGTCGTTCCCCTTCTCGTCACGATGGAGGATCACGTCCTGGCGGGAGGATTCGGGAGCGCAGTCCTCGAGGCCCTCCAGGAAGCCGACTGCCCATCGGCGGTCGAGCGCATCGGCTGGCCCGACAAGTTCGTGGAGCATGGCAACAGCGTGGACGCCCTCCGCGCCTCCTATGGCCTCTCCCCCGATGACATCTATCGCAGGGTGCTCAGCCGCTGGAGAAACTTGAGCGCCGAACGCGTCGAGGCCGGAGTCTGACGGGGGCTCACGGGCCGAACCGCAGGCTCGGCTCAGAGCCGGCCGGCTGCAGGTTGAAATCCCCGGCGAGCGGCGTGTCGGTGGATGAATCGCCGACATAAAAGACAAACCGCCCGCGGTCGACGCGCCACTGACGCGAAGCGTTGTCGAAGTACGCAAAGGCGCGGCGGTCCAGGGAAAGCGTGATCCGGCGGGTCTCACCTGGCTCGAGCCTCACCTTCTCGAAACCCTTAAGCTCCCTGGCCGGGCGCGGCGTCAACGCCGACGGATCCCCCACATAGAGTTGGGCGACCTCGGCCCCAGCGCGCTTTCCCGTGTTGGTGACATCGAACGACACCTCGACGGGCCAAACCGCCTCTCCGGCGGGCTTAATCTCCAGATGGGAAAATGAAAACGTCGTGTATGAAAGTCCGAATCCAAAGGGAAAGAGCGGCTGCTTGCCCGATGTCGTGTAATAGCGGTAACCCAGGAAGACGCCCTCGGCGTACTTCACGTGGGCGGGCTCCCCGTCGGGATGGGGCTGCGGATAGTAGCTGCCGTGGACCGGGCTCTCCTCCCAGGATCGGTCGAACGTGGCGGGAAGCTTTCCTTCCGGCGAGCGCTCGCCGAAAAGGATCTCGGCCAGCGCGGTCCCTCCCTCCTGCCCGGGATACCAGAGCTGGATCAGGCCGGGCACGTCGGCGAGCCAGCGGCGCATGTCCACCGCCCCGCCCGACGTCAGGGCGACGATTGTCTTGCGGTTCGCCGCGGCGACCGCGGCGATGAGGTCGTCCTGCCCCCAAGGGAGCGTGAAGGTGCGATCAAAGCCCTCCCGTTCGGTGGTCGCGTCGAATCCCGCGCAAACGAGCGCGACATCGGCATTCGAGGCAGCAGCCCTGGCGTCCGCGGAAAGGAGATCCTCGGCCGATCGGATGCCAAAACCCGCCCGGAATTGGTCTGAAGACGGCCGGTAGTCCAGCCGCACGGAGACGGTCTTCCCCTCCGTGAGCACCGCTTCAGCGAAGGCCGGAGCCTGCCCTTCCCGCCGCGGCTGGTCGACGATGGCGCGGCCATCCAGGTAGAGGGTGTACCGGTCCTCGCCCCCGGCGCCGACAAGGAAAAGATGGAGCCCCGATTTTCTCGGCGTGTACTTTGCGCTCCAGCGGACACTCCGCGGATGCGCGGCCTTTGGCGTCCACATATCGGAATTCCATTGGTCGGCGTGGTCTATCCGAGAGGTCGCGGGCGGCCCGCTGAAATCGGGCGTCTCGAATACCTCCATCTTGAGGCCCGGAGCGTCCCCGGCCCGATCGAAGACCGTCTCGCGGAAGAACTCGTCCGGAGTCGGCAGCCCGCGCGCGTAGAGAACGCGGACCTCGGCCCCAAAGCGGTCGCTGACTCCCGTGAGGATGCTCGCTGCCCGATAAGGAGTCACCAGGGCGCTGCCGCCGCCGCCGGGCACAGCGGGCCACGCGTCCGGCCCTATGACCGCGATCGTGTGAATGCGCGCCGGATCGAGCGGCAGGATCTCGCCTGCATTCTTGAGAAGGACTATCCCTCCGGCCGCCTCGTCGAGCGCCACTTTTCTCGCCATCTGGCTGTAGAGCGGAAGGCCGGCGTCCTGCTGCGCCCGGTCGAGAAAGCCGAAGCGAATCGCCGTCCGGAAGATCCGGCGGATCTTGTCGTCGATCGTCGCCTCGGAAACCGTCCCCGCCTTCACTGCCGGGAGCAGGGTTTCCCGCGTCATGAAGAGCGCCTTGGGCATTTCGAGATCGAGCCCGCCGTTTGCGGCGGCCACTCCGTCATGTGTCGCCGACCAATCTGACATGAGTATCCCATCGAAGCCCCATTCCCGCTTCAGGATCTGGAGGTTGAGCAGCGGGCTCTGCGTCGCGTGCACGCCGTTCAGCAGGTTGTAGGAATTCATGACGGCGCCCGCATGCCCCTCCCGGACCGCGGCCTCGAAGGCCGGCAGGTAGATCTCTCGCAGCGTGCGCTCGTCCATGTCGGAGCTGATGTTGTACCGGTCGAATTCCGAATTGTTCGCCGCGAAGTGCTTGGCCGTGGCCACGACGCCCTGGCTCTGGACACCCCTGACATAGGCCGCGGCCACGCGTCCGGCCAGGAAGGGGTCCTCGCCTAAGTATTCGAAATTGCGGCCGTTCATCGGGGCCCGGTAGATGTTCATCGCGGGTCCGAGCAGGAAATGCACGCCCCTGGCGCGCGCATCGTCGCCAATCGCCTCGCCCATCCGTTCCGCGAGAGCGGGATCCCAGTTCGCAGCGAGCGCGATTCCTCCTGCGTAGGCCGTGCTGGGGCCCCAGCTTCGCACGCCCTCGGGCCCGTCGGACATCTTGAGGCGCGGGAACCCGGCCGGCTCCGCCGCGCGGGTGAACATGTTGTCCACCCCGCCAATGAGATCGATCTTCTGTTCGAGGGTGAGCTTGGAAAGCATCAGCTCAACCCGCTGCCCGATGGCAGGGCTGTCGGGCACGGGCGCCTGGGCGCGCGCCGGAACAAGGCCGATGAGAGCCGCCAGGAGGACGGCGCCGACGATCGGCCTCATTCCTCGTGCTGGAGCGCTGCGACGACGGAATAGTCCTCCAGGGTCGTGATGTCGCCCTTCACGGTCCCCCCCGCTGCAACCTCCTTCAGGATGCGGCGCATGATCTTCCCGCTCCGGGTCTTGGGCAGCCCGGCCGCAAAGCGCACATCGTCCGGCCGCGCCAGCGAGCCGATCTCGCGGGCCACGTGGGCGCGGAGCTGCTCCTTGAGCTCCGGCGAGGCCGCCACCCCGTTCTTGACGGTGACAAAGCAAACCAAGGCCTGGCCCTTGAGGTCGTCCGGGCGCCCGACGACCGCCGCCTCCGCCACCGAGGGATGGGAAACGAGCGCGCTCTCGACCTCGGCCGTGCCGATCCGGTGGCCGGAGACATTGAGGACGTCGTCGATCCTGCCGACGACCCAGAGGTAGCCGTCCTCGTCGAAGCGGGCGCCATCGCCCGCAAAATAATGCCCCGGCAGTTCGCTCCAGTACTGCTTCTTGAATCGCTCGTCATCGCCCCAGAGCGTCCGCAGCATCGAGGGCCACGGCTTATCGAGGAAGAGCTTGCCGCCTGAGCCGCGGGGAACCTCGGCGCCGTTTTCATCGAGCACCCTGGGCACCACCCCAAAGAATGGACGCGTGCACGAGCCGGGCTTCGTCGGCGTGATTCCCGGCAAGGGAGTGACCATGATCGCCCCGGTCTCCGTCTGCCACCAGGTGTCGACGATCGGGCAGCGCTTGCGGCCGATGACGGTGTGGTACCACATCCACGCCTCGGGGTTGATCGGCTCGCCGACGGAGCCGAGAAGGCGGAGCGACTTCAGGCTGTGCCGCTTGACGTAGTCGTCCCCCCAGCGCATGAAGGCGCGAATGGCGGTCGGCGCCGTGTAGAAGATGCTGACCTGGTGGCGGTCGATCATATCCCAGAAGCGGTCGGGCTCCGGATGGTTGGGGGCGCCCTCGTACATCAGGACCGTCGCACCGCAGGAGAGCGGGCCGTAGACGACGTAGCTGTGGCCGGTGACCCACCCGACGTCGGCCGTGCAGAAGTAGACGTCGGTGTCCTTGAGGTCGAAGACGTAGTGCGTCGTCATCGTGACGCCGAGGAGGTAGCCGGCGGTCGTGTGCAGGACGCCCTTCGGCTTTCCCGTGGAGCCGCTCGTGTAGAGGATGTAGAGCGGATGCTCGCTGTCGAATCCGCGGGCCCGGTGCTCGGTCGGCTGCCCGGCGACGAGCTCGTGCCACCAGCGATCCCGGCCCGGCTCCATCGGCACCTCCTGGCCGGTGCGCTTGAGGACGATCACCCGCTCGACCCCGGGCGTGCCGGGCAGCGCGCGGTCCACGTTGGCCTTGAGCTCGACGATCTTGCCGCGCCGCCAGCCCCCGTCGGCCGTTATGATGACCCGGGCCTGGCAGTCGTTCACGCGATCCTTGATGGCCTCGCTTGAAAATCCGCCGAATATGACCGTGTGGACGACGCCGAGCCGTGCGCAGGCGAGCATCGCCACCGCGGCTTCCGGCACCATCGGCATGTAGATCGCGGCGCGGTCTCCCTTTTCCAACCCCAGCCCGGTCAGGGCGTTTGCGAACTGGCAGACCTGCTGGTGCAACTGGCGATAGGTGATCGTGCGCACATCCCCGGGCTCTCCCTCAAAGATTATGGCCGCCTTGTTCGCCCGCCCGGTGGATAGATGGCGGTCGATGCAGTTTTCGGCCGCATTGAGCTGTCCGCTTTGGAACCACTTGGCATGAGGCAACTTCCATTGAAGGACCTTCTTGAATGGCCGCCTCCAGGCGAGCCACTCCCGGGCCTGCCGCCCCCAGAAACGCTCTGGAGAGTTGACAGATTCCGCGTAGAGTCTCTTATAGGCCGTCTCGCTCCCAAGGTTGGCTTGGGCTTTGAACTCGGCCGAAGGCCTGAATACCCGGCGCTCCCGGGAAACTGAGGTAATCGTCTGGTCGGTCACGTTATAGTGGCTGATTTCGGGGTTAAAAACGCGCAGCCCGCGTCACTTATCCCTTCAAGAGTTTCAAGCGTCAAGCGCCAGGGCGTCATTGTTCAGTCTCACCCGTATGGAAAAAAAATCCGCGTCCGCCACAGTCCCGCCCAGCGGGGCCGGGGCGGAGTCCTCAACCCCTCAGGCCCCGGCTGACATGCCCGGTCCCGGCTCGGCTCCGCCCGAGAACGTCATCCGCGTCGAAGGCGTGCTCGATATAGACGCCGTCAAGGGCGGAAACGGGCAGCTCCTCGACCTGGCCAAGCACGGCAAGCGCCGGCTGACCGACACCTTCGTCCCCAAGGAGCTCATCCGCCGCTTCAAGCTCAAGCCCGGCATGCTCATCGGCGGCACGGCCTACCCTCCCGAGGGCCGTTTTCCGAATCCGAAGATGAAGTTCATCGAGACCGTGGACGGGCGCCCGCTCGAGGAGCGCCGCGCCGTGATCGAATTTCCCGGGCTCACCACCGTCTCCCCAAACCAGCACCTGAAGGTCGAGATGAAGGACGGCCGCATGACCACCCGCGCCGTCGACCTTTTCTGCCCGATCGGCAAGGGCACCCGCGGCCTGATCGTCGCGCCGCCACGCACGGGCAAGACGACGCTGCTCCGGGACATGGCGCTCGGCGTGCTCGAGAACAACCCCGAGTGCCACGTCATGATCCTCCTCGTCGACGAGCGGCCCGAGGAGGTCACCGACTTCAAACGGAGCGTCCCCGCCGAGATCTGGGCCTCCTCGAATGACGAGCAGATCGAGAACCACATCCATGTGGCCGACATCTGCATCGAGCGCGCGCGCCGCCTGGTCGAGGTGGGCCGCGACGTCGTCCTGTTCGTCGACTCGATCACCCGCCTTTCGCGCGCCCACAACACGCAGCGCAACAGCGGCCGCACGGGTTCCGGAGGCCTCGACGTCCGCGCGCTGGAGAGGCCCCGCCAGCTCTTCGCCTCCGCGCGCAAGACCGAGGAGGCCGGCTCGCTCACGATCATCGCGTCCGTGCTCGTCGAAACCGGCAGCCGGATGGACGACGTCATCTTCCAGGAATTCAAGGGCACCGGAAACATGGAGCTCGTGCTAGACCGCAAGTGCGCGGAGATGCGGCTCTGGCCGGCGATCAACGTCGCGGCCTCGGGCACCCGGAAGGAGGAGCTCCTGATCGATGCGAAGAAGCTCGAGGGAATCCATTTCTTCCGTCGGGCGCTCGTCCAGCAGAAGATCGAGGAGGCCACCGAGACCATGATCGCCCGCCTCTCCAAGACGAAGACGAACGACGAGTTCCTCAAGCTGATCGCCCGCTGATCCCCCCTTACCCTTCCACGCCCGCTTATCCTGCATGCACAGTTTTTCCGAGCAATGCCTCGACATGGCCCGTTCGATCCTGGGCCACAATCTCGACTCGATCCAGACAGACGGCACCGTCCTTCCCGCCCACAGCGAGGCTTCCCGCCCCGATGAGCCGGGGCACGTGGCCTACGCCCTGGGCGAATACTTCCGGGCAACCGGCGAGACGACCCTCAAGGGCCAGGACCTGATCGATCTCGCGGCGCGCTGCGTCACCGCTCAGATGTTCACGGAGCCGCCGGCGGAGAACGGCCTCGCCTACGCGGCGCTCGGCCTGCTCTGCTTCGGCCCCTCGAAGGAGCGCAACCCCGTGTGGGAGCGCCTGGTCGAGGAGACCCGCCAGAGGATAGACAAGCAGCTCCTCCACCGCAGCGACTACGACAACCACTGGCAGGCATTCAACATCGCCAAGGCGGTCGCCCGCTTCAGCTTCGGCCTGTCGAAGAAGGACGAGACCTCGCGCCTGATCGAGCAGATGGTGGACCGCATCAACCAGACGAGCTCCGCGGGATTCTTCGACGACTCGCCCCATGGCCTCGGCGGAAATTTCAACCTCTACGGGGTTCTGGCCCTCGTCTTCACCCGCTCCGCGCTGCAGCTCCACGCAAACAGCGGCGTCCGGGACCGGAAGCTGCCGACCCTGAGGACCTACTCGGAAAAATACATCCGGATGATGCCGGACCTTGTCAGGTCGGACGGGCTCGGCTGGGCGTTCGGCCGCGCCGCCGGAGCCTACGGCCAGATGCACTGCATCAGCCTGATCCTGCAGGGCCTTCGCGACGGCTGGATCCCCGACGACCAGAAAGTGAAGTACTTCGACATCCTCCGCCGGCTCTTCCTCTTCTTCTACGGCACCTACCTCGACCAGGAGCATGGCTTCCTCGACCTGAGGGACGCCGAGCGCACGGCCTACGAGCCCCACACGACCCGCATGGCGAACTTCGACGCGGCGCGGTACCTCTGCCAGTGGTCCCGGCTCTCGAAGACGGTGCAGATGCCAACCGGGGCGCCGAAAGTGGAGCCGCCAAGGACGTCCGCCCGCTTCGTCATCTTCGACAAGAGCAATCGGAAGGAGCAGGGCCTCTTTCTTTATCGCGACGCTGAGAGCGGGCTCCACCTGCAGGTCCCGCTGATCAGCTGCGGCGGCCATCTCTCGAGCGACGCCCTCCCGTTTCCCCACTGCCCCGGCGTCTTCGACTGGCCGAACAACGTCTACCTGCCGATCATGCTTCCCGAGCTGACATTCGGGGACAAGGTCACGCTGCCCGCCTTCTACGGAAAGAACTGCGTGACCGGGCTCGGCCTGCGCAACAGCTTCTTCTTCCGCTACGAGCAGCCCGAGCTGATCACCACCCAGGAGGAGATGGTCCGCAACCTCGGCAGCGTGAAGGTCCAGTGGAATTTCACGGGCAGCAAGGTCGCCTGCGAGTTCGCGTACACGGTCAAGCAGCAGGTGACCCTGGACAAATTCCGCTACGTCCTCGCCATCGCCTCGCCGCATTCCCGGTACCGCGTCGGCGGATCGCTGGCGCTCGGGCCCCAGGGATTCCGCTGCAGCGTGGCGCGCGACGATTTTCAGGCAACGTGGCGAGACACCGAGGTCGCCACCGCCGATTCGGCCTACCGGACGAACTACGGAAAGATCCACTACCTCCAGTACCTGGTCCGGGACCATCCGCTCATCATGCGGCCCGGCCAGACGTACCGCCTGGCCGTGAATTTCGATCCCGAGGTGACGCACGTGGACGGCTGAGCCGGGACCGATGCTATCCCGCCGGATAATACCCTGCCTCGATGTGACGGCCGGCCGCGTGGTGAAGGGCGTCCGCTTCCAGGAGCTGCGCGACGCTGGGGACCCCGTCGAGTGCGCCCGCGCCTACGACAAGCAGGGGGCGGACGAGCTGGTCTTCCTCGACATCACCGCCTCGAGCGACAACCGCCGGATCATGCACGAGGTGGTCGCCGCCACGGCCGAGCACTGTTTCATGCCGCTCACGGTCGGCGGCGGCTTGCGCTCGGTAGGCGACATCGAGGCGATGCTGAAGGCCGGCGCGGACAAGGTCTCCCTCAACACGGCGGCGATCCGCGCCCCGGACCTCATCCGCGCGGCCTCCGACCGATTCGGAGCCCAATGCATCGTCCTCGCCATCGACGCCAAGCACGAGCCGGGCCCCGAACCCCGGTGGCGCGTCTACACGCACGGGGGACGCAACCCGACCGAGCTCGACGCCGTGGAATGGGCCCGGACCGCCGTCTCCCTGGGCGCCGGCGAGATTCTGCTGACGAGCATGGATCGGGACGGCACGCAGGCCGGCTACGACCTGGAGCTCACCCGCCGGGTCAGCGATGCGGTCGAGGTCCCCGTGATCGCAAGCGGCGGCGCTGGCCGGCTCGAACACTTTGCGGATGTTCTGGAAGAAGGGCACGCGAGCGCGGTCCTCGCCGCCTCGCTTTTCCACTTCGGCACCTTCACGGTGCCCCAGGTGAAGGACTTTCTGGCCGCCAGGGGCGTCCCCGTCCGGCTCTAGCCGGCAGTCAGGCGCCCGGCTGGACGGCTTCGGCGGTCGCGGAGGCCGGCTTCCCCCTCGGCTCCCCGACGAGGACGCTGAGCTGCTCCCGCACCGCGTTGAAGAATTCCTGCTTCATCTCGCCGGCCGGCACCTCGTAGGACTGCTTTGTCCGCCCGTGCTCGAAGATGTCCCGCGCACCGTCGGCCGTCCTTCCCCGGGGGCGCAGCACCTTCTTGCGCTCGAGCATGAGCGCGAGGAACCGCACCAGCCGCTCGGTCTCCGGGCTCATTTCCGTCGCAGGATCGGCCAGGGTGAGGAAAAGATTCTCCGCCGACAGCTTCAGCGTCCGCTCCCGGTTGTCGTCTGCGGCGCGCGGCTTGTACAGGTGCACCCAGCGGCAGGCGACGGCGCCCTCGGGCGCGAAGCCGTCGGCCCGCGAAGCCAGGACATCGTACCGGACGACCTCGAGCTCCGATCCCCGCACGAGGGTGCTCACGACGCGGTCCCCGGCCGCAAAAGCCTGCCCTGAGACGAAACAGCTGGCGGCGAGGGGCTGCAGATTCAATTCCATTGGCTTTCTTGTTTACTTGCACGCGGGGTCGACGCTAGCAAATTCACCTGACATGCAGCTGATGTCCCGTTCATCGACACGCGCGCCCTTCCACGGATGACCGGACGCCTCATCGCCATCGGCGACGTCCATGGCTGCCATGTCGAGCTGGCGGAGCTCCTTTCCCGGCTGGAGCTCGAGCGCGACGACCGCCTCGTCTTCCTCGGCGACCTGGTCAACCGCGGTCCCGACAGCTGCCGCGTGATCGACCTCGCCCGTGCAAACAAGGCGATCTCCCTCCTCGGCAACCACGAGCTGCGCCTTCTCAAGTACCGGCGGACGGGCGACCGCAAGTACGTCAAGGAGCACGACCTCGACACGTTCTCCAAGCTCCGGCCCCAGGATTGGGCCTATCTCGAGGCCATGCCCCTCACCTTCGAGGAGCCGGAACTCAACACCGTGTTCGTTCACGGCGGATTTCTACCCGGCGAGGCCTGGCAGAAACAGCCTCCCGAGGTCGTCACCCGCATCCAGGTTGTCGACCGGGACGGACGGCCGGCGAAACGGTCCGCGGCGCCCGATGCACCCCTCTGGGCCGACCTGTGGAACGGCCCGCCCTTCGTCATCTACGGCCACACGCCCCGGCCGGAGATCTACAAGCTCAAGTGGTCCGCGGGCATCGATACCGCCTGCGTCCTCGGCGGCTATCTGACCGCGTGCATCCTGCCGGAGAAGCGCTTCGTCCAGGTCAAGGCGCGCCGGGCCTACTATCCCTGACCGGTCATGCCCGAATTTCCTCCCCTCCTCTCCGTCCGCGACATCAAGGCCCTCGGCGCAGCCGGCGGCCAGGCCTTCGCGAGCCTGCTCGTCATCAAGCGGCTCGCGACAAAGACCGCCGGAAACGGCAATCCGTTCCTCAGCCTCGAGCTCGGCGACCGGAGCGGCTCATTCGGCTGCACCGTGTTCAGCGACAGCCCGGCATACGAGACGTTCAAGTCCGCGGCTGAGGGCGCGGTGGTCAGGATCGAGGGAAAGATCGACTACTATCAGGGCCGGCTGTCGCCCCGCCTCGGCAAGGCTTCGCTCGTCGAGGAAACCAGGCTGTCCGATCCCGCCGTTGTCGCCAATCTCGTCGAGAATTCGCCGGAGGATCCCGCGAAGCTCAAGTCCGAGCTTTCCGCCTTCATCGAGGGGATAGCCCGGCACGAGCTCCGCGCTACCGTGCAGGCGGTCTTCGAGGAGCTGGGAGAGTCCTTCAACACGGCGCCCGCGGCCCAGGGCATGCACCATGCCTACCGCCACGGCCTGCTGGAGCACACGGTCCGCATGGGCCGGGCGGCGAAGGCCCTCTGCCCGCTGTACCCGGAGGTCGACGCGGACCTCGCCATGGCCGGGGTCCTCCTCCACGACACCGGCAAGGCCATCGAATACGAGGGAACCCTGACCACCCGGAGGAGCCGCCGCGGCGTGCTCCAGGGGCACGTCGTCCTCGGTTACCAACTCGTCCGCAAGGCGGGTATGAAGGCCCGGCTCGATGCGGAACTCCTCGAGCGGATCGAGCACATCGTCCTCAGCCACCAGGGACAGCTCGAGTGGGGCGCGGCCGTGATGGCCGCCACTCCCGAGGCGGTCCTCGTCTCGATGATCGACAACCTGGACGCCAAGATGGGGATGGTCCAGAGGGCCCTGAGGCAGGCCTCGGCCGGCGAGGAATTCTCCGAGCGGCTGCCCGGCCTGGAGACCGCCCTGCTCACGCGGCCGCCCGGCCGGCGCCCCGCCCCGCCCGATGCTGGGGCTACTGGCGGCTGAGGCTCAGGAGAAACTCGGCGTTCGACTTCGTCTTCTTCAGCCGCTGGATCAGCATCTCCATCGATTCGATGGGCCCCAGTCCCTGCATTGCCCGGCGAAGCCCGTAGATCCGCTGGAGTTCCTCGGGATGGTAGATCAGCTCCTCCTTGCGCGTGCCCGACCGGTCGATGTTGATCGCCGGGAAGATCCGCCTCTCCACAAGGCCGCGGTCCAGATGGAGCTCCATGTTGCCCGTTCCCTTGAATTCCTCGAAGATGACCTCGTCCGCGCGGCTGCCCGTGTCGACGAGAGCCGTAGCCACGATCGTCAGGCTGCCGGCGCCCTCGATGTTGCGCGCCGCGCCAAAAAAACGCTTGGGCTTCTGGAGGGCGGTGGCCTCAAGGCCGCCGGACATGATTTTACCGGCATTGGACGCCAGGGCATTGTAGGCCCGGGCTAGGCGGGTGATCGAATCAAGGAGGATGACCACGTGCTGGCCCTGCTCCACCAGGCGCCGCGCCTTCTCGCCCACCATCTCCGCGCAATGAACGTGGCTCTCGGGCGCCTCATCAAACGTCGACGAGACGACCTCGCCCTTTGTGTGTCGCCTGAAGTCCGTCACCTCCTCCGGGCGCTCGTCGATCAGGAGCAAGATCAGCTTTGTCTCCGGGCTGTTTTCCGAGATCGAGTTGGCGATGTTCTGAAGAAGGACGGTTTTTCCTGTGCGCGGCGGCGCCACGATCAACCCGCGCTGGCCGAAGCCGATAGGCGTCAGGATGTCGACGGCCCTCATCGAGACGTCCTTCTGGACGTCCGGCGCTTCGAGGAGGATCCGCTTGAGAGGGTAATACGGGACCAGCTCCTCGAACGGGGTCACCTTCGATATCTCCTCGGGGTCCATGTCCATGACCTTGTCGATTCGCACGACCGACGGGCAGCGCTCGCCCTCGCGAGGAGCCTCCACAAGGACAGAAACACGGTGGCCACGCCTGAGGCCGTAGCGGCGGATCAGGCTCTCGGGCAGGTACGCGTCCTCGGGGTAGAGGCGGTAATTGACGTGCTCGTGCACGATGAAGGCGCCCCGGTCGGTGACGTCCACGTAGCCGCGGTCGCATAGGGCGCGCTGCGTCTGCGAGGCCTTGGAGAAGATCTGGCCGAGCAGAAGCTTCCGGTTTGGAGCGCCCTCGAACTCCGCGCCGTACTCGCGGGCAAAGGCCGTGAGGTCCGCAAGGTTCAGCGCGTAAAGCTCGTCGAGATTGAGCGGCTTCCCCTTTCCCGAGGAGATTTCCTTCGCAAGGGCGTCCAGAGCCGCTGTGTCCGCGAACCGCGAGGGATTGGGAAGCTCGCCGAACACCGGCGCATTGCTGGGCGGGGCTGGTTGCGGCGGATACGCCGGGCCGCCATGTCCACCCTGCCCTCCCTGTTGCCAGCCGCCTCCGCCGTGGCGCCCGCCGCGCTTGCGTTTGTTTCTCTTCCAGCTGTTTCGATCCTGCCATTCGCCGCGCCCGCTGTAGCCTCCCTGCCCTCCATGGCCGCCGTGCGGCGCGTGCCCCCCATCATTGGCGGGTGCATGGCTCTCCTGGCCGTTCGAAGCCTCGCCATCGGATCGGGAATCGGGCGGCGCCTCGCTGGCGGACTGCGGTGGGGAAGACTCCCGCTCGCCGCTTGCCCCACCCGCGGCCTCGCCTGCGGGAGCCGGCCTCGCGGCCCCTTCCCCGTCGCGCGGCCTGCGGCCGCGCGAGCGGACGCGACTCCCCTTGCCTCCCTCGCCGGCATCGCCGGCTTGGGGTGCGTTTTCTGCTTCTGACTTTTCAGGGGTTGCCATGGTAAATAGATGCGCCGCTGCGCTGCCTCGGGCTCTTTCGCTCCCGATCAGGAGAGCGAATCGACTATGCGGTCGACCTGTGCTTTTAAAAATTCAGGGGAGCCTTCGTTCCAGAGAACGAAATCGGAAAGCTCTATTTTTTGTGCCAGCGGCAGTTGCTTGGAAATACGTTGCCCAGCGAACGCGCGATTAGTGCCACACCGCTCCAGCCGGGCCAGTTGCTGCTCTAAATCACACGCCACGCAGACTATAAAATCAAACCATTTCTCCAGCGATTTTTCGAAGAGGAGCGGCACTTCGACCGCCCACGGGCCCTTGGGATCCGAGGCGAGTTCGCCGCGCCATAGATTGAAGACAATTGGATGCGTAACTCCTTCAAGCCATGATAGTTCTGAATCGTTTGTGAACACCCTGTCCGCCAGGCTCCTCCGGTCGATCGCCCCATCGGTTCCCAGGACGGACGCGCCAAAACGCTCCCGGACCGCCGCGACCACATCCGGGGCGGTCAGGACCTTCTCCCGCACCAATTGGTCCGAATCCAGCCGCCGGAAGCCGCGCCCCTCGAACAGCCGCGCCGCCGAGGACTTGCCGGTGCCAAACCCGCCGGTGATGCCGAGGATCATGGGATAATGAAAAGCGAAAAGCGGTAGGCGGAAAGCGGAAAGATGGACCCCGCAGGGACCTAAAGGCGAAAAGCGGAGGCGGGAGTGGTTATAATGAAGATGCATGCTTGCCACCCTATCATCCGCCTCGCTCCAGGGAGTGGACGCCGAACTCGTGCAGGTGGAGGTCAACGCCGACGAGGCCGGGGAGCCGAAACTGATCCTGGTCGGGCTCCCTGACGCCGCGGTCAAGGAGTCGGACGATCGGGTGTTCTCCGCCCTCGGCAACAGCGGCTTCCGAGCGCTGCGCACGCGGGCGACGATCAACCTCGCTCCCGGTCACCTGAAGAAGGAGGGTCCGATCTACGACCTCCCGATCGCCCTCGCGATCCTCGTCGCGACACGCCAACTCAATGCGGATCGGCTTGGCGACTATCTGATCGCCGGTGAATTGAGCCTGTCAGGCGCCACCCGCCCCGTCCGTGGCGCGCTCGCCATGGCGCGCCTCGCTCGCAAGCTCGGCAAGAAGGGGCTCCTCCTGCCTCCAGGCTCCGCTGAGGAAGCCGCACTCGTGGAGGGGATTTCAGTCTACCGCGTCGAATCGCTCGACTCCGCCTTTCGCTTTCTCGAGGGGGATATCAAGCTGGCTCCGCTCGCACCGCCTCCGATCCGCCCGAGTGACGAAGACCCCGGAGCGGCAGACTTCCTGGAAATCAAGGGTCAGCACGCGCTGCGCCGCGCTGTCGAAGTCGCGGCGGCCGGCGCACATAATCTCCTGATCGTCGGCCCGCCTGGTTCCGGCAAGTCAATGGTCGCCCAGCGAATTCCGGGGATCATGCCGCCCCTCTCCCCCGAGGAGCACCTGGATGTCCTCAGCATCCATTCAGCGGCCGGGCAGAGCCTCCTTGCCGAGGGCGCGTGGCATCGCCGCCCGCCGTTTCGCGCCCCGCACCATTCGGCATCCGATATCGCGCTCATCGGCGGAGGTGCGGTGCCGGGTCCGGGGGAAATCTCCCTCGCCCATCACGGCATCCTTTTCCTCGACGAGCTTCCGGAGTTCAGGCGCTCCGTCCTCGAAGTCCTTCGCCAGCCGCTCGAGGACGGCCGGGTGACGATTTCCCGCGCAGCCGCCAAAGTCACCCTCCCGAGCGCCTTCATGCTCGTAGCCGCCATGAATCCATGCCCCTGCGGACATCTTGGCGACGCCAAGCGCCATTGCCGATGCACCCCGGCGCAAATCGAGCGCTACCGGGCCAGAATCAGCGGTCCCCTGCTCGACCGGATAGACCTGCACGTCGAGGCCCCCGCGCTGACTCTTTCGGAGATGCGCTCGGAGAAGACCGGTGAACCATCCGCACCGATCCGCGAACGGGTGCGGGCTGCCCGCGCCCGCCAGCGCGCCCGCTTTGCCGGCTCCAGTGCGGCGGTCAACGCCCGGATGAACCACGCGCAAATTCGACAGTATTGCCGGATCGACGCGGCCATGGGCGACCTCCTCCAGCACGCCATGGAGACGCTCTCCCTCTCCGCCCGGGCCTATGACCGAATCCTCAAGGTCGCGCGCACCATCGCGGACCTGGCGGGAACCGAACGGATCGAATCTCCCCACCTGCTCGAGGCCATCCACTACCGGAGCCTCGATCGGATTTTATTTCAATAAGCAGCCCTGAATTCTGTATGCTTGTTTTAACACCAAAACGGCACCATTGTGATGCCATGAATGTCACTCTCAAATCTGTCCCCAAGCGCCTCCATACCCGTCTCAAGGAAGCGGCCAAGCGCAACGGCCGGAGCTTGAACACCGAAGCGATCGCTGCCCTTGAACGCGAATACCTGCCCGTGCGCCTTGATCCCCAGGCGTTTCTTTCCGACTTGCGCCAGCTGCGGGAAAGACTTCCTGACTTCCCCGCCCTTAGTCCCAGGGAATTGAAAGCTGCGATCAACCAAGGGCGAGCGTGATCGTCGCCGATTGCACCGTGATCGCCCGGTTCATTATCCGGGCGGATAATCCCGGACAGGTCGATTTGCTCTTCGAACGCGACCCGGATTGGACCGCTCCCAGTCTCTGGCAGGCCGAGTTTACCAGCGTTCTTTGCAAATACGAGCGCGCCGGCCGCCTACCGCCGGCCGGCACTGCGGCTCTGATCCAGAAAGCGTTGGAACTATTCGCCCAGACCACCCGCCATGTCTCGATTCCGCGTGTCATGGACACCGCCAGGCGAACTGGCTGCTCTAGCTACGACAGCTATTATATCACGCTCGCTGAGGATCTGCGTCTGAAGCTCTACACGTACGATGAGGAAATCCTCAAAAAATGCCCGCGCGTTGCTCGTATGCCGTGACGCCAATCGAAAATTACAGAATTCAGGGCCTGACCCCTCTCCGGTCACTGACCCCTCTCCGGTCACTGACCCCTCTCCGGTCACTGACCCCTCTCCGGTCATGACCCCTCTCCGGTCACCGGTCACCTCTCCGGTCATGCATAGTTTAGCTTTTCCACTTCCCCGTTGCTTGCTCGTTGCTCTGGCCGTGCCGCCGGGGGCTTCGTGGTTCAGTGCCGGCACTGAGGGCTCGGCTAAGACGGCTTTGTCGGAATCGCTTATTTCGATTCCTTGGGCGGATTCGATTTGAGCCAGGCCTGAAAGCGCGGATTGCCGCGCAGGCAATCCCACTCTGGGGAGTAACGAAGGGCCGGCCAAGGTTTGGAACTAATCTGCATGAGGCCATCGATAGCCTCATCCTGATGACCCAAGATCGCCTTCGTGCAGGCGACTCTGGCGTGGCGGAGGTCGCGATACCCTTTTAAGCCGTGGGCGTCCGCGTCATCCGAATTGACCAATTGCTCATAAACGCGCGACGCCTCCTCACCGTCGGCGCTTTCGTCCAATTGGGCGAGCAGCAGCGCCCTCCAGCCAAGCAACTCGATCGAACCAGGCTGCGTTTTCAGCCGTTGCCCCACGACTTGCAATGCAGCCTGCCAATCCGAGCGCGCGGCGTCGGCATTTCCCGCCATCTGCGTGGCCAATCCAGTGAAATAAGCCTTGGGACCATTGGCGATGGGGCCTTTCTCGATATAATCCGTCGGAAGGGCATTCAACGCGTTGAGCGCCTTATCCGGCTCGCGTCGCCAGAGCCAAATCGTGCTGGCCCAGTAGGCGCCCCACTCATCCGACAAGAATGGCGCCGGAATTTTCTCCAGGAGCTCCCGCCCCTCCTCCAGGTCGCCTTGGCGGAGAACCACGTAATACAGCTTTCTGAGATAGCCAGCGGGCGTGGGATGCACCGCCAGCACCTGATCGATGACATTATTGCCCTCGTTATCGCGGCCAAGGTTTCGCAACGCTTCGTCCTTGCCGAACATTGCGATCGGATCGCCGCCAGGAAGGGCGATAGCGCGGTCGGAATAGATGATCGACTCCTCGTTGTAGCCCTGCCCGCGCAAAGCGCTGGCCAGCGTCCGTAGCACCCGCTTGTCGTTCGGCATGCGTTCAACCAACTGGCGCAGCATGCGGGTGCCTTCGTCTCGAGTGGCGCTCTGTCGACGATAGTAGTTCGCCAGAGCAAACTGCGCTTCGTTCGAGTCCGGCGCCAGCCGCACTGCCCGCTGTGCCTGGGTCCGCGCCGCTTCGTAACGGGCCGGCGATAGGTCGAATCCGTAAATCACGAAAGCTAGCGACACCTGGGATTGCACCGCCCAGGCGTCGCCGTCATTCGGATCGGCCGTGACCGCTTGCTGGCAGAACTGGTCAGCCAACGTCCAATCGTCGCGAGTGGCATCGTCCTGCAACTCCCATATCGCCCACGCTTTCGCTTCAAGCTGGCGTGCTTCGGACATGGGCGGCATCGCGGCGCCGGCCGAGGCTGCGGGGGGCCCCTTGGTCCCGGACGGCCGCAGAACCACGAACGTCGCGACCGCACCGACAATCACCGCCGCAAGGACGGCCCAAGGCAGCGGCGAAGTCTTTGTTGCCGCCGCCCTGCCGACATTGGCGCTCCCAGAACTCACGGGTGCCCCGGGCAGGTGCGGCGACTCCAGCAAAAGCTTGATCTGCTCTACGAATTGCGTCGTCGGCAACGCTCCGGACAAACGCGTCCACTGCACGCGACGAAATTCCGCCGGCACGGCCGGGGTCGAATCCGGAGTGTCGTCCACGACGATTGGCACCAAAAACGGCACCCCCTCCATCAGGAGGTGCGTCTGCTCCACCGCCAGCTTCCATTCCAGCCGGAAATAGCCCTTGCCTCGCTCCTCCGTGTGCCGGGAAACAATCGGGAGGAAAAGCGCGCAGGCATCGATTTGCCTCCGGATCTTGGCGTCCCAGGCATCGCCCCCGCGCAGTTCATTCTGGTCAAACCATACCTCGATGCCGTTGCTGCGCAGCGCCTCCGCAATACGCTGCGCTGCCGCGGTGTCCTCGCGGGCGTAGCTGAGAAACACCGCCTTGGTTGATCCGGATTCCATGTGCAGCGGGCAGGAGGCCTCGTGAATCTCTCGGCTGGCTGCACGAAATGCGAGAGGAAATCCATAGGAGCGGCCGGGTGCCTATTATATGGGGTATATGCTCGCCACCTTGACCTCAGCCACCCTGCAAGGAATTGCCGCAGAACCGGTCGACGTTGAGGTCAATGCCAACCAGGTGGGCGAACCCCGCCTAGTCCTCGTTGGATTGCCCGATGCCGCCGTAAAGGAATCTGAGGATCAATGACGATTCCCGACGCCGCTTGATATCAATTTCCGAAACCAGACTCCTTGGTCCCTTGCGAGAATTGAACAAAGCAGTCTCGCGAAATCCAAATCGATTTCCGGAGGACTTCTGTTTTCAACTTATCCTCCTGGAAACGCGAAACTTGATATCGCAAATTGCGATATCAAGTTCGCAACCGTCTATTACTGCTTCAGTAGCCGGTGCAATCCCAGGAGAAACGGTGGCTCCTCGATGCGTCCCCAGGCGCTTTCAAGGGTCGCCGAGTCGGCCTGGCGCAGACGTTCGAGCTGGCGCACGAGAAGACGGGGCGGTGTGGGCCCCTCCTGAACGATCCTGGCAAGCGCGAGGTCGGCGTCGCGCATCTCCCCGAGCACCCGCTCCAGGGAGTGGGCGCGCCGGGCCAGTTTTCGGACGGGACGGCCGAGCGCCGGGCCGAAAAACCCCGCAAGATAGCGGACGCGGCGGAGGGCGATCCGCAACCGGTGCAGCTTTTCCGGTGACCGGGACCGCCGGAGGTGCCCCAGTTCCATGGCCCGGCGCAGGCTCTTCCTGAGCACCTGCCTCGCCAGCCCCGTGACCGGCGTCTCCGGGACGGCGGAAGCCGCCCGATGGATCTCGATCCGGAGAAACCGGCTGATCCGGATCCTAAGCGCGTTGAAGCGCGCGCCGTGGAGCTGGCGGCGGACGGTCGCCTGCTGCAGCCGCCTCAATTCGAGCTGATGGGCCACAAATCCCTTCCAGAGTCGGTGGCCCGTGAACTGCCGCGAGACCGACTCGGTCGAAAAGAAACCGATCCATACGTCCAGGTCGCGGGCAATGCCCAGGATCCTGTTCATCTGCTGCAGGTCGCGCTCGATCCGCTCCCCCGAGGTAGAGACCAGAGCCTCCTGGAAGGCCCGAAGAACGACGCGCATCCTGCGGATCGCGATACGCAGGTCGTGAAGCGCCTCATCGCCGTGGGCCGCTAGGGCGCCATCCACGTTGATAAGAAGCGTCTTGAAATGAACGTAGAGGAGCCGCCGGATCGCTTCGTAGAGCGGCGTCGAAGGCCCCACGAGGGCCGGCTGGCCGCCTCCCACGAGCCGCAGGTCGATGTCTGCCGGAAACGCCTCGCGCCACAGGCTCGCTTGGTGCCGCGCCGCTTCGACGCTTTGGGGAAAGTGCGCGCAGCTCACACCGACCCGGATCCGGCGGCTGGTGGCGCGTATCGAAGTGATTGCGGCGTCCTGCAGATGGCAGCCGTCGAGGGCATCGGCAATCCGCAGAAGCGCGGCTGCGTAGAGCGTCCGGCGGGGATCGGGCAGCCGTTTGGCGATCGGGCGGGCCTTCTCGAGCTTGAGCGAAAGCGGGTGCAGCCTGATCAGCGTCACGATCTCGGTAACCTGCTCGGGGGAGAAGGCCGGAAGCTTCGCCGCGCGCACCAATCGGGCGCCGACCTCGGCGTGGTCGCGCGGACTCAGCGTGTAGCCGACGTCGTGCAGGAGGCACGCGGCCTCGAGAAGCGCCCGATCCTCAATAGGAATGCCGAAGACGACGTGGGTCGCGTCGAAGAGCTTCAGGGCCAGCGAGGCGACGTGGTACCCATGCGAGGTCTCAACCTCGAACTTTAAACAGAGTTCCTCGATGGCGAACCGGGCGGTGGCGGGCAGGGACATTGCGGGACGAAATGCTCATTTCGAAAGCCCCCCGCCGAAATGCAACGCCGCCATTGTTAATTCGCATAGGCCCGTTCCGGCCCGGCCTCAGGGCGCGGGTGCCGCCAAACGGACCGGCGCCGCCTGCGCGGCCGCCGAGGGACGCTGCGGGCGCTCCGGCCGGCAGAAGACGATGAATTCGCTCAGGAAGCGGATCAGGTTCGGGTTCGCGATGTCGTCGTGCCCGTTCATGATCTCCTTGTCCACCGAGACGATCAGGAATGGATCCCCGCTCGTGTAGGTCGCCTTGGGACGAAGAACGACGTTCGTGAACGTCGCCGGTGGCGCCGCCTTCTGGTTCGCCGCGGGATGGATGTTGGCCTCCCTGCCCTGCCAGCTCCGCCGGACAAAAAGGATTTTTCCCACCGTGTCCGAAGCCTCCGCGCGCCCGATGACGGGCGCCTGCGCGGGGGCAGCGCCCGCAGCCTGCGCCGCCGCGGCCTTGGCCCCGGGCGCGTAGACCAGGTCGTGGGTGATGAATGACGGGAAATTTCCTATGGTCTGGAGATCCTCGGCCCGCTGCGGCCTGTCGGTCCGGTAGCTCTCCAGGGCCGTCGAAAGCGAGCGCCCGACGGGAAAGGCGTATTTCGTGGCCCAGTCAGTCTTCGACGTGAAGACGGCCAGCACCGGCTCCTGGGAGCGCGCGTAGGTGGCGTGCGTCGCCAGGTCATTCAATTCCTCGTGCTGCGAGGCCTCGAAGGCCGGATTGAGAAGGATGACGAGATCGCCGAAGGACTTGAGCGGATAGCCGCGATCCACGCTCTCGAAAAAGTTCCGCAGAAGGATCTGGGAGATGGCCGAATGGACGGCAGCGCCGCCAAAGCTGTGTCCGATGATCACGAACTCCGTCTCCCGCCCGCGGGTATCCGCCTGGACGCGCGCCCCATTCAGCGAGGCGTTGTTCGAGCGCTGCAGGCTCTCCAGTCGGACAAGGAGCTCCGTCAGGGCCCCGTGCCCGACCTTGTGGGCGGTATCCTTCCTTTCGTAGAAGCTGAGCTCCTTGAAGGGCTCGATCGTGGCCGAGAGCCCGCGCCATCCGGCGTAGACGCCGATCACCTTGCGCGGATCGCGTCCCTCCTGGGCGGATTCCGCGGTCTCGAAGGCGCTCAGGTTCGCAAGGATGCTGCGGAAGGTCTGCACATTCCCGTTGTCATAAGCCGCGTTGTTCTTCCAGCCGTGGACAAAAAGGACAACGACCGCGCCCTTGCGCCCCCCCGCCTTCAGGGCCGGCGTCGCGCTGCGGATCGTCTTGATGACGGTCTCCATCTGCCGCGGGTCCCAGAACCAGCCCTGGTCGTCGAATTCGACGAACCCCAGCTGATAGGCCGCCGCCGATTCCAGCACGGCCCGCGGATCGTCGGGCGCCCCCGGATTGTCGGTCCGGAATTGCTGGTCGTGAACGCAGCCGGCGACGAGCGCGGAAATTGCGAGGGCCAGAAGCCGCGACACTCGCTCTACTATGGATGATTGACCGGGCGTTGAAATGGAGCGCCGCGAAACTGCCTGAACCCGGCGGAGGATTCAAGCCGCCAGAGCGATCCCGCGCCTGCTAGGCGGCGAACGCTTCCCTGACCGCGCCCAGGAGCTGCTCTCGGGTGAACGGCTTCGCAAGCGTGAGCGTGGCGCCCAGCTGGCTCGCGATCGGTAGAAAATCCAGGACTCCGTTGTGGCCGCCGCCCGAGATGGCGATGATCTTCGTTGCAGGAAAAAGCCGCCGCACCTCCATGATCGTCTCCAGGCCCTCCTGGCCGGGCATGATCAGATCGGTGATGATCAAGTCGGCAGGCTTGTCCCGGAGAATCCTGAGACCCTCCCGGCCATCCCCGGCCGATGACGTGTCGTAGCCGGCCCGGTTCAGCATGTGCTGCACCATGGACCGGATGTCCTCCTCGTCGTCGATGATCAGGATGCGGGACATGACGGCAGCGCCGGAGCGCAGCCCGGGCTTGGCACGCACGTCCTCCGCTACAGCAAAGGACGCCAATGGCTCGACAGTAGTCTGCATAAACCGCGGCTACTTATCGGCACGAAACACGTCCTATTTAGGGTCAGCAGAGGCGATTTCAGGCTTTCGGGAGCAGGGCGACCAGCCGGGCCCAGGCATCATCCCGCGCCTTTTTGTTCGCACGGTAGGCAGCGAGATCGTGCTGATACTTCGCCACGGCCGCCGGGTCGGCCGGCGGTGCCGGAAGGGCGGACTCAGGAGCGTCACCTGCGCGCATAAAACCATGCCCGGCACCGCTATAGGTCACCGGTTCGTACGCCTTGCCTGCCTGCTTCATCAAATCGACCGTCTTGGGAATCGTCGCTCCAATCCGGCCGTCGTTCTCGGCATAGAATCCGTAGACCGGACAGGCGATCCGGGCCAGGTCCTCCGGCGCTGGCGCGGTGCCGTAAAACACGAAAGCTTCCTTCAAGTCATGCCGATCGGCCGCAAACTGGAAGGATTTTCCGCCGCCCCAGCAAAAGCCGGCGACGACCAGCTTGCCGTTTGCAGCCGGAATCTGGACCGCGTAGTCCGCAACCGCGTTCAGATCGGCGGTCACCTGGGCCGCCGGCAGCATGGACACGGCCTTCGTCACCGCGCTTTGCGCGGGGAATTCGCTGGTGCCTCCCCCACCCGGCGCAAGGCCGGAGACGAGATCGGGCGCAACCGCAATGTAGCCGGCCTCGGCAAGTTCATCCGCCAGACTGCGCGCCCAATCGCTCAGGCCGTAGATCTCGTGGATGACCAGCACGACCGTCGCCTTGTCCTTCACCTCGGGATAGACGACGAAGCACTGCACACTGCGCGCACCGTCCTTCACCGTGACCCATTCCTGATGGCGCGGAGAATTGTCGAGGCGGGTGCGGGCCCAGGACTGGGCCGAGGCGCTTGAGGCCGCGAGCAGGACTGCGGCGATAAAGGAGAGGATTCGGTTCATGGGGATTTGAATGCGGATTTCATCCTATCGGGAAATTCGAAAAGCGACAGCAGGGATGTCACTTTTTGCTATGCGCTTGACCCCTTCGCCAAAATCCGGAGCGTCTCCCCTCCGCTAGTTGCCCTCATCGTCTAACGGTTAGGACGGGGCCCTCTCAAGGCCCAAATAGGGGTTCGATTCCCCTTGAGGGCGCCAGCGACCGAGGGGAGATAGAAACCGCATACGGTTCGCATACGAAAGGCCTCCCTTGTCACTTGCGACCAAGGTGCTACGCTCAGCTGATGCAAAGCCACCCCGAGCAAGCCAGAATTGGCGATGTCCCTGTTGATAGCCGGTTTCGCTTCAAGCAAGAAATGAATCAATTCGCGATGCAGACCGGGGAAGTCTGCGTCGTCGTTGCCCAGAACCTCGATAAAAGCTTGACGGAATTTGGCCCGATTTACAGCGACGGGCGAAGAGGTGCTACGCAGGTCGTTAACTCAACAACCTCGGTTTACTACCCCATATAGCACAAAAAAACCGCCGTCGCGATTCGGTCGGATCGTGCGATCACAAGTTAGCCTTGGGCCAATCCCTCTTGCGGCTTCTTCTGCGAATTGTAGAAGCCGGCTTCGGTAAGATTGCTGTCCCCCAAAAAAAAGTCGATTTCTGGGAAATTTGATTTAGCTGCCTGCCTCAATACGGAAAAGGCACGCTCTAGCTGGACCATCCCACCGTCGACGGCCACGTATAAGGCATTCGTCGTAATTTTCATCCCCTCGTCTTGCAGCGGGTCCAATGGCAAGGTGACCATTTTCGTCTCTGGATCGAGCACGTACTCAGATCCTGGCTTAGGCTCCATCGCGGTATGCCGGTCGTTTCTTGTCCTGACAGCATCGACCGCATTCAGGAACGCCCTTTCGGCGATAAAAATATTCGATAGCAGCCCGCGAAAATTCCGCTGGAATAAAAAGGTTAGGGAATTGAAATCGATGGGAACCCGGTGTTCCACAAGATGGTATTTCCCAAGCATCTTATGCCTATTGTCTTCGTCGTCTCGTTGGGGGTCGAGATAGGTATATCGCACGTATGCCAACAATCGCCACATGAAATAAAGTGCGTGTTGGGCCGCGACGACCGCTTGAATCTGATCGTTCCGCTTAACTTCTTCCTCGCGATGGCGTTGATAACGAAAAGCCATAGCCGCGCCGGCCCAGGCGCCAATCAGCGTTGTAGCGAGAGCGCAAAAGCCGGCAAGAATCACCTTCAGCATATCTTCGCAGGTCTCCACGTTTAAGGCCCTGGATTTACCTTCATTTAAGCCATGTCGCCAATAAAAAACCCCGCCGCGGCGGCGAGCCGGGCGGGGCTGAAGGCGGCCGGCGGTCATGGTAACCTATTCAGTGAACTGGTCGCACCGGACTACCCGGGACCAAAGATGGGACTCGAACCCCCGCGCGGCGGGATTTCAGTGACCTGAATAGCGGTTTGTCATCGAAACCATTTTGCGGGGCACGCTTCGGTCCATGATCTGTCGGTGAGGGGGTGAATCCCTCGTTTTTCTCCCGCCTGCGCGCGTGGCCTAGTCGGACAATAGGCATAGTGGTTACACTGGTCGTCGTCCTCATAGCGGCGCGCCTGGCGCTGCCATCTTTCCTCCAGCGCGAGATAAACCGGAAACTGAGCGACGTGCCTGGATATTCGGGCCATGTGGGTCGTGTAGGAGTCCACCTTTACCGGGGCGCCTACAGCCTGCATGAGGTCGAGATCAGGCAGCAGAGCGGCGAGGTGGCCCAGCCCTTCTTTTCCGCGAGAGTGATTGATTTCTCCCTCGCCTGGGGAGAGCTCTTTCACGGAAAAATCGTCAGCAAGATCTTCATAGACGGCGGAGAGATCAATTTCGTACGCGGTCCGGCGGATGAGAGCAGCCAGCTCAAGGTCGATCGGCGCTGGCAAGACGTGGTCGACGCCATCTTTCCGATCAACATCACCCACCTGGAGATCAAGGACGGCCTGATACACTATCTGGACACTGCGAAAACCCCGAAGGTTGACGTCTACATTCGCAACCTGCACGCGATCGCCACAGGCCTGCGGAACCGTCCCGCAAAAAACGGTGTCGAGTTTCCGGCCACCGTCAGCCTGGAGGGCGAAAGCATTGGTGGCGGACATCTGACCCTGAACATTCAGGCCGAACCGCTAGCAACCCAGCCCCATTTCTATTGTACTCTTTCCCTGGAGGACGTGGTGATGCCAGCGCTCAACAATTTTCTGCTGGCCTACGCGAACGTGGATGTGAGCAACGGCAACTTTCGGCTCTTCGTCGAGATCGGAGCCAAGAGCGGGCGGTTTGAAGGCTACGTGAAACCTTTCTTCGAGCACCTGGTCTTCAAGGCCCAGAACCGAAGAGCAGGCAGCGCGTGGCACGAAATCTGGGAGACGACCGTCGCCGGCCTTGTTAAGCTTTTCAAAAACAAGTCCCGGGACCAGCTGGGAATGAAAATTCCGGTCCAAGGCGATTTCAGCGGTACACGCGCCGACGTCTGGAGGGCGATCGTCACGATGGTGCACAATGGGTTCATCAAAGGCCTGCCTCAGAATATCGAGGGAAGCATCAATGCCGAGGAGGTGGCGCCAAAGGAAGGTCCGAAGGGAAGCTCACAGCCCATGCAAAAGGGGGCGAGCTCGACCCCATAAAAATCCCTTAAACCGTTTTTGTTGAAATTCCAGTTTTTC